>Ga0079223_10000044_pt1 | contig 36889 bp, 30 predicted proteins | sample Stecom2011_FD_75072 | JGI IMG/M metagenome (GOLD analysis project Ga0079223, IMG submission 75072) | Agricultural soil microbial communities from Utah to study Nitrogen management - Steer compost 2011 | ecosystem: Environmental > Terrestrial > Soil > Agricultural land | place: USA: Utah...
CGTGGCGTTGGCGATAATCGTCCTGTCACCAAAGAGTTGAGTGACTAATTTAACATGAGGAGTCTCACCACGACCTGCGCAAGCTCCAGAGAACTCAAACAAGGGTTTTAAGAACTGGCTACCCTTTACGGTTGCCTTATTCATTTCCACATCAGGTTCAGGCAAGTTCTCGGCAAATTTGTAGTTCTCTTTTTCTGTTTCAGAAATATCCTCCAAGGGAACCATTTCCAAGGGTTTTACCTTAGCCGGGCAGATATCCACACAGTTGCCGCAACCCGTACAATCCAAGGGAGAGACTTGGATTCTAAATTCATAGCCAGCCATTTCCTTACCAATAGCGGCTTTGGTGTCAAACCCGGCTGGAGCGTTCTTCAAATCCTCCGCTTTGGCTACATACGGGCGGATACAAGCATGGGGACATACAAATACGCACTGGTTACATTGAATACAGGTTTCCGGTTTCCATTGGGGTATTGTAATCCCGGCGCCACGTTTTTCGTATTGAGTGGTGCCTACCGGGAAGCTTCCGTCCGGAGCAAAGGCGCTGACCGGTAGTTTATCTCCTTCCTGTCTCACCATAGGCTGAACTACATCCTTCACAAACTCCGGCACTTCCTCTTCAATAATGGCAGCACCTTCGGTTGTGGTGGCCCAGGTTTCAGGATAATCAATTTTTTCCAGTAATTCCGCTGCCCGATCCACCGCCGCGATATTCATGTTGACAATCTTATCGCCTTTCCTACCATAGGTCTTTTTAATGGCGGTCTTGATATAATCAAAGGCCTGATCCACGGGTATGACATTTGCGATTTTGAAGAAAGCGGCTTGCATCACCATGTTGATTCTACCACCCAGACCAACTTCTCCGGCGATCTTCACCGCGTCAATGTTATAAAAGTTCAGTTTCTTCTTAGCGATTAACTGTTTCATAGAGGCAGGCAATTTCTCGCTCATCTCCTTTGCCGACCAGGAGGAGTTCAGCAAGAAGGTTCCACCCTCTTTAATTCCATCCAACAAATTATAACGTGTTACATAAGAAGGATTATGACAGGCAACAAAATCAGCTTGGTCAATAAGGTATGGCGACTGGATGGGAGTTTTACCGAATCTCAAGTGAGAAATGGTAAGTCCTCCGGATTTCTTTGAATCATAAACAAAATAGCCTTGAGCAAACATATCAGTATTGTCGCCAATGATCTTAATGGAGTTCTTGTTGGCGCCCACGGTTCCGTCGGAACCAAGACCAAAGAATTTGCATCTATAGACTCCAGCGGGAGCGGCGTCGATCTCTTCTCTAATCTCCAGATTAGTGTTGGTCACATCGTCAATGATGCCAACTGTGAAATGATTCTTCGGCTCTGCTTGATTCAGATTATCAAAGACCGCATTGACCATTGACGGAGTAAATTCTTTTGACCCAAGGCCATATCGTCCCCCCACAATGATCGGAGTTGTTTTCTTCTGCATATAGACTGTGCAAATATCTTGATATAAAGGCTCACCAAGAGAACCCGGTTCTTTGGTGCGGTCTAAAACAGCAATCTTCTGCACAGAGGAAGGTAGGACCTGCAAGAAATGCTCAGCAGAGAACGGACGATAGAGGCGCACCTTGATCATCCCGACCTTCTCGCCTTTAGCTGTTAAATAGTTTACAGTTTCTTCAACTGTGTCACAACCGGAACCCATAACTATAATGACTCTTTCTGCGTCAGGAGCGCCAACGTAATCAAAGGGTTTATAATTACGACCGGTCAGTTTGCTTACCTGCTCCATAGCTTTGACCACGATTTCCGGTGTAGCCAGGTAGTACGGGTTAGATGCTTCTCTGCCTTGGAAATAGATATCTGGGTTCTGCGCGGTTCCCCTCTGTACCGGATGCTCGGGGTTCAATGCTCTATTTCGGAATTCTTTGACTTTTTCCCAGTTAACCAGTTTCGCCATTTCTTCGTAATCAATGGCATCAATCTTTTGAATCTCATGTGAGGTGCGGAAACCATCAAAGAAATGCAGAAAGGGAACACTGCTTTCTAAGGTGGCTAGGTGCGCCACTAAAGCCAGGTCCATAACTTCCTGCACGGAAGCTGAGGCTAATAAGGCAAAACCTGTCTGTCTAGTGGCATTAATATCACTGTGGTCACCAAAAATCGATAGAGCATGAGTAGCTAAGGAGCGCGCTGAAACATGAAAAACACTAGGGAGCAATTCTCCAGCGATTTTATACATGTTAGGAATCATCAGCAGTAAACCTTGTGAAGCAGTAAAGGTGCTAGTGAATGCACCGGCAGCCAAAGAACCATGCACTGCGCCAGACGCTCCTCCTTCTGATTGTAACTCAGAAACACGCACTGTCTGTCCAAACAAGTTCTTCCGCCCGTGGGCGCCCCATTCATCAACTACTTCCGCCATTGGGGAGGAGGGAGTAATTGGAAAAATGGCGGCAACATCACTAAAAGCATAGGCCACATGCGCAGCAGCGGTGTTGCCATCGATCGTAATTTTTTTGGCCATTATGGTACCTCCTTAAATAAATGAGATTTATTAAGTCAATCTATTCGTACGCGCGTTGATCAAAAATGATTCAGCCTGAGAATTGGATATGAAACAAAACAATAAACACGCGGCGAATACGTTCTTTGATTTGTTATTGTTTAGGAATTAAACAGTTTATGCTGAAACAAATATGATTTCATAAACAGAATACCCTATTTTAACTGCGACGGAAAGGAATTTAACTAAAAATTAACGTGGACCCAACCTATCCCTAATAGAACAGAAAATCATAATCCAAAAGGCATCCGGGTTTATTAAATATTAAGTAAATCTATGAAGTATCTATGCAACCGCAAATCTTCGGTCAACTCTGGATGAAAAGCGCAAGCCAAGAATTTCCCCTGCCTGACCAGAACAATTCGGTCTTCAAAGGACGCCAAGACTTCAACTTCGGGATTAGGATTAATTCCATAGGGCGCCCGGATAAAAATTGCAGAAAAAGGCGCATCACCTAATACCGGTATTTGTAAATCAGTCTCAAAACTATCAATTTGTCTACCAAAAGCGTTTCTTACCACTTCAAAATCGATTAGCCCAAGCCTGGGCTGAATGCTGTTGTTCAAATCACGCGCCAATAAAATCATCCCGGTACACGTCCCAAAAATTCCCATCCCGGCTAACGCGCGCTCTTTAATCGGGCCCATCAATTCATATCTAACTAAAAGTTTGCTAACGGTTGTACTCTCTCCTCCAGGAATTATCAGGCCCTTGATTCCTGTAAGGTCCCGCGAACCTTTAACAAGTACCGGTTCTACACCACAGGACTGCAAAGCCAAGCAGTGTTCCTGAACAGCGCCTTGCAGTCCTAAAACTCCTATTCTCATCTAATTCCTTCTCTTTATCGCATATTAATTAAATATTTTCGCTATGGAACTTCTTACCATCCTCTACCGGCCATCCGGTCCTCTTTATCCAGGCCGGATACGGAAACTCCCCGCATAGCCTGACCCAACCCCCGTGATACTGAGGATAATAATGCGGCGTCCTCAAAATGCGCAGCTGCTTCAACTATAGCCTTTGCTCTTACTGCCGGATTCTGTGATTTAAAAATACCAGAGCCGACAAAAACGCCGTCACAACCTAATTGCATCATCAGGCTGGCATCAGCTGGAATAGCAATCCCTCCTGCGGCGAAATTTACCACCGGTAAGCGCTGGAGTTTCTTGGTTTCATTTACCAACTCCACAGGAACTCTCATCTCCTCCGCCAGCTTTGTTAGGTCTTCTTCACTAGTGTTTTCTAAAGCCTCTATCTCCTCAGTCATAGTTCGCATATGTTTTACGGCCTCAACTATATCACCAGTACCGGCCTCACCCTTCGTTCTAATCATCGCGGCGCCTTCATTAATTCTGCGCAAGGCTTCTCCCAAATTTCGTGCCCCACAGACAAATGGTACTTTAAATTTTGTTTTATCAATATGATACCGATCGTCCGCCGGTGTCAAAACCTCGCTCTCATCGATGTAATCAACCCCCAAAGCTTCCAGGATTTGCGCCTCAACAAAATGGCCTATTCTGGCTTTAGCCATCACTGGAATGGAAACGGCCTCCATAATCTGCAGAATAACCTCTGGATCAGACATTCTGGCCACACCGCCCTCAGCCCTTATATCAGCTGGGACTCTCTCTAGCGCCATTACAGCTACAGCACCGGCTTCTTCAGCAATTTTCGCCTGTTCAGGAGTGGTGACATCCATAATCACCCCACCTTTCAGCATTTCAGCCAGTCCTTTTTTGATAGTAAGAGTACCTTTCTTGATCATTAGGGACCCCCTCTCCTTGTTTGTCTAGATTGTGTAGAATAGAGAAACCTTATCAAAGAATAATTGTACAGGAATGGATTGGAAAAAACAAGTCTTTCCCCTTGTGCTAAGGTATTATTCTGAATACTAGTTTTCTTTTCCCTGTTTTTCTCTCATACTAAAAATCGTATACAGGTTTCTATAGGATAAGGCCGCTTCTCTAGCATCCAACACCTCAACGGAATTCAAGAACGTTCCAAACTGGGACCGGCAGATCTGCAGATAGGTCTGATCTCCGGTACTCAAATATAGATCATATAGAGCTCTGGTCAAGGTTAACCCGCCCCAATTCTGGATTATCCCTTTTTCAGCATCCCAGAAATCATAGATCACCCGATCAACAACTGATTTAACATTCTCCATTAGCTCGGGAGTATGATGCCATTGATTCAATTGAAGTAAAGCTTCCAGGCTGATACCTACCTGGTATACAAAGTCACTGGGAATATTGCCCTGGTACTTTCGGATTAAATCATCTAGGTCGGCAGCCAATTCCTCTGCCCTTAACAGGTATTTATCCTCTCCAGTAGCCTCATACCCGATGAGGGCTCCGTTAATTCCCAAACCATAACTCCGTGGTCGATCAGGATTCTGTCCGTCAATTAAACATACTCTGTTCGCAACCTTAACAGCCAGTTCAAAGAAACGGTAATCCCCTAATAGATAATGTCCTAATAAGAGTCCACCATTTTTTACATAGCTGAAATCTGCGGCTTCCGCCAATAACCCCGTTCTATAGCTCCTAATATGGTCCAGTCCGGGTGAAATTCTGTCCGCTCCAGAGGGATGTACCATGTCCACATCAGCCAAGTGGAGCAAGGAGTCATGGGCTAGATCCAAGAAAACAGTCTCCTGTGTCTCTAGAAACTCCCGAAAGAGTAATAAAGGCAGATCATACTGATTGTTATTCCAATATTCCCCGTTTACAACCCAGGGTGGTGAAAAATCGGACTGAAGATCTCCGTAATTAAAGAAACCCCAATTTTTTCTATTAACTTCTTGCCCCAGTTCTGCCGGGCCAAATAAATTTATGAAATCTCCCTTACTTCTTTCTCCCAGAAAGGCAGCGGCAATCATCATCTCCTCAGAGTAATTCTTTCCATCAGTACGTAAAGGATTAAAGAAAACTCCGGTCCGATTGTACCAGGAAGCGGGCAAACTGGGAATAGGATCCAGGTTAATCAGGCCCCGAATCTGTTCGGGAAAATTATGGTCTCGGTTACTATGGTATAAAGCAGTAATTTTATGAGTTTTTGCCACACCTCTTCCCCAAGCCAAAGTCGTGGTTTGTGGAACCAATTCAACCTCGGTTTTTCCGCAACCTGTCACCCTTAACCCTTTTGGGTATTGCTGCCAAAAATCTGCGACTCCAATAGTTATCCCAAAACCCGTACCGGTTAAATCCACCCACCCTAAATCATTTGGGTTCAAATTTTGCGGCTTAGGAAGGGAAACTGCTTTTCCTCCCCATTTTATCCCCTCCGGACCAAGGACCTCAATAGATGCTTGATCCTCTGGGGCAAGTCCGATCTCGGCTCCACCCTTCTCCCCGTAGCCGATAATTGCATCCAGGGAGTTACTGATATTTCTTTCGGATTGCTGAAACTCAAGCCAAGCGCCTTTAACTTCTGTCCAGTCAATCAATCCTTCGTTAATTAAGGATAAATCTAGATCAATGAAGGAAGAGTTTCCGTAAAAAGCTAAATAGCCATGATAGGTAAAACCATTAGTTCGGTTAGTCTTTGTATGATAGAACTCACCCTCTAGAGAGACTACGGTCCGAACCGGGCCCTTCTCCAAGACTTTAATCTGTGAGTTTTTCCCTTCAAACTGACCGTCATCCGTCTTCATCATCAAGCGAATTTTCTCTTGAACCAAATCACGTTCAGCAGAACTAACCCTACCCGAGGAAGAAAACCAAATCTCATTAACAAAAGAATTGGAAGTAGGGATCGCCATCCTTAGATAGCCGTTATCCAGAAAGAAAATATTTCCTTCCTGCCCAAGTTCCACCGGTCTCCTAAGCGATAAAGGCCCTTCTCCGCCGGGTACAATCCTATACTCGTTGCTCCCTCTCTGATTAACGGAACCAAGGAAAGTGATAAGCCACCACCGCGGAGTTCCTTTCTGCGGCCATTTTCCCCTTAGCACTGCTTGACTTGGTATCTCATTATTCCAAGCATCCACAACCTTAGGAGGAACGGAGAACTCTTTACTTTCTGGCGGTACTGGAAATCCTATGGTGATCGGATGATTTTTCCAGTTTAGCCCCGCTCGCTCTTTAACCGTCAAAAGAACCCCACCTCTATCACCCCAGCTTATTCCGGTGAACAGAGCTACGATAATTAGTAGCGCTAGAATCCATGACAATTTGGATCTCATCATATCACCTCAATTATTTTAGAAATCACCGAAAGCACTGTCTTTGACCGGACTAATCTCTTGCCAACTCAAAAAGCGCCCTAGCGTAAATCCGGGCACAAGAGAAAAAATCTGTTAAAGAAATGTATTCATCTTTCTGGTGAGCAAGTTCGGGTCTGCCGGGAAAACCAGGACCAAAAGCCACTCCGTTTCCTAGGGTCATTGCGTAGGTGCGACCACCAATAGCGATCGGTGCGGAAAAATCTTGAGTTTCCTCGCGGTAGGCTTTTAACAGTGACTGTACTAAGAATCCTTCCTCCGGTACATAATGTGGCTTCAACGTGTGTGCAGGCTTAATAGAAAGATTCACCGCAGAAGCCTGTTCCGATACTTTCTCTATTAAGCCTTGTTCACCTGCACAAAGGGGATATCTGATATCAAGCTCTAGATGAGCCTGGTCTTCTTGTAAATTTAGGACACCGAGGTTTAGTGTGAGTACGCCGGAAATTTCATCTTCGCACTCTATACCCAAGTTCTCTCCATTGTGCCCCCATCCGATTTTATCTGCAATGAAACGGACTATCTCCCAAATGCCACCGCTTTGCCCCAAACCATTTAAGATCAAAGCCATGCTGATCAAGGCGTTTTCTCCTAATTGCGGCAGGCTGGCGTGAGCAGATACGCCAAAGGTTTTCAGATAATAGACCCCATTTTTTTCCTCCCACTCAAACTTGTCGTCAGCGACGGCTTTTTCTCCAAAATACCTGTTTAATTCGGCTCTTTTCTCTATCCATTCTCTAGAATCATCTACAATTACTACTGCTTCGGCTAGGTCCGGGACGACATTTCTGCGTTTTCCTCCTTGAAATTGGGTAAGTCTCGGCCCTCCTTTAACGTTACAGGGATGAATTACTCCATCCAGGTCAAAACCGAACAAACCCTTTTCACAGTTTATTAAGGGAAACTCCGCATCCGGGGCAAAACCCATTTCCGGCTTAGATTCAAGTTTAAAATAGTGGTCCATACAAGCCCAACCACTCTCTTCATCACACCCAATAATGATCCTAATCTTCTTTTTAAGCTCTATTTTTTCGTCTTTTAAAGCCTTCAGGGCAAACATGGCGGCAACCGCCGGACCCTTATCATCTATGGTTCCCCTTCCGTAGATCCGCTCCTCCTTAATAACTCCAGAAAAAGGATGATCTCTCCAACCGGCGCCCGGCGGAACTACATCCAGATGAACAAGTACGCCTATGGTTTCGTCTCCGTCCCCAAATTCAATATGTCCGGCATAGCCCGAGAGATTCTTGGTTCTAAAGCCGTTATTTTCTCCCCAGGACAATACAGTCTTCAGTGCCCTCAGTATTTCCAGACCAAAAGGCGCTCCCTCCTCCGCTTCACCTTTCACACTGGGGATAGAGACCAGCTTTCGCAAGAATGTAATCATCTCAGAGCGGTCTTTTTCCAATGCATCCAGAAAACTCATGTAATTCCCTCCAAAATTTGTTCGGAACAAACGATCCTTATGTCTTATATATAATTCATTTGCCTAATAGCCAACGCCAAAAGAGAAAACTGTTCTCTTGGATGAAACCTTCTTTAGTTGCCCAACCTTTATTTGCCAAACTAAAATCCCAGAACCACTTCTTGGCGTTTTCCTCTAGTTCACGGAGGGCCTTTTTTTGGAGGGTAACCAAACTACCTCCGATTTTCCACTCATTCTCCGCTATGTTCCTACTTTTGAGGGGAATAATTCGAGACATCAAAACATCCCCTTCTTCAATCCCACCAAAGTCTTTAATTCTGATCCTTAATAGATCATCTCTGTATAAGTCCTCCACCTTCAACCAGTTTTGTTTTGCCCCGATCTTTTTTACTTCAAAAAGACTAAACCGACTTTCTTTTATTCCTTGTAAAAATACTAATTCATCTTTAGTAAAACTCTCCTCAGTTAAGAAATAGTCAATGATCTTCTGCCCGTTTGGCAGCGAGCGGTCACAGGTAATAAAGATGAGCAATTCCAGTATTAAATCGATGGGCAGTGGCGGAGCTTCTGTGCCTACATAATGATAGAACACTTCACCAACATAGCTTTTCCATCTCTCTGTTTGTTGAGTATAGGTCATTAATTTCCTAAAGACCTCAGCCACCAGGGGATTGAAGAAATCTGTAGATTCTTGTTTTTTTTGTTCAATTTTTCTTGATTGCGACTGTGAAGAAGAATTGACCGTCTTTTCTCGTCCCATCCGGTATAATTCTCTCCAGCGTTGACTGATACTTGACGGCGCTACAGAAAACGCTTCAGCTAAATACATCTGATCCAGCCATTTGTAATTCTTCTTTTTACCAAGATAGTAAATAACCGCAGCCGCCCAAGTCTTAATACTTTTAGTATGAACACCATTTCCAAAAAGCCCATATTGCTTCCAGATTTTTTCTGCTTCCTTAATGTCTTCTGAAATAAAATCATTCCTAATCAACCAATTAGTTATAAGATCTAGGACTTCTTGTTGATTTTTGGTGAGTTGCCCGTTTTGCTTGGTTTTTACTTTCACCATTTTACCTTCGTCCTCCTTATAAACCAGATGACACAACTACCTCAAGCATTTTTACCAGGAGAAAAGTTATATACTTCTAATTCTTCTATGTTTATTTCATCCTTCTTCCTCCGACTCCTCCCTAATCCAATTTTTTCTCTTCATTTTTTACTCAGCTCGCTCTAGGCAGATCGGATAAATACAGTGAAAGTTCTTTCCATCGAGCAATCTTTTTTGTATAATTAGATAACGATATTTTTTTGATTTTTCAATGATTAAGACATTTTGTTAGTGAGGTGCAAAATGAAAAAAACAATCTCTAATAAGCTTAAACCCCTACTTTTTTTATTACTATTAGTCTGTATTATATCTTTATCCGTTCCTTACTGTTCCTCAGCTGATCTAATTAACCTTACCTTGGTAGGAGATCTCTTTCTTGGCAACTGGCTTGAAGCATATATACAAAAAGACCCTTCTTATCCTTATCTTCATATTCAGGAAATTTTGGCCCAAGGAGATCTATTAATCGGTAATCTAGAAGCGCCCCTTTCCTTGAAAGGTGAAGTTTATGTGGAGAAGACCTATACTCTTCATTGTCGTCCTCAAGCAGTAAAAACCTTAAAAACCGGTGGTTTTGACGGCGTAACCCTGGCCAATAACCATATAATGGATTTTGGTCCGGAAGCGCTTTTTGAAACCATTTCTGTTCTTGATAGTAATAATATAAAGCACGCCGGCGCCGGAGCTAATCTTCAGGAATCCCGGACACCGGCTTTTATAGAAAAAAACGGTCTGACAGTGGCATTATTGGCCTATAATAATACACTCCCACTAGAGTTTAACGCCTCTACGACAAAACCCGGAACCGCCCAAGGAAGATGGGAATACATAGAAGAAGATGTAAAGGCCGCCAAAAGCACTGCTGATTTAGTGGTTGTTTCTTTTCATTGGAGCGCTGAATTATTAAAAGAACCAAAACCCTATCAAAAATCTCTGGCCAGGCTCTGTATTGATTCTGGCGCCGACATTGTTTTTGGACATCATCCTCATGTTATCCAGGGAATCGAAATCTACAAAGATCGAGTTATAGCTTATAGTCTAGGAAACTTCATTTTCTCCTCATACTCTAGAAAAGTAAAGGAATCCATGATTCTCCAAGTAACAATCGGAAAAAACAGGCCCAGCACAGTAAAAATAATCCCAATTAATGTGAACAATCACCAAGTGGTCTTTAGACCAAAGCCTTTGTCCAAAGACGCTTCTTTAACTTTTCTAGAAGAACTCAGCACACTTTCGGCAAAATTCGGGACTGTAATAAATATTCAAGAGGGTTACGGAGAGATTTTTGTTTCACAAAGTCAACCCTAATTTAGCCATACGCCCTACTGAAAACAGATCCATTTTTTTTATTAGGTTCATATAGATCAGTTTTGGGACAAAGCCCTTTTAACGGACATTCTATACAGATTGGTTTCGTCTTACAGATATAATGTCCCAGAGCGTCAATTTGAGCGTGAAACTCATTGAAGAACCCTACATTTGTTGGTAACTGTTGTTCAAAGAAGTCCTGCATCTTTCGATAACTAATCCGTTCAGGAAAAAAACCCAAACGGGAAAAGATTCTTCTCGTGTATTCATCCACGACAAACACAGGATAGTTCCCTGCATAAAGTAGGATGGCATCAACGGTTTCATCTCCCATCCCATACACCCCCAGTAATTCTTGGCGCAATTGGTCCAGCGGGTAGCGAAACATCTGGTCTAGATCACCGTTGTGTTTCGAGAATAAATAATTAATGAATGCCTTTAGCTTTTTTGTTTTCATCCGATAATATCTAGTCGGTTTAATCAGCTTCTCAATGGTTTCGGTGTTAACCAAGAATAGTTCTTTCGGAGAAAGCAATCCGGCTGCTTCCAAATTCCCAATGGCTTTTACTACATTCTTCCAAGCCACCGCCTGAGTTAAAATCGCGCCAATAATTACTTCAAAAGAAGTCTTCGCCGGCCACCAATTCCGTGGCCCAAAATGATTTAACAAGAGCCTGTAGATTCTCTCTAAATCTTGTTCCATCGCACAACCACCTATCATAAGTTCTCCAGATTGAAATAACCGGGAAACCCCGGTTATTTGTTGTCATCGCGAACGCGAGTAAGCTGAATCAATAAATACAGTATTCTTCAACGCACTGTTTTTTCCTTTTTCCGCTTAGTACTTCTATTCCTTATCCTTTAACCGAAAGTTTCTTTCGATTTCATACAGAACTTCCTCGGGTTGCCTCCCTGAGGCATCAACCACTATCCCATCGGTTAATATATTTGCGTAACCTGCTACATCCTCATCCATCCCGGTAATAATTACCGCATCCGCATATGAACCAAGATCATCCACATCTCCAACGTCATAGCCTTCTTCTTTTAGCATCTGCTCAATATTAGATAACTTTTTTTCTACAGCAATCCGATATCTTTTCACTACACACACCACCTCCAGAAAGTATTATCTCTTTATTATCAAGCGTATATACGAGGGCAATAAAAAAACCCGACAAAATATAATATGTCGAGGCTTTCTTTTTATTTTGTTTTTAATGTGCTTTAACGATTTCTATTTTCCTTGTTCTTTGGGGGTTTCAAACTGCAAAAACTTCCCCCGTTCTTTTTGGTCTTTTGTAAACTGCTGACAATTGCCTTGAAATACCGCCCCTTCTTCTACGACCAACAACATCATTTTTACTTCTCCTTGAACATTGGCGGAAGGAACCAGCTCAAGTTTACCGCTAGCTTCTAGCTCTCCCTCCATTTTTCCAGCCACAGTAATATTTTGACCCTTAATCTTTCCCTTAACTTTACCGTTCTCACCGATTACCAAATCGCCTTTGGTAACAATTTCCCCTTCAAACTTTCCATCAATGCGAATAGTGCCCGAAGATTCAATATTCCCAGAAAAACTGGAATCCCGTCCTATTAATGTATCGATTTTTTTGTTTCCAATTTCTACATTCTCGCGTTTCATTCTAAATCCTCCTTATAATGCTAACAACTTAAGGTTTTCTTTTATTGCCATAAATAATTGGCTGGATTAACTCGTTTTCCATTTCTCCACACTTCATAATGTAAATGAGGTCCGGTACTCCGCCCGCTGCTTCCCGAATATGTAATAGTTTGTCCTTTCTTTACACTCTGGCCTCTCTTGACCAGCAATTTAGAATTATGAGCGTAGAGCGTCTTATAACCATAACCATGATTGATTATTACACACCATCCATAACCGCCATTATACCCGGAATACTCCACAACCCCATCTGCTGTTGCGCGCACTCTAGTTCCGTTCCGCGCAGACAAGTCTATCCCGGAGTGTCTTGTCCACTTTCGTGTAATAGGATGAATTCGACCGCCAAATCCGGAAGTTATGCGTCCATAAACCGGCCAAAATGTTGGAGTATGATCCAACTCCCGATCATATGAAACCAGATCTTTAAGTAGTTGTTCTAAATCTTCATCAGATTTTTTGATCTCTTTTTCTAAGAAACCCAGGTTGGCATCTAAGATTTCCAGTTTGGTTAAATCATTATCCGCACTGGATAGTTTGTACTGCGGCAATTGTATCGGTCTATATGATAACCCACGACTAACCGCCTTTTTTCCTTTTGTTTTACTTAATACCGCATCATAAGCGGCTTTAATTTCTGCGGCGAGCTTATTATTTTTATTAATCTGTTCTTCAATCTCTTTGGTTTTTTTCAAAGAGGGGTCAATCTGCCTTAAGTCTCGTTCTTGCCGGTTTATTATATCCCCCAGTTGATCCTTTTGCCGCTGTAAATCTACGATCTTAAAAATCCGCATAGGGTAGCGTATCAAAAAGAACAGGTTGGCGCCTAGTAAACATAGTAATAACAAGAAAGTAAAAAAAGACACGTTTAAACTTCTTGTTGTCCCGGCGCTGTTCGGGACAATCATAAAAGTATAACCCTTTTTCTTCTTTTTTTCGATTAGATTCTTAAGTCGCTGACACATTCGCGATTTCTCCCTTTTATCATTTTTGTCGCGCTTTTTGTTTCTGGCGAAAAGAAAGGGACTGATTGATAAACGCAACACTCCCAAAAAGGATCAGGGTTATTCACTTGCCAACAATCTAGGCTTTTTTGTTTTAGAGACAATACTACCTAATTATAAATTCTCTATTTCCTTCCAAATTCCTTCCTTAACAGTGTGCTTTTTTCTTGTTTCTTATAACTTTATTTAATATTTCTTCTTCTTCATCAGACAAGGGATAACCGGATTTTCCATCTTTTATTGTTTTTGCATAGATCCTAGATTCGTCACGACCATAAATACTACTCAAAACAAATCCGTCGTTATTCTCGTCCAACAAGACCAAAGAGAAGCTTTGATCTCCTCCGGTGTTGGCAAAGGCTTTATATCTAACTAAGGACCAGTGTTTGAGGTAACTTTGGGCGGCTTTCTGACTATCACCCAACTCTTTTTCTACCATATCCAACCGCTCTTCAACCTTTTTACTTCGCTTACTGAGTTCCAGAAGAACTTCTTCCAGATTAACACCTCTCCTTCCAGACAACAAAGAGCGATATTGTTTTATTAATTTACGCAGACGCCATCCAACCACGGCAAGGAGGAGAAAGACAACAAGCTGTAATATTGGTATAAATTGAAATGCATCTATGCGCGAAACAAAAACGCTAAAATCGAATCCCATCAAAATACTCTTTCTTCCCTTCTATTTCTCTTCTTTATCGTTGTCAATAATGTGATGCCTTTATCCGGACAGGCTGTCTTCATTTATAACAGAGTGTATATTGTTATAATTTCCCACAACACCGGCTTTTATTAAGACTTTTCGCGGTATCCCTAATTGCCCAGTTTAATTAGTTGCATTTGCGTGAAACACTTAGTGTTTTAATTGTTGTTTAATAGCAAGATGTCTAAAATCCGATCAAACTCTTCTCTTGAATAGTATTCGATTTCAAATTTTCCATTATCGGCTTTACCTTTAATGTTAATTTTTGTTCCGAACCGTCTAGTTAAGTTCTCGGTTACATCCTGAAGGTGGGCATCTTGTATTTGTTTTTTTCTCACTTCTCGTCCGGACCCAGTCTTTTGAATCGAAGATGTTTCACGTGAAACATCTTCGTATAATAACTGGCTAATTAATTTTTCTGTTGCACGCACATTTAGATTTTGTTCAACAATAGATTGGCAAGCCTCTTTTTGTTGTTCGGGATCGTCTATGGCCAACAGAGCTCGAGCGTGACCCATGGAAATCTCGTTGTTTGTTAATTTTTCACGCGCTTCTTCGGTGAGGTTCAGCAGTCTAATAGTATTGGCAATTGCCGACCGGCTTTTGCCTACCGCCTGGGCAATCCGGTCTTGTGTAAGATTGAATTCATTAATTAGTCTCTTGTAAGCCTCGGCTTCTTCTAGGGGGTTTAAGTCTTCTCTCTGCAAGTTCTCGACAAGTGCAATCTCCATGGTTGTCTGATCGGAGAGCTCTTTAATGACTACCGGAACAGTTGATAACCCCGCCAGCTTGGAGGCGCGCAGTCGTCTTTCACCGGCGATTAGTTGATACTTGTCTTGCCCTTTTCTGACCAGTAATGGTTGTAAAACCCCGTGAGTTTTAATGGACTCCGCTAACTCTTTTAATTGTTCCTCGTCAAAATGTCTTCTGGGTTGAAATGGGTTAGGAACAATTTGGTGCACAGATATTTCAGTTGTGTTTTGTTGTTCGTCTTCTTCTAGCTGGGGAATTAGTGCCCCCAAACCCCTACCTAAACCACGTTGCTGTTTACTCATGATCAATCACTTCCCTAGCCAATTGAAGGTATGATTCCGCACCTTTAGACCGCTCATCATATACTGTAATTGGCAATCCATAGCTGGGGGCTTCGCTTAATCGGATGTTCCTTGGGATTATGGCCTCATATACCTTGTCTTGGAAATGGTTCTTCACTTCTTCCGCCACTTGCTGAGAAAGGTTTGTCCGATTATCAAACATCGTTAATACTACCCCTTCAATGGTAAGCGAGGGGTTTGAATATTTCTGAACCAGTTGAAGGGTTTTAATTAATTGACTCAAACCCTCCAATGCATAGTATTCACATTGGATCGGTACAATTACAGCATCAGCCGCGGCTAGTGCGTTCAAAGTTAAATTTCCAAGGGAAGGAGGGCAGTCAATCAACAGGTAATCATAGTTCTTTCTCACTGGTTCAATAGATCTTCTTAACCTTTGATCACGGGCCATCATTCCTACTAATTCTGCCTCGGCCCCGGCTAGTTTTATTGTGGCAGGTACTGCGAACAATCCGGGAATCTGAGTTTCTCTAATTACATCCTGAACAGGGATCTCGCTGATCAAGACGTCATATATACATTGCTTAATCTCATTCTTCTTTAATCCCATTCCGCTAGTAGCGTTTCCCTGGGGGTCATCGTCAATAACCAAAATTTTGCGTCCTAGCTGAGCTAAACAGGCTCCAAGATTCACTGCGGTCGTGGTCTTTCCCACTCCACCTTTTTGGTTGGCTATAGCTATGACTTTTCCCATTCTTCCAACCTCCTTTTCTGATCGATACCTGTGAAAAATTCGCGATTCCCTTCTCAACTTCCTGCCGGAAAAAGAATTAAAAAGAAAACACTGTAAAATCTGGCAAAATTATATTAGTGGCCTTTTGGTGGGAATCCCGGGTCTCCTGGGGTATTGGTCTGGCGTGCGTTTTGTTTTTTGAAAAATTAGGAGACTTCTTTTTCCTTGATTGTTTGGTAAAACAAAAGAATAGTTTGTTCTAAATTCCGCACCCAGTGTTAATAATGCGGTTTTAGCCGTTTTTAGCTCCTGTTTATAATCCGGTCCTTTATAAGCACAAAAGATCCCTCCTGTCCGACAAAAAGGAAGGGTTAATTCAAGAAGTGATGGCAAAGAGGCTAATGCGCGGGCGAGAACCAAATCAAACCCCTCTCTGAACTCTTTCTTCCCGGCAACCGTCTCTGCACGATCACAGAGGATATGTAAGTTATCTAGAGAAAATCGCTTTTTTGTTTCTTTTAAAAAACTAACTTTCTTATGATTGGACTCAACTAAATAGATTTTTTTGTCTCTGTTGGTAAAAAGTAAAGGAATTCCGGGAAAACCGGGTCCGGAACCTACATCAATAATATTTTTACTCTCCAACCAATAGTCCGTTTTTATAATTAAAAAAGAATCAATAATGTGTTTGATTATTGCCTCTTCCCAATTGGTAATGGAGGTCAGGTTGGTTTGTTTATTGGTTTCAAATAAAAAAACCATAAAGTTCAGAATGTCCTCTAAAACTTCCTCCTTAAAATGCAGGGAAAATAAATCTAGCTTTTCTTGTAATGATCTTGTATACTCTAACACTTAATCAACTCCTGCTTAGCCAGATCAGGATAGCGCTGATATCGGCAGGACTCACTCCACTGATTCGTCCAGCTTGCCCTATGGTGTCGGGATGAATCTGGTTTAGTTTTTCCCTGGCCTCGGTAGATAGATTAGGAACGGAATCATAATCAAAGTCATGGGGTATTCGTTTGTTTTCTGTTTTTCTTAACCTCTCAGCCATCCTGGCCTCTCTTTCTAAATACCCTTGGTACTTGATCTTGTTGACAATCACTTCGCTTTCCCGATGGCTTAATCCATGTTCAGCCAGGTTAATTAAGTCTGGCAAGGACACTTCCGGTCTTTTGAGCAACTCAGTTAGGGTTGTTTTTTGTTTGATAGAAACCCCTGTGTTTTGGAGAAGACAATCCGCTTCTAAAGTTGACGGCGCCATTGAATTGTTCTCCATAAATTCCAGTGAATCTTGAATTCGTCGCTTTTCTTCATTAAAGAGCTCATATTCTTGACTTGTAATCAAACCGTACTTATATCCGTAATCCGTCAATCGGTGATTGGCATTCTCTTGTCTGAGGGATAAACGAAATTCCGCCCGGGATGTCATTATCCTGTACGGCTCTAATGTATCCTTGGTGACTAAATCATCGATTAGAACGCCAATATAGGCTTGATCCCGTCGCAAAATAAAGGGGGCCTCTCCCTTAAGATATAGCCCGGCATTGATTCCGGCGATGATTCCTTGGGCCGCGGCCTCTTCGTAACCGGAAGAGCCATTAACTTGTCCGGCAAAGAAAACTCCTGGCCACTCTCTCAGCTGCAAAGTTGAAGTTAATTGATTTGAAGGAATCACATCGTATTCAATGGCATAACCGGGACGGACAATTTCTACTTTTTCTAAACCCGGCACAGTTCTAATAAATTCTTCCTGTATCTCCTCATCAAGGCTGGTAGATAGGCCGGAGACGTACATTTCATCTGTATTTCTGGCTTCCGGTTCGATAAAAACTTGATGTCTATCTCTCTGGGGAAAATTAATCAGCTTACTCTCAATGGACGGACAATATCTGGGCCCGATTCCCTTTATGGCGCCGGAAAACAAAGCCGCTCGGTCCAAGTTTTTTCTAATAATCTGATGAGTTTGGCTGTTTGTATAAGTTAACCAACAGGGAATCTGTTCTTTGTTTTCCCAAGGCAACCAGAAGGAAAAGCCGTAAGGCAATCTCTCCCCGGCCTGTTCAATCAGGACGGAAAAGTTTAAAGACCTCTTTCTAACTCTAGCGGGAGTTCCTGTTTTAAACCGCCGAAAATTTAGTCCCTCCCCTTGAAAGTGTGCCGACAATTGATTGGATGGATGCTGTCCCTGGGGGCCGGAGGGAAAAGAGTGTAGACCAATATGAACGTGACCTCTTAGAAAAGTACCGGTTGCCACGATCAAGGCGTTAGTCTCATATTGCACTCCGGTAGATAGAGTTATTCGCCAATGGTCTCCAGCTCTTTTTAGGGAAATTGCCTCTCCTTGCTTTAGAGTAATTTTCTCTTCTTTTTCCATATACCTTTGCATTGTTTCCTGATATTTCCGCTTATCTGTCTGAGCGCGCAGGGCACGAACCGCAGGCCCTTTCTGTGTGTTCAATGCCCTAATCTGTAACTGAGACAGATCGGTGACTCTACCCATTAATCCTCCTAATGCGTCGATCTCCCTCACTAAATGTCCTTTCCCTGGACCTCCAATCGATGGGTTACAGGGCATAAAGGCAATATTATTAAAGTTCATTGTTAGCAGCATAGTTTGAAAACCCATTTTTGCTGTGGCATTGGCAGCCTCACAACCGGCATGTCCGGCGCCTACCACTATTACATCAAAAAATTGAGTTCTCCTTGTCATATTTAGCACCTTACTTCCCTACGCAAAATTGGCTGAAAATAGTGTCGACAATATCTGCGGTAACGGTACGTCCGGTTACCTCTCCGATGGTGTCCAAGGTAGCACGTAGATCAATGGTCACCAGGTCCTCGCTTACCCCGGATTTTAATCCTTCTTCAACCAATTCTAAATAATGATAAGCCATTTCTAACGCTTCTTTATGTCGTAACCGAGTAACCATCAGTGGTTGTTCAGGTGAAAATTCCGCTCCCACTAACATCTGTTTCATCGAACCTTTTAAATCTTCAATGCCTTCTCCGGAGAGCGCTGAGATGTTTAGACCTGCCTTGCCTGGGTATTTTTTCTTAAGATCATCAAGAGTTATATTTGCGGGTAAATCAGTTTTATTAAGAACAAATAGTAATCTTGACTTTTCTAAATTGTTCTCGATTTCTTGTACAAACTCTTTATCTTCAGCTGTTAAACCAACCGCGGAGTCAATAAGAAAGATAATCAGATCAGCTTTTTTCACCCAATCCCAGGTGCGCTTGACACCCTCCTTCTCTACTAAATCATCGATCTCACGAAGACCGGCCGTATCTACTATCCTTACGGGAAAGCCTTGAAAATCAATGGTTTCAGTGACGAAATCCCGAGTGGTTCCAGGGATGGGTGTGACTATGGCCCGATCTTCCTGCAATAGAATATTTAGTAAACTGGATTTCCCCACATTTGGTCTACCAGCCAAAACAACTGTAGCCGCCTCTCTCACAATTCTTCCCGCCTCAGCCTGCTTTAATAGTTTTTCTATTCCTTGTTTTGCTTGGACTATAGGATACAATGCCTTTTCTCTTTCTAACTCAGGCAGGTCATCTTCTGGATAATCCAGTGCAGCTTCAATGGAAACCAAAACAGAAAGTAATTGATTTTCAATCGCTCTAAGTTGATTGGAAAGTCCGCCGGAAAGTTGAGTTATTGCCGTATGGTGGGCTAATTCAGTCTGAGCATAGATCAGATCAATTACCGCTTCGGCTTGGGTCAAATCAAGACGTCCATTTAAAAATGCTCTTTTTGTGAACTCCCCGGGTTCGGCCAATCTTGCCCCTGCTTCTAAGGTCGTTTCCAAGATCAGCTGAAGGTTTTCCATTCCTCCATGTCCTTGAATCTCCAACAAATCATCACCGGTATAACTTCTTGGGGCTTTAAAAATAAAAAAGACAACCTCATCAAGGATCTTTTCACCCGGCTGTACAACTACTCCTAACCTGACCTGACGTTCCGGCCAAGATTGTACGGGTTTACCTGAAGGATGTCTTAATATTTTTTCCCCAACTTTAGTGGCTCTTTCCCCACTAATCCTGATAATACCGATTGCGCCGGTTCCCGGCGGGGTTGAAATAGCGGATATTGTGTCTTTCACCACTTCTCTTCTCCACTTTCATTAGTATTTTTAGGAAAGAAAGAAAGGGGTCTCCCCCTTTTCTTTCGTGATCATCGTTTGCCGATTGCGATTTTTAGCTTTGCGGTGAGATTATTACCCGACGATGGGGGTCTTCCCCTTCACTATAAGTCATTATATCGTTATTATTTTGCAGGGTTAAATGAATAATTCTTCTTTCGTAAGGGGACATTGGATACAATATTTCCTTTTTACCATATCTCTTGACCCGCTCTGCAGAGCGCATAGCTAATCTTTTTAGGTTTTCCTCTCTTTTATTCCTATAACCTGCCACATCTACAATTACTCGTTCTCTATCTATCCGCCCTTTATTTATGGCCAAATTCAATAAATATTGTAAAGAATTTAGGGTCTGCCCATGTCGGCCGATAATTTTACCCAAGTTTTCTCCGTTGATATTCAAGGTGATATGGTCGCTTCTTTTAAAGACTTCAACCTGGGCGGGAACACCCATATTAACCAAGATCTCGCGTAATAAATGGGCCGCTTTCTGTGCCAAATCCTCTTTAAAAGAAACGCGTATTTTTACTTTACTAACACTCAACAAACCCAATAAACCCTTACTGGTTGTTTCCTCAACCGTCTCCACATCAACTTGGCTTTCTTCGGCATTTAACTCTTTTAAGGCAATATCCAGGGCTTCTTCTTTAGTTCGAGCGACTACTTCAACACTCTGCATATAGGCGATACCTCCTTTATGGAAGTTAGTGGGCTCACAATTGAGCTTTTTTTACTACTTCCTTTTTTCCTTATTCGCCTCTTTTTTTTGTCCAGGAGTCTCCGAGGGAATAAAAAACCTGGTAATAATTACTTGTTGAATAATTTGAATAACATTACTGGCCACCCAGTAAAGTCCAACTCCAGCCTTGAGTGAAAAGGTGATATATCCTAAAAAAACAGGCATTATATAAAGAAAAGTATTTTGGGAAGATTCTTGACCGGAAGTAGGCGTTGATAATTTAGACTGCAAAAAAGTAGTTGCACCGGAAATAACGGCTAAAGCCCAATAATTATTTTGAGTTAAATTAAGACCCAAAAAAATTTCATTAGCCAGATCAATTTGGAATTTATCCGGATTATTCAAGAGGGCAAATAAAGCATAGAGAAAAGGTAACTGAATCAGCATTGGTAAACAGCTTCCAAAAGGATTAACTTTATGTTGCTTATAAACCTCCATAACTCTCCGTTGTTGCTCTTCCGGGTTCTTTTTATACTTTTCCTGAATTTCTTTAATTAAGGGGGTTACTTTTTTCATGCCTTCCATTGACCTAATCTGACTAATTGAGGTCGGGAAAAGTATTATTTTAATGAAGATGGTTAAAAGAATAATCGACCATCCCCAACTAGCTCCTAAATTATTATGAAAGACCCTAAGGATGTCAGCCATTAATCCGGCAAAAAAATCCATTCCTTCAACACCTTTCTAAAATCATAAATATTATGTCCATATTTTTTATTGATCTGCAAAATTTATATTCTCTTTAGTTTCATGATATCCTTTTTCAACTAAACTAAGATTTATACTAAATATTAAACTTCTTTCCTACGGCTCTTATTAAAAAAGACTCAACTTCTTCGTACAGAAAAAACATCTTTCAATCCAGGCCAGTCGGGGGGTACAGGATCATATCCACCATAAGACCATGGATGACAAGACAAAATACGCTTTATACTAAGAAGTAAGCCTTTTAATAAACCGAATCTAATTATCGCTTGTATTGTATAGGTGGAACATGTAGGATAAAACTTACAACATCGGGGCTTTAAAGGGGAAAGAATTTTTTGATAAACTTTAATTAAAAAAATAAAAATTTTCTTCATTGAATGTCTTCCTTTAAAACCCCAGCGCGTTTTAGCAATATAAATAATGAATTAATTAGAAAATCAAACCCATCGTTGTATACTGGAAAGCGCGCGATAATAACTAAAGAGTAGCCGTTCTTAACTCGATCCGCAAGTTGTTGAAAGGCGCTTTTCGCTCGACGGCGCATTCGATTCCTTTGCACGGCTTTACCGAGTTTTTTGCCAGCACAAAAAGCTATCCTCTTCTCATCTTTCTTGGAGGGTAATACATACAAAACAAAATGGCGGTTAACATAGGATTTCCCTTGTTGAAAAACAAGGTCAAATTCTTGTTTGCCTTTTAGGGTTACTATCGGATTGGACATCTTAAGCGGATAAAACCTTTCTTCCCTTAGCCCGACGTCGGCTAATTACTTTACGCCCACCACGAGTTCTCATCCGAACAAGAAAACCATGGTCCTTTTTTCTTTTTCCTTTGTTAGGCTGGTATGTCATCTTCATCCATTCTCACCTCGCTTTAGGCTGAATCCTACTCAACTAGGTAGCCTTCTTTCGTAAGAATTCTTTTTTTTTACTACAACGATTTTTATTATAAAGACCTAACATTGGCTTGTCAATATATACACCAATAAGTTATCCACAATTCTTTCATTTCCCGGTGAATTTTATACCAGAACATACTTAAAGTTGTTTTTTCTACATCAATCACCCTTCACTAGAATTGTCAAAAAGACCGGAATCTGTTATTATTGAAATCGTCGTTGGAAATCTTCTGCAAACTGTGCATAACTCTGTGGATATTGTTAATAATTCGCTTTTATCTCCTTAAATATCCTGGAGTTTGTGGTTTTTTTTTTCTTCTATTTTATTTATAGTAAATTTAATTTTTATCTCTAAAAACCCATAGAATATAGTGTTTTTTCACTTATAGGCTTTATCCACAAGTTATTCACACCCTGTGGATTTTTCATTGTTATTTCATTGTATATCTTTACTTTTATTAATTTTTTTTTGAAAGAGAGGTGGATCTCCGTCCAATTTACGGAGAAACTAAATGCTTCCAGAAAACCTTCAGGAAATTTGGGAACAAACACTTCAAATTGTAGAAAAACACATGACTAAACCTAGTTTTGAAACTTGGTTGAAACCTACTAAACCATTGGACTTAACAGAACACAACCTAATTATTGAAGTTCCTAATGAATTTGCCCGTGATTGGGTGGAAAGCAGATACTCTCCTTTATTATGTTCTACTTTAAGTGATATTTTACAAGATAATCTCGAAATAAAGTTTGTTACTCCTAAAGGGAATATGAATGAGGAACAAAGGCTTCCAGTAGAACACCCTACGATTAAACTTGAGGAATCTTTTTCACAGACGCTTAATCCAAAATACTCATTTGAATCATTTGTGGTAGGAGAAGGTAACCGCTTTGCTCACGCCGCCTCCTTGGCTGTAGCCGAAGCTCCGGGAAGATCATATAACCCCTTATTTATTTATGGAGGCGTAGGTCTGGGTAAAACGCATTTAATGCAAGCGATTGGTCATTTTGCACTACGTCACTCTTCCCAATGCAAAGTAGTATATGTATCTTCAGAAAAATTCACCAACGAATTAATCAATGCCATCAGAAATAATAAAACACCTCCCTTTCGTGATAAATATCGCAATATTGATCTACTCTTGATTGATGATATTCAATTTTTAGCCGGTAAAGAAAGCACTCAGGAGGAATTTTTTCATACCTTCAATTCTTTACATGAAGCCAATAAACAGATCGTCATTTCCAGTGATCGTCCTCCCAAAGAAATCCCTACATTGGAAGATCGGTTGCGTTCGAGATTTGAATGGGGTTTAATTACGGATATTCAAGCGCCGGACCTGGAAACCAGAATTGCGATCTTAAAAAAGAAGGCTGCTTTAGAAGGGTGGAAACTCCCGGATGATGTAATTGAATATATTGCCGACCAAATCAATTCTAATATTAGAGAACTAGAAGGAGCTCTAATTAGAGTTATAGCCTATTCTTCTTTAACGAATCAAAGTATTAATCTAAACTTAACCAACGAGGTATTAAAGGATATAATTTCTTCTCAGCAATCTAAAAAGTTAAATATAGACTTTATACAAGAAACCGTAGCTGAATATTTTCAAATTGAACGTGCTGACTTAAAAGCGAAAAAAAGGACAAAAACCATTACTGTTCCCAGGCATGTTGCTATGTATTTATCAAGAGAATTAACTGAAGCATCCCTCCCTAAAATCGGAGAAAGCTTCGGGGGAAGAGACCACACTACTGTCTTGCATGCCTGTGATCGAGTGCGGGAAATGATGAAAGAAGATATCCAATTCAGTAGACAGGTAAAAGATTTGATCTTGAAATTAAAATAATTTTTGAGGAAAAACTGTTTATAACTTGTTAGTAAGTCTCATCCACAGTTAAATAATGGATGTTAATACTGTTTAAATCTTAATATCTTCTTTTTTTTACACATTATGTTCTTCCTTATTAATCCTTACCGGATAAAGGTTTAGCTATTTATCCACATATTAACCTTACCTACTACTATTACTAAATATATATATTATGTATAATAATTAATAGATAGAACTGTTAATTAAATTTATCCAAGGAGGTTCTAAAAGTGAAGCTTTTTTGTTCTCAAGAAGAATTATTACGATCTTTGCAAATTGTCACTAAAGCATTATCTAATAAAAATACTCTACCGATTTTAAATGGTTTATTACTTGAAACCAGAGATGACCAATTATACTGCATAGCTACGGATCTAGAAATAGGAATTGAAGTAAAAATACCGGAAGTAACAATTATTGCTCCAGGTAAAGTGGTTATTCAAGGTAAAACCTTCTTCGAAATAATAAAACGTCTTTCTTCTGGACGTATTGAACTAATTCTAGAAGAAAAAGAAAGTCTTTTCCATATAAAAACACCAAAGTCTTTTTTTAGTTTACATATTATGCCTGCAAAAGAGTTTCCAACATTCACTGAAGACTATAAAAGATTTAAAAACCTAGATTTAGATCAAAATAATCAAGAAAATTTGTCTATTTACTCCATAAACGCCTCCCTATTAAGAGAAGCGGTTAAACAAAGCTCTTACGCAACATTGCCTGAGGATCCCAGACCTTTCTTATCAAGTGTTTTAGCGGAATTTAGCGATCACTGTTTAAGATTAGTGGCAACCGATATTAATAGACTGGTAATTAAAGAAATTAAGATAAAAGGGGAAAAAAAGAATAACGCACTGATTCCAATTAAATCATTAAGAGAAATTGCCCAAATTTTTGGTAATGATCCCGAAGAAGAAATTACTATTTTACTTGATCAACGACAATTGTTTACAATGAACAAGGGAGTTATTATTTCAACACGTTTAATAGATTCACAATTCCCCCGTTACGAACAGGTTATTCCCAACGAATTTTCCGGAAAAATGAAAATTAATCGTCATTTATTCTTATCCTCTTTAAATCGCAGTTCATTGTTGGATAAAGCAGTTAAATTAAGTTTATCAGAAGCTGGTTTGATTATTTCCTCTAGTGAACCGGAATTGGGCATGGCTTATGAGGAGATTAATTGCCATTATGAAGGGGAAGAAATGGAAATAGGTTTTAACGCGCAATACTTAATGGATTTTCTAAGGAGTATCGAAGCAGAAGAGATTGAGTTTAAATTGTCCTCCGGAATGAAGGCCTCTTTAATGAAAGCAGTCAATGGTGGAGAATATACATATATAATTATGCCTTTAAGATTAAGCGCTTAAGGAAAGAATTTAAATGAAAAGTATAAATATTGTACAAATTCAGACTTCAACTATTAGATTAGACCAATTTCTAAAATGGTCTGGTGCTGCTCTAACCGGTGGAGAGGGTAAAATAATGATCAGTGAAGGCTTAATCGAGGTGAATGGTGTGCCCGAAAAAAAAAGAGGGAGAATTATAAAAAAAGGAGATAAAATAGAAATTGTTCGTTTTAATTCCAGTGGAGAGAAGAAAATTGAAAAAGTCTTGATGGTTAGTTCCGGAGGACAATAGTTTGTATCTAGATAAATTAAAGGCAATCAATTTTCGCAACTACAATCACCTTGAATTAAAATTGAGTCCGGATTTGAATATTATCTATGGAGATAATGCGCAAGGAAAGACAAATTTAATCGAAGTTGTTTCTTTGCTTACCATGGGTCGGTCATTCAGAACTAAGCGTGATGAGGAAATGATTAAGAAAGGTGAGACTGGGTTTTATACCAAAGGAATATTCAAAGGACAAACAGAAGAAGTATCTATAGAAATCGGAAAAAACAGGCAAGAAAATTTAGTTAAGTTAAACGGAAACCAAATCAAGAGAAGAAAAGACGTTTTTGGGAAAATAAAAATCGTAATATTTTCACCTGAAGATTTGCAATTAATAAAAGGTGGTCCAGGTTATAGAAGAGAATATCTTGATATCTACATAGGACAAGTTTTTCCAGGATATAGAGGTGCTTTTCAAAAATATTATAAGGCGTTGTATCAAAGAAACGCCTTACTGAAAAAGATTAAAAAGAGAGAAAAAACTGATTCATCACTAGAAGTATGGAATGAAGAATTAATTGAGGAAGGAAGTAAAGTCCTTTATTATCGAATAAAAGCAATCAACGAAATTAGAGCCTGGATCAGAGAGTATCACTATAAAATATCCGGGGAAAAAGAAGAAATAGAGTGTTTCTATGAAGGACCTTGTCACATTGAACAAAAATTTGGGAAAAAAGTAGAAGAAATAAAAAGTGAATTAGAGATGCAGTTACGCAAAAAAAGGCAGGATGAGTATAGAAGAGGAATAACTTTGGTCGGACCCCATAGAGATGATATTTCAATTATTTTAAATAAAGAGTTGGATATAAGATTTTTCGGGTCACAAGGGCAACAAAGAACAGCGGCGTTATCCTTAAAAATGGCGATGCTTGATTTTATAAAACAAGTAACAGATGAAACACCTATTCTTCTTCTTGATGATGTCTTTTCGGAATTTGATAATGAACGAAAAAAAGAATTACTAGAGATGTTAATAAAAAGAACACAGACTTTTATTACTACGGCTAATATTAAGGCCTTAAATAATAAAAATTTGGGGACAATGACATTTAAGGTTGAAGGGGGAAAAATAAATAAAACAGATGGTCTCTTTACATGATTTATGTCAAGGTATGTTAAAAAAATGGTCAAAAAAAGAGAGATTAAAAGAAGGACTAGCCCTTTACTATTGGCCTCAAGTTATTGGAGAAAAATTAATATATAAAATTAAAGCGGAAAGAGTAACCAATGGTATACTTTGGCTTAAAACTAACGATCCTTCTCTTACTCAAAATCTCACTTTTTTCAGAAAACAAATTATCCGAAAATACAGTAGGCTTATAGGACCGGGTGTGGTTCGCGCAGTAAGGATCGTCACAGGTGAAACAGGGATAGTTCAAAAAGGGGAAAACAAAAAAGAAAAAATAATTATCAATAAAAAGTATGAAAATATATTTCCGCAAAAAATAGAAGAAATAAAAGATGAAGAACTAAAAGACGCCTTTTCCCACTTCTTTAGGTATCATTCTTCTCTACGGGAGGGGCGTCTTATGAATGGAGATCTGGAATGTCCACAATGTGGTAGGATACTTAAAGAAAATGAAGATTGTATATGTACAAAAAAATAGAAAAGAGAAAATCTCAGTAATAGGAGGAGAAAAATAATGTTTTTACATCTTGGAGGTTCAAATATAATAGATTTAAATAAAATAATAGCTGTCCTAAGCCTGGATAAAATAGAATATCCGGGAAAAAAAATAAAAGAAAAAAGCCCAGGCAAAAAGATTGAGAGTTTAGATGGAGGACAACCGAAATCAATGATTATTACTGAAGAATCAATAATCCTTTCGCCGATTTCATCTCTTACTCTAAAAAAGAGAGCAAATAAAGGGCAGATTTAAAAAAGGAATAATCAGGAAAACCAGGAGGTGCACTAGGTGTCCGAAAACATAAAGAAAACAACGAACACTAAATACGGGGCAGAACAAATTCAGGTTTTAGAAGGACTAGAAGCCGTTCGGCGCAGACCAAGTATGTACATTGGAAGTACGTGTGTGCGTGGTCTCCATCATTTGGTTTATGAGGTTGTAGATAACAGTATAGATGAAGCAATGGCTGGATATTCGGATCTGATTAAAGTGACGATTAAGGAAGACGGATCCGTTGTTGTACAAGACAATGGTCGGGGAATACCTGTAGGGATTCATCCAAAAGAAAAGATTTCTGCTGTTGAGGTTGTGCTCACTAAATTGCATGCCGGGGGAAAATTTGGCGGAGAGGGATATAAAATTTCTGGTGGGTTGCATGGTGTTGGTGTTTCTGTTGTAAACGCCCTTTCTGAATGGTTGACTGTAGAGGTAAGAAGCGAAGGAAAAATATATTATCAGAATTATAAAAAAGGTATACCTCAACAACCTCTAAAGATCATAGGAGAATCCGAAACCTCAGGAACAAAAATTGTGTTTAAACCTGATCAAGAAATCTTCGAAACCTGCGAATTCAGCTATGATACGCTTAAACATCGTTTGCGAGAATTGGCTTTTTTAAATAGTGGAATTAAAATTGTGTTGATCGACGAAAAAGCAGAAAAAGAAAAAAGTTTTCATTATGAAGGCGGAATAAAATCCTTTATTGAATATTTAAATAAGAATAAAGATCCAATTCATAAAGATATTATTTATCTAAAAAAAGAAGAGGTAGATAATTCAATAGAAGTAGCTCTACAGTATAATGCGGCTTATATGGAAAATGTATTCACCTTCGCTAACAACATTAATACTCATGAAGGAGGAACCCATCTTTCCGGATTTAGGTCGGCTTTAACGCGAACGCTAAATGATTACGCTCGAAAAAATAACCTAGTTAAGGAAAATGAATCTAGCTTAAGTGGAGATGACGTTAGAGAAGGGCTAACCGCAGTCATCAGCGTAAAACTACAGTTTCCTCAATTTGAAGGGCAGACCAAAACCAAACTGGGAAACAGTGAAATAAAAGGCTTGGTAGAGTCGGCAGTAATTGAGGGTTTATCTGAGTATCTTGAAGAAAACCCAAGTGTGGGAAGGAAGATAATTGAAAAAAGTGTCATGGCTTCTAAAGCAAGAGACGCGGCGCGTAAGGCTCGAGAACTAACGAGAAGAAAAAGCGCGCTTGAAGTATCCGCTCTTCCGGGTAAACTTGCGGACTGTACATTTAAAGAACCTGAACTATCAGAATTATTTCTAGTCGAGGGAGACTCGGCTGGCGGTTCGGCCAAACAAGGAAGGGATCGTAGATTTCAGGCGATTCTTCCTTTACGGGGAAAGATTTTAAATGTGGAGAAGGCAAGACTGGATAGGATCCTGACTAACGAAGAAATAAAGGCCATGATTACCGCGTTGGGAACGGGAATCGGTGAAGACTTCGATCTGGCAAAATTAAGGTATTACAAAACGATTATCATGACTGACGCGGATGTGGATGGAGCACATATTCGCACTCTTTTGTTGACCTTTTTCTATCGATACATGCCGCACTTAATCGAAAAAGGTCATATCTACATCGCCAGACCTCCACTTTATATGGTCAAGAAAGGCAAGAAGGAAGAGTATTGTTACTCTGATCAAGAGCTCGCAATAATTATGTCAGAGATGGGAAAAGGAGTGAATGTACAGAGGTATAAGGGTCTTGGTGAAATGAACGCTGAACAATTAGGAGAAACAACCATGAACCCAGAAACCAGAACTGTGATGAAGGTTACCATGGAAGACGCAGTCGCGGCTGATGAGGTTTTCTCTATGTTAATGGGAGAAAAAGTTGAACCCAGAAAAGACTTCATCATGACCTATGGGCGAGAGGTTGTGAACCTAGATATATAAGGCAAGAGCAATCAGGTATTAAAATAAGTGGATAAAAAGGCAATCTATTTTTACGTATTCCAGACCAATTGGAGGGAGAAACTTGCCAGAGATTCATGAAGGTAAGATTATACCAATAGATATTGAAAAAGAGATGAGACGGTCATATTTGGATTACGCCATGAGCGTAATCGTAGGTAGGGCCCTTCCAGATGTACGGGATGGATTAAAGCCTGTACACAGGAGAATCCTTTACAGTATGTATGAATCAGGGACGACTCCGGATAAACCATATAAAAAATCCGCCAGGATTGTCGGAGACGTGATGGGAAGGTATCATCCACATGGAGATTCCTCTATTTATGATGCCTTGGTCCGTTTAGCTCAAGATTTTTCCATTCGTCTGCCACTGGTTGACGGGCACGGAAATTTTGGTTCAGTGGACGGTGATCCACCCGCCGCTATGCGGTATACTGAGGTTCGTTTGGAAAAAGTAGCCATTGAACTGCTCAGAGACATCGAGAAAAATACCGTTGATTTTGGGCCAAATTTTGATGAGAGCTTACAAGAACCACTGGTATTGCCTTCTAGATTTCCTAATCTCTTAGTAAACGGCTCTTCTGGGATTGCCGTAGGGATGGCGACCAATATTCCTCCTCATAATTTAGGAGAAGTAATTGACGGAGCGGTGCTCTTAATAGATGATCCTGAGGCAGAAGAGGAAGAATTACTTAAAATAGTAAAGGGTCCGGATTTTCCAACCGGCGGAATCATTATGGGGAGAGAAGGAATTCGTAGCGCTTACCTCACAGGCAGGGGCAGTATAAAAATTCGTTCCAAAACGCGGATTGAGACGTTGAGTGGGGGAAAAAGTCAGATCATCGTTACAGAAATTCCTTATCAAGTAAATAAAGCAAAATTAATTGAAAAAATCGCCCACTTGGTTAGGGATAAAATCGTGGAGGGCATATCTGATCTGCGAGACGAGTCGGATCGATCCGGAATGAGGATCGTTATTGAACTCAAGCGCGATGTGAATCCACAGGTTGTATTAAATTTACTTTATAAGCACACCCAACTCCAAGACTCCTTCGGACTGATCATGTTGGTTTTGGTCGAAAATGAACCTAAGTACTTAAGCCTACGGGAAGTACTTCATTATTATCTGAAACACCAAAGTGAAATCGTAACGAGAAGAACGCGATATGATCTGCAGAAAGCCGAAGACAGAGCGCATATTCTGGAAGGATTTCGAATCGCGCTCGATCATATTGACGAAGTAATTAAGACTATACGAGGATCGCATACTGATGTTATTGCGAAAGAAAGGTTAATTTCTAATTTTGGCCTCTCGGAAAAACAGGCGCAGGCAATTCTAGATATGAGGCTCAGACGATTAACAGGTTTAGAGAGGGATAAGATTGAAGAAGAGTATGATCAGCTCTTAAAAACCATAGCCTATTATAAAGAGTTATTATCTGATCATCATAAAATAATGGCAGTAGTCAAAAAAGAACTTTTGGAGATTAAGGAAAAATTCAGTGATGAAAGAAGGACAAAGATAACCCTGGAAGATAATACAGATTTGGCTGTTGAAGACTTAATTGCTGATGAAGACATTGTTGTGACCATGACCCACTATGGATATATAAAGCGACTCCCGGTTACAACCTATAAAAACCAGAAGCGCGGGGGGAGAGGTATAACCGCTTTAAGTAAAAGAGAAGAGGACTTTGTAGAGCATCTTTTCATCACTTCAACCCATGACCACGTTCTGTTCTTCACAAATATGGGAAGGGTATATCAATTGAGAGGATTTGATATTCCGGAAGCATCCCGCCAGGCAAGAGGAGTAGCGATCATAAATCTCTTACAACTTGAGCCGAAAGAAAGAATCACAGCCACTATTCCTGTGCGTGAATTCAGCGAAGATTATTATTTACTTATGTGCACCAGGAACGGGATTGTAAAGAAGACTGTTTTATCAGAGTATAAAAACAATCGGAAACATGGTTTATTGGCCTTAAATATCGATGCAGGTGATGAATTAATCGGTGTGCATCTAACCGACGGAGATAAAGAGATTACTTTGGTTACCAAGAAAGGGGCCTCCATAAGGTTCTCGGAGAAACAGATCAGACCCACAGGTCGAATCACCAGGGGAGTTAAAGGAATATCCCTACGCTCCGGAGATCAGGTGGTAGGGGTAGATGTGGTAAAAAGTGACGGAGAACTACTGGTTTTAACAGAGAAAGGTTTTGGAAAAAGAACCCCATTCCCACAGTATAGAGTACAGTCTCGCGGGGGTAAAGGGATAAAAACCCTGAAAGAAACGAAGCAAAAAGGAGATATTGTGGGAATGAAAGTTGTCTATCCGGAACATGAATTAATGGTGATTACAGCTTCCGGAATTATTATCAGGGTCACAGTTAGTGATATTTCCTCTATGGGCAGGGATACTCAAGGGGTAAAAATAATGCGCCTTGGGGAGGATGATAAAGTTGTCGCCTTGGCCGGAGTAGTGGGAAAAGCAGAGGATAACGGGGAGTGATCTAATCACCCCCCTTTTTTATCAACAGAGAAAATGTGGAAGATTTTACAAAATATCACGAATGCGGAAAGGTTATTACAGTTAAGGATGGGGTGAAACCGTGTACATTGAAAAATTGATCCTCAATGGTTTTGGGGGATTTAAAGAGAAACAGATTGATTTTGATTCCCCCTTTACGGTTTTAGTCGGTCATAATCAAGTGGAACTTCAGACCATCGAAGATGCAATCTGCCTGGTTCTTTTAGGAATTTCACTGGATAAAAGAAACAATCTGCAGGAATATATCGTTGACACACGGTCCTGTAGCGCTTCGTTGATCCTAAAGACTGAAACAAAAAAACGATATCTGCTGGGAAGAGATCTTGCGCAAGAGCGCTTGGAGGTCTTTGTCGAAGAAGGGATGCGCTTGCTACCTCAATCTTCAACAGTTTTAATGGATTTACTCCGGGCTGAGCTCGGCACGTTAAATCCCTTGGATTTTGAAGAGATTTTCCTTTTGAAAAAGGACCGATTAGAGTTGAACCAGAATTCATTAGGAATCAGAGAAGAGTTACAAAGAATCGTTAAAGCCTATGAAGAAGGAATTAAGGAGCACCTCTTTTTAACAATGGAGGCGGCCGGCGCCATAGATGAGTCAGAGAATGAGGAAGAAAATATCAAGGAACAGTTGGAAAAGATCGATCAGCATTTAGAAAAATTAAAAACTAAAGTTAATGAATATAAAGATCTTGAAGATGAAATCACAGAATATAAAGAATATGAGGTTTTTCTTTCTGCAAATAATAAAAATCAAATAGAGGTTTTATCTCAACAATTGACGGCTTACGCATTGGATCGGAAATACCTGGAGGAACAGGTCAAAGAGATTACAAAAATTCCCACAACCTTAGCACAAGAAAAGAAGAATCTACAGAACAAAGTGAAAGCGTTTGAAGAACTCTTTAGTCCGGAAAGACAAAAAATTATAGAGAATTTGGTTAAGAGGAGAGAAGAAAGGAATGAGGCTCTAAAGAAGCTGGAAGAGGAGTATACTTATAGTAGTGGTAAGCGAGGTTTTTTGGCGCGTAGGGGGAGACAGCGGGGAACTGCGGAAGAAAAAATGAATTTGCTCCTAAAAGAGCTATCGGAACAGAGAGCGGAGATCGAAGATTACCTCTACGGCAGGTCTATAGATAAATACCGTACAGAGAAAGCAGAGTATGAGAAAAATAAAGAGAATTTAACTAAGTTACAACAAACCCCTACCAATGTTGAAGGGCGTGAAAGAGAAGAGGAATTAAGAAACATTCTAGAGAAGGAGAAGAAAATCAGAAAGGAACTGGAAAAGCTGCTGGTTTTAGCTGGAACAAAAGACATAAAGGAGATAAAAAAGAAAGTTAATTCCTTGGGAACTTTAAAAACAAAAAGTAAAGGACTTGAACAAGAAATTACTCTCTTATCTGGCGACTATAAACCTTTGGATGCAATTAAGTTAATGGAGGAAAAAATAAAGGAACTCAATGAAGCCTTGAAAAACAAAAAAAAGGCCACAGTGGTGAAAGTTAAAGCAGAGGAAGAAGTAAAAATGGAGCAAAATCCTGTGCTCAAGTTCTATCTTGATACTGAGAAGCACCTAAGAAAAGTCTCCAATGGAATAATTAAAGATTTTGCCCCCAAATTTGTTGATGGGAAATATGAATTTCATGTTTTTTACGAGAATGAGTGGTGTAATATAGAAACACTAAGCCCGGATTGGCAAGAGTTGTTTTTGCTCACTCTCCGGATTTCTTTGGCTCGGTTACATACTCCTTCATCTCAATTCCCCTTTATCGTCACTGATTTACTCGGTGGAACGGGTTGTCAGTATAAGCAGGAAACAAAAGACGAGATTCGTACTATCTTAGAAAACATCTCCACAGACCGGCAGGTCATCTATTTATGTATGCAAGGGGATGAAGAGTTTATCACCGCTACCAGCGGGCAGAAGCATACGGTAATTTCATTATGAAGTTGGGTGGAAACCAGATTTTGTCGGATGGAAGGAGAAGGACTAATAGTTCTAAAAATTATGGAAGATAAAGGAGAATCAAGGATGGGAAAAATTAAATTCGGCACAGATGGTTGGCGGGACCTAATGTATGACCGGTTTAATCTGGAGAATGTCCGTAGGGTAGTAGAGGCGATCGGAGCCTATACAAAAAAAGAGGGAGGCGCCGCTCGGGGACTGGTGGTTGGATACGACGCCCGCTTTTTTTCTGACTTTTTTTCTGCTGAGGCAGGGAGAATCCTAGCAAGCAAAGGGATTAAGACCTACACCTTTTCCCGGGACCTGCCTACTCCGGTGGTGGCTTATGCGGTGCTAAAATATAATGCGTTTGGAGCGATTATGTTTACGGCCAGTCATAACCCACCAGCATACAATGGCATTAAGTTTATCCCTGAATATGGAGGTCCGGCAACTCCGGAGATTACCGGTGCTATTGAAGGCTTAATTTCCGAGCGGGCGCCAAAAGTAGTTAATCAAAAGGAAGAAGAAATAGTTGACCCTATCCCTTCTTACCTGCACGAACTGAAAAAACTAGTTGATGTACAAGTGATCAAAGATAGCGATCTAGAGATTAAATATGATCCCATGTATGGTACAGGGCGAGAAATACTTGATGGTCTTTTAGAAGCAGACGTCAAAACAATTCATAATTATAGAGATCCTCTCTTTGGGGGGGGGATGCCTGATCCCCAGGAAAAGTTATTACCTGAGCTTATTTCTTGGGTTAAAGGTGGGTCTGCGCAAGGGAAAAAACGAATCGGTTTAGCCACAGACGGTGATGCCGACCGTTTCGGTTTTGTAGATGATTATGGAAACTACCTTAACGCCAATCAAATCTTGCCGTTAATTCTATATCATTTGGCCACAAATAAAGGGATGAAGGGTGTGGTTGGGCGTTCGGTAGCCACCACTCATCTCCTAGACGCTTTGGCTTCCGATTTGGGTTTAGAGACCGTAGAAACCCCGGTGGGCTTTAAATATCTAGGTGAATTAATGCGAGAACGGCAGGTGGTAGTGGTCGGTGAAGAAAGCGGGGGACTTAGTATCGGTGGGCATATTCCGGAAAAGGACGGAATCTTAGCTTGTGCTTTATTAACCGAACTGCGGGTAATGGCTGAAAAACCTTTAACCTATGTTTTACAGGATATTTGGGATAGGGTCGGCAGTTACTATACGCGTAGGCTTGATCTGCATTTAAAAGAGGAAGAAAAAACAAAGATCCTAAATTTTCTGGAGCGCGCCCCGCTTCAAGAAATTGCTGGGAAAAAAGTAACGGAAATAAGGAGAATAGATGGTTTCAAGTTTATTTTAAGCGATGGAGGATGGTGTTTGGTGCGGCCATCCGGAACCGAGAGCCTCATCCGTATTTATTTGGAAGCTCATACCGAGCAGGATCTGGCTAAAATGAGTGAAAGTATCCAGTCAATTTTGGGAAAAATGTAGGTTGATTGTTTCCCGTGAAACATAAATAAATAAAAACATGGTCCTGTCTAATCAGTGTCTATCATAAGTGTTGGAGGTTAAGGTTGGGGGTGATCTCTAGTGAGGAAATTTAGAACAGGAGTCGCAGGCATACACAGTGGTTTGTTTGGTCTATTGGTTTTTGCGGCTTTTTTAGGAGGATTGTTGGTTTTATTGGCGGTGAGGTTTACCGGACTGGGACAGACCTTGGTAGTGCAACCTCCCACTCAGCAAGAAGAGGCGCCACTACCGCAGCAAAATGTGCAGCCGCGAAAAGAGACCGGTTATGAAAATTCCACCATTGAAGTAGTGGAGAAGGTTGGTCCGGCAGTAGTGATGATTACCACCACTAAATTGGTAGAGGTGAATGACTTTTTTTTCGGCTTAGTCGGCTACAGAGAAGTACAAGGCTTAGGATCGGGAGTTATCTTCCGGAAAGACGGATACATATTAACAAACAACCATGTAATTAGTAAAGCGGAGAAAATTTTAGCGGTTCTCTCCGACGGACGGTCCTTTCCCGCGGAGGTCGTAGGAGCTGATCCCCTGACTGATCTGGCTGTTTTAAAAATAAAAGGAGATAATCTCCCTACTGCCGGATTTGGAGATTCAGACCGGCTTCGTGTTGGACAGATGGCCATCGCTATTGGAAACCCGATTGGAGAGACCTTAAAAAACACAGTAACTGTGGGAGTCATTAGCGCACTAGGACGTTCCCTGCAGATTAACCAGAACGTTACTTTAGGCGATTTAATTCAGACAGACGCCTCAATTAACCCCGGAAATTCCGGGGGACCGCTTTTGGATAGTAAAGGAAGGGTGATTGGGATTAACACCGCCATTATTCAAGAGGCCCAAGGGATTGGTTTTGCCATCCCTATTAGCCGCGCGGCGGAAATTTCCAACCTTTTAATTAAAGAGGGGCGAGTTCGTCGGGGCGGTATAGGGATTAGGTATATCCCCTTTGACCGGTCAAGTAAAAAAATGGCGGAGTCCAGATTTAGGATAAACCTACCAACGGATGAGGGCTTTCTCATTACCACCGTTCTACAGGGAGGCCCGGCTGATCAGGCAGGGCTACGCGTAGGCGATGTAATTGTGGCTATAAATGGACAGAGTATATCCGATGGTGTGGATTTTCAGAGATTGGACTTACGGGTAGGGGATAAACTAATCATGGAGATTTATAGGAAAAAGAA
>Ga0079223_10000045_pt1 | contig 36654 bp, 31 predicted proteins | sample Stecom2011_FD_75072 | JGI IMG/M metagenome (GOLD analysis project Ga0079223, IMG submission 75072) | Agricultural soil microbial communities from Utah to study Nitrogen management - Steer compost 2011 | ecosystem: Environmental > Terrestrial > Soil > Agricultural land | place: USA: Utah...
AAATACCATTAAATTTGCGACATGCAAAAAGATAAGCCTATACTTGAAGTTTGTTTTTCTCCAGCACTTCTGCATTTATTCGACCTTAAAAATACTATTGTGGTCGTAATTGACATTTTTAGAGCAACCACTACTATTTGTGTCGCTCTTGCAAATGGCGCACAAAAGATTCACCCTTTTTTAGAAGTAACTGATTGCTTGAATTTTAAGGCTAATCACCCTCATGTGATTAGTGCAGGTGAAAGAGATGGAAAAATCATTGATGGTATGGATAAAGGGAACTCTCCTTCCGACTATCCTACTTCTTTCATTCAACAAAAAGAAATCGCACTAACGACAACGAATGGCACTAAGGTTTTACACATGTCCTCGGATGCAGAACAAATCATAATTGGTTCTTTTGTAAATCTGCAAACAGTTATCGATTATCTAAAAAGTCAAAATAAAAAAGTACTTTTAGCTTGCGCTGCCTGGAAGGACAAAGTAAATATGGAAGACACTTTATTTGCTGGTGCAGTAGTTAACGCCTTACAAGATGATTTTGAAGTCTTATGCGATTCAGCTAAAATGAGTCAGCAACTATGGAAAACGACTCATAATGGAGCGCAATTATATGAAATCCTGAAAGAAAGTTCGCACTACCGAAGACTTTCAAGATTTGGCGCGCAAAATGATTTAAAAATATGCACCACGTTAAACTCGCATCCTTCCTTACCTATCTTTACGAAAGCATCTTATTTAGTAGATAAAAAAACAGAAAACACTATATAAATATTCATGAGAATTATTACTTATAATATCAATGGAATTCGTGCAGCACAAAGAAGAGGTTTGCTAGATTGGCTAAATGAAGATCCGGCTGATATTATTTGCCTTCAAGAAGTTAAAGCAGCTAAAGAGCAAATAGACCTAAAACCCTTTTTAGATTTAGGATTTCACGTTTATTGGTACGCCGCTCAGAAAAAAGGATATAGTGGCGTCGCTGTACTTTCAAAAATACAACCAAAAAATGTAGTCTACGGTACAGGTCATGAGCAAAGTGATAATGAAGGTAGAGTACTACAATTAGACTTTCAAGACTTTTCTTTAATCAATGCTTATTTTCCTAGTGGCTCATCAGGTGAACATCGCCAAGATTACAAATACCAATTCTTGGATGAGTTTTATGATTACGTAAAAGCCTTAAAAAAAGAGCAGTCAAATTTGATTGTTGTTGGCGATTATAATGTTTGTCATAAAGCTATAGATATTCATAATCCTATAAGTAATAAGAAAAGCAGTGGTTTTTTACCTGAAGAAAGAGCATGGATGGACAAATGGTTTGAACAAGGTGGGTTTATAGACAGTTTTAGACACTTTAATCCTGACCCTCACCATTATTCATGGTGGAGTTATAGAGCTAACGCAAGAGCTAATAACAAAGGTTGGCGTATAGACTATATCAGCGTAAGTGATACGATGCAAGACATGCTAAAAAACGCTGAAATATATGCAGATGTAGTCCATTCTGACCATTGCCCTGTTTTTGCAGCATTTGAATTATAAAGTTACATATGTTAAGTAGTTAAAAAGCTGTCCAGAATTTTCTGAACAGCTTTTTAAATTTAATTCACTATAAATATTATAAGGTTTCCTTGAACCATTTATAGAATTCAGTTTGCCATACTAATCCATTATGAGGTTTTAATACCCAATGATTCTCATCATGGAAGTATACTAACTTACTATTAATTCCTCTTAACTGAGCTGCTTGAAAGGCTTGCAATCCTTGTTCAAGTGGAACTCTAAAATCCAATTCACTCTGATAAATTAAAATTGGCGTATCCCATTTATCTACATAGTTAGAAGGGTTAAATTTCGTAAATGCTTTCGGAATTGGCTCCGTCCAATAATTCCCTTTTACATCCCAATTTGCAAAGAATAACTCTTCTGTTACTCCATACCACGATTTCATATCGAACAATCCATTATGAGAAATAAAAGTTTTAAAACGACCTTCATGAATCCCGGCTAACATAAACACACTATATCCACCATAACTTGCACCAACTGCTCCTAATCTATCGTTATCTACATAAGGCTCTTCTGCTACAGCATCAATCGCATCCAAATAGTCATTCATTGGTCCACCTCCCCAATCTCCACTAATTACTTCATTCCATTGCACTCCCCAACCAGGCATTCCTCTACGATTTGGAGCTACAATAATGTAATCATGCGCTGCCATCAATTGAAAATTCCACCTTTGAGAGTAAAATTGCGTTAATCCAGACTGTGGACCACCTTGGCAATATAACAAAGTTGGATACTTTTTATTAGGGTCGAAATTAGGTGGATAAATCACCCATACCCCCATTTCATGACCATCTCTTGTAGTTATCATTCTCATTTCGCTGTGGCCTAAATCCAGTTTAGCGTAGGTCGCATCATTTACTTTTGAAAGGCCTACCATCTTATTAGTAGTACCACCTTTGAAGTCTGCTTTGGAAATAGAGAAAATTTCATTCGCATGATTATGATCAGAACGAGTTACAATTATATTCTTTTTAGTTTCTACAACTACTCCAGTAATATCAAATTGACCATGCGTGAGGGCTATCACAGGTGGTAAACTACGAACCATTAAGTTGGTTGGCACTTCCACATGATATAATTGACGCGTGCCTTTTATCGTTGCACTGAAATAAAGCTGTTTATTATCTTCGCTCCAAATAAAACCACCGTCAACTGTTTCATCCCAATGCGAAGTCATATTTCTTACATATCTCGACTCCCAATCCATTACCACTAAATCATTCTTATCTGCTTCATATCCGTCACGTTTCATTTGCTTCCATGCTAATTTAGTTCCATCTGGACTAAACTTTGGCGCCACATCATATCCAGGATTATCTTCAGTTAAATTTGAAGTTTTACCAGAAGATAAATCATACAAATACAAATCTGTATTCGTACTTATAGCATACTCCTTCCCTACTTTCTTTTTACTCACGTAAATGATATGTTTACTTTCAGGGCTGAAAATAAAATCATCACCACCACCGAAAGGTAAAGTTGGCGAAGAGTAAGGCTCTCCCTTCATGATATCCACTTCCTTATTGTCTGAAAGCTTTTGAACAAAAACATGATTTACTTTACCATCATTCCACTTATCCCAATGTCTAATATCTAAATCTGTATAAACACGAGCTTGTGCATTTGGCGCAAAATCATAAATATCATTTGCCAATACAGCACTTACAGCTACTTCTCTTGAATAAGCAATCCATTGACCATCTGGAGAAATTTTAATATTCGCTGCACCTTTTAAATTAGACGCTAACTTATCCCATTGCTTCCCTTCGTTTTTAGTAATATACAAAACACCATCTTCAACCGCATAAACTCCAGCATCAGTCCAAGCAACAAATTGCTTCTTATCTAACCATTTGATATCTGATTGTTTTTGATTCTTAAGCGATACTTTTTTATGTTGCGTTGCGTATTGCTCTGTTTTTAAATCAACATGTCGAACTTGAAACCAAATTGATTCTTTATCAGGAGAAACACTCACTGGCGACACTTGCCCTAAGCTCCATAATTTCTCAGGAGTCATTCTTTCTTGCGCATTAATAGTCATAGGTATTGCACATGCTATACTTGCATATAAAAGCCATTTTTTCATCATGAAAATTTATTAATTCGTTTAAAATTTTTTATTAAGTAATCCATACTCCCTAAGCATAGTACTTGGTCTATAGCGATCTTCCTTATAAATCTGATTTAACACGTCCAATTTTGCAAGTACAAAATCTGACCCCCATTCATTACACCATGCTAATAATCCTTTAGGATAGTTTACACCTCGTGTCATAGCTGTTTCCAAATCTTCTTTATTAGCAATGCCTAAATACAAAGCATCTACTGCCTCGTTAATCAACATACACACCACTCTATAAACAATTTCCTCTGCTTTTTTATTAACCTCCTCATCAGACAAATCTAATGTTGGTAATTGAAAATCTTCACTGTAATCAAAGAATCCTTTACCCGATTTTCTTCCTAACCATCCTGCTTCTAAAAGACGTTTCTGAGTGAGTGATGGTGTATATCTTGGATCCTGATAAAAGGATTGAAATACTGTTTCAGTCACCACATAATTGACGTCATGACCTATATAGTCCATTAAAGTAAAAGGTCCCATTCTGAATCCTCCAACTTGGGTTAATGCAGCATCGATAAATTCCTTTGTAGCTAATCCTTCTTCATAAATGCGTAAAGCCTCACTATAAAACGGACGAGCCACTCTATTTACAATAAATCCAGGAGTATCTTTTACCAATACGGGCGCTTTCCCCCAAGATTTCATTAAAGCCACCATTGATTCTCCTAATCCTTGACGCGTTTGAATAGCAGGAATAACTTCTACTAATGCCATCAATGGCGCTGGATTAAAAAAGTGAATACCTAACACTCTTTCAGGATGCTTACAAGCTGCTGCAATTGAAGTGATAGATAGTGAAGAAGTATTAGATGCTAAAATACAGTCTTGCGCAACTACTTTTTCTAAAGATTGAAAGACCTTTTGTTTGACTTCAAGATTTTCAATGATGGCTTCAATCACTAAATTAGCTTCTTTAAAAGCATCTAATGTATTGATAAATTCAATCCGTTCAAAAACCTCTTTCGCTGAAGAAATTCTTTCCTTTTCTTCTAACCTATTTAATATTTTCTGCAATTGTTCTGAAGCACGATTTAATGCGTCTTCTTGCAAATCATATAAAATAACACGTGTTTTAGCTTGAGCGGCAACTTGAGCAATACCTGATCCCATTGCACCTGCTCCAACAACACCTATAGTTGTATATGTTGAGTCACTCATTATTAAAATTTATTTTTCCACATCATGCTTTCAACTGGACGCTCTGTACGTTCCGTATATTTCGCTGATGCTTTGGTAGCATAATTAGTTCCCACTTCACCTTCTACTTCAAAATAAATTAATTGACCTATCGACATGCCTGCATAGATTCTCACAGGATGCACACAGCTTATTTCTAAAGTCCAAGTATTACAAAACCCTACATCTCCTTTTCCTGCAGTAGCATGAATATCAATTCCTAATCGACCTGTAGAAGACTTTCCTTCTAAGAATGGGATATGTTTATGTGTTTCCGTGTACTCTAAAGTTACGCCTAAATAAAGCGTTCCAGGTTGTAGAATATACCCTTCTTCTGGAATCTCAAAATGTTTAACCTTATTATGTTTTCGAGCATCTAAAATATCGTCTTCATAAATGGCTAAATGTTTTGCTAAATGCACGTCATAGGAATTGGAACCTAAAGCACTTCTCGAAAATGGTTCAATAACAATGTCCCCTTTTTCCATTTCTTTCAAAATGGCTTTATCTGATAAGATCATAAATAATTGTATGCTTAAGTTAACTCTATGTGTTGTTTTGCCCAAGATTCATTTAATGGAATTACCCATGAATCCTTTAAATCGGCCAATTTTGTAATCAAGTTATTAAATATCAAAGTATCTACTTGAATATAACCTTTTTCTAAAGCATAACTCAGTTGACTGAAGGGTAACATTTCTACCTTATCCTTCACCAAGAAAGTCAAAGTCATTCTATCAAACAGTTGTATTTGATATTGACGCTCTAAACTTTTCAATAAACTTACTGTGCTATCAATACTGCACCCACTGATACTATTTTTAGATTCGTCAGCAATAAACAAGATAAATTGATTAAAGAATATACCTGCCCATCCACTGACAGGCTCTCCGTGAACTTGCCATTGTAAATAAAAATGCTCCAACTGCAAATTGATCTCCTTTATTTCCTTTTCTGTAAAAGAGCGATTTGCTTGATATATCCATATTCGGCTATCCTCTGGTAGCTTTGATGGTATTTTAGACAATTGATTTGTAAGATTCATGTAGCAAAGTTAATGAATTTGTATTGGTATTTAAACCTGTTTAAGTTCCAAGCCGTGTTCTATACGTTCTTGTTTTAATTTCTACCATAAAAAAGCCACATAATATTATAACTATGTGGCTTTTTTATGAAACTTAAAATCTATTTAATTCCTAATTTTACTTTTACTTTATTGCTCGCATTGAATGCGTCTTTTGCATATAGTAATCCTGCTGCATCATAGATATAGTCATAACCTTCCTCTTTACCTACATCTTCAATTGCTTTTTGAATTTTCTTCAATAAAGGTGCAAATATTTCCTCTTGTTTTTTTTCAATTTTTGCTTCTATTCCACCTTGAAACTCATTGATTCTTCTTTCAATATCTCTCAGTTCATTAGCCTTAGTTTCTAATACGATTTCCGACCAACTTGGTCCTTTTTCTTCGTATTCTTTTATTTTCGTACTAAATTCTGACTGCATGGCTTCAAATTGCCCTTGAAGTTCTAAATAATAAGCTTCAAAGTTTTTTTGAGCCTCATTTGCTTCTGGCATTTGGCCTAATAATTCTTGTGTGTTTACATAAGCTGTTTTTTGGGCCATTGCTGTAAATGACATTCCGAAAATAACAGCAAATAAAAGGATGATTCTGTTCATTATTATTGTTTAATTTAAAAATTTACAAGCAAATATAATTGAATTTACTTAGTTAGAAGCTTTATTATCTCTTCACTTTTATCTAAGCTCGGTTGTGCATAAAAAATGGTGATACCACCTGACTTATCGTATACAATTTCGTAATTGCGAGATTGTGCAAACTGTTGTACTGTATTGTACACTTTATCTTGTATAGGTTGAATTAGCTCTTGGCGTTTCTGATATAATTGACCTTCATATCCGAAATACTTTTTTTGTAACTCTTTAGCCTCACGCTCTTTAGTAATAATCTCATCTTCTCTTCTTTGACGAGCACTCTCAGATAGCATTGGACGTTCTGTTTGATAGCTACGATACATTTGCTCAATAGCATTCATTGCACTTTCTACCTCAGCCTCCCAAGTTTTAGAAAAATTTTCAATTTGTTTTTCTGCTTGTTTATATTCTGGCAATTTCTCCAATATATATTTAGAATCTATCACGCAATATTTAGCTGATTGTGCATAAGAAGCACCAGCAATTAAAAATACAGATAGTGTTGCCACTACAATTTTATGATACCATTTCATTTTTAAAAATATTTAGAGTTATATATTTTGACTTTTATTCAATTACAAAGTTTAATCTTTCTTTAGTCTGGCTCAAAACCTAACATGAAGGAGAACTTAGCAGCATTGTTAAATTTCACACCTTCCCCTAAACGATCAATACCTAAACCATAGTCTAAACCTAATAATCCGAACATAGGCAAGTGAATTCTAACTCCTACTCCAGCGGCTCTATAAAGGCTCATCGGATTATATTCTTTAAAACTACTCCAACCATTTCCTGCTTCAAAGAAAGCAAGACCATAAATCGTTGCAGATGGATTTAAAGAAAATGGATATCTCAACTCTACAGTATATTTATTAAATATCGTTGCATCAGGGGCATAAACCTCGTACCCTCTTTGGGAAATTAAATCCCTGCCTACAAACATGTTAAATCCTGACATTCCATCACCACCCACATTAAATCTTTCGAATGGAGAGTGACCAATATCTTTATTATAATACCCTAAGAATCCGTATTTAACAGCTAATTTTAAAATCAAATTCCCATGAATTCTTTGATACCATTCTGCATTAAAACGATATTTATGGTATTCAATCCATTTATATTTTTGCTCGACAGATTCTGATGCCACATCTCTACTGTTATCAAGATTAGCATATGGCGGAGTAAATTGAAAAGTGAAATTAATATTAGATCCTGACCTTGGGAAAATAGGTTGATCCACCGAATTCCTACCAATAGTTAATCTTCCAAACAGGTTATTAGCAGGTCCATTAACAAAATCACTCACAAAATAAGTATAGTCTTTCAGTAAATAATTTTGATAATTGACACCAAAAGATAAAACAAAGTTTTGATCAGGCCATCTTAAACGTTTTGACATCATTATACCTCCACCAATATTTCTCAAATAATGATCATTGGGGTTTCCTTGATAGTATCCTCCTTCTGAGTATGATTGTCTACCATAAGTAAGGTTGATACTCAACCCAATAGGTTTCTTACCACCTAACCATGGCTCTACAAAAGTTATATTACCTGAGTTATACCACAATCCATTAGACTGATAACGAATAGATAAATTCTGTCCGTCACCCATAGGTAATGGTCGATATGCTTTTTTATTGAAAATATTCTTCAAGCTGAAGTTATTGAAAACAACACCAACAGTTCCCATAAACCCAATACCTCCACCAAAGCCTGCTGACAATTCTAATTGGTCATTTGACTTCTCTACAATATCATATTCTATATCTACCGTTCCTTCATTAATTCTCGGATTGAAATTTGGATTCACTTGTTCTGGATCAATATATCCTAAACTACTAATCATTCTCACCGAAGAAATCACATCAGATCGACTAAATTTATTTCCTGGCATCGTATACAGCTCTCTTCTTAACACATTCTCATTCGTACGATCATTCCCTTTAATACTTACTTTCCTTATCGTTGCTTGTGGACCTTCTCTTAGATTCACCACAATATCAATGGTGTCTCCATATATAGCTCTTTCCTCAGTAGTTACTTCAAAAAACAAGTAACCATCATCCATATATAAAGTACCAATATCAAGCGAACCATCAAAACTTGGCATTTGACCTAATCTCGCTTCAAGCTTCTCTAGGTTATAGACATCTCCTTTTTTTATATTCAAAATCTTTGCTAAAGTAGAATCTGCATATTTGGTATTTCCTGAAAAATCAATATTTCCAAAATAGTATCGCTGACCTTCTTCAACTAACATTTCAAGATTTAAGTTTCCTGCCGCATTCCTATAAATAGTATCCGAAACAATTTGAGCATCTCGATATCCTATGCTATTGTAATAATGAATAACACTTTGCTTATCCTCAAAGTATTTATTTTCTTTAAATTTAGAAGATGCAAAAACATTCAATCTAAGATATGGACTCAGTGCATTTAATATTTTAGTTGGATAAAGGAATTTAAAACCTTTCAATAAACTTTCTTGCTCCCCTTCCTTTAACTCATATACCCTATCTGATTGGTCAGGATGAAGTGTCATCTTAGGCATCTCTTTCGAGCCTTTCATTTTACTTTTCAAACGTAATTCATCAACATTCTGATTTCCAGCAAATCGAATCTCATTAATTCTTACTCGAGATCCTTTTTCAACTTGTATAGTCAGTTTTACACTATTTTTCTGTCCTGCAATAGGCTGCTCTCTTATTATAGCACGAGCATCTAAGTATCCCTTATCACTAAAATAATCGTTAACTGCTTTATTAATTCTCGCTTTCAAGTTAGCGGTCACCATTCTCTCTTTACCTAAACCAACCTTATCTTTAATTTCTGTTTCTTGTGTTTTATTTACTTCTACAAATTCATATGTTCCTAGTCTTGGTCTTTCTTTGACAATAAACCTTACGCTCACAGAAGTAGCTGTTCTATTAAACAGCTCTACTTTGATGTCATCAAACAGTTCTTGATCCCATAAAGTTCTAATTGCTCTTGAAATTTGGTTCCCTTTTTCTATATCAATGCTTTCGCCGATAACTAAATTAGAACTGATGGCAATTAAAGATCCATCTAAGAACTCAGTTCCTTCAACCACAACGGTATCTATTTTATGCAATGTCTGTTGAGGCATTGCCATCGATGAGCGTTGTGCTAAAGCAAATTGAGGGACAGAGATAATACCAAATAGTATTACTCCGAGTGTACAGATTAGTTTTGAAATAATATTTCGCATGAATATATAAATGCTATTTTGTAATTGGATTTTGAAGCTGTTCACTTATTTGACCAAAACGTCGTTCTCTGTTTTGATAATTTAATATCGCTTCTGTTAAATGTGATTTTCTAAAATCAGGCCAATGCACTTCTGTAAAATACAATTCTGCATAAGCTAGTTGATATAATAAAAAATTACTCATTCTTTTTTCGCCTCCTGTTCTTATCATTAGTTCAGGGTCAGGGTATTCTGCAGTCGCTAAATAAGAATGAAAAAGCTTTTCATCCATATCCTTTGCTTCAATACGCCCTTCTTTAACGTCATTCATTATTTGCTTTACAGCATAGTTTATTTCCCATTTAGAACTGTAACTTAAAGCTAAAATCAAAGTTAATCCAGTTCCTCCTGAGGTCAAATCAATAGCTTCTTTCAATGCTTTCTGACTTGCTTCCGGCAGTGATGCCAAATCACCAATTACTCTTAATCTAACTTGATTTTTAATTAAATCCTTGACTTCTTGATGAATGGTTAATACTAATAATTCCATGAGCGCCTTAACTTCTTGTGCTGGTCTACTCCAATTTTCAGTTGAAAATGCATACAGCGTTAAGTACTCTATTCCGTGTTCAGAGCAACCTTCTACCACTTCTCTCACACTCACCACTCCTTGTTGATGCCCGTGTACTCGATCCTTTCTACGTTCTTTAGCCCAACGGCCATTACCATCCATAATGATGGCAATATGCTTAGGCTTTGGAATATTATGTTTAGAATCCTTGGACATTTTTTAAATACTATTCTTAAAAGGTAGCAAAGCTACAAAATTACAACTAGTTATTAAATACTAATACACAATAATTACTATTAATGCTTCAAGTATTGTATTTACAATTTTATAAACGCATAAAATTGTATTTAATTGTCATTATTAAATAATTCTTATGGCTATTAAAAAACTAAGGAGGTCAAGATCGACCTCCTTAGCTATTTTTCATATCTATTATCTTACCACATTCAAATTAATTCACAACGCCTCTTGCTTTTACTAATGCTTGAATACTTGGATCTTTCCCTCTCCATGCTCTATACATCTCTTCATAGTCTAATGTATTTCCTCTTGAAATAACCATGTCTCTAAATCTTTGACCATTCTCTCTTGTCATACCGCCATTTTCTTCAAACCACTGATAGGCATCATGGTGCAACATTTCTGTCCACAAATAAGAGTAATATCCTGCAGCATAACCGCCACTGAAGATATGTGCGAAATAGCTCGATCTATATCTTGGTTTTACGGCATGAACAACATCTAACTTAGTAGTATGTAAAGCGTTATTTTCAAAAGTAACCACATCTTCAATATGAGTACCTGCAGGAATAGTATGCCAAGCCATATCAATATTAGATGCTGCTAAATTTTCTGTCAAACTATAACCCTGATTAAAAGTAGATGCATTTTTAATCTTATTTACTAAAGTTGCCGGAATTACTTCGCCTGTTTCGTAGTGTTTGGCATAATTGTTCAACACTTCAGGATATAGTACCCAGCTTTCATTAATCTGAGATGGGAATTCCACAAAATCTCTTGCTACTGCTGTACCAGCTAAAGAAGGGTACATCTGGTCTGCAAAGAATCCATGTAAAGCGTGACCAAACTCATGGAATAATGTAGTCGCTTCATCGTATGAAATTAATGCCGGCTCGCCATCTTTAGGTTTAGTATAATTACAAACGTTATAAATAACAGGCTTGTGATTATATAACTTATTCGCAGTTACAAAGCTACTCATCCATGCACCTCCACGCTTAGTTTCACGTGCAAAGAAATCTCCATAAAACAATCCTAACTCAGAACCATCTTCTTCAAATAACTCGTACACAACAACATCTTCATGGTAAGTAGGAATATCAGTACGTTTTTTAAATGTTATTCCATATAATTTTTCTGCAGCATAAAATACGCCATTTTCTAATACGCTATTCAGTTCAAAATATGGTTTTAATTCATTTTCATCTAAGTCGTATTTAGCCTTTCTAACTTTTTCAGCGTAAAAGTTCCAATCCCATGGCTCTAATGTAAAATCTTCACCACTATCATAAATCATTTTCTGAATTACTGCCGCCTCTTCTCCTGCTTTCTTAGTAGCTGCCGGAATCAAGCCGCTAAATAACTCTTGAACATAACTCGCATCTTTAGCCATTGTTTTTTGCAAACTCCAAGCTGCATAGTTTTCAAAGCCTAATAAAGCCCCTTTTTCTGCACGTAGTTTTGCAATTTCCATAACAAGATCTTGCGTATCATGATCTGTACCTTCAGCTCTATAATAAGAAGCCTTAAACAACTTTTCTCTTGTTGGGCGATGTTCTAAAGTCGCTAAGAGAGGTTGTTGAGTTGTATTTAAAAGTGGGATTTTATAGCGATCTCCATCTTTTAAGTTATTGATTTCTGACTCTGACAAACCCGCTAGTTCTTCTGGCGTATCCACGTAAATTGCACCTCCATTCATTGCTTCAGCATTTACTTTTGTAAACTCTGTTGTCAATGAAGCTATACGTGAATTAATATCTTTAAGTTCTTCTTTTTTCTCTGCATCTAAATTAGCACCTGCAATTACGAAATTAGTGTAATACTCTTCTGTCAACTTTAATGACTCCGGATCCAAATTCAGGTCATTTCTATTTTCGTAAACTGCTTTAACCTTTTCAAAAAGCCCTTCATTTAGATATATTCCATCTGAGTGTTGTGACATTTTCGGTGCCATAAACTCTTGTATTTCTGTAATCTTATCATTTCGATGAGAGCTTGTTAATGCATAAAACACACTTGCTACACGATTTAGTAAAGCACTACTTTTTTCTATAGCCAAAATAGTATTTTCAAAATCAGGCGCTTCTGTATTTTCTACAATAGCTTTAATCGCTTCATTTTGAACACGCATGCCTTCTAATAAAGCAGGTTGATAATGCTCGTCTTTAATTTTAGTAAAATCTGGAGCATGATACGGAAGAGTACTTTCTTCCATAAACGGATTATTTTCCAAATTTGACTGCTCTCCTCCTGAAGTTCCACATGCCATCAGACCAACACTTAGTGCCATGGCGAATAATAGATTTTTCTTATACATGATTATTATTTATAAAAAGATGTTGCTAAATTAATAAAAATCATCCGTTTCCCCAAGTAATAAACCATACACGAGAAAACCAACTCAATTTATATATCACAAACTTGTAAATGAGATTAAGTTACTGCTTTACATATATAAGCCTCCATTGACCTGAAGTACTTGTCCTGTGATATAAGCTGCTTTATCAGATATTAAAAAAGAAACCGCATGCGCCACCTCTTCTTTTTTACCGAACCTTCGTAAAGGAATATTTTTACTCAATGTCTTTGCATCTAAATCTTCAGTCATGTCAGTTTCCACGAAGCCTGGCGCGACAACATTAACTGTTATACCTCTTGCTCCCACTTCTTGAGCTAATGATTTTGAGGCTGCAATCATCCCCCCTTTTGCAGAAGCATAGTTGGTTTGCCCTGGCGTCCCAGACAATCCGCTAATAGAAGCAATGTTGACAATCTTGCCTTTTCTTTTCAATACCATCTTCGTCAAGACTTGTTTGGTAACCCAATACATCCCATTTAAGTTAGTATCAACAACTTGCTCCCACTGATCATCTTCCATGAAGACCATTAAAGCATCCTGTTTGACACCAGCGTTATTTACTAAGACTTCAATGAATTCATTTGGATGCGAATCCTCCCAAGAGCTTAATGCCTTCCTCACCTCTTCTTTTTTACTCACATCAAAAGGCATTAAGGTTCCTGAGCCCCCTTCGTTTTCAATCTTTTCCAAGGTTTCTTCAGCAGCTTTTTTGTTAGATTGGTAATTTATCAACACATGATAGCCGCACTTGGACAACTCCAAACATATGGCACTTCCGATTCCTCTAGACCCTCCCGTTACTAAGGCATAAGCTTTTTTAACTTGCTCCATAAAATATTTCAATTACATTAAAGAAACTATACCTGCAAATTACTACTTTTGTTACTATATTTCCTAAATTCATAGTTAGTTTCATTTTTATATTATCTTAATGGCTAAGAAAAAACACAATATTTTACTACTTGTTGCTTTATTGCTATGGTCACAACTTAATATACATGCACAAAGTAACTCCATATCCTCCTTTTCCTTAGAAAGTAGTGATTTGCAACGATGGGAATCACTACAAGAAACATTATATTTAAGTAGTTATCCTAATAAATCCTGGACTGAAAAAGCTATACAAAAAGACGTCAGACAATTTAGAAGCGCACACTCTTTAAATAATAACCCTTCTGGAGCAGCACCGAATCTATTTTCTTCCATAGACTACGCTAACATTCAGCGATTAAAAGCCCTACATGGTATTTGGTATGAAAACTCCTCTGGAATGCCTGCAACTCCAATGCGAGAGCAACCAATCCTGCGTTATTTTTATAAGACAAAAAACAATTTCTTCGACGTTTATAGTGACCATTTGTATTTAGCCGTAAATCCAGTTTTAGGACTCGAAGCTCATTTACATAAAGACCACATCGGTTATAAAAACTTTAGAGGTATTGAAGCCAAAGGCATACTTTTTAACAGGATAGGTTTTTATACTAAATTTGGAGACAATCAACTATATTTAGATGATTATACGCAAGATATTACGACTAAGGAAAGAAGCTTATATGGCCATGATTACGCTCGTAATTTAGAAACAAACAAATACGATTTGTTTGAAGCGACGGCTTATGTTAATGTCGCCCTTTATAAAGACTTACTGAATGTAACTGCAGGGTATGATAGACATTTCGTGGGTTATGGTTTACGAAGTTTAGTCATTGATGAAGAAGGCGCTGCGCAAAGTTTTATCAATTTACAAGGAAGATGGGAAAAATGGTCTTATGATTTTCTATATTTAGAACTTATTGATGATTATTATACCGCCGGAGATCAAATCTTACCTAAGAAATATGGACAGATTCATCAACTCAACTACGACATTAATCACAGAATTAGAGTTGGTCTTTTTGAAAAATCAATTCTAGCCTCTAATACGGCGTTTAACCCTTTAAGCATTATCCCTATTCCTGGTTTACAAAGCGTAAGACAGAGCACAGGAAGTGACATACAAAGTGAAATGGGATTACAAGCTAAAGCGTTAGTAACTAAAGGTTTTACACTTTATACACAAGCTTTTATTAAAGATTTAGACTGGAATAATTTAGGAAAAAATATTTTTAAGAACCAATGGGCAGCGCAATTAGGATTCCAATATTACAACGTATTTACGATCAGAAATTTGGATTTACAAGCAGAAGTCAATGTCGTAAGACCTTTCGCATATAGCAGTTATCAGTCTGGATATAATTACACACACTATAATCAACCTCTTGCTCATCCTTTAGGCAGTAATTTTATTGAAGCGATTGCTAAGATGAGATATCAGCCACATCCTAAAATCAATTTATTTGCCATTGGTTCTTTAGCAAAAAGAGGAGAAGAAAGGTCTAATATTTATAATGGTGAAAACCCTAAAACTATTTTAAGTGACGATAGCAAAATCCCATATCATAGCTTAGTGAGTATCTGGAAAAATAGCCACTCTTATCATCAGTTTTTTGGAAGGGCTTGGATACAATATGAATGGAGTCCATCAATATTTATCCATGGTGGTGCAAATTATCGTCATCATTGGAAAGGTGACTTCAATACTCCAACTATTCAAACCATTGCACCTTTTATAGGCTTACATTGGCATTTTTCTAATCGTATTTTAATGTATTAATTTTTATGCAACAACCAGTTATTTTACCTGTTAAAGGCGTTCACCCTAATATTCCTGAATCCTGTTTTTTAGCTCCTAACGCCACTATAGTAGGAGATGTAGAAATGGGCGAAGGCTGCAGTATTTGGTTCAGCGCTGTTGTTAGAGGCGATGTGAATAAAATCAGACTGGGTAAAGAAGTAAACGTTCAAGATGGTGCTTGTATTCATTGTACTTATGAAAAAACAGAAACTATCGTTGGCGACAGAGTTTCTATAGGTCATAATGCGATTGTTCATGGTTGCACAATTGAGGACGACGTATTAATTGGCATGGGCGCTATTGTTATGGACAATGCTCATGTAGGCACTCAGACAATTGTGGCAGCTGGTGCTGTAGTTTTGGAAGGTGTGAAATTAGACAGTCATTCGATATATGCTGGAGTGCCTGCAAAAAAAGTAAAAGACATATCTAAAGAGCTGATGGAAGGAGAGATTGGAAGAATCGCTAAAAACTATAACATATACGCTTCTTGGTTTAAGAAATAAATCAGGGTTGAAATTAATATTTATCTCTAAAGTCCTATTTAAGAAATAAGCTTAATAGGACTTTTTTTATTATTTACACTTTGGCATCTATGCTATATAAGGTATGATTTCACAAGACTTTCCTTGCCGAATTCAAACAACTTTTTATCTCTATTCAAAAATCTTTTTCAAAACAGGGGTAACAATAAGAATGATGTGTTGATATACTATTAAAGCAGCAAATACTAAAACACAATGCTTTTATAAAAATCAATTTATTAATTATTTAAAACACCAAATTATGAAAAAGACAATTATCTTAAAATCAGCCGCTTTATTTAGCGCCTTAGGGTTGCTATCTTTTAATGAATCTGCGGCACAATCAGAAAATATTCGATACAGAGTTAAAGCCGTAGCAAGCCAAACACATTCAGGGACTGAATTCGAAAAAGTAGACAGTGTTCTATATCACTGGGGAGATAACAATAACGACTTATTATTACCTGAAGATTATTTTTTACATCATTATTTATCTCCTCCTACATTACCTAAAATTATACCTACAAGCAACACCTCAACGATTATGACTACTGATTCTATTCATAACTATTCTTGGAACAGTACTACATATGATTTGGGAATGAAAAAATTAATGGAATTCAATAATGAAGGGTTAGTGGAAACTGAAATTGAAATGACAAATTCAGGAACTGGCTGGGAAAATAATATCAAGCATAGTTACACCTATGATGCTAATGGCAACAGAATTTCTGTTCATAGAGCATATTGGGACGGAACAGATTGGGAAAATCAATTAGAAAACATTTTCGAATTTGACAACTCAAATAATATGACTTTAGAAATAAAAACCTTCTGGAACATGACTGCTTGGGACACCACTGAATTCATAGAATACACGTATGACAACAATAACAACATGACTATGAGGTTGGAAATGACTCTTGGAAATACAGGTTGGATTCCTTTCAAGAAAAACACCCTCACTTATACAAACAATTTAGTCACTCAAAACAAAGAAGAACACTACGACCAAGCAGGAGAAGTGTGGGGTAACTTCTTGAAAGAAGATTTTGTTTATGATGCCAATGATCAATGGATCGAGTCTACAATGCATGACTATTCCAATAACACATGGAACGTATATTTTGAACGTGAAAATGAATATGATGCTTCTGGAAAACTTTTAAACACTAATGTTCAACTTAGAGTAAACGGGAACATGGTTCATTATGATAAATTTGAACTTGAATACGATGACGACTTATTAACCGTAGCCACTGTTTATTATTATAACGGTACAAGCCTCAACCCTACAAGAAGAACACTATATAGCTATAATAGTAACGACCTCTTAGAAAGTGGCTATACAGAGACATGGGATGGTAGCAGCTGGGTGTCTGACATGTTTGCCCGAAAATCACACTTTTATTATGAAGAGTATGAAGACCAATCAACTTCAGTTGAAGAGCTATTAAGCAATGACGATTTTGCTGTTTATCCAAATCCGACAACGGACAAAATTCACATTAAAATGAGTAACAATCAAAATCTAAATAGTGTGTCAATAGTAGATATTAGTGGAAGAGTAGTATTCCAATCAAAACAAGATTTCAATGCATCTACAATAACCATTTCTACACAAACGCTTGCCAATGGAATGTATTTCCTTGAAGCAAAGAGTGGTAATCAAACAGGTGTAAAAAGTTTCTTAGTACAACATTAAAACCATAATGCTGTGAATTGAAGTGGCTCTTAAGTATGACTTAAGGGCTACTTTTTTATGCAAATTCTTGAAACTAATAATAGAGAAAAGGAAGGATGCTTTTCTTTTTAATCTTAATACTAGTTTCAATACCCATATAATTCATAGCTGCCCAATACCACGGGTTTTTATGTCGAGCATCACTCGTTTTAATATAAGCTCTTTTTGCAAATGCTAAAGCACTTATAGGGTCCTCACAATCATATAAATGTTGATAAAACAACTCCATTAATTCAGACATCGCTTGATCATCGACTGACCACTGAGATGCGATAACGCCCTTAGTCCCCTTACTTATGAATGCTTTATTTAAACTCTCTAAACCTTCAGCGGCAATCATTTCTCCATCTCCACTTTCACAAGAAGACAAGATGACTAAAGGGGCATTCATATTAAAGACGGACAAACTCCCTAACGTCAATAAATTATCTAAAACAATAAATGGAAATTCACCACCAATGGCATGAGTTGCTAAATGAAGAACATTTGATTCTGGCAGATGATTTAAGAAAGATTTTATGGTCGCCTTCTCCTCTACATAAGTAGTTGATTTATATTTCTTTTTTAAAAACTTCACCTCTTCATTCACAAAATTCAAATCAGAATATGATGAGCCAAAAGATGTTTTAGCAAATAGAATGACATCCGATGAGTACACAGCAGGTTCTCTAATCAGAAAATTCAATATAAATGAATAAGTGTAAGCTGTTTCATGGTTTTCTACTACAAATTCTCCATCTTTCATCAACGCATCTATTGGTAGTCTATACAAAAAACCATCCGGTGCTATGAATATTCTGTTTTTAGATTGCTGATAAAATGGCACGAGTCTTTGTAATATCACGTCGGACTGAGTAGCGTATGCTTGAGGACTATTTTCATAAGTAAAAGGACTATCTCCAAAATATTGATTAATGAAATCCTTAATAAAAAGAGCTTCCAAATCTAAAGTATTTATACTTACTTGCCCATCATTTATACTTACAATATAGCTCGACTGCTCATTATCTATTAAGTAACTTACTATCGTTGCTTCCTTTGATTTATTGAGTATATAGGATTTAAAAGCTTCAAAATCTATTTCTTTAAAATACTGTTCATAATGCTGTTCTGACAATTGAAATTGAAATTCTAAAGATGCGATATTGCTTTTCACTTCTTCTCTCTCCATACTATCCGTCAAGACTACAAGTTGCTGATGCTGTTCTTGTAATAAATTCATAAGTTGTATTTCTTCTACGGTTTTCTCCTTTTCTGACCATTGCTTACTCCGATTCATTTCCACTAAAACTTGTCTTCCTTTCGACATTTCAATAGCCCAAAACATTTGAAATGCCATTTTTTGCTTAAGCTGTTGATCAACACTTTCATCAAAAAACCTTCCTAGCAATGACAAATACTCGGTTAAAATCGTTCTATTCCATTTAGAATTTTTATAGCTACTGGCTTTGTTGACAATTAATCCTTGCGTTAAAAATGCACTTTCAATAGCTTTTTGATAATAATATAAAGTTGAATCCTGATCAAGTGTTTGATAGGACTTACCTAAAGCATGCAAGCTTTCGGTGTAAGTATAATCCAAGATATTCCCACCGCCATAACTCTGTTTCAACAACTGAATCGCAAGTTGAAAATCCTGTATAGCTTCACGTGGACGCTTATCAATACTTAGATTCCCTCTCCCTAATAATAACTTGGCTTGAGTTCTTAATTCTGTATCAGGATAATGCTGTCGTACTAACTGATAGGCTTTATTAATGCTTTCCCATGCTTTTTTATATTGTTGTTTAGCAAAAGCGATATCACTTTCCATTTTCAATGCACTTGAATACCAAACAACTACCTCTTCTTTCTCAGAGCATGATTCAAAAACTTGAATAGCTTTTTGATTATAAAATGTTGCGCTATCAACCTCCTCTAAATTTAGTTTGCTAATACTCATTGAATTAAAAAGTAATCCTTTGTAAACTGAATGCTCTTCAGTGTATGACAAACCTTTTAAGGCTGCCTCTTGTGCTAAAATGTAGTCCCCTTTATGTTGATAAGCGATCGTCAGATTACTATACAAAGATGGTAAGTGCTCCCAGTTTTCTTCCTTTTCAGAAAGGATGATTGCTTGATGATGTAAAGCAATAGACTTTTGCAAATCGTCAATTCTGGTATATAAATTAGCTAAGGGTTTCGCAATATATAATACAAAATCAGGCGATTTTAATTCGTGCTCTAAATGGAATATATAAGCCTTTTCATAGAATTTTGTAGCGGATAAAATATTTCCATGAGCTCTTAAAACATATCCTATATTCAATAACAAGTTGACAAACTGCTCCTTCCCTTCTATGCTTTGAGGTTGATATTTTACCTCATTTAAAAAGGAATCAGGATTAGAAATAACCACATCAGGTTGATCATAGGTGATTTCAATCAACTCATTAATATGTGCTGTGTTTTGCGCCTCATTTTCTGTTGTTGCAAAGGGCTTCACCTCTTCATGCGAAATTTCAGTCGACTTTTCACTTTGACAAGACAAGAGCGAAAAGAACAAAAGCAACAAATAAATAGATAGCTTTTTATTAAAACACATAAAACGACAGTTTACAACCTCCAAGCTAAGTATAAATTTAATTGCTGCTGCTTAGACCCCCAGAAATGATAACGTAAACCTAAAGATGGCCCTAAATAAACCATACCAACATTGAGATCAAAAAATGGCTTTAAAATAAAATCTTTTCCAGGCTGATTATGCCAATCTTTAATTTCTTCCTCAATACTTGGATATAATGCAGTCTCATAAGGAAGATATTTTCTATTTTCTTGCGCATTTAAATTCCACTTAATCATTGCTGCCACTCCTACACCCGCAGAAACAAAAGGTGAAAAATTATACCTCAAATGCAAAGGCACAATAGCTAAATTTAGATTTCTTGCTGAAAAATTTCTTTCAAACGATTGGTATTCTATTTCAAAAGGATCAAATCCAGTAGGAGGATTTTCCAATAAAACGGTTCCTGAAGAGTCCACAAATTGGTACTGCTTATACTCACTCACATTCATGTAAATCTCAAACTGAAAATAAGGTTTGCGATAAGGCGCGATAGAAGCAATTCCTATTCCAAAAGTTCCGTATTCTTTATGCGTCAATCCCTCTTCTCTTTTTGCTAAATCTGGCATAAAACTATTATACCCGGCAAATATAATCGGAGACAAATTCCACTTATACCTGCCCGTTGCCCAATTCGTGGTGATCGGTTCATTTTTATCAAAGAATATTTGGGTTCGTGCCGGAAACTTCTTGTTATCCACAATTATTTTGGACTTCATCTTAAATCTAATAAAACCTCTTGTACTATCCATGTTATTCACATCAGGTGCAGCAGACCCAGGCAAACTAATATCCTTAAAATGAAAAACTAAAGAATCCTTTCCTTTAGGTGTTACAATCCAACAGCCCGTATCATCCATACTTTGACATTCTTCACATTGGGGAGATAAATGAAGCAGTTCAAATGATGAAATATCAGCTTGTTTAGGCAAGGCCATTTCTAAACGTACATTTTTCGCATCCCCTTCTCCGTCATTTTGAAACTGTACTTTATAAATATGTTCTTTTTTCTTAAAAAAGGTTCGATAGTTCACTCTCGCTTTTTTGATTGACATTTTATTAGGGTCGTGAGAAGCTACAATCGGCACTTCTAATTTATGTATATAAGCTTCAAAACTATGTTCTGGAATAAAAATCCCTGTAATCGTTACAATAGCATTCGTATCCACTAACATTTCAGGAGTGACGTCTAAATTGATAAATGAAAATTGTGCTACTCCATCATTACTTTGAACTTCATACTGCCCTATCGATTTATAACTATTATATAATTTAGAAAAATACCGAACAGCTTCTTGATCTTTAAAGTTTTTTTCTTCTTTAACCCCATAATCAGGACTACCACTATAGTGCAAAGTTGATTTTTGAATGGATGCAAATGTATTTGACAAATCTGATAGCTCTGGTGCAGGTAATATTTTCTCTTGAAAATAAGTTGTTTGGTCTACATAAACCAAACCTTCCTGTCCGTATTCCTTTTCGTTGGTTAGTAAAAATATCCGACCTTTCACTTCCGTTTTCACACCTACTATCAAAGTCATATCTTCTCCTGGAAGTGCGTTGGCATTTTTAGCGATTTGGAAAATACCATTCGTACTAAAAAAATGTTTTTCGTCGTTAGAAATAGAAATATCCTCATTAGCTCCAGACGCTAAATACACTTTTTTAGTGCCTTTTTTAGGTCTTGGGCCGTCGTCATAATTATTTACCACATAAAGTTGTGGTACATAACTCCCTGGAAGTTTATAATTATGTACAGGATTAGCCTCATAACTGAAGTGTCCATCTCCAAAATCCCATAAATAAGAATAAAAAGGCTCACGCCCTCCCACCTTTGCATTCAATGTTGGTAAATTTGCTGTAAACTGAATCCCATCCCTTGTAATTTCCGTATCGAAATTAGCAGGTGGTCTCGTTTGTACAGGCTGATTCCCCCAAGCAGTACAAACAGTACATAAAAAAGTTATTATAATGACTAATACTCTCATTTGACATAGTTTAATGCAAATAACAAGATATAGTATTATTTCTAATAATGGAATTAAAGTTCTTATAATAACCATTTAGATTTCCATTTTTATAGATGTTCATTATTTAATTTCCTCATGATGCTGACTCCTAAAGTTGCGTTAAGCCCTATGATTACCTATTTCAAATAAGTATCTTTATTTTTGCATATAAAAATGCTTGTTAGTTTTCAACTTCGAACTAACTTTTGATAAATTAGATATTCTAAGTCTTATATAACCATGCATTCCGACAAAATCTTTCTTACTTATCTAAAAGAAAATGACATTAAAGGTATTAATGAAATTTACTTGCTATTTGCTGGAAAAGTAAAGGGTTATATTCTCAATAACAGTGGTAATGCTGATGACGCTGCTGATATTTTTCAAGAAGCTTTAATTGATATTTTTCATTTAGCCAATAAACCTGACTTTGTCCTTACTTGTCCATTTGAAGCCTTCTTATTTATCATTTGTAAACGAAAATGGTTGAACGAATTAAAAAAAAGAAGTCAAAAACCGGTAACAGAACTACATGACTATGTATCTTATAGTGAAGACAGTGTAAAAGTAGTGGAAGTTTATGCAAATCAAATAGAAGAAGAACATACTATCATGGCTATTTTAGAGACCATGGGCGACAGGTGTAAAAGTATCATAAAGGCATGTATGGGAACAGATAGTCAATCCATAATTGCAGAGAAATTAGGTTTGTCATATGCCTACTTGCGTAAAAAGAAAAGTGAGTGTATGTCTCAATTAAGAAACTTAGTAGCTGATCATCCAGTTTTCAAAAACAAATAACATGCTGTAAAACTTATAATAATGTCAGAAGATCTATTTCATAAAATCACGGATTACCTCGATGGCATGTTGTCTCCAGAAGAGCGGCAGCAATTTGAGGAGGCTTTGCATGTAAATAAAAAGCTATCGGAAGCCACAGCATTAGAGAAACGAATTCAGGAGGTAATTAGTCAGCGAGAAGCGTCTGATTCAAAAGTCGATTCGTTGAAAACAACTCTAAAAGAGAAAAATAAGACTCATTTTTTAACTCCCGACGCTCCAAAGAAAAAAACTAGTCTTAAGCGATATTTATGGCCTACAATGGGAATTGCTGCTAGCATTGCTGTTATCCTCATCATAAGTTTACAATACACGAATCCCGTAGGCTCATTAGACACCCTTCCAACTATTGCTTATGAAACTGTGAGAGGCACTGAAGAAGATGGAAGCACTAAAGCTATAGATGCTTATAATGATAGAGAATACGCAGCAAGTGTTGTTTTGTTTTCTGAGTTATCTGAAAAACACGATGAGGCTATACGTTATAAACATTTTTTAGGGTTAAGTTATTTTGGAAGTGAAGATTGGAAAGAAACGATAGAAACTCTTAAACCTATTGCAGATGGTGAATCATTATTTAAAGATGAAGCTAGTTATTTCACTGCTTTAGCAGCTAAGAAATTAGAACAATATGAATTAGCTATAACATACGCTTCAAGCATTTCAGAAGAAAGCAACTATTATGCTAAAGCTCAAAAATTACTGAAGAAGATAAAAAAAGATCTTTCAAAATAAATACTTATTCAAAAAAAGAGGCCATACTTAATGTATAGCCTCTTTTAAGTTCTATGAATATTAGATTAAGCCGTTGCTCGTTCTTTTTCTTCTCTTCTCATTTGTCGTTTTGCTGCATGTGCCATTGCTGCCTCTCTTACCCAAGCTCCTTTTTCCCATGCATCAATTTTCATTTGCAATCTTTCTTTATTACAAGGCCCGTTTCCTTTAACTACATTCCAGAATTCATCCCAATTAATCTCTCCAAAGTCATAATGACCTCTTTCTTCATTCCATTTCAAATCTGGATCTGGAATTGTTAATCCTAAAACTTTTGCTTGCTCTACAGTCACATCCACAAACTTTTGACGTAAATCATCATTCGTGAAACGTTTAATTTTCCATTTCATGCTTTGAGCAGTATGTGAGCTTTCTGCATCAGGTGGTCCAAACATCATTAATGACGGCCACCACCAACGATTTAATGCATCTTGAGCCATTTCCTTCTGCACTTCTGTACCATTCGACAATGTCAATAAGATTTCAAACCCTTGTCTTTGATGAAAAGACTCTTCTTTACAAACGCGAATCATTGCTCTACTATAAGGCCCATAAGACGCTCTACATAGCGGCACCTGATTCATGATCGCTGCTCCATCTACTAACCAACCAATAGCTCCCATATCTGCCCATGTGATGGTAGGATAATTAAAAATAGAAGAATACTTAGCCTCACCTGAAAGTAGTTGTTCGTAAACCTGATCACGAGTTACTCCTAAAGTTTCTACCGCAGAGTATAAATATAATCCGTGTCCAGCTTCGTCTTGAACCTTAGCCATTAAAACAGCTTTTCTCTTCAAACTTGGTGCTCTTGTAATCCAATTCCCTTCTGGCAACATTCCTATAACTTCAGAATGCGCATGTTGTGAAATTTGGCGTATTAATGTTTGTCTGTATCTATCTGGCATCCAATCTTGGGGTTCAATACGAATCTCCGCATCTACCCTGTCTTGGAACCTTTGCTCTAAATTATTTTGCATTTTCAAGATTTTTACTCCTTTAAATATACATGATTTTAATGACTTATAGTCGCCATTTCTTCTTTTAATCTATTTTTCAACCCCGACGATGCTGGCAATAACGGTAGTCTAACGAAAGACTGAGCTATACCCATCTCAGTTAAAACTGCTTTTACACCCGCTGGATTTCCTTCTTCAAAAAGCATATCAATCAATGTTAATAACTGATAGTGAATCGCTTTTCCTTTTTCTAAATCTCCTGCTTTTATAGCGGTTATCATGTCCTTAAATAATTTTGGATATGCATTTCCTACCACCGAAATCACACCATGAAAACCTGCAGCCACTTGTGGCATAACTAAGTCATCGTCACCACTTAAAATTAAAAAATCAGCAGGTGCATTTTGGACAATTTTCATGCCTTGTGCAATATTTCCACTTGCTTCTTTAATTCCAATAATGTTTTTATGCTCCTTCCCTAAATTAACAGTCGTATGAGGTAACATATTAGTTACTGTACGACCAGGAACATTATATAAAATAATTGGTAGGGGGCTCGCTTTTGATAAGGCAGAAAAATGCGCCGCCAAACCTTCTTGCGTTGGTTTATTATAATAGGGTACAACACTTAAGAAAGCATCTACGCCTTTTAAGTCATGCGATTCTATATCCGCTAATAATTCTTGTGTATTATTTCCACCTAACCCTAAAACAATAGGCAATTTACCGTCGTTAGTTTCAACCACAGTTTTTAACACCAACTTTTTCTCCTCCATCGACATTGTCGGTGCTTCAGAAGTTGTTCCTAAAACCACTAAAAAATCTGCTCCACCATCTATAACATGATTTACGACTCTAGTTAAGGCAGACTCATCAACACTTAATTCCTCATTAAATGGAGTCACTAAAGCCACTCCTAAGCCTTGCAATTTCTGATTCATGATATTATTTTAACTTTCTTTATAAAAGCCCATGTTAGAAAACTTCTCAATTCTTTTCTCAATCAACTTCTCTGGTTTATCCTTTTTTAATTCTTTGATAGCATCTAAAATATACGTTTTCAAGGTTGCTGCCATTTCTTCGGGATGATTATGTGCTGCACCAATCGGTTCTTTAATAACATCATCAATCAACTTAAACTCTGACATATCCTTAGAGGTTAGTTTTAATTGATCAGCTGCTTGTACTTTGTAATCCCAACTTCTCCACAAAATCGTAGAACAATTTTCAGGTGAAATTACAGTGTACCAAGTATTTTCTAACATTGCCACCTTATCTCCAATTCCTATCCCTAAAGCACCACCACTTGCAGCTTCTCCTATAATCACACAAATAATAGGGACTTTCAATTTAAACATTTCGAATAAATTTCTTGCAATAGCTTCTCCTTGTCCTCTTTCTTCTGCTTCTAATCCAGGGAATGCTCCCGGCGTATCAATTAAAGTAACAACAGGCCTATTAAATTTCTCTGCAATTCTCATCAAGCGCAAAGCTTTTCTATAGCCTTCAGGGTTTGCCATCCCAAAATTTCTTAATTGACGAAGCTTAGTATTTTTCCCTTTCTGATGACCAATTAGCATTACGTGCTCTCCATCGATTTCTGCCATTCCGCCAATGATTGCTTTGTCGTCTTTGACATTTCTATCCCCATGCAACTCTTTAAATGAGTCACAAATCTGCTCTATATAATACTCAGTATATGGGCGACTTGGGTGTCTACTTAACTGTACTCTTTGCCAAGGGTTTAAATTTTCATAAATCTTCGCACGAGTTTGCTCAATGCTCACTTCCAACTCTTTAATAGAAGGGGACATGTCCACATCGTTCTTTAAAGCAATAGCTTTTATCTTATCTAATTGCTGTGTTAACTCTTCTAAAGGCTGTTCAAAATCTAAAAACTGCATATATGAGATAATAAATTATTATTAATATAATTAGCAAAGTTACTCCTTTGCATTCTGTAAAGATAAATAAATTATAACTTATCCGACCCTAACCTTCTTAAATATGGACGGTTTGAGGTTTTTTTTAAAAAAATCACGAACTGTTTCGGGTTTCATTTCTTGAATCATTTTCACCTGAGTAGTAAAATCAATAGGTGTCAACCCCCTCGCATCTAATGCCCTATATCTATTAATCAATGCTATGGGCCCATCTAAACTCAACAATAAATCACCGATTAAATTATTTTTAATGGTATTCCATTCTTGATCCTCTATCAACTCATCTCCTAAGCGCTCCAACTCATCACTAATCAATTGCTCCACAAGTGCTAAATTTTCCTTTGATACATCTGTAATTATCTCAAAAACTGTAAAAGTAGCATAGGGTGCAACAAATGCATAAGCTCCATACGTCAATCCTCTCTCCTCTCGTAAAGTTTGCATTAACCTTGATCCAAAATATCCACCTAATGCTTTTGCAGCCACCAAGGCAATAGGATAGCTTGGATCTTTGGGTGCCATCAGCATCCGTCCCCACCTTAAGGAAAACTGCGCCCCATTATATTTTGTTGGTTTTATTTTAAACTCACGCGCAAGATCTTTAACATTGCTTTCTATTGTTAATTTAAAGTCGTTCGTTTTAGAAAAATACTTCTTAATTGATCGCTGATCAGCTGACTTCCATCGTCCACCTAAATAAATTCTCAACCCTTTGCTATTCATTATGTACGCATAGGCCTTCACCAAATCTTCACTTTTAACTGACAACACAGTATTTGACGTCATTCGTGCATTCCAGAAATCATTATCTCCTAATAATTGCTCCTTTAATTGTTGACCAGCTTCCCACTCTGTATCAAAATTTAAATCTGCAATTCTATTAAGTAGTTTTTTCTGTACTCTCTTCCACCCTTTAGCATCTAAAACTGGGTCATTGATAATTTCAACGACTTTTTCCAAACACGGTTCCCAGTATTCAGCTAGACAGCTTAACCTTAATACTAAACTCTGAGAAGTTGTACTTACCTTAAACCGTGCACCTTTTTCTTCAAAAAAGCTTTTAATTTCTTGTGAATCATAATGTTTTGTTTTTTTACCAATAATTTCTTTAATAATTTTGTGCAAAACTGCTCCATTGGGCAATGTGAGCATTTGTACTTTATCGAAATCAAACTCCCAGGTAACAAAATATATCTCTTGACTTACTGGGGGCATAGTTATTAAGCTACTTCCATTCGACCATTTTTGCCGATTAATATGTGGTAGTTCAATATCAATGCTTTGTAAAGAAAAAGGCTTAGATTCTGTCTTATGCATCATATTTACAAAAGTAAGGGTTGTACTCAGAATAAATAAGTATATAATAAGTATTTTTGCAGCCGGATAGCATACTATCTATAATTAAAAAAATTGAACAAACATTGTACATTATGAACTTCCAACTTAACAACATACCCGAAAGAACAACCAGACCTCGCTCTCACGGCATAAGCATGATTATGGATAAAGGTTCAGGCATGAGCAATGTGAAAGACTTTTTAGATGCCGCGCATAGTTACATTGATATAGTAAAGTTGGGATTTGGCACATCTGTAGTCACCCAAAACCTAAAAGCTAAGCTAGCACTATATAGTGAATACAATATTCCTGTTTATTTTGGAGGTACTCTTTTTGAGGCTTTCTTAGTACGCAATCAAATTGATGATTATATTGCCTATTTAAAAGATTACGGTTTAACAAGTGTAGAAGTGTCGGACGGCTCGGTTTCTATTTCACATGCAGAAAAGTGTAAACATATTGAGCGATTTGCAAACGAAGGATTTACAGTCTATTCAGAAGTGGGATCAAAGGATGCTCAGCATATCATGCCTCCATTCAAATGGATTGAACAAATGGAGAACGAATTAAATGCTGGCTCCAGCTACGTTATTGCAGAGGCAAGAGAGGCAGGTAACATTGGCATATACCGAGACAGTGGAGAGGTTAGAGAAGGTTTAATTCAAGAAATTATCCGCAAAATTCCTGTAGAAAAAATTATTTGGGAGTCTCCACAAAAGGCTCAACAAGTATACTTTATCAACTTGTTAGGCTGCAATGCAAATCTTGGAAACATAGCACCCTCAGAAATTATTGCTTTAGAAGCCATGCGGATAGGACTTAGAGGGGATAGTTTTAATTTCTATTTATAATATTTAAAGAAAAAATTTTAGCAAACAGTCTACATTCATGTCATCTACTCCCTTATTAGACATTCATACGCATAATTTAAGCATAGGAGCAAGTCACTTAATATTCAATCCATCAAATATTGAGGTTCCTTCTTCCTATAAAAATAAGACAGGAGTTTATGTATCTGTAGGCTTTCATCCTTGGCATTTAGAAAGCAGTTATAATGAAAAAGAGTGGTCAACATTTGAGGAACTAAGTCTCTCAGATGATATCATAGCCATAGGTGAAGCAGGTTTAGATAAAATAAAAGGCGCTCCTATGGATTTACAACAGGAATCCTTTCAGCGTCAAATTGCTTGGGCTAGCAAGGTTCAAAAGCCTATCATTGTTCATAATGTAAGAGCGTCAGAAGAAGTTTGGCATGCTTTGAAAAAAGAAGAAGGTAATCTGACAGCTATAATGCACGCATTCAGAAGAAATAAAAAAGTGGCTCAAAGATTTTTAGATCTTGGTCATTATTTATCTTTTGGGCACCCATTGCTTTTTGATAAAAATTTACAAGAAGTATTAAAGTACATTCCAAAAGATCGTTTTTTCTTGGAAACAGATGGCTTTGATGGTGTTTTTATAAAAGAAATGTATGAAAAAGCTGCTGCAATACTTAAAACTGATATAAGTTCAGTTTCTTTACAAACTTTTGAAAACTTCAATACTTTATTTCCAAAAAATAAAATAGACTATGGAGCACCCAAGCTGGTTATCAAGAACTGAATTACTGATTGGTACAGACCGCCTCTCTGCACTAAGAAACGCTCACGTTATGGTTGTGGGCATGGGTGGAGTTGGTAGCTTCGCGGGTGAATTTATGGCTCGTGCAGGCGTAGGGAAGCTCTCTATTATCGATGGAGACACGGTAGAAGCCAGCAATAGAAATCGACAATTACCTGCTTTAATCAGTACTGAAAACCAAACAAAAGCTGGGGTAATGGCTGCAAGGTTTAAAGATATCAACCCTGATATTGAAGTAAAAATTATAGAAGATTTTATTAACCCTGATATGGTTGAGGCTTTATTTGCTAATGAGAAACCGGATTATATCATTGATGCTATCGATACCATTACCCCCAAAATCACTTTTCTTAAGGCCGCTTTTGAGCAAAATATTCCCATCGTAAGCAGTATGGGTGCTGGAGGCAGATTAGATCCCACTGCACTTAGAGTAGTAGATATAAGCAAAACCTATAATTGTCCTTTCGCTTTTCAAATTCGAAAAAGACTTAGAAAAGTGGGTATTCGAAAAGGAATTAAAGCCGTTTTTAGCACAGAGCTTGTGATTGAGGATTCTTTAATGATGACAGACGGCACGCAGTTTAAAAAATCCGCATATGGTACGATAAGTTATCTACCCGCTACATTTGGAGCAGTTACAGCTTCAGTTGCTGTTCGAGATCTTATTGAACTCCGACAGGCCTAAAAGTTCTGATGAAATTCTTCTGGATTTACGTTAGCCAACCTTAAGATATAATCGAATTCTTTCCTAAGCATTGGACCCACAGATAATCGGCTTTGCTTTACAAGTTGCATATCACTTAATGCGCCATGCGTTTTAATTTCTTTTAAACTTACAGGTTGTGGTAATGGTTTTAAGGGTTTGATGTCAACGACTACCCACCTGTCATCATCAGTTGTTGGATCTTGATAAAACTCAGTTACTACTTCAGCGATTCCAACGAACTCTACGCCGACATTACTATGGTAGTACAAGATAATATCACCCTTTTTCATGGCTTTCATATTATTTCTTGCCTGATAATTCCTCACGCCATCCCAATGCGTTTGTCCATCTTTCACTAAGTCGTCCCAATGATATTCATAGGGTTCAGACTTCATATACCAATAGTTTCTACTCATCTTCCTATACTTTGTTGTATGTAATAATCCCATTCCGTTCCATATGGGTCAATCTTTTTGGCCTCTTGTGCCCATTTAGCTGCTTCGTGATACAAGCCTTTAGTAAAGTAAATATAGCAAACTTGCTTATAAGGCTCTAGATAATTAGTTTTATTAATGGTCAATGAAAATAAAAATGCCTCTAATGCTCCGTTCATATCACCTACAAATAGCATTGCTCGCCCCATATCAAAAGCAGCATTAAAAAAAGTTGGGTCAATCTCGACTGCTTTTTTAAAATGTGTTATAGCCACTTTTTGCTGAGCTAAGCTCACTTTAGGATTTTTTTCTTTATCTATTGAATACTGCATTAAGGCAAGTGCATATAAATTATGCGCTTGTGACGATTGTTCTAGGTAAAGAATATCTCTTTGCATTAAAGTAGGAGCATTTTTCCACATTTTAGTTCTTTTTTGATCCCATATTATCATTCCAATCCCAACAAGTACAAATAGCCCTAAAAAAACCATTCTTAAACTTCTTATTTTTTGGATAATATAAGCTGATAAAGAAATGACTAGGATTACAAAGCCTAATGAGCCAACAAACATTAATCTTTCAGCAACAATTCCAGCTACTAAAATAATTACATTGCTAAACATTGCAAGAGAAATCAATAATATAAGAAGACCTGTCAAACTAAAATAATACCATTCCTCTTGCTTCTTTTTTTTCCAATACACAACTAATCTTATTGTTAAAAAAAGAATTAAAGAGACAGCTAAAAAGTACAGAAAACCATTAAGACTAAACAGGCTATAAAGTGGCAACATATTGTAGCCATAATAAAAGGACAATGGAAATGGAACAAACAACAGCTTTATGTAGGTCATAATGCTCATAACTCCCATTGCTACATTATACACCCAATGATAATTAAATGCTAGAGGATTTTCCGCAAACTCTAACTGTCTCGCATCTAGCATGCTCTTCTCATCTGCTATAAGGTCTGGGGTTCCAATTTGTATTGCAGGCAAACCAGACAGATAAACATCCGCAAATGGAATGGCAATTAAAACTATCATTAATACGCTCACCCACCTTGCTCCTTTTAATCTTGGCTGTAGAAGTATAATAATTAACGGGGCTAAAAAAGCTAAAAATGCAAGATCATTATTTTTAAAACCTTTGATTATACCCATTGTCAATAAGAAAGCTAAGGCGCTTATTATTTTCACATTTAATTTTAATGGTGTAAAAATTAAGAAAGCTACCACCAACAACATTCGATATTGAATATACTCAAATCCAAAAAAGCCCCACAATAAAGTAGTCACTACAAAAACTACCCCAACGACTCTCCAATTCCAATGAAATTCTTTTCGGTTCCACCATGCCCAAAAAGGAATTAACATTAAAAACAAAAAATATTTGAAAAACACAACACCAATAACGAGCATCAAAGCAGTCAACAAAAATGTATATCGTTTATTTGGGAGAAAGTAGACTGCAATAGCAACAGTGAGAATCCATAAGAATGCATCTTTAAGACCTATTGCAGCAAAGCCCACGATAAAAAATGGTAGAAATACAATATATGGCTTTAATTGTAGTTTCTTCCCTTTAATCTTTACAGGCAAATGAATTAAATAGTTCACTACTGTCCATAATAGTAAAAATAACAACCAATAACTTGGTTGTAAATCTACTATCCCCCATAATACAATGGCAAAATATATCTCTAAACCCCAAAACCTTTGGGTGTTTGATAAGGCCTTAAAATGCGGATAAACAACAAACCACATCGCAAGCAATGGAAGCGCGCTTTTCTTAGACCAAAGTGCTAATAAAAAAAGCAAGCCTGACAAAATAAAACTTATAATAAAATATTTAGTTCTTATTTTTAATAATACCAACATACTGAGTATGCCAAACAACATTGCTAACAGCTCATCCCTATTTTTCAAGCTAGCAACAACTTCAGAATGTATAGGGTGTAATGAAAACAACAGCACAGTTGCAAGTATCCAATACCATGGAATTTTGAAAAAAACTTTTCGAAGCAACACAAATAGACTCAAATTCAAAATAACATATAGTAACAACTGTATTAAATGTCCTACTTCTGGCGACTCACCCCAAACAGCATGTTCAATAGCAAAACTCGATAATACAACAGGTCGATACCCATAGTCATAACCCATCTCATCACTATAGTAACTATTTATCCATATACTCTGAATTCCCTTCCAACCTAAAGAAGTATACTTGTGTTCTTTAGTCACTAACTCATCATCAATATTATACCCATTTTGTACAATAGGATAAAATGCTACAACAGTGGAAAAGATAATAGTGAGGCTTATGAATAGCTGTCTTAAAAACTCTTTCTTCATTTTAATCATTTCTCAATTGATTTAGAATCCAACTGTAAAGCAACTTCATCCCCTCTTCCAATTCAATACGTGGTTTCCAACCCAATTCTTTAATGATGTTATTATTATTAGAACTTCTTGCCAACACACCAACCGGGCCTTGCTCTGTTGGTCTGATATTTAATTTTTTTTTTGATAAGTCTATAACCATTTGAGTGAGTTCTTGAATACTTATCACGTTATTAGATCCAATATTTAATGGGCTGTGACAATTTGATTGAAGCAATAACTCTATCGCTTTTAAACAATCTTCTATATATAAAAATGTACGCTTTTGATGGCCACTACCAAATATGACAATATCCTCTCCTTCAGTGGCTTTTGCTACTTTTCTACAAATTGCTGCCGGCGCTTTTTCTTTTCCTCCCTTCCAAGGACAATTGGGGCCATAAACATTATGCAAACGTCCTATATATATTTTTGATGCGCTATTTTTTGATAACGTTTCATACAAAATTTCTGCTGTTAACTTCTCCCATCCATAAACACTATCAGGATCTGCTGGAAAAGCTTGATCTTCAGCACATTCATATGTATTATTCTCATTTTGAATACCTACAGGATAAATACAAGCAGAGGAGGCAAAAAACACTTTCTTAGGCTTGGCTTTTTGAACCCATTTAGAAAAGAAGATTTGAATTTGCAAGTTATCTCGCAAAATGGCTAAATCATTTTTTCCTGTAAAAATGTACTCCGCACCACCCATATTGGCAGCCATTTGATAAACTCTCTCGATAGGAGCATCTTTGATTTGCTCATAAGTCTTTTCTTCAGTTAAGTCTCCAAGCAAAAACTCATCAGGGGATAATCCATAGCTTGGAGTTTGAACCTTGTCTACTCCAATTACAAAAAAACCTTTTTGTTTTAAATCTTTAACTAAATGATTCCCTATAAATCCACTTGACCCTAAAACTAATGCTTTTCTATTATTCATTTTTCTATAGCTCTTTCTATTTTCCAATACAAATATCTAAAATACACTGCTATTAAATGTCTCTTTCTACTAGATGTCAAAGGAAACTCTTGATTTTTAAACATCCTTACATAATTCTGATAATAATGAAAAAAAGGATGCTCTTCATTTCCCCATTTTTCTAAAGTTAATGCTGTAAAATGAATAAATAACGGCTGTATTTTAGAATCAATAGGTATAACATAATCATATTCAAAGTCATTCCAAGCTGCCATGTTCCACCTTCTTTCTTTAACCACACTTACGCCATCAAACAGTACAGGAATCAAGTCTAAGTATTTTTGATCATCAAAGAGTCCTCTAAAAAATCTTTTTTTTATATTGTATTCACAACACCCCTGCCACCACCTTAAGATATCTAACGACTCAGAAGTGCATGCAATAAATCCAGCATTGTATAACCCTACCCTAAAGTTTGCTTCAAACCATCTAGCGTGCCTATTTGGATTGGATTGATAAAAATGAGGCGTCAATAGAAATAAATTCTTTTCTAAGTATTCAAAAATAATTTGAGGACTGTCTGTAAAATAAATGTCATTATCTACATAAATTACTTTACCATATCCCTTTTGGATTAAATACTGAATCAATAAAGGCTTACTACCCCACCTCAATGCATCACCTTTATATTTACCGAATATTTTAGACGGGATTAATGCCTCTATATCTCCCAAAGTAAGGTACTGTACAGCAGATGTTCCACTAATAATATTTTGTTTGTCGGTAATTAAACAATAAAAATCAAATTCTGTATTACCTTTAAGTGATTCATATAACACTGCTACCTTAGGCAAATAGGCAGTGGTAGAGATTGTGCATATAACTTGTTTCAAGCTTTTTTTATACAATATGAGGATAATTTTTATATTTTTATTAATATCCAATAGAACATTTCACAATTTTTAATTCACTCCATGCAAATCAATGTCTCACATATTATTAATCCTATTTATGACCTTGATAAACCCCCACTTCAATATATTCAAGCTGTTACTTTTAAGTCAATACAAAATGCTCTGAAGTTCTATAGTACTTCTGAAAAAGACATAGAATTTATTATATGCAGCACGCAATACCCTGAAGATCATGCTTCTATACCTCCTTTCATACAAAAACTTTCTAATTTAGAACAGTCGGTTTTAGACGTCAACGAAACATTAATAGGAAAAAAGCTCCCTTTAATAAAAGACATCCTAAACATAGGTATACAAGAAACTGAGGCTGACTATTTAATATATTCTAATATTGACATTGCATTACAACCACACTTTTATGACTTCGTAGCTCATAAAATCAACAAAGGGCATGATGCCATTGTTATTAACCGTAGAAGAATTCCATTTAAAGTAAAACCTGCAGAAGAAGCAAGTCAGCACCTAATCAATTATTATGGTACTATTGGTCGTTCACATCCTGGATTTGATTGCTTTATCATCAAGAAATCAGTTTTAGAACAATTTATTTTAGATAACATTTGCATTGGAATCTCTTTTTTAGAAACAGCCTTAATTCACAACATTGCTGCATTCTCTAAAAACCCTTTATATGTTTTAGACCAACACTTGACTTTTCATTTAGGAACAGAAGTTTTAGTCCCAAGAAAGAAAAACCCATTTTATTGGCATAATAGAAACATCTTCTTTAACGAAATCCAACCTCAGCTTAAACCTTTATGGGATGTAAAGCGCTTCCCTTATGGAAATAAAAATATAATGAAACGTGGTTTAGGATGGGGATTAAATCCTAGCTTATTTTCAAGAAACTTTTTAGAGTTAGAAGGTAAAAATTTAACGCAAAGTTTAAAAATAAAGTTGGATGAAATTAGATGGAGAATTCTTCAAAAATAAGAATGAAATTTTTCTTTAAAAACTACTGAATTCAGCTCCATGAATACAAAATCTCCTCGCTCTTTAACGACTTCAAAACCTAAGAATGCATTATATTCTAATGCATTTTGATGCGCTTTATTTACTTTTATCTGAATGGGCAGTCGCTGATTTTCACAGGCCCAATGAAGTAATAGTAGTGATGCTTCAAAAACAACCCCTGTTTTCCTATAATGCTCTTCCCCTATGAGTACGCCAGATTCGTAAAGTCCTTCTTCTTTGTTTTCCCTCAAATGTATCACACCAATATATG
>Ga0079223_10000046_pt1 | contig 36565 bp, 55 predicted proteins | sample Stecom2011_FD_75072 | JGI IMG/M metagenome (GOLD analysis project Ga0079223, IMG submission 75072) | Agricultural soil microbial communities from Utah to study Nitrogen management - Steer compost 2011 | ecosystem: Environmental > Terrestrial > Soil > Agricultural land | place: USA: Utah...
CCATCATTTGCGGCTGCATTATTAGCTGCCAAGATGAAAAATATAGTTTTTACAAGAAACAGCATTGTCGCCCCTGCCATATCAAAAAGTTGTTGTCTATTCGGTCTGCCGGGTTCAATGGTGGAACACCACCCCACATTTCCACAGGCATACCGAGTGTTGCCGTTCTTGGTGAAGGCACTGGCTGAATTGGCTCAAACCTAAACTGGCCACGCTTAAGGAATGGGCTGTAATGAGAGTTGCAAGTAGCACCACTGCCTATCGTCGTAAGAAGCGCCCCCGTTTGTGCGTAAGTCTGCATGAATTTAGATAACAGCAATAAATTCGTGTCTGCCCCTCCGTTTTCTAAAGTCCTACTCCACCCTGTTAGTGGGTACATTAGCCCTTGACTGCCAACACACCAAAATAAAGGGTCTATTGGCTGTCTAAGAGAGGAAGTTGTTGCATCGGGAATACAAGCTAGCTGTGCTGGCATTGCTGAAACCAAAAAAGTTAAAGGGTAAAAAATGTTTGCCAGTTCTTCGGTTTGCCATAGTGGGTTTATTTCAGTTAATCCACCTAAAGCAAAACCCGCAGTGCCACTCTGGCAACCAATACCAGTGAAAACATCCAACATTTTAAACAATGGGTATGCCATCCAATGAATTTGCATGTTTCTTAAATTGCCATTGCCGCCACTTCTTTGATAATCGGCGTTGTAAAGGGCGCTTGTTGATTCGGTGTATTTTGTCAGCGCCCTTGGAAGCACCTTAACGCCCCCAAGACTAGAGAGGCAGCCGGGCATATTGGTTACTTCGGCTAAATACAATGGTTCCCAGTATGTAATACCGATACCTGGTACTGGCACTGGCCCAGCAAACTTACAAACACAAACAGGCGGCATTTTCATGTCGGAAGGGTTCTTCACTCCACCACCAGAAGACGTACCACCTATCACAATAGGTAGCGCATTATTCCAGTTCGTTGTTGTAGGTAGCCAAACCTCGCCTTTACAAACTGACGAGGCAAAACCTACGCTTGTAAAAAACAATAAGGATATGGCTGCAACATAAAATCGCATTTTCATTTCATTGCCTCTATCACTTTCTCTACCGTATAAGGTAAAGCCAATTCAAAAACTGTTAGCCTATCTTTTCGACTTTCAGAAACACCGACAACGGCTGGCACTCGCTGAACACCCGCAGTAGTAAATAACCATTCGCTTACCGGGTAAAAAGGGATTTCTGAGTCATCGTTTAGCTCACTCAATAGCCCGTCCGTTGAAACAAACACAAACTTCCCAGGCATTGACTCATGCAATGATTTTGCCCATTTGATTTGCGCTTCTGATTTTCCATTGATTACCACAAAACCCTTATCAAGATTCATTCGCTCTAAAGGGTTGAAGCGATAACCTTTCTTGAAAATTACTTTTTTAGCAAAAGTGCCATCTTCTTTTGGCTCGTACCCCATCAAATCTTCTGTTAGCTCTTGGCTTATATCCACCAGCTTTTTAGAGTCTGTTTCAGCGTTTGGAACCGACCACTTTTTCTGCCTATCCAAGAAGCCACTAGCATCGTCAATAATCTCTTCATTTACCGCATTCCAATCAACCTTGGCTGCGTCGTTGCTCATTCTCACACGAATGTCTTGCTCGGTAATTTCCCATACACTTCCCCTTACACCTAAGTCTTTAGCTTGCAAAGAAGCGGAAAACAATAAAGACACGGCAATCGTAGAAAATATATACATTACTTTGTTTTTCATCATGCGCTCTGATTAGCCTCTCTAATCGCATTTATTCTACGATAAATAGTCCTTTTGTTGACATTTAACGTATCGGCAATTGCATCGAGTGTATCACCCTCAACCATCATTTTAACCACCTCGCCGTAGCGCATTTTATTTTTAGGGTCGTCTGGATATTTAATGCTGCTGATAGTTTTCTCTTCTTCTTCTATAAGCTCAGGCTCTTCTTCAATGTCTATCAGTATTTCTAATGGCCCAATGCACTGCATTTCAGACTCGCTCAAAAAACGGTCTAATAAATCACCATGAAGTGCATCAAGCGACAAACCTAGCGGCTCAGGCTTTTCAGTTCTGTTTGTACAGGCGACAAGTAGGGTTCTTCGTCGCCACTCAGCTAGCCTCATTCTAGCGCAGTTGTAGGCGTATGATATTATGCTGTCGTTGTCATAGTACGGGTTATAGTCGGTTTCCATCCAAGCTAAAATACATTCATGTTCAGCATCCTTGTGATACTGTGGCAACAAGAACATTTTTTTAACCAGCGTTCGAGAAATACGTCCTAATACGTTTTCTCTATCGTTTTTTAAATACTCATAAAGGGATGTCATTATGAAAAACCCCACCAGAATTGTTATGCGAGACAGACTTGAGTTTTTTTCTCAAGAACGTGAAATTGATACGACCAGTAGTGATAAATTCAACACATACAAGAAGGCCGATTACAGAAGCACTATTGGCTTTAAAATAAAAAAACTTAGAACGAATCAAGGTAAAACCCTTGAAGAGATAAGAGCGTATATCAATACAAAACTTAAAAAAGACATTCCACTTGCGACACTTTACTCTTGGGCAAAAGGAAGCCAGCCAAGGGAAGCTGCCAATGAAGTTGATGCTGTGCTTGATGAAATGATTGCTGAGCACGAGGCAATTACTGGCGGCGCTTGGTGCAGTGGGGAGGAAGTAAGAAGCAGGATGCTGGCGCTTAACAAAGAATTGTCCGTAAAAGAAATGAGTGATTTTACTGGGGTACCAAAGACAACCCTTTTTTCTTGGCTTACAGGTTTCACTAAAACCAAAAGAAAGCGGTTTGAAGAGTTTGAAAAAAGCATTCATGCGTCGATTAGTTCCAATCATCTAAAGAACTTATAGAGTGCCTTAGTTCAATGATTTGTGAACACTCAAGAACGGATACAAAAAACCCTGTGCAATTATATTTGTTTTGCTTTATATTAGTTTTAGTTTAAAAGTAAACTTTACCACTACAAACTAATAGGCTAGGCCATGACAAAGCAAGCAAGCAAAGACAAGCAGTTGAAAAACAAAATGACTGCCAATGTGCAGCCCGAGTCAAGCTATGTCGGCTCAGAAGTGGTCGGCTATAAGCTAATCTGGCTCATACGACAAACCATTGCTGAGCGTAATATAACTCTTGCCACGCTATCAGAAATAACAGGAATTTCATCAGCAACACTAAGCCACATCCAAACCGGTAGAAGAGCAACAACAGGCTTAGAAAAAAGCTCAATTAAGGCTCTAGCAGATTGGCTAGGTATTCCCATCCTGTCTGCAATGCTTTTAGCTGAACAAATAACACCAGAAGATTTTTATACAACCGAGTCGATGGAAGATGGTTCTCTATCAAGGGCGGTAAGGTATGTTCTAAGTGACCCTGACTGGGGGGCGCACGCACCAAGGGAGATTTTAAACTCCGATAGCAAGGAGGTTCAAATGTATTTGGTGTGGTGTTACGAACAAGCTACCAAGACTAAGTTGTTGGCTGGTGGGGTGGATTATTTATCGCTTATTAAGTCGATGGATAACTTTAGAAATGAGCATAAAATTAAAACAGTCGAGCCTTAGAAAGCCTTATGATTTGATTATATAATCAAGATCAAACCCCGAAAAGGTATTTTCTGGCTATGCTCTTTCTCATATATAAAATCTGCTTGAGCAGCAGGCTTTTGGAACGATAGCAAGTTGGTTTTTTCAAAAAACTTTTATCTTTCGATACCCTACATTTTGTCCATCGCATTGTTTTCCGTACCGCAAAACCCTTCGAGCAGAGCATTATTTAGCACACTCCCTTGTCTTGCTCCGCGGCGAAAAGGTCGTGCGCTTTTGTTTTACGATATTAAGTTTGTTTGTCCAAAGAACTGTTATTTTTCGATACCTTCAACGTTCGCCCACCGAACTTTTTCCCATCCCGTCTTAACACTAAGCAGAGCATTAAATGGTAGCAACCTTGTCTTGTTACACTGCGAAAAGGTTGTCGGCTTGGGTTACGGTAATAAGTTTGTTTTTCCAAAAAACGCTGGTTTTCGATGCCCTCACTACCTGCGCCCGAATAATTTCCCTACCCCTCAACCGCTTAGGCAGAGCATTGTATGGAGCAGCTTTATTTTGTTGCACGGCAAGAAAGCTGACGGTTGGTTTTGTTTACGATATTAAGTTTGTTTGCCCAAAAAGCCGCTGGTTTTCGATACCCTCACGTTTCGCCATCTTGATATTTTCCGTACCCCTCGTCCCCTCAAGCAGAGCATTTATAGACTGGTAGCCGTAAGTATTAGCGCCCTTCGGTGAAGGGAACGCTAGCTAATTACGGCTGCGGTTAGATATTCTCAATCACCTTTTTTGATATACGCACTGCTTGGCTTAGGTGTTTAATTATCAACGCCCTCCTATCCAGCAAGTCCACGGCTTCCGCTACTAGCATTGCAGCAGTATGGTCTTTTACGGCTCGACTTTGGGCGACTATTGCCTTCGGATTTTGAACTTTAATAGCCACAAATTTGCTTTGTTTGGCAGACTTTAACCCTGCGGCATCCGCTCTCGTAGAGAAGCGTTTGTTTTTAGCTGAGTTTACCCACTTGAGCCAAATAGGGTGAGGGCAGCCTGAGCAGTTTTTACCGCATGAATTTAAGCTTAATGTTACTGAGCCATGTTGTTTAAATTGCGCCTCTTTAATGAGGCTTTGAAGGGCAAATACCCTCCGGTTTATTTCCGACAGGGCCAAGTATATTGTATTTAAACTTTCCTTATGTCTTTCCCTAACCTCTACAATATACCGCTTAGTGTTTTCCCTGTTTTCCTCAGCTTTCCGTTTTTTTCTTTCCGCATTTTCTTTCTCTTTATTGGTCATTTTCCAATTGTTTTCCTTGTTTTATCAGAAGGTAAAACGCCCTGAAAGCATTGGCGCACCTTGTTTTGTCGTTTTAGGTGACGGAAAAACACTTCAATTTTTTACTTTCGTAAATAAACTGGTTTTCCTTTTTTTTTAAATTCGGAAAGAGGTGGAAAGGGAAACAAGGAAGCCTTGTTTTCCACCCTCCGGCTAAAATCACCACTTTATTTTTTCAATGCTAAATCGATAAAGTCCCGGCAAGAATCAAACGACTCGGAAACATCGACCGGTAAAGGCAGGTTTTTATCCGCTGATAATTTCTCGGCAAATGCCAGCATTTTTGATGTTGGTGGATTTGTTTTTGGCATCTTACTTAGGTTTTCATCCAAGAACTCTTTGCCTTTATCAAAAGATGAAAGAGCCTCTTCGGTATCAATACCCAGTGTTGCGCCTACCTTTTTAATCAGGCTTTGCATTTTAGGTGTAGGTTTATTACTACCGCCCTGCTTTTTGCTTGTGTCTATATCGCTCATTATTTCAATAACCTTTGTTATGTGTTTTTCAACTAAACCCATTTGCTCTCGTAAGAACTTGTTTCTTAACTCTGTAGAAGTCTCCTCATCACCCGCTTGTTCAATTTCTCTTAATTGGCGTTCCCATTTTGCGGTAATAACAACGCTGCTTAAATCTTCGGGAACGTGTTTAACCAAAGCCCTACCCTTCGGTGTTGAAACCAAGGTTTTACCTGCGCTGATATAATCACGGCTAGTTAGTATTTCTATTATGTTCGCCCTGGTGGCTGGCGTTCCAATGCCTGAAACTTCTCTAAGTAGCTTCGCATCTTCGCCCGCAGCCTGTCGCCCGGCGTTCGCCATTGCAGCGAGCAAAGTATTTTCGGTGTAAGGCTTTGGTGGCGTGGTCTGTTTTGCATTGACGGTTGCACTCTCTATGTTGAGCTCGTCGCCATCTTTGATATTTGGCAACTCGGCCTTAAGCGATTCTAAGTCTTTACCGCCTAGCTCCATCCAACCACCAACCACCAACTGTTCAGTTTGGCGGTGAAACCGGGAAGGATTTTCTTCGCCCATACCGTCCACTTGAGCTGCGCCCTCAACACTCAATGTTTTGAACCGAGCTGGTGGATGTAAGGCAGTAACAAACGCCCTGGCGCACTCGGTAAATATCGCAATGCGGTTCTTATCCCAAGAGCCATCATTAAAGTTAGGTACTTTACCTGTCGGGATAATACCGTGGTGTTCCATTGGTTTTGTTGTATAACACGCTGGTGGATTTTCTTGCGGGTGCAGCGCAGCCATAGCCTTAGCTGCTTCTCGCAACTCAGGTAATGCCGCCACAGCGGTTAGCTGGTTTTTAATATCATCGGCAGAATAAAGGCTAATCGGCAACTCACCGTGTTCTGTTCGTGGGTATGTCAAATAGCCAGCCAATCGTATTTGGTCGGTTATTTGAAGCGTGTCTTTAGCACTGATGCCCTTTTTACTCATGGTTCGTTGAAGACTTGTTAGGCTATGGGGTAACGGTGGATTAGACAACTTCTTACCCTTGGCAGCCTTTGTGACAACCATTGTCGAACCTTCAAGTCTCTCTTTAAAAGCATTAGCTTTCGACTCACTAATGAAGTAAGGCTTACCATCATCATCAAACTGAATGCCGTCTGCTGGCTCAACCTCCGCTGGTGGTCGGTAATTCCATGATAATCCACCAGCAAAAGGGCTTACCAAGAAGTAATCTATCTCTTTAAAGTTGGCAATTTGATTGTCCCTATCAACAATCATTTTAAGTGTTGCTGTTTGAACACGACCTACAGACACAACACCTTTGCTACCCTTGCCTTTACCTAGCTCATCACCCATCAAGCCGTTGCGACCGCTCATTGTGTACGCACGAACTAAGAACTGCCAAAGCCAATCCGCACCTTGCCTTGCCTGTTGAGCTCGCCACGTTGGAATCTTATCGGCACTTTCATAAATATCACGGATAGCCTTATCAATATCGGCTTTTTCCAATGCACCAGAAAACCATAGTCTCTTTACTGGCCCTTTGTATTGTGCGTATCGAATAGCATCACGACCTATTGCCTCGCCCTCTCGGTCTGCGTCGGTGCCGATCCAAACCTCGGTTGCATCTTTGAGAACGTCTTTGATTACCTTAAATAAAGGGCCGCCTCGTTCAGATAGCTTCATCTTCCCAGGCACGGGTAATGGTAAAAGTGATTTTGGGTCAAACCAATTGCAATCAGGCTTTGCTTGTTCGGGGTCGATTGGCTGGAACAAATGACCGCTAGCCCAGCAAAGCACCGCAGGTTTGCCATTGTATGTACCACTAATTCGCTTATCGCCCCTTTTAGACAATCCCATTGCTGCCGCTATTTTTTCTCCCTTTTCACGGCTCTCTGCAATAACAACTAATGTCATCTGTTTTCTCCTATAACTTGATGTGTAAAGTTTATAGGTCGCCAGTGAAACGTGAAGGTGGTTTTTATTAATGTCTTTAGCTCCCTACCTTTACATGAAAGCGCATGTTGCGTGTAACGTAAGAGGAAATAAGCATGAAAACACCCAGCCTTACCCGATATGAAGATTTAAAAGGCTACCGTGTGGTGGTGGTCACTAGCGATTGGCACTCAGCCTCTAAAACCCGGTGGGTTAAAGAGGGAGCTGTAGGTAAAGTCGTATCGAGCGGCTATCCTTTTGGGACTGCCACACTACTCTTTAATGAAGCAAGCCAAGGGATGTTTGCTTCGGATGAAATTCGTGGAGCTACGCTTACGGTGCCGAGTTCAATTATCAAAACTCTTAGTATTTAACTAAAACCGCCCAGCGTGTTTTCTTTCTAACCGCCCTCCGGGGTGGTTTTTATTTTGTCTCTATCCCCCTACCTTATTTGAAAACAATAATTTTATTGTCACAACCAAGGTAAGCATTATGAATAGAGCATACAAACCAGAACTGACTCAGTTCCTAGTTTTCTCAAAGGCTAAGAAAACCCTGCACACCTACACCACTGAAAGCTTTGGTGGATATGGTGTTATTGAAGATTTCATTTTAAGAAACCATCATCCTTTCCTGCTCATAGGGGAAAGAAAGGTAGATTCTGGTAAGGGGTTTATCTTACGAAGATTTAGCTATGGTCGGAAATATGTTGAGGAAAATTTCAATTTATATAGAGGCCGTTATGCGGCAGTAAAAGACCAAATACTTTATGATGAATAAATAAAGTAATAAAATGGCTACTGCACTAGCACTAGCTTTTCTAACTGCCCATCGAGGCGGTTTTTTTATTGGCGTTCTTTATCTTTTGAGTTAGCTGCAAGTCGCAAATATGACATTATTCCTCTTAAAATAGACTCACTTTCTTTTAACCAAACGACAATCAATAAAACCTTTATAAACAAAGTGGCAATTATAAGCACAGCCGCCTTTGCTATAAGACTATCCAAACTAAAAAGCAAAGATGCCGCAGCGAACATAACTAAAACAATTAAAGCAACACATTTAGCAGTAAATATAACCACTTCCTTAATACTTAATTCATTGCTAACGATATTATTAACTGCATCCGTTTTTGTGTTTTTGTCTTTACTCATAGCCCAGCCTCGCAAAATGTTTTCATAAGTCAGCACGCTACCTTTTTTTTCTATTGTGTGAAGCATCGACTATCACTGTCATTCTTCCTCTACCTTTCTATGAAGACTTGCCACTTTCGGTAAGTTATAAACAAAAAAGGTAGACATTATGACAAGCAGAAAAATACACCTAAGCTTTCTTATTGAAAGCGTATTTGACGAAAAGGTTCTCACTGTCTTTCGAGGAAAGACGAAAGAAGGTTTTCTCAAAAGAGTTGCCAGGTATTGCATAGTCAATACCAGTGATGGACTTGACTTCAAAGGGATGTCAATGGATTTTGATGTTTTCAGCGTCGGGTTGGATATCCGGGAGTTGGCAGTCCTAACGCACTATTTAGGTAAAACACCTGAATACCTAAATAGTTATTGGAGCCACACAAGCAGGGCTCTTTTGCACGTTGAAGTGGAGCGTGGTCCTGCCTTTAAGTTTAACGATAAACTTAGTTGGCATGACTTTAGGGAAGTTGAAAAACTAGCCTTAAATATGTCAAGAGGCAAGAAACCAAAGGATGAGCGATTTAAAGTTGGCTCCGCCTATGTAAAAATAAAATAAATTACTCGCACCTTCGGGTGCGTTTTTCATTTGTCGCTCACGCCCTACCTCCTACTGAAACCCGCATGTTGCGGATATAGGAGATAGAAGTGAAAAGAAAACTAAGAAAGGCTTTTGTGAAGTCATTAAGGGATATTACCTCTGGTTTTGGCAAGGCCGTAACCTTAGCAGGAACGCTTGCAATTGCAGGTAATTACCTAAAACTTCCTGTAGCCTTAGAAGTTACACTAACAGAATCATTCGCATTGATTTTTGTAGGATTTCTAGCGATGATGGCGGCAAACCTTATTGAACAAGGAGTTTAATATGTCTACTTTTACATTAATTGCAGGAAGTGCAATAGTTCTTTTCGTTTTAGTGGTTCTAGCTCACATAGCTAATGTACCAAGCGAAGATAGTAATAAGTAATTTTATTCCACGCACCTTCGGGTGCGTTTTTTATTGGTTGTTTTTCTGCCACCAGCCATTCTTCTCAGAAGTTTAATATAAAGTACGATACAAGCACTGAAATCATCTTACTTGGTGGAACATGCTTAAACCCTTATTCAAAATTGTACTCGTGTTAATGCTATCCAGTGGAGCTAGCGCTGCAATAGTAAAGCAAAGTACTTCGGGCATCTGTCATTCTGAAAATAGTGCCCACTATGAGCGAACAAAAAACTTCAAACCCTTTGATACGATTGATGAGTGTTTATCTAATGGCGGCAGATTACCGGCTTCGTATAAGCCTTCGCCAGCGAGCAAGACATCATCGACTGGCTATAATCGAAATTTATTCAAACACTGGAGTGATGAAGATAAAAATTGCATAAATACTCGCCATGAAATACTAAAAGCTCAATCAACCGGGCCTGTAACCATGAGTGACAATGGCTGTATGGTCATAAGAGGTAGATGGAACGATCCCTACACTGGCAAGATTTTCTATGAAAGCAAAAAAGTAGACGTTGACCATTTGATACCGCTTAAATGGGCTTGGGATAATGGCGCAAACAAGTGGAGTTCAGATAAGCGTGAGCGATTCGCTAATGATGAAAGAAACCTATTCGCTGTTGATGCTTCCGCCAACCGCAGCAAAGGCGCTAAAGGCGCAAGAGAATGGCTACCCCCAAATGAAAAATTCCATTGCCAATATGTAACCAGGTATCTAAGGGTTTTGATAATTTATGAGTTTCCTTTTTCTGTTATTGAGGAACATAGGAAGCTAAAAGACAAGGTTTGCTGAGCAGTGTCATAGCCGCCCTACCTTCTTATGAATACTCACTGAGCAATTTTGCTCGGAGTTACATAGGAGGTGTTTTTATGAGAGTTTTAAAGCGTACTCTGGCCAAAATAAAATCCTCAGCATTTACTGCCGTGAAGAAATCTCTAGTGGCGCTAGGTAATGCCTTAGTGGTTTCTGGTGGCGTTGTTCTAGCCGCAGGATTGGTAGGTGTAGAGTCAGACACGTCTGGCGCATTTTCGTTAATGCTGCTTGGTTTTGTTATGATATGGCTGACAGAGCTACTAAATAAACCAAAACAATCTAAATCTGAACTGGATTAACTATGAAATCCGTGAAGGATTGCAGGAGTGTTATTATGAGTATAACAGCAATAGCTTTAATGCTGACAGGTGTTCTAGTTATATTAGGTATTCTAATTGCTTATCTCCAAGCAGTTGAAGAAACTAACAGCGACTAGCTTTCTAACCGCCCCTCGGGGTGGTTTTTATTTTTGTCAGTACGCTCTACCTTTAACTGAACTCAGCATCCCCCAATACCTTGCCAATCAAGCAACGATCAAGCAAATTACGCCCAACAAGGCACATATTCTGCAAGCTGTTATTTATAGCGCACCCAGTAGATATGCAATCACCCCTATCACTGCTATATGGGCAGGATAAAAGGCATAAAAAAACTTTCCGTTTGTTCTTTTTATTTTAATTCTTGAGCGAGAAATCAGATAAACGATAGGCACTGACATCAATGTGGCAAAAAGGTACTTTGGGTGGTTCAAGACAGCCAAAACAAGCACTAAAAACGCTAATGCTCCCCACTTGGCATAGTTAGCATTACTCGCCATTAAGTCTTCACCACCAGCCTTTAATTTGTGGCTAGACTGTGTTTTTAGTAGGTAATACGAGGAAACTACTAGCGACACCCCTGCAACACCATAACTAACAAATAACGATAAAAAAATCAGTAGTGCGACGGCCATCCAACGCCAGGGCTTTTGACAGTCGGCAGCCAAATAGACCACCAGCAATCCGATTGCCAGAGTGAACAAGATATTTAAATCAAATGATGATGTTTTCGTGCCAACAAATAGGTAATACGGTAGCTGAGCAATTACCGCCCACCAGCAAACCCGCTTAATATACCCAATCTTATTGCTAGTGTTGTTTATGTAGTTATAAGCAGCCAAGAAGGCAAAAATCGGATAGACAACTCTGCCAATATACCTAAAGGGGTTAATATCAAAAAACAGCCCTATATGATCAACAACCATTAACACCAGGGCGATCCATTTCAGCAGCTCAATTTGCCCACTAGATAACCTGTAATACCTTTCAACCATTATGAACTGCCCAATTGATGAAAATAAATTAAAGGTACACCGGCAATGAAAAACGTGAAGATAATCCTATTACCCATATTGCAGAGCATGGCTGTAGCATAACCATGTTTGTAGCTTATAACTGGTTTATGTTTGGCTTTGGAGTATCACCAGCAATCTCGTTGTATAAAGCATCTAAACCGCTTCTTTTGAAAGCTTTTGATAACAAATAGTAATAAGCAAGGGCTTGGATATAGCAAATTTAAGGTTCTGGAATGGTTGAGCTAATTATGAAAAGGGCTTTCCGCCTTCGAGTTATAATTCAAGAATATCAATAACAACAGAGTTATTAGACGGGCTTTCAAGCTTAACAAGCTGTTTAGCCTCAACGCAACGCTTCATCGAATAGTAACAGCCGTACTCTACGCCATTGGCATCAATAACATGCCATTTCCACGAGCCGCATGTACCCCAAATCCTCTGAATAGGCGCAGGCAGATAAATTTCAAACACATCTTCTAATTTGTTTCTCAATAGTTCTGAATATTTCATTTTTTTCTATCTGCCTGATTGTCGGAACTGGCTGCACTTGCTACCAGCTCACCTAGACTACTTTGTTCTATGTTTTTGAAAATAAATTATCAGCTAACAACCTATTCTTACGGACAGCGAAAAGACGCTGCCGCAAAATAGAAAGGTTATGGCGCTAATCATCATCTTCATCGTTAAAACTAAGATGTGCGGTGTGGCACTTTACGTTATACACGCATAGGTTCACTCCTTGCCCAACCCCCTGCATTATCGGAAGATCATCAGGTAGCTGGCCAAGCAACTGCTTTAGTTCTCCAACAGTAGCGGCATGTGGTTTTTCAGCATCGCCCTTGTAGTAACATTCGGGTATCGTATCTTTCAAACTCATTTCTATTCTCCTTCACGCCATAACAACGCCATTAAAAATCGGACTTCGTATCTCAGCCGTTTATGGCTAAGGCTATAATGCACCTTCGGGTGCGTTTTTATTATTAGCCTGCTCTAATCCCATCACCAGCCACTTCTGCGTACACCTTACGCCCTAAATTCGTTAGCAGTACGGCTCGTTCCTTTCCAGTTATAGTGTCACCCCACTGTAGCAGCTTCAAGCCGTTGTAGCCCCTTTTTCTTTCGCCTAGCATTAGCTTTCTTACTGCGTGGTAGTAAACTCTAAACTCAGGACTGTCAGCACTCATGCCAGTTATATCAGTCAGTAATTTACCTTCATTCTCGGCGCAAAGAAGAAACACTCTTAATTGATTTACTGATTGAATGCCGGACTCGCTGGCTAATAAAAGTGCGTTTGTTAGTTTCATAATCGACCTTCATATTCTTTTAACTGGATAGACTCTTTACTAGCCACCTCCAATTTTGCCGCAAGAAGCTTTCTGTTATGGCGACCAATAACATCATTAGACAAATTGATATTTAAACCCTTCGTTTTCATGTCTTCACGCTGAATAATTTCTCGCCGCTCACGCTCTCGGTCTTCGACCAGGGTTTCACTGGCATCACAAGAAGCACAAGCTACTTTGCCCCTGTACTCCATTACTTCTAAGCCTAAGAATACACCTTTACAGTAAGCGCACTCGTAATGACACTCAGCGCAGTGTTCGTTGTTGCAGACCAAGTTAATGACCTGCCCTACATTGCAGTTTTTGCATTCTATAGCGATACCCACTTAGTTACTTTCAGCCTGCTTTTTACTCGCTTCCCGACGCTCTCTTGCTAAAAACCTCTCTAAGTTTTTAATATGATCATCCAGCACTTTTAGGTGTTGCTTATGGGCACGAACCGCCTTTTCCCGGCATTGTAGGATGTGGTTTATCTGCGTTTCTATCATGTACGGCATAAGCCTATCACGCTCAGAAGAAGGCATATCGTTCCATAAGTGCGTATGTTCTTTTCTAACCATTGTTTTGCGCCTAATGAATAACCTAAGAAGTCAGCACTAAGTTAATTGAAAATAGTGACTTGAGCTTATTTTGTTGAGCAGTGGAACAAAACTTAAAGCCATCAAACTCACCATCTTTAGTAAGCATTTCGTCAATATCACCATTAGTATCACGATAAAAAACCTTTCGCCCCTGGATGCCACCAGAACCACCAGCCAGTAAATCGGCATTTAGCTTCTTCACTACGTTTTCAGCGTCATTTGTAATTGACAAACCTTCGCCAAAATCAACAATCAGGACTTTTTCTGCATCTAAATGTGCTACATAAAATGTTGACTTATTCATAGTTTAATACCTTCAATGTTTGTTTAACTTAGTTAAATAATAGCATAATAATAGTTTAATTAGTAGCGATATAGTAATAAAGCTAACATTAAGTAATTAATGGATTTTGTTAGATGCCAAAAAAGGCTAAAGTACGAGTCATGAGAGGATGTTTTGAAAAGTAATTTAAGGAAAAAACAAGACCGTATATGCTAACAACATAAACAACTAAAATAGCTGAGTTTATAAGTATTTTTTTCTGCCAGTGTTTTAGTTTCTTACTGTTTAGTTTCAACTTCATGCTGCATACGTCTTTGATATACCACTAATAAATTGGCACCCCCTACAGGACTCGAACCTGTAACCCACGGAATAGAAGTCCGTTGCGCTATCCAGTTGCGCCAAGGGGGTAAAACTTGGTGTGCCTTGCTGGGATCGAACCAGCGACCCTTCGATTATGAGTCGAACGCTCTAACCAACTGAGCTAAAGGCACGAATTTGGATCGAGTTATTTTTACTTCTCAATCCATATTTTTCTGCAAGCCTCAAGTGCTGCTTCCCATGCTGCCTTTGCAGCAGCGTACTCCCTGCGATTGTCTTCTGATGCAGGAAATTTGCCAAAATAGTCTTTTGCCCATTTATCAAACGTCATATCATCACTTCCTTTCATGTCACTCACCATTCCCGCTCACCTTTTCGTAGATTTCATCTAGTGACTTTCAACTTTGCCTTTAGTCGCTTTCCCTGCCACTTATTTAACTAACTTAGAATTTAATGCCCACTGTGTGTACTAGGCCGGACTTCCACATCCTCCAGACATCCCTGTAGATGGCAAGGGGCGTGAACCCATTTGAAGCGATACAAGAGAACATTGAGGCTATAGCGGCGATACTCATAACGCCGTGCAAGACGTTAATAGGAGCGGCAAAAATCGCCATAACGATAAAGATGGGCAAAGTGATACTGAGCAGCCAAAACAACTGAATTTCACCGCGCCGTTTAATCGCCAATCTGTATTCAGGATCAGAACTCAATCGCTCAATATCAACCCTATGCAGTTTTAAAAATTTCATATCACTCACCTTCTTTTTTTAATTTATCTTGCTGTTCGCACCACAGAACAATAAACGCAAAGAGTCCGGCATCAAAAAATGTAAAGATAATGCTTACGCCTGAGACATAATCAAATACACGAAAAGCAATAACGTAAAGAAAAGTTAATGCTAACCACTTGTAAATAAGGCCACTAAAAAAATTACGCATACTTACTACCTTCCATGTCGAAAACTACACAATCGTGTTCTTCTGCAAATTCAATCGCATCTTGTTTTGTATCAAACATATTTACTTCTTTTCTAAATGCGTTTTGACCACTCTTTTTGTGACAGATAGACCACTTGCCGGACACCTCAAAAAACTTAATTATGACTGGCGTATCGTGTTCTCTATTTCTGCATTCTTCCATGTGCATAAATTCGATTTCATCTACCATTTTAATCCCCTAATAAGTCAGCCTTGACATTCACCGCATTGGTTAAGCGCTCACGCTCCGGTGCTTGGCATCTTGCATCGCCAAGCGTCGCTATGCACACAGAGTTGAACGCTTACCAATACAGCCTACTTTTTACAGAAGTAGGAAACTGGCTTTTCTAGGCTGGATTCGAGTTGTTTTTATGGTTTCCCGCATCAACTCCTCATAACGGCTTTTAGCCAGCTTGCCAACACGTCTTTCCGTAGTGTCATAGCGCAGCGGAGAGGAACCCATTAACCAACTGCGCTAAACATCGCTCTGTCGCCATCGGCACGACTACCGACTAATGAGGGCCACTTATACCTCGGCTTGCACATTCACAGAGCCTAAATTGCCCTTCAACTTAACCAAGAGGTGTGGTTAGCAATTAGGATGCGCCCATGTGCCATAGGCGATTTTTAGGTGTTTACTCACCGTTTCTCTAGGGCTAAAAAGGGATGTCATCATCGAAAGAATTAAAGCCATTCTGACCTTGACCCGCACCTTGCCAGTTCTGACCTTGCGGCTGCTGCATTTGCTGTTGCTGCTGCATTGGTCGTTGCTGCTGCATCGGCTGTTGCATCGGCTGTTGCTGCTGCTGTTGCATCGGCTGTTGCTGCTGCTGTTGCATCGGCTGTTGCATCGGCTGTTGCATTTGCTGTTGTTGCTGATACTGACCCTGGTTTTGGTACTGACCTTGGTTTTGACCTTGGTTTTGACCACCACCGAGCATTACCATTTCGCTAATGACAATTTCAGTGCTGTAACGCTTAACACCGTCTTTTTCCCATTCACGAGTTTTCAGTTTGCCCTCTAAGTACAACTTTGAGCCGACTGTTACATATTGGGTAATAATCTCAGCAAGCTTCCCAAAAGCAACCGTGCGGTGCCATCCGGTCTGCTCTACTTTATTACCGGTATTTCGGTCGTTGTAACTTTCATCCGTTGCTAAACTAATGTTCACAACGGCATTGCCGCCCTGGGTTTGACGGTTTTCAAGGTTGCCAACAACCCCTACTAACGTAACTTTATTAACACTACGAGCCATATAGCACCTACCTTTCTGTTGTTTAAAATTGTTTTAATACATTACTATAAATTGTGACTTAGTGAAGCAACTTCATCACGCCAGTCATTTTACTGCCCGACACTAGCACCAACAAAAGGTTAGCTAAATGCCGTACAACCTAATTAATAACACTATCTTATTACTAACAAATACTATTGTCAACAATAAACAATCTAAAAAGATAGCATTAAGCTAGTGAAACTTAGTAAGAAGAACACCCTGCTCTAAATTTCCATTATATAGTGTGTTTAATACCCTTATTGCGTCCATATTTTCATCATCGGCTAAGTAAATATAAGTTAATGCAGCGTGAAGTACCTTTAACTTATTTTCTCCCAATAGTGCGTTAATACTATCACCTAAACCGTCAGAGACAGCTTTAGCCAAGCTAGATAGCTTCTTTGTAAATACAGGGGATGAAAGACAGTACGTTGCCTGAGTGGCATTGCTTAACCTGCTGATTTCCTCACAGTAGTCTATTACTGTTTCAATCGGTTCTGTTGTTAAATTTAATGCTGTTGCTGGCATAATTAAAAGTCACCATCGCTTACTTGTAGGCACTTGTACCCTTTCTTACGCCAGGCTCTTACAACACGACTTCTATCTTCGTAAATGTTGCCAACGGTAACATTCCTGAATTTTGGGTTGTCAGAATTTCTTAATCCTCTTAGAAACAATTCAAGCTGCTCGGGCTTTAAAATATCATCTTGTACTCGATTACCACTGGGCCGCATAATTAAGAAATCTATCGGATTTACGTTTTCACCGCCTAACTTAAAGTTGACGTGTTTGTTAAGCCAAATCAAAGTTTCTTTCCTGGCCACATCGCTTCTCGCAGTCAACACAAGTATCAATTCATTGGTGCCAGTAAAATAACGCCTCGTAGCAATTGATTTTAATATGTCAATCGTGCCGTAGATTGGCTCGTCATTTAAACACTCTGAAAAAAACCCCTTCCAATCTTTTTGCTCTTTTGGTTTACCGCACGGCTCACAAATATAGTGCAACCTATGTTCACCATCTGCAAGCGTTCCGTCCAAGTCAAAGACGTGGACAGTCGCTGCACTGTTACTATCTGTAACAATCATATAAATACCTTACTTCGTTTTATGACACTGCCTTAATAACGGCATTAATTTTTTCAAGCGCTGGTATGCTAACCGTTCTTTTCCCAGTTTCAAGACGTTTTGTGTGATTTCTAAGAAACGATAGCTCTTTACTGGACACGCCTGATAGTGAACTAAACTCACTGAAATTTAATCCTTTATCACGCATATATTTATTTAGTTTTTCCAGTACAACTAACGGTTCAATACTTTCCGGTTCAATACTTTCCTTATCGCACTCCAAGGGAAATACATCCTCTAACGGCTTTTCCTCTTCAATATGGCTCTGAGCGGCCACCAGCAAGGGTTTTCCGCTAGCTTTCCCTTCATTTTCCACCAGCTTTTCCATTGCTTTCCCCTCTTCGTTTTCCGTCACATCAGTATTTACCACCTCCTTTCCACTAAGGATTTCCTTGCTATTTGCCTCGGGAAAAATCTCATTATTGGTGTCATCAACCTCACTCAATTTTTTACTTATTGAAGTGATAGATAAAACAGCAACAACCTGGAATAGCAGTAAAGAAGCAACCTCCATTAAAATAACCCAGTCAAAGAACCAAGAAGCCTTTTCTCTGTTACTCAGTTTGACTTCTATTATCTCGTTGTCTATTTCCATAATTCGGTTATTAGCGGCGGTTATAGGCTCCAACCAGCCCGTTCTTTTTGTAGAGTTTTCTTGATAGGTGCTTAATTGTTCAATAAGCCTTGCTTTTTCACTTTCCAATGACGCTAGCTTTGCCTTGTTGCTTTCGTGTTGATTGGCAACGCTGTAAGACTGCACAAAAGTCGGTTTAGCCACCTGATAAACTGGGCCTGATAGTGTTAAGATACTTGCCACCAAAGCCAATAGCATAAAGCCGCTTGTGCGCTGATACCACAACCATAGGGCGATAAACTCAAGCAAGAGTGACCAAGCCCAACCGTGCGAGCCGACCTTTTCTTGCCAGAATTTAATACCATGCCACTGCAACAGCGTAACGCTGCCCAGTAGTATGATTGTGGTTATTAGTAATCCGATTAACCGCTTATTCATTTTAAGCCCCTAGCCTTCCTTGGAATGCTCTTTAAGTAACTGTGATACCTTGTGAAGAATAGCGGCAGCATCGGCAGCAAGCTCCGCCAGGTCGTTTGCAGATAGCTCGCTTATCTTTCTACCCAGTAATAAGCCGCCTTCCGCATTGTAAGGCGCATGTTCTTCTTCAATGCCCCACTTTTGGGGGTGCGGAGTGCTCAGCCAGCCTCTTGGTAAGCCCTCAGCGTCTTCGATTCGGTTAGCTGTGCGTGGGCCAATTCCTAAGTGTCGAGCCGCAATTTGGTTTATGTAGTTAGGGTTGTCATAACCTAGCTTTTTCGCAAACTCAGCCCTGCCGCTGTACTTATTAGCTAGATACATAAAGTTTTTATAACGTGTTTCTTTTACGTCGTTTGCTTTCTGTTTACTCATAATATTTTCCTGAAATTCAGATAGTAACTAAGATATACTACAAAACAATAGTAATTTAGTCCACTTTAATTGCAATTTTACTATTAAACTCGCTCAATACCAGAAATTTACTATCAAGTACATAATTTTTTTAACCAAATTTAATCAAAAAGCATTGTAATGTATTTTTTTTTAACGATAATACAAACCAAGTTTTACAGTTAAAAGAAGGTTAGCAATGAGCAACAATGATTTAGACGGAAAAGTTACATATCAACCACAGTTCACTCTTTTAGGTTTGAATTTAGCGAGTGCTATTTTTTTGAGTCAGGCAGTATCTTGGACGAATGAAAGTGGTGGCTGGTTTACAAAAACAATGGATGAGTGGGCTAACGTTACTGGCCTATCAAAATACCAACAAAAATATGCCCGCACAAAGCTGGTGGACATGGGTGTTTTGGTGGAAAAGCAACAAGGAATGCCTAGACGAATTTACTCATGCGTTGATTTTGATGCGTTAAATAAAGCAATCAAAGTTGTTAGTCAGTAAAACGATAATAAGAGGACTAGGTATGTGGTCAACAGGTAATGAGTCGGTGGATGCAATAGGCACACTAAACGTAGTGGGCAACACCATACCCCACCGCTGGTATGGCGAAATAAAATTAGCAAATGGAAAGCCAGATATAAACGCCATTATTTTGCTATCTGAAATTCTTTATTGGCATAGACCCCGTATCGAAAAAGATGAATATACCGGTGAGATTTTAGGCGCCAGAACAAGGTTTAAATCCGACTTGTTACAAAAAGACTATGCGAGCCTTGCAAAGCAATTTGGTTTTACGAAAAGGCAGGTTTCAGACGCTATCAAGCGACTAGAAGATGCAGGCTTAATAAAAAGAGTACACCGGACAGTTCACTATAAGAATAAGACGCTATCCAACGTGCTTTTTATTCAAATAAATCATGTGAAAATAATCGAAATAAGCGAGATAAACACTAGCCTTACGTTAAAACGTAAGACCCCCTCCCACGTTAAAACGGAAGACCTATCACGTTATAACGTAACACCCTCTCACGTTATAACGGAAGACCCTATCACGTTAAAACGTAAGACATATACAGAGACTACTAATACAGAGATTAACAGTACAGAGATTACAACACACACTGCCGCAAGCGGCACTACCGCCGATTTTTTCAAAACGGCTGAATGTGATGACGGCACTGAAATGGCTTCACAAAAAACCAAGCCTAAATCCAAGCCAATAAACTTTTCCTTCGATGTTTTCTGGAGCCTATACGATAAAAAAGTAGGCGATAAATCTAAGCTAAAGAAAAAGTGGGAAAGCTTAACCGAAGCAGAAAGACAGAAAGCAATCGACACAATACCAGCTTATGTAAAATCAACGCCAAATAAGCGATTTAGGAAACACCCGCAGACCTACCTAAATAACAAAGGTTGGGATGATGAGATTATTGGTGACTTCAATGACAACATTAAAACCGGTGACTTTAGCGGATATGTAAAACTATCTGATATGAAAGGCGAGGTTGAAAGTATTGCAGAGCGTGTTGCTAGACGCTCAAGAGAACGAAGACTAAAGCAAGAAAAAGAAGTTAAAGAAGTTAAAGAAGTTAAAGAAAACGGATTGTTGATTGGTTAGATAGGAAATAATTATGACAGAGCATGATAGAGACGAGTTTGATGCGCTTTGGTTAAGAAGCCTTGCGCTACACAACCAGGTTGCAAGTAACGAAGTTCTCGATGATGTTTTTGAGGTACTTCAAAACTTTCACATTGATGACATTAAACGAGCATTGCTAGCACATAAGCGCAATCCAAAGGAAGGGCGTTTTATGCCCCTACCCGCTGATATTGTTCGCTATATCGTAGGTGACTCGGATAGCTTAAGTCACCTGGCTTGGTCAAAAGCTGAACGAGCTATTAGTTCACCGGGTATATACGCCTCGGTTGTGTTTGATGACTCTATCATCATGGCCGTTATTGAAGACTTGGGCGGCTGGATAAAATTTTGCAGCTCAAGCGGTGATGAGTTTCCGTTCATTAAAAACGATTTTAACCGGTTGTACAGGGGCTACCTGAACAGACCGCCTAGTGTTTGGCCAAGGCGTTTAATAGGGCTTGAAGAGGCCGATACGAACAGATATGGCCTCCCTGCCCCTGACCCGTATTTGCTTGGTGTGCCAGAACAGGCAAAGCTCGTGTACGAAATGGGTGGCAATAAAAAACGTGGAGTGGTTCCGATGTCGGATTACATTAAAAAATTTGAAAATAAGACTAAAACGGGTTTGGAGCACAGCAATGACTAATGTTTTATGCAGCGAAAAATACATTGAAGAAAATAGAGATGAATTATCTTTCGTATCACGAATGATCGTATATAAAAGTAAAATCACAGTTACAGATGACTCAGTTACGTTTGAGTTGCCGGAAGAAATAATGGATTTGGCGCAATCGGAAAAAGTGCAAAAAGAACTAGCTTTATCCGCTAGCAATGAACACGAGGGCAAAAAAATAAAAATATTGCTCGATTACCATTCAACTAATCATAAAACAAAGTAAGGTATTGATATGCTAGAGACGGTTAATAGCTTGCGAATTGGTGGCGGACGATTATTCAACTGCACCGAAGTGGAAAAGAATTTGATAGTGGCAATTATCAAACAGGGTTTTTTGGACTTGCATTCAAAAAAACAAAAATTGAGGGATGATGCTGCGGCATGGTTACAGAGCGAAGATGCTTATTGCTACGCTGAAATTTTAGGTCTTGACGGTGAGGTTTTAATGCGAGGGGTTAAGTATCACTTACAGCTCGCAGGGGTTAGTGGTAATGACAGCGAACCAAGTAGGGATGTATGGAGCAGAGGAATGATAAGAACAGGCGCAGGAGGTGGTCAGCTTTCGGAGCTTGCGACTTCTCAGCAACTGGATTTGTTTTTCGATAGCTTGGGTGAGGTTTCTGCGTAGCTTGCTACGCTGATTCTAAAGCTGATTCTAAGCCTGATTCTATTAATGATTATGGCTTTGATTGCTCGTAATGATTTAGCCCGAGGTACGAGGGCGGTCAGCCGATGATTTTATGGAGCTTTTTATGAAGGGTAGTATTTTTACAGGTTTGTTGGTGTTATTTGCCGCCTGGGTGATTTTAGGCAATGGCCCCGAGCAGCGAATAGAGCGTAGCTGTAAGCCTATAGTGTGGATGGGAAATGTATCTGTTTCGATTGTGCAGTTAATAAACTTTAAATACCAAGACAAAGCACAAGCAGCGTTCGATAAATTTGACTACGGTTGCCGCTTCAGTGTTTGGCGTTTGTTTTACGAAAAAGAGTATTTAAGACACTTAGAAGAGTCCGAGGAGAGTGTTAATGGTTAGGCTTATTTTTGGGCTAACGCTCTTGCTTTCGTCCGCATTAAGTCTTGCAGCAAAGACGACTCTTGTTGTGCTGGTGGATATAAACTGTCCATTTTGTAGAGAGTTGCATGGTGTAGATAGAGAAGTCTTCCAAATGGCAAAAGAAGCTAATGTTGATGTTATCTATGCGCCCATACCTAACGATGGTGATTTTACTACGGCTTGGCCAGAGAAAACTTATTACGCATGTAAAAACCTACGAGGTTGTGATGAAAGAGCCTTGCTTGATGACCTTTACGCCTCCCAAGATGCCGAAAAGCTTAATAGTTTTTCTGATGTAGAGGTGTGGTTAGGTGCTACAACTGCTGATTTTAGTAGTGCGTCAAAGGCGCTAAATGCTGCCAAAGACGAAGAAAGTAAAAACTCCGTGATAAGAGCTTTACGCCTAGCAGCGGCAGTAAAAATATCTCAATTTCCAACATTTGCGGTTGTTGGTGATGGTTATAAGCCGCCTTATCAAATCGCAGGCCAGCGTGATGCTCCCCTATTAAATCGAATCAAAGAAGTTAATAACTGGTTAAAAAACAAACAGGAATCACAATGACATTTAAAAAAATAGCAGTTTTATTAAGCCTTGCAGTGACCGCTGGTTGCTCCACTACGAATGTTATCTGGCCTAAAAAGGCTGATCAAATTGATGGGGTTTATAGTCGCCAAGTCGCTTTTTTACCCTACACAACACAAGGCATTGACGTAGCCCCTACAACCAACTGGTATTACGGCAAAACGCCTGGTATCAGAGCCTACGCTGCCGAGGGTGGCATTGTGTATGTTACCGATGGAGAAGGTAGCGGCAAAGGCAGTATAGGCGCTCTAGCTAAAGAGAATGCCCTAGTTGAAGAAGCACCAAAAACTGGGGTTATTGAAACGGCAGAAAAAGTAAGCCGTGAAAAAGAAGATTTAGAATTAAATGCTTCACAGGCTGGTGAAAAAACACAGGAGGTACAGCAAAAAACACAACAGGCAGCACAAGAAAAAAATCTAAGCGGCGTAAATGGTTATTCCGCCAAAGGTGGAAGTAAATTCGGTGCAAAAGACCCTGTTTATATTGATAGACACTTAGTTAATGGTGCCTTTATTGGTTCTGTTAGCTTCCCTTTAAATAAAAGCGATCAATTATATGAGTCATCACAAAATCGCTTAGATCAATTTATCGAAAGCTTTGATGCCAATAAGAGCATGGTGGTACTTATTGGCTATACCGATGATATTGGTTTGGATGATTACAACATACCTCTTTCTAAAAAGAGAGCTGAATTTGTTAAGCGTAAAATAAAAGAAAAACACAGCAATGCAAACATTGTTGTTATTGGTAGTGGGCCAAGTCCACGCTTGGCTGACAATAGAGTGGCTGGTGGTAGAGAAACCAACCGCAGGGTTGAAATTTACTTGATAAATAAAGGTGAAAAATGAACCATTTTATATTACAAGGCAAAATCCTCTACAAAGAGAAACCAAAGCATGAAAGAGGCTCGGCATTAGTCGTTTTGGCGATTGGCCGTGAAAAAGAAGAAAACAATAATCAAATTCAGTCCGTAAACAAAGTAATCGTGCGAGTGCCGAACAGGCTAACTCAGGTGATTGATCGGTTTGAAGATGGTGAATACATAGAACTAAGCGGAACAATGGTTGGCCGTGTATATAGTTCAGTTGGTTCTAAGCAGTCCGTAGCAACGATCAATTTAGTTGCTAGTGGCCTTCACGCTTGCAGCGTTTCCCATCTAGTAAAAAAACGTGAAATAGAAAACAAGCTATTTTGCTCATTTACTATGAGTGGCGTTGTTAAAGCGGTTCAGCCACCAGCACGAGAAAATCATCCTCACACTCTTTTTGTGCAAATAGAACGCCCTATTACTCGCAATGAAAAAGCCACAGAACAACCGACTGCGGTTATTCCGGTAGCTGTTTTTGATGCCAATAAGTTAAAGAAATTAGAAGCTCAAATGTCTGTTGTCGTTACAGGTCGCATTCACAGTTTGCTACGGAAGATGCCTATTCCTTCTATTCCTGGTGAATTTGAGGAGCGCTTAGAAGTGTCGTTGGTGGGCCAAGACGTGCGTCAGTGCGCCATTATCCCTACTAAGATATTCGAGTCACGACAAGAACGTGCAGAGCGTAAGTTGCGTGAAAAAGAAGAAGGTGAAAAAGAAGCTGCGATAGACCCGCAAGATGCCGTTAGTGACGACATTAAAGGGGATACCGCAAGTAAAGGTGAAGCCGGTGTTTCCAATACCTGATTGCGCCATAGATATTGCAGAAGCCTACCAAGTGCCTATTGAGATTGTTGTTGCTGTCAGACAAGTTGAAAGCAGCGGCAATCATGGCGTGGGCAAGGTTTGCGGTAACAAAAATGGAAGCTGCGATATCGGTGCAATGCAAATTAATGAATATTGGTTGCCAAGGCTTCACAAGCAAAATATCAGTGATAAGTTACTGATTGAAAACGAATGCGTAAACATAGCAGTGGGAACTTGGATATTGTCATCTAACTATCACAGCTACAAAGATTGGACGGCTGCCCTATCGGCTTATAATACCGGTAGACCCAGTACACCAGTTGGTTTGAAGTACGCAGAAAAAGTTTTATCCAACATCAAAAGTCCTAACGGGGAATAAACATGGTTAATCCAAAAAATGAAGTAATGAACACAGAAGTAACAGAAGATGCAGGCTCAAAAGGTTTTCTGTCTAAATTAAAATCACACGCAAAGACCACCGCCTTAATTTCTGTAGGTTCGGCTATGCCTCTTGTGTCTTTTGCATCTGATGATGAGTTTGATGGCTTTAAGGACGCAATTAAAGACCTTATTCAAGGAAGCTTGGGTAAGGGTGTCGCCTTAATTGCGCTACTTCTAGGTGGTTTGATTGGTTTGGCTAAATCGAGTGCGTGGCCTGCTCTTACCGGGTTGGCAATTGCGGCTATTTTCGGCTTAGGCCCATTCTTAATCGAAACTATTTTCAGTACCTTTGAAGCTGTTGGCAACTAAGCCCTCAGTCTATTAGAGCCTCAACCGAGGCTCTAACACTATATTTAAAAGGCTAATCAATGAGTGATACAAGATACGATGTGCCTACAAATTTAGATGCACCGATACCTTTTTTCGCATGGGAATTGATCGACATTCTCGTAGTGATGATGCTCGTCGGTACAACAATTCTGATGAACCAAACGCTTGCCGGGTTAGCTGGCGCAGTTGTTGTTTTAAAAGTAGCTAAAAAACTAAGGCAAGGTCAAAAGCAAGGGCAGGTGCAGCATTTGTTTTGGCGTATTGGCATTGATATGGACAAACCATTAAGAAAGCACGCTGCAAACCCTTTAATACTGGAATACTTTGAATGAGATACCTAAATATCTTAAAAAATCAGTGGCTGATTTCAAGAGCTTGGATGATGACCTCTTTTATTTTTATGTTTAGCACTATGTTCCTGGTTGCTAAACTAGGCCAGTCATCACTTGACGTACCTGTTCGACTTATCCCTTACGATTATGCTGCTAATAATGGTTATGTCACTGTTAAAAGCGATGGTTTTGGGGATGCAGATAACTACTTGGTCGATATTGCCGCTGCCGACATACAAAATTATACAAACTGGAATAACCGTACTGTAGTCAATCAGTACTCTAGGTTTGTTAATCGAATGTCGCCCGCACTATACAACAAGCAAGGCCGCTTACTTCTTGAAACGGCAAAATCAAAGAGAAACACAGAAGAAGCCCAAACATTTTTTGTTGAAAGAACGTCCATTAGCAAAGATAAGAGCAGGGTTAATATCAGTGGCACGTTGACCATGTACCAAGGAACAGTGGTTACTCGAAAACTGAACATGAACTACGTTTTATCATATAACAGTAAAAACGGGTTGCCGAAAATTAGTAATTTTAAAGCAGAGGTAGTAGAAAAATGAGAAAAACCATTGCCGCTGCGGCTGTCATACTGACAACTTTGCTTAGCCATGCCGCTACTGCCGAGAAAACAACTTTTGAAGTTATGTCTAGCACAAGCAGCTACAACCGCTTAGTGTTCCCTATTCCGTTTGAAAAAATAGTCATACCCAATGATGCACAGTTGCACGAAAAACCAATTACGCTAAAAGATAATTTGGGCGTTCTAATACGTCCTCTTGAGGGCGCAAGACCTATTGATGTATTCATACAGCTGGTGGACGGTAAATCGTTCAATTTAAGGCTAATACCCTCTGCCGACCCAGAAGGTGCAGTTTTTAGATATGAAGGTGCCAGTGACGCTTACGTTAAGCCGGAAAGCGCAGATCGAGCTAGCGATGGTTGGATAGCGGATGCTTTTGTTCTTACTTTACAGGGCAAAGAGCCGCTAGGTTTCTCTAATTCGACTAAAGAGCTGATGCCAATAAAAGCTGTTATTCGCAAAGACAATACGGGTAAAAAGCAAGCTGTAAAAGATTTAAACCAAATTGATCTAAAGCCGTTAAAGAAACTTATCGGCAGTGGTCATGTTATTACCGTTTACCGTCTGTACGCAAAGCAGATGGTCAATATCGAGCCTAGAGATTTTTACCGTGACGGTGTTGTGGCTATAAGCATTGACGGTGATGTTGTTGGGCGAGAACACAACCCTGTAATGGTTGTTTTGGAGAAGTCCAATGGCAGCTAAGAAAAAAATAGAAATCAAATCCCCTTCTAATTTCGCTAAAGGCATTAAAAACAAATGGCTTGTTTGGGGCTTAGGTTCTGTTGGTGTTGTTTTTGTTCTGATTGTTATGTCAGGTTCAGGCAATGAGAAAAAAAGCAGGCGCATCCCTACTGCTCCTGAGTTTGTGGACGCAACGCCGACGAACCCTAATGAGTCTGTTTTATTGAGCAGAATACAAACTCAGTTGGCAGCTATGAATGAGCAAATTTCTAAAGAAAGAAAAGAAGCTCAGTTGCGAGAGACAGCCCTTAAAAAAGAGATAGAGAACCTTAAAGAAGAGCAAGAAAAGTCTATCAACAAGGCGTTAGAAGAGAATATGAAGTCTTTTGACAAGCGCTTGGAGCAATTAGCGACTGAGAAGGCTTCTGCTAAAAAGGATTCTGCTAAAGAAGCAGATAAAAAGCCTCTTGATGGTGGAATTTATATACCAACGAGCGATGATAAGGGAGCAAAAACCCCACCACCACCGCCGATATATATTGCCGATAAAGACAGAGATAAAAAACCAGCTAGCACACCTCGTTCAAACCTTCCAAGAAGTAGTGTTCAGGGTGGCAGGGTTAGTTCTGAACCCATGATTATTACGGGTAGCACTACTAATGATAATGTCATTTCGGGCAGCAGCTTGAGTAAAACAGAAACGAGAAAAAGAAAACCAGGCACCTATCTTCCAGCAGGAAGTTTCGTGCGTGGCACACTTATTACTGGTGCTGATTTTGGTGCGGGCAAAAAAACGCAGAGCAACCCACAACCTGTACTTATCCGACTACAAGCAGATGCAACCTTGCCGGGTAAGGCTGCCTACAAGCTAAAAGACTGCTTCGCTATAGCTAGCGGTTACGGTGAATTATCTAGTGAGCGAGCTTACATACAAGCAAGCCGATTGAGCTGCGTACAAGAAGGCACTGGCAAGGTGCTTGAAGCCCCAATCTTAGGCTTCTTAGCCGACAGTGACGGTAAGCTAGGTATGCGTGGTGAGTTACAACGACGCTCAGGTATGTTGCTAGGTAAAGCGTTATTAGCTGGCTTTGCAGATGGAGCTAGTAAGATTATGACAACCACCGCACAGAACGCACAGCAAACAGTGACGGGATCGGGTGTTGTTACATCCATCGACCCTAAAAACATAGGCGAGGCGGCAGGCTGGGGCGGTCTTAGTTCTGCGATGGAAAAACTTGCTGATCAATACATAAAAGAAGCAGACAGCATATTCCCTGTAATTGAAGTTGAGTCTGGTCGAAATATCACAATCATTTTCCAATCAGGTCAGGAATTGAAGTGGAAAGAACCAATGGAAGAAGGCGATGAGAATGTTTAAAAAAACCCTTGTATTAGCAGCATTAGTGGCTTTAACCGGTTGCGCCACTACAAAATATAAATGCGAACTAGGTAATGAGTGTGTTGATGTTTACGACATTTACGATGCAACGCTAACCAATGATGGTAACAAAGAAACAGTCGTGCCAGACATTGACCGTTCAGGAAAACCTTTTAAGAGTGGGAGCAAATCAAAGTCTAAAAAAGGCTCCGATAGTACCGTCTTAGGTTTGCAGTCATTTGATCCTTATAGCGGTGGAAGCATGACCGATAGACCTGTATATCAACCTCCACGACCTATTAGAGTGTGGTTAGCGCCCTGGCAGGTTGAATTGGACTCAGAAACTCAGCTAGAACCTGTGTTGATGAGTGGCCAATTCATGTATGTAACAGTGCCGGGATTCTGGACGATGGGGACGCTTAAAGATGCTGGCGGACTGGGTGGGCCGTTAATGCTTGAGCCTTACAGTACAGAGCAGCAAGGCAAGGTAATACCAAAAAGAATACAGCCTAGAACCACCCTACATTAAGGCTTCCCTCCCCTCTTTGCCGTATCTATCAAGGTGCGGCAATCACCCCCATAAAAGCATTCACAAGTCGGTAATGCAGGTCATACTGTAGTCAGCGAATGGCTATGTATTACCGTTCTTAGCCCTATCAAACACTTTAGAGAGTATAAAGATGGCGTTCAATTTAACTAAATTCAGACACAAACTACGCCGTGCCATTGGTGGCGCAGCACCATCACTTGATGACGATGTTTTATCAGTACAAGCAGCAAAGGCACTAACAGAGCATTATTCACCATCTATTCTGCTTCCCTACTTGGATTTTGAAGATGGCTATATGTTGCGTGATAACGGCAAAGAGCCGCAGCTTTGTTTTGGTTTTTATATATCACCAGCAACAATCGCAGGGAGAGACATTGAAGACCAGCTAGAAATGATGATTAGTCGTGCCCCTGATGACACGGTAATTCAGTTCGCCATGCACTCCACGCCCAATGTTGATTTTCGTTTAAATCTTTGGGCTGAAAGACGCTTAAGATATTGTGAAACGCCACTGATTGAAGAAATGGTCAAAAGGCGTGTGGAGCATTTTAAAAAATGTGCTACTGGTGAAAGTTTACTACCTAAAGAATCGCTGCACCCTCGCGAAATGCGCTGCTATGTGTTTGTAACGACTACTTATCATAAAGACCCGGAACACGAAGCTGAAATCAAGCAATGGAAAGAGACGGTAGATGATTATAGAGACAGTATCGAAGGTTCTTTAAGTGTGATGGGGCTTGGTCCACAGCCTCTAGGTTATTTTGGTGCGCTAACCCTTATTCGAGAGCTTTGCAATCCACAAATGATACCTAGCGACCTTGAGGCGAAAATGCCTCTTGAAGAAGTTGGCCCTAAATTTAAAGACGAGTGCTTTGAGCGTCAGACCAGGTTGCGTGTTGAGTCTAACGGCGACCTTCTGTTTTCAGACAATGAGCGAGAAAAAGTTGTTGTGCCTATTACTGTTGACCAGTACCCACAGCAGCTACGTTTATATATGACTGGTGAGTTGCTTGGGCATATCACAAGCGGTACAGACAGGATTGCACCGCCATTTTGGATGTACACCAACATATACAAACCCAACCCCGACAAAGCCCGTGACAGCATGACAGGACGTTTAGCCTTAATCTCTAAGCAGTGTATGAGTGATAGCGAATGGTACAAGTCAATGGTTCCCCATATTTTCTTGCGACGCAATGAAACTCAGCAATTCCTAGAGAACACTAGGGGTAAGTTGTGCGCTACTCGCATTTACACGGGTATTAACGTCATTTCTACGCCAGAGCAAGCAACGTCTGACGCAGACTATATTTCAGGCTTGTGGCGTAAAGCTGGCTTTAAAGCTAGTCGTGAGAGTTATATATCCCTGCCTATTTGGCAAAATTCGCTCCCTTGGGGCTACAACTACGAAATTGATAATGCCACAGGTGGTATTCAGAGAGCGCAGCCTGTAACTAGCTTAAATGCGGCCACAGCGGCTATATGCCAAGGTGACTGGGCGGGTAATGGCCCTATTCTTAAAAAAGCGCAAACTGGCGAGACTTACCCTTACGCAAACGGCTTGTTACTTACGAGCAGACGTGGGCAGATGGCTTGCATCGACATTTTTGAAAGTCCAACAAACTATAACTTTGCCGTTATTGCTACGTCGGGCGCAGGTAAGTCGTTTTTTGCGAACGAAATTGTATCTGATATTCGCAGTCGTGGTGGCTTGGTTCGTATTATTGATGCTGGTGGCTCGTATGCCGACCTGGTAAGGCTGATGGATGGCATGGAGATTCGCTTTGACCCTAAAAATCCAGTTAGCCTTAACCCATATTGGGGCTTGAGTAACCAAACGCAGGCGCATGATGAAGATGATGGTTCAGAACTAAGCGAAATGGTGCCATTGCTTAAAGACGTTACTTGTCAAATGGCATTCCCGGTTGCAGCGCCCACGAACGAAGAGTATCAGTTGATGGAAAAGGCGATTTATGAAGCACACGCCAAGGCTGGTAAGGAAATGGGCTTAAAAGACATTTGGGAGTGGTTTGTTAGCCAAAGTGATTATGACGACATTTACAAGCGAATAGCTATTCAGTTAGAGCCGTTTGCCGTAGGCCGTTTAGCTGTTTGGTTCAATGGTGAGCCACAGCTTGATTTAAGTAACCCTGTTACTGTTCTTGAGCTTGACGAGCTGAATAATGACATGGACTTGCGTACTGTTGTTTTAACACTACTAATGGCCCAAACAACACGAGATATGTATTTGGGTGACCGTTCGATTCCGAAATTGATGCTAACGGATGAGGCTTGGGATTTATTTAGCGACCTTAAGCTTGCCAAGGTAATTGAAACGGCCTTTAGGCGTATTCGTAAATACTTTGGTGCTGCCGGTTTCATCACTCAAGGCTTTGCTGATACCGATATGTCTGAGGCTGCGGTAGCGGCTTACGCATCTTCATCATGGCGTTTTATTTTAAAACAAACACCTGAGTCTGCCGAGTATGGGCGTGAGCATAATAAACTAGGTCAAGATGACGGTTTGTTGTTTGATTTAATACGCTCTATCCGTCCGGGCGATGGGTTTTCTGAGGTGTATGTTCAGCATGAAACAGGCTCAGGCTTATTCCGTTTCATTACTGATAAGTACACTTACCTAACTTATTCGTCTAAGGCTCAAGATATTCTTGCATTAAAACGATTGCAAGAAGAGCGAGGTATTGGCTTAGCCGAAGCCCTGGCACTTTACGCTGATGGTGAGATGGAGCGTTAAAGAATGGTTGGTATATCATCTAGGTTATTGAGTAGTGTAATTGTTCTTTCGCTTTTTTATGGAACGATCCTTGCCGTTTATTTCTTCTCGATGAACCCTGATGTGTATAAAGAATGGCTTATTTCTCATGGAAGAGAAGTCAGCGATGATCTAACTGTTTTTAACATGATTCCTTTTTTGGCTGCTGAGTTTAAAACAAGATTTTTATCAGTCTATCTTTATATTTTGGTAGGCGTGGGGGTGAGCATTGCCGCCCCTGTTATCTATGTTTTGTTTTATCGCTCAAGATATTCTTTAAGAATGAAAAGTCGTTCTCAGAAGTTTCGAGGTGTTGGTATTTCACTTTCAAACATTCCGAGAATTAAGGAGCCTAAAAGGAAAAAATTTAGATTCAAGCTCCCGAAAGGTATTGATAAAAAACACAAGCCATTGCTTTTAGATATTCTTAACTACTTGGCAAGCAATCCTGGTTCTTTTGTTGGCGAGGGCCATAAAGGAACGCTTCTTGAGCATACTCTAGGTGTTATTGAGAAAGCTTTAAACCACCCAAACCCCGACCCGTTATTGTTACTGGCAGCGGCAGCACATGATATTGGAAAGACCACCAGCCATGTTAAAGTTGGAAAAAGCTGGCAGCGCAAATCGTTTCACGACAAGGAAAGCGCTAGGATTTTAGTTTCTTTTGACTCTTGGTGGAAGCTAGACGAAACGGAAAGAACGATACTTGCATACGCTATTCGTTACGAGCATTCAAAGACAAAACTCCCTTATCAGATACCAGGGCTAATAGCCGATGAAGTTGCTAGAACAAGAAAACTATTAGACCAACTGCACTCGATTGATAGAGAAACAACGAAGGAAGAAAAAGAAGAAATCCTAAAAGAAATTGATGTTGGCGAAGCTGTTATTGGTGCCTTTCTTAAAGCTCTACCCGAAATGCCTTTTCAGATGCGTGGCATGAAGCGTGGTGTTGCTGCTTGCGGCTGGCGACATGGCGATTACCTTTATTTGATTGAACATAGGGTGCGTGACCAATCAATGCTTAAAATGGATGCAGGACAGGCCGCAGCCCTTGGAGGTAAATATCGTGAAAAAGGTCAAATCTCAGCCTACAGCGTAGCTTTATTTGAGGCGCTAGATGAAAGAGGTTGGTTGGTTAAAAAGCACGATACCCAGTACAAAGCTGATTCTGAAATTGTAGAAATGAGCGTACCTGTAAGCTTTCCGCTATGGAAAATATCAGCAGGAACGGCGACTTTTAATGCGATTTACATAGTAAAGCTGCCAGAAGATATGCGTCACTACTACCCTGCCGAAACCCAATACACAATTGTTGTTAATGAGCCACTAAAGGAAGGCAATCGTGTTATTGAAATTAAGCCAAAGGAGTCAGCGAAAGAGGCTAAAAAGGAAACGGTAGAGATAAAGCCAAAGAAAAAAGCGAAAGAGCCTGAAAAGGAGAAGTCAGCAGAGGAGCCAAAGGCTGAAAAAGAATTGGTAGAGGAAAAACCAAAGGAAACACCAAAGGAAACAGCGAAAGAGACTGGAAAATCAAAGGAAAAACCAAAGGAAAAAGAGCCCTTAGAGATAGTGATAGCGCCAGTTTCCAAGGGAAAGCCAGAGGAAACGCCAGAGGAAACGGTAAAGGAAATTCCACCAGCCAGTGCAGATAAAAAACAAGAAAAGGAAACCGATAATAGCTTGGATATTATAGGTAGTGTTGATTTTGTAGATGATGATGCGCTGTTTTAGGCGATTTTTTATCACCACCCTGCCGTTTAATAGCAACTGATTTTTACGCCCTTGTGGGCGTTTTTTGTTTCGCTGCTTCCCTACTGATTATTGGTGCGTTTTCACTGTCACCATTCCCCTACCTCTTAATGAATGCCAAGCACTCGCTTAGGCTAAACAAGAGGAATACACCATGAAAACTGATAAAACTACAAGCTTACTTTACGCCGAAGATGGCTTTTACCAATGGCTTTTAGAGGACGAGTTTCGTTTTCTAAAATCTAAACTTAGACGTGTCAAAAACACCGATAAGGAAGGCGATGTGAGGAAAGCATTGCGTTTTGCTCGAAGTAAAATCTTTGATGCAGAAGATTTGCTAGATCGGTACAGAATACCCTGTTGTGAGCTGAGCAACCAACTTGCAGCGATGGGTTTTCCTAGAGCAGCAAAGACATTAGAAAAGCTGCTTCGCTAATTACCACGCCTCTTCGGAGGCGTTTTCTTTTTTTTGTCACAGCGTATCTACCTTTATATGAAAACAATCAGCTATTGGTTGTTAATTTAGATATATAAGGAAAGTGGTTATGTCACTAATTATTCGCCTAGTAATAGGTGTACTATTCGCAGTATATGTTACTGCTCCATTAGCGGCTATGGGTTTACTACCCATGACAATCGGCACCGCCTTTGGTGCTTTAGCGTTCTTGCCTGCCTATTTACAGGCAAAGAAATACGCATAATTTATTCTTTTATTCTACCGTCCTTTTGGACGGTTTTTCTTTTTGTCTTAGCCGCTCTATCTCTATATGAAAACCAGCACTTATGCTTGGTTACCATAAAGGGATAAATATTATGCTAACTTTTATTTTAGTCGCAGTCGTGGCTGTATCTAGCCAAATTGTTTTAGAGCGTGAAGTGCCTGAGTGCACGAAAGAGAACCCATGCTATGAGTTGGAGCATGGGGTCGAAAGGCCTTATGCCATTATTGACAAAAACCGATTTTATATCGGTGGTACTAATTGATTATTCCACGCACCTTTTGGTGCGTTTTCTTTTGCCTGTCGCAACAACTCTACCTTTCAATGAAAACCACTCAATACCGAGCGGTTATATTGAAGGTAAATTAAAATGACTAAACAAGAATATAAAGACCTGCTTAAAACTTTCGCTCAAGATATTTTGAGCCTTAGTGAAGGTGAGGAAGTTTGCCTTAAAGAGTACGCTGCTTGCAGCGAATACACTTTCAAGCCAAGGAAAGCGCTTGAGCTTCTTGCAGTGAGCGAGAACGCATTTAAGGCAAACGAAGGGGATAAATTTATCAACCCCGTACATTATGATGCCGGGGTTTTATCCGAAAACATCATAATGACCATGGCTTTAAACGCCATGGTGGATGACTTAATCGAAGCCATCTGTGAATATAACCCCGATTGATTTCTACGCCCCTAGTGGGCGTTTTCTTTTGCCTTTTTTTCAGCTTTTTTTATATGCCCAATCAATTTAGTAATGGTGTCGTAGGTCGCTTTCCCAACGCTCTTAGTGCGCCCCACAGGGCTAGTGTCTGAAATGAGCTCACCGTTGATCAAAGCCAAAGAGGTTATTCGGTTGTCAGAGTATTTAATGGTTATTTTATACTTTTCAGATAACGACACAGCAAGGTTTAATAAGTCTTCATCTTCTGCACTTTCCAATTTCTACACCACCATAATTCACAAAGCCTAATAAAATGATACCGTCTATTTAATTAACATGAATGGAGCTTTAAATGCTTACATTGCCGCCATCTAAAAATGGTGAAAGCCTAACAAGGCGAAGATTCAACCGGGGTAAAAAAATAAAAACACTTCCTGCCAATGTTGTCTGGGAGGGCCGACCTAGCATTGTGCTTGCCATTGGTAAGTTAAATAAACTATTACTAGCAATTATAGTGATGTTTATTGTGGGCTGGAATACGAACTGGACTTACCCTGCATGGTTAATTGCAGCTAGCTTAGGGCTTGGTGCTTACAGTGTTGTTACATGGCTTGCCAAAGTAGTAACCATTCTTTGTATAAGGTACACGATAACTTATGAGCGCCTTTTGTATCGCAGGGGTGTGTTTAACCAAGTTACAGACGAGCTTGAGTTTTTTAGGGTTCGTGATTTCCAGGTTCAAAAACCGTTTAATTTACGCATCTTAGGTTTGGGTAATGTTGTGCTAGTAACATCCGACAGAACGCACCCAGTAGTTACTTTGTTTGCCATACCTGAAACGGAAAAGCTGCACTCAACGATAAGGGATTTGGTTAGAAGGTGCTGGCAATCAAGGGGTGTTTATGAAGTTGACTCGGGTTAGGTGTTTGTCATAGATTACTATTGTTTGTTGACCTATCACTAACAATAAGCTATTATTGATACTAACAATAGGCAATAAAGCCATAGTTTGCAGGAGCAATTTATGAACACAAATACAGAAAACGCATTAGCAGTTATTGATTTTACCCCTACTAAAGTTTTTCTTGAAAACTACGAAGAGCTAAAACAGGCTGCCCAAGAATACTTGGAAAAATACCAGAACTTGATTATCTCGGAAGAAGATAACAAAAGCGGCAAAGAGTTGTTTGTCGAGATAAATGCGAAATATAAGGCTTTAGATAGTGCTCGAAAGGAGTTTGTTAAAAACGCTTCTGCGCCTATCAAAGAAGCGGACGCACGAATAAAAGAACTACTTTCCCTTTACGATGAAGTCAAGGCTGCTATCCGCAAACAGACAGATGCCCATGATGAAAGTCGAAAGGAAATTGCTAGAACTCTTTTAACTGAGCTTTTAGAAATCACCTGGGCGAGTCTTGGCGTTGAAGATGAATTTCGCAGTGCCACCATAGACGACCTGGTAATACTTGGCTCATTGACCGAAAAAAACAGACTAACTGCCAAAGCAAAACGTGCAGTCGAAACCAAGGCACAAGAGGATAAAAACCTACAGACTACTGTAGAATTTCGCTTGAAAGACCTTGAAGCACAAAGCTATAAGGCTGGTTTGTCGGTTCCACTATCAAAAACCAATGTACAGTATTTTTTGTTGTCAGACGAAGAAACTTACCAAGAGAAGTTAGCAGAACTTATTGGTAGTGAGGTTGAACGTGAAAGACAAGCCAATGCCGCACGAGAGAAGGCTGAGCA
>Ga0079223_10000047_pt1 | contig 36549 bp, 34 predicted proteins | sample Stecom2011_FD_75072 | JGI IMG/M metagenome (GOLD analysis project Ga0079223, IMG submission 75072) | Agricultural soil microbial communities from Utah to study Nitrogen management - Steer compost 2011 | ecosystem: Environmental > Terrestrial > Soil > Agricultural land | place: USA: Utah...
CGCTGAAGCACGCGGTCGCCGTGGTCGTGATCGGCCTGCTGGCGCTTGCCGGCACGCGGTTCCTCGAGAGCTACCGCCTGGCGCGGTCGAGCATCCACCTCGTGATGCTCCACGTCGTGGGCTGGGTGATGGTCGCCCAGCTGATCATGACCCTGGGCGAGACGTTCCGCCTGTCGTGGTGGCTCTACCATCTCGTGCTGCTGCTGGCCGTCACGCTCATGCTCGTGACGTTCGCGCGGCAGCTCCGCGCCGGGCAGCTCGGCTCCGACCTCAACGCGCTCCTCGACGACGACGCGGTGCGCCGCCTGGCCTACGGGCTGCGGCCCGAGGTGCGGGCGCTCGTCGTCGCGACCGAGGCGAAGGACCACTACACCGCCGGCCACATGCAGCGCGTCGCCGAGCTGGCCGTGCGCGTCGGCAAGCGCATGGGGCTGCAGGCCGAGGACCTCCGCGTGCTGGCGCAGGCCGGCGTGATCCACGACGTCGGCAAGATCGAGGTGCCGGACGCGGTGCTCAACAAGCCCACGCGCCTCGAGCCGCACGAGCGCGACCTGATCGAGCAGCACCCCGCCAACGGCGAGCGCATCGGCCGGACCCTCGGTCTGCACCGGCTCGAGCTCGAGGTCATCAGGCACCATCACGAGCGCTGGGACGGCAGCGGCTACCCCGACAAGCTCGAGGGCGGGTCGATCCCGCTCCTCGCCCGCATCATGGCCGTGGCCGACGTCTACGACGCCCTCACGTCCGCGCGGGCCTACCGACCCGCCTGGACGCAGGAGGCGGCCCGCACCCTGCTGCAGCGCGAGGCCGGCACGTCGTTCGACCCGCGGGTCGTAGCGGCCACGCTCGAGGTGCTGCGCGGCGACGCCCAGCCGGTCGCGGCCAGGCAGCGCGACGTCAGGCTGACCCTGGCCGGCGCCGACTAGCTCGGCTCGGCCCGGCCGCCGGCGCCGACCTCGCCCGGCGCCGCCTAGGTGCCCGGCTCGGTTGCCGAGTGGTAGCCTGCGCCTCCTGGCCGAGCGTCGCCTGACAGCGGCACCTCCGGGCGCCGCGGGGCCAGGCCGGGCGCTCCGCGCGCGCGGACCTCCATCCCCATGGCCACGCGCGTCTCGGTAGGAAAGCTGGCATGAACCTCGTCGTCGGTCTCCTCCTCGCCCTCGCCTCCGCCAGCGCCTTCGGCACCTCGGGCGCGCTGGCGAAGGGCCTCCTGACGGCGGGCTGGACGCCGGCCGCCGCCGTGACGTGGCGCGTGGCCGTGGGCGCGCTGGCGCTGCTCGTCCCGGCGGCGCTCGCCATGCGCCGCCGCTGGCACACGCTGCGCGCCGGCTGGAGGAGCGTGCTCCTCTTCGGCCTCGTGGCGGTCGCGGGCTGCCAGCTCACGTACTTCCTGGCCGTCGAGCGGCTCACGGTCGCCGTCGCGCTGCTGCTCGAGTACTGCGGCGTCCTCCTCGTCGTCCTGTGGCACTGGCTGCGGCGCGGGCGCCGGCCCCGTCCCCTGACCCTCATCGGCACGGCGCTGGCCCTGGTGGGCCTGGCGCTGGTCCTCGACGTGTTCGGGCCCGTGCGGGTCGACCCCCTGGGGGTGATGTGGGGCCTCATCGCCGCCGCGGGCCTGGCCACGTACTTCGTCGTGTCGGAGGACGAGAGCCACGGCATGCCACCCCTCGCCCTCGCCACCGGCGGCCTCGCCATCGGGGCGCTGGTGCTGCTGCTCGCCGGCGGCGTCGGGCTCCTCGAGACGACGTGGGTGGCGACCGACGTCGAGCTCGCCGGCCGCGTCGTGCCGTGGTGGGTGACGGTGCTGGCGCTGGGGCTGTTCGCGGCCGCCTTCGCCTACGCCACGGGGATCGCCAGCGTGCGCCGCCTCGGCTCGAAGCTGGCCTCGTTCGTCGGCCTCTCCGAGGTCCTCTTCGCCGTCGCCTGGGCGTGGCTGCTGCTGGGCGAGGCCCCGGCGCCCGTGCAGCTCGCCGGCGGCGTGCTGGTGCTGGCCGGCGTGTTCGTCGTCAGGCTCGACGAGGAGCCGAAGGGCGAGGCCGGGACCGTCCCGGTGGAGGCCCTGGGCACGCCGGGCGACTGAGCCGGCTCACGCCAACCCGAGCCAGCGCAGCACGTCCCAGCCGTGCGCCTCGAACGCCGCGTCGGCGTGCTCCCGCGCCCACACGACGGTCGTGAGGCCGCCCAGCGCGGCGACCCGCCGCAGCGTCTCCTCCTCGTCGGCCGTCAGGTCGCGGCCGTAGCCGGCGAGGAAAGCCTCCCGGAGCGCCGGTTCGCGGCGCCACTCGCCGACCCAGAGCCGCTCGAGGTCGGCGACGCCCAGGTCGGGGCGGGCGTGCTCGAAGTCGAGCACGACCAGCTCGCCGCCCTCCCGCGCCAGCCAGTTGCGCGGCGTGTAGTCGCGGTGGCAGCGGACGCGCGACAGCGTCGCCAAGGCCGGGAGCGCCTCGGTGAGGGCGGCGCCGACATCGGCGACGACGGCGTCCGGCACCACGCCGCGCGCGCGCTCCGACCAGGCGGCCAGGCGCCGGGCGTAAGCCTCGTCGAGCGGCACGGGGTCCGGGTCCGCGAAGGGCAGGTCGTGGAGAGCGCGCAGGAACGCCCCGGCGCGGGCGCGCAGGTCGTGCGCCGCGGGCCCCGACGGCTCGAGGTCCGCCACTAGCGCGCCCCGCTCCCACGTCAGCACGACCCCGCGCGGGTGCTCATCCCGGTGGGCCAGCAGGCGCGGGGTCCCGATGCCGGGCGGGAAGGCGCGGCGTACCTCCGGGGCGCCGGCCTCGCCGGTGGGGAGGGTCCCGGCGGCGCCCGCGTCGGCGGGCTCGAGCAGCGGCAGCCACTCGCGGTAGGCGGTCAGCTCCTGCGCGAACTTGCGTCGCTGCCGATGCCCCTTCAGCGCGACGACGCCCGCCGGCCCCGCCACGCGCCACACCGCCGACTCGCCGTGGTCCCAGGAGAGGTCGGCGACCGCGGTCGGGGCGCCTACGTGCGCCGCGGCGAGGACGAGGAGCTCGCGCGGCGGCGTCCCTCGCCCGGACCTGGTCGACCCGCTCGACACGGCCGGCCAAGCTAGCACGCGCCGCCGCGGTCAGGCGGCTACCTCAGCGGGCCGCCGCGGCGGCGCGTTCCGGAGGCGCGGCCGGCCAGCCGGCCGGCGGACCCAGGTAGCTGGCGTCTAGGTCGTGGACCGAGGGGCAGCCGAGGAGCTTGAGCGTGCGCTCGAGCTCGGTGCGCAGGATGTCGATCGCCTTGGCGACGCCCTCGCGCCCGGCGGCGCCGAGACCGTAGGCGTAGGCGCGGCCCACCAGGACGGCCCTGGCGCCCAGCGCCAGCGCCTTGGCGACGTCGCCACCGCGCCTGACCCCGCCGTCCAGCAGGACCTCGACACGGTCCCCGACGGCGGCGACGACCTCGGGCAGGACCCGCAACGTGGCCGCCACGCCGTCGAGCTGCCTCCCGCCGTGGTTGGACACGACGACGGCGCTGGCGCCGACGTCGACGGCGCGCCTGGCGTCGTCGGCGGTGTGCACGCCCTTCACGACGATCGGGCCGTCCCAGGCCTCGGCGATCCAGGCGACGTCGTCCCAGGACACCGCCGCGGCGGCGAGCTGGGCGCCGATGTCGGCGTACGGCATCGGGCCCTCGGGCAGCAGGATGTTCGGGAAGTCCATGGGGAAGCCGTCGCGCCAGAAGTCGAGGACCCACCCAGGCTTGACGAGCACCTGGGGCAGGAAGGGCACGACGTCGGGGAAGCGCCTGGCGATCAGCTGCGCCGAGCCGTTGCGCACGTCGCGCTCGCGCATGCCGGCGACGGGGGTGTCGATCGTCACGACCAGCGCCGAGTAGCCGCAGGCCTTCGCCCGCGCGACCGCTTCGAGCCCCACCTCGCGCCCGCCGCAGAGGTAGAGCTGGTACCAGCACGGCCCCGAGCTCGCCTCCCTGACCTCCTCCATGCGCGTGCCGGACAGCGTGGAGAGGGTGTAGACGGTGCCCGCCTCGCCCGCCGCAGCGGCCGCCTGGGCCTCGCCGCGCGGCCAGAACATGCGGCTCGAGCCCACCGGCGCGAGGATCACGGGTAGCGACAGCTCGTGGCCGAGCACGGTGGTCCGCAGGTCGACCTCGGGGTGCACCACCGCCGAGCGCGGGCGCCAGGTCAGCTCCGCGAAGGCGGCCTCGTTGGCGCGCAGGGTGCGCTCGTCCTCCGCGCCGCCGTCGATGTAGTCGAACACCATCCGCGGCAGCCGGCGCCGCGCGAGCCTACGCAGGTCGGCGACGCTGACGACGGTCGGTCCCAGTCTCGGCAACACGGCGAGTATAGCCGCGAGGCGTTACGCTCCGCCGGTGCTAACGGTCCCCCGCCTCGACGCCCGCACGGCCCGCCGCGTCAGCGACCGGCACGGACTGGCGGCGGCGCGGGCCCTGGTCCTCGCCCACGGCTGGAACTCGACGTCGCACCAGGTGCTCGACCCGGGGATGCTGCTCTGGTTCAGCGGGGCCGGCGACGCCGTCGTCGGCTACGTCAGGGCGGCGGGGTTCAGGGTCGTGGCCGGCGCGCCCGTCGCGCCCGGCGAGCGGCTCGCGGCCGTCGCGGCAGAGTTCGAGGCCGACGCCCGCCGAGCCGGCGAGCGTGTCTGTTACTTCGCCGTCGAGGAGCGCTTCGCCGCCGCGCTGGGAGCCGGCCGGGGAGAGCCCGGCGGGGGTGGTGCGGGGCCGGCCCATGCCGGGGGCGCGCCTCCCGCCCGCCGTCACGCCCGGCACCTCATCGGCCTCCAGCCGGTGTGGGAGGCGGCCGCGTGGTCGCGGCGGTTCGACGCCAAGGCGTCGCTGCGGGCGCAGCGCAACCGGGCGGCGAACAAGGGGATCACCGTGGCCGCGGCGCCGGCGACCGCCGAGGGATCGCCCGAGCTGCGCGCGTGTCACGCGGCGTGGCTGCGCGCCAAGCGCCTGCCGCGGCTGGGCTTCCTGGCGCACTCGGACTCCGCCCGCGCCGACCCGCGCGTGCTGCGCGACCGCCGCCTGTTCGTCGCGCGGCACGGCGGGACCGGCGCGGCCGCCGGCCGGGTCGCGGCCTACCTCGCGGCGTGCCCGGTGCCGAAGCGCCGCGGCTGGCTCGTCGAGAAGGTCGTGCGCGACCCCGCAGCGCCCAACGGCTCCTGCGAGCTGCTGCTAGACGCCGCCCTGCGTGCCCTCGCCGCCGAGGCCGACCGGTTCACCCTCGGGCTCGCGCCGCTGGCGCCCACGGCGGCGCGGCCGCGCGGGCCGGGGCCCCGCGACGGCGGCGGGCCGGTGGACGGCGACCGCGCGGGGCAGGGGACGCGCGGCCGCCGCGAGCCGGAGGCCGCCACCGGGCACGCACCCGATGACGTCGCCCGCCACGCGACCGAGGCCCCGCCGCGGTGGCTGAGCCGGGTGGAGGCGCTCGCCGTCCGCTACGGCCGAGGGCTCTACGACCTCGCCGGCCTGCACGCCTTCAAGGGCAAGTTCGAGCCCGACGCGTGGGAGCCCGTCTACCTCCTCAGCGCCGAGCCGCGGCTCACGCCGCGCGCGGTCCTGGCCGTGGGCGCCGCGTTCCTCGCCGCCTGACCGGGCCGGGCGTCACGCCGGGGCGCCCCGGTCAGGCGGGGCTCGCCACCCGGCGGGCTCGCACCTGCGCTACGCCGTCTGCCCGGCGTGCACGCCCTCGGCGACCTCCTCGACGAGCTTGCGGGTGAAGGCAGGCAGGTCGGCGGGCTTGCGGCTCGTGACCAGACCCTGGTCGACGACGACCTCCTGGTCGAGCCACTCGCCGCCGGCGTTCTGGATGTCGGTCCGGAGGCTCGGGTACGAGGTGAGCTGGCGACCCTCGACGACACCCGCCTCGACCAGCACCCACGGCCCGTGGCAGATCGCCGCGACCGGCTTGCCCGCCTCGAAGAACGAGCGCATGAACCTCACGACGTCGTCGTTCAGGCGCAGCCTGTCGGCGCCCACGGTCCCGCCCGGTATGACGACCGCGTCGTAGTCGCTCTCCCTCGCGTCCGGGTAGGCGACGTCGACGTCGTACTCGCTGCCGGGCTCGAGGTCGTGGTTGTTCGTCCTCGCCTTGCCCTCCGGCGGGCCGACGATCACGGTCTCCGCCCCGGCCTCCAGCACGGCGCGCATCGGCTCGACGAGCTCGATGTCCTCGGTGCCCTTGTCGGCGATCAGGAACGCCACCTTCTTGCCTCTCAGGTCAGCCGCCATGTCCCACCTCCGTGGCCGCTGAAGCTAGGGGCGGCCGCGATGAGGAGGGTGGCAGGAGAGCGTGCCCAGGTGAGGGCGCGGGCGCTGCGGTAAGTGCCCCGCCCGAACGCGCGGACGTCTAGCCGAGCGCGCCGGCGCGCCACGGGCCGGCTTCCGGCGACCCCAGCCACGCGTCGAGCGTCTCGCTGGCGTGCCCGTAACCGACCGCGATCGTCTCCTCGTGGTGGTCGAACTCCAGCGAGGTCACGGCACTCGACGGGTAGGTCACGACCAGGTCGGCGTACCTCGCGGCCTCGTCGAGCAGGCGCTTGCTCGCCAGCGAGGTCGCCCGCATCAGGGTCCCCAGCAGGCTCGGCGCCTTGACCCGCGGGCCGAACGGGAGCAGCTTCGAGCGCAGCACCGCCCACCCGGACACGTCGTCCCCGAAGGACATGGGCTTGCCGTCGGTCTTGCCGCCGTAGGCGTTCGAGGCGATCACCGTGCCGGCGCCGAGGAAGCCCCTCAGCAGGTCGACGGGGAGGTTGTTCATGACGCCGCCGTCGACGAGCACCTCGCTCCCGCCCTCCGCCATCACGGGCGTGAACACGCCGGGGATCGCGGCCGACGCCCGCACGGCGCGCCACATCGGGCCGCGGTCGTGCAGCCTCAGCTCGGCGTTCGTGAGGCTGGCCGACACGCAGGCGAACGGGACCCACAGGTCCTCGACGCGGGTCTCGGGGCCGAACATCGAGCGCAGCGCCTCGTTCACGCGCCGCGACCGCGTCAGGGCGACGAGCGGCAGGGTCCGGTCCATGAGCTGCTTCCTGTCGCCGAACCGGCCCGCCAGCCTGCCGCACGCCTCGGCGTCCTGCGTGAGCGCGTACGCGCCGCCGATGACCGCGCCCATCGACGTGCCGAACACGACGTCGACCGGGACCTCCCGCTCCTCGAGCGCCCGCAGGAGGCCGATGTGGACGTAGCCCCTCGCGCCCCCGCCCGACAGAGCCAGCCCGACCGCCCTGCCGGCGACGCGGCGGGCCAGGCGGCCGAGGTCGCTGTCACGCCCGAGGCGAACGTGATGGTGGGCCCTCGGCCGCAGGGCGTCGAGCCAGCGCGCGGTCCCCGCCGGGAGCGCGGTGTCGTCGGGGTGGACGAGCACCAGCTCGCGCGGCAGGTCGTGCGCCGTGCCCTCCTCGGACCCCCGGCCCGCGTCCGCCGCATGCGGCGCGACCGGCGCCCGGGCCGGGTCCAGGGGCTCCTCGCCCGCGGCCGCCACGAGCAGGGCCGTGTCGGCGAGCTGCAGGCAGCGCCGGGTCCACGGGGTGGGCACGGGGTCCGCGACGAGGACGACGTGCTCGTGGTCGCGGAGCTGCTGGTCGAGCCACATCGCGAGGGCGGGCGCGAGGCCGTGGCCCGCGCCGGCCTGGGACGTGCCCGCGCGTCCGAAGCGCTCGTCTACGGCACGGCTCGAGAGCTCCAGCGTCGGCCCCCAGGCGCGCAGGCGCGCGACGACGGCGGCCGCGACGGCGTCCACGGGGGCGCCGGAGGAGGCGGGCAGGAACACGACCCTCGCCCCCGCCGTGCCGTCGACGCCGGGGTGGGTGGACCTCGCGATCAGGTCGCCGGCGAGCCGCGCCATGAACCTGGCGCTGGCGGCCGCCGCCCCGGCCGGGAAGGCCGCGACGTCGGTCTCCCTGAGCGCGACGACGGCGTGACGCCTGGCGCCGTCCCCGACGACTGCTGACTCCCCCACGACGGCGCCGCGACCGGCGGTGCGGACGCGCTCGCCGGACTCGTCCCTGACCGCCAGCAGCCCGGACACGACGAGGTAGACCTCCTCGGCGGGGTCGCCCAGACCGAAGAGCGCCTCGCCGCGCGCCAGGCGGCGCCACACGGCGCGCGCGTGCCACGCGGCCACGTCGGCGTCCGTGGCCGCTCCGAAGCGGTCGGCCAGCAGGGGCGCGAGCTGCGCCCGCTCGAGCCGGGGCGCCGTGACGGCGTGGACGGACTCGAGGAGCGCGGGGTGCGTGGCCACGAGGTGCTCGAAGTCCGACCGCACCAGGCGCCACAGGAGCGCCCCGTCGCCCGCGGCCGTCACCGTCGCGCTGCGCTCCGGCGCCGTGAGCAGGGCCATCTCGCCGACGACCGACCCGGGCCCCAGCCTGTCGACGACGGCGCCGTCCACCGCGACGGCGAGCTCGCCCCTCTCCAGCAGGCACATGAAGTCGCCGACCTCCCCCTGGCGGAACAGGGTCTCCCCCTGCTCGAGCGCGAGCGGCTCGAACCGGGTCGCCAGCGCGTCGAGGTCGTGCGCGGCGAGGCCGGAGAAGACGGGGACCTGGGCGAGGAGCTGGCGGACGGCGTGCGAGGTGGCTGTCAAGGTCTCCCCTTGTGCGGCGTTGCGGAGTCGCCACCAAGGTAGCAGCCGCGCGGGCCGCCTGGCACGGATCCGGTCCCGGGCCGCGGTCGTGGTGAGGGAGCGTGCACGCGGCGAGCGCGCGCCTGGGTAGCCTGTCGGGATGAGCGAGAAGCTGTCCGCCGCCGAGGCCCGGCGCGTGTTCCTCCACGCCCAGGGCCTGGCGCGGCGCCGACCGAGCGGACGCGTCGGCGTGCGCCGCTTCCGCGAGTACCTGCGAAGGCAGGGCGTCCTGCAGCTCGACAGCGTCAACGTGCTGGCCCGGGCGCACTACCTGCCGCTCTTCTCGCGCTTCGGCGCCTACGACCACGCCGCCCTCGACGACTACCTGTGGTCCTCGGGCGAGACCTTCGAGCATTGGGGCCACCAGGCCTCGGTGATGCCTCGCTCGCTCCTGCCGGCGCTGCGCCACCGCATGGCGTACGAGGAGGAGCGGTGGTCGCGGTGGCTCGCGAAGCAGAAGAGCGAGCGCCTCACGCCCGCGCTCTTCGCGGCGGTCGAGCGCGCCGTGCACGAGCGCGGGCCCCTCAGCGCCAAGGACCTGGAGCACCTCGAGGCCCGAGGCAGGCGCCGCGGGAGCTGGTGGGACTGGAGCGACACCAAGCTCGCCCTCGAGTACCTGTTCATCACGGGCCGCGCCGCGGTCGCGGCGCGGCCGAACTTCCAGCGCCTCTACGCGTCTCCCGCGCAGGTCTGGGGCGAGCACGCCTGCCTGCCGGCGCTCGAGCGGCGCGAGGCCCAACAGGCCCTCTTCGACCTGGCGCTGGCGGCCAACGGGATCGGCACCGTCGCCGACCTGGCCGACCACTTCAGGCTGAAGGTCACCGACGCGAGGCCCCTGGCCGAGTCGGCCGTGGCCCGCGGCCTGGCGCGCTGGGTGCGGGTCGAGGGCTGGCAGCAGCGGGCCCTGCTGCACGCGGACGCCACGGACCCCGGCCGTGCGACGGGCGCCGCCCTGCTGTCGCCGTTCGACCCCGCGTGCTGGTTCCGCGACAGGCTCCTGCGGCAGTTCGGCATGGACTACCGCATCGAGATCTACACGCCGGCCCACAAGCGGGTGTACGGTTACTACTCCCTGCCGTTCCTCCTCGGCGACCAGATGGTCGCGCGCGTCGACCTCAAGGCCGAGCGCAAGGCCGGCGAGCTGCGGGTCCTGTCGGCTTGGGCGGAGGAGTCGCCTGCGCCCGGCGCGCGGCCGCGGCGGCGGACCGAGGTGGCGGCGGCGCTGGCGCGCGAGCTGCGCCTGATGGCGGCGTGGCTGGGGCTCTCCCACGTCGTCGTGTGCCCCGCCGGCACGCTCGCGCCGGCGCTGGCGCGCGAGGTCGCCGCCGGGGGCGAGTCGTGACGTCGCGGCTCAGCCCCGTCGAGGCCCGGAACCGCCTCATGCTCAGGGCGCGCGACGAGATGGACCGGCGCTACCGCGAGGAGCTCGACGTCAAGGGGCTGGCCGCCCTGGTCGGCATGTCGCCGGCGCACTTCATCCGGACCTTCAAGGAGGTCTACGGCGAGACCCCGCACCGCTACCTGCAGCGCCGGCGGGTCGAGCGGGCGATGTACCTGCTCCGGGAGCAGGAGCGCAGCGTCACCGACGCCTGCTTCGACGTGGGGTTCAACAGCCTCGGCACGTTCAGCCGCACGTTCAAGGAGATCGTCGGCGCCTCGCCCGCCGCGTACCGCCGGGGCAAGGGGCCGGCGCCGGTGCCGTCGTGCTTCGTCGCCGCGTGGACGCGGCCGAGCACTTTCGGAGAAGCACCCGGCGGCGCGCGTCCCTACAGTGACCCCCAGGCCGCAGGGGACGACGCGAGCCCCGAGGCCGCGGAGGCGACACGATGATCAAGAGCATCAACATCTCGCACGTCTGGGTGTTCGACCAGGACGAGGCGCACGACTTCTACGTGAACAAGCTGGGCCTCGAGGTCAGCGCCGACATCGACATGGGCCCGATGCGCTGGCTGACGGTCAGGCCGCAGGGCGACCCGACGCGCGAGATCCTCCTCGAGCTCGTCGCGCCGCCCAGCGTCGACCCCGACGCCGTGGAGAAGATCCGCGAGGTCGTGTCGAAGGGCGCCTCCGGCTTCGCCGTCGGGTTCACCACCGACGACGCCCGCGCGACGTGCGAGGCCCTGAGGGCGAAGGGCGTGCTGATCCGCGAGGAGCCGGAGGAGCGGCCGTACGGCATCGACTTCGCGATCCGCGACCCGTTCGGGAACCACATCCGCATCGTCGAGCAGCGGCCCTTCCAGATGCCCGCCGATTGGGAGGGCACGGTGGCGGACGCCCCCAGCGGCGACTGAGCCGCCGCTTCCGGTCGGGCGGCGCGTCGGCTACTCTGACCCGCATGGTCGGAGAGCCCGACGCGCCGCCTCCTCACGTCGCGCTCAACAGGCGCTACTGGGACGCCACGGCCGCGTGGTGGGTCGAGCGGGGCGAGCGCGAGTGGGAGCGACGCGAGCCGGTGTGGGGCATCTGGAGCATCCCGGAGTCCGAGCTCCGGCTGCTGCCCGAGGACATGACGGGCCTCGACGCCGTCGAGCTCGGCTGCGGCACGGCGTACGTGTCCGGCTGGATGGCGCGGCGCGGGGCGAGGGTCACGGGCATCGACAACTCGGCCGCGCAGCTCGCCACGGCGCGGCGCCTCGCCGAGCGGCACGGCGTCGCGCTCACGCTGGTGCATGGGGACGCCGAGAGGACCCCGTTCGCGGACGCGAGCTTCGACTTCGCGATCAGCGAGTACGGCGCCCCCATCTGGTGCGACCCCTACGCCTGGGTCCCCGAGGCGCACCGCGTCCTCCGACCCGGCGGGCGCCTGGTCTTCATGGGCAACCACCCCTTGCTCGCGCTGTGCAGCCCCGTGGACGGCGGCGACGTCGGCTACCGGCTCGAGCGCGACTACTTCTCCCTCCACCGCCTCGACTACAGCGCCGTCGCGGACGATCCCGGCGGCGTCGAGTTCAACCTGCCGTTCTCGGGCTGGCTCGCCCTGTTCGCGAGGGTCGGGTTCGAGGTCGAGGAGCTGCTCGAGCCGCGGGCGCCCGAGACGGCCACCGGCACGGAGTTCGCCGTTCCCGCCGAGTGGGCGAGGCGCTTCCCCAGCGAGCAGGTCTGGAAGCTGCGCAAGCGGTAGGCGGCAGGGCCGCTACGGCTCCTCGCGCGGGTAGAGGGCGACGCTGAGCACGTAGCCCCTCGTCCCCTCTCGGCCCGAGCCGCCGCGCTCGAAGCGCTCGAGCGCCGCGTAGAGCAGACGCTGCAGCTCCGTGGCCTCCGCGGCGGTCAGCGCGAGGTCGACGACGTAGTCGATGCCGATGCCGCGGCGCGGGTCGAACCAGTCGAGGCGCGCCGCGGGGTCCCCTGCGCTCTCGATCCACGTCTCCCCGTGCTCGTCGCGGTAGAGGAGCTGGCCGGACCACCCGTGCTCCCTCAGGCGCTGTGCCTGGACCCTGACCCTCTGCTCCAGGTGCGGCCTGAGCTGCGCGAGCATCCTCTCCTCGAGGCTCGCGAACGGCGTGAGCTCGTACGGGACGAAGTAGGCGTCGCGCGTCGAGCGGTAGACCTTGACAGGTCTGCCCGGCCGCTTCACCTCGCGCACGACCGTCAGCAGCCCGGCCCGCAGGAACTGCCGCACGCGGTAGAGCACCGCGTTCAGGTCGGTCCCGGCCTCGCGGGCGGCCTCCGACGCGGTCCTGTCGCGGGCCAGGAACGGGCGGAACAGGCGCTGGCTGGCGGCGTCCGTGAGGAGGCGCGCCTGCTCGGGGTCGGTGACGGTGAAGAACCCCGCGCCGCCCGCGGGAGCCGGACCCGCCCAGCGCTCCGACCTACCTGAACCGTCGTCTGCCATTCACTGTAGGGTACCCGCCATCCTCGCCTCGACATGAGGCTCTCGGTCAGGAACGCCTACTGGCTGGTCACGTCGCTCAACTGGTTCGCCGCGGTGCTGCCGATGCCCGTGATGGTGCTGCTGGCGCAGTCGCGCGGCGTGACGCTGGCCGAGGTCGGCCTCTACATGGGCGTGTACGCGCTCGTCGTGGCCGCGCTCGAGGTGCCCTCAGGCGCCGTCGCCGACGCGATGGGCCGCAAGCGCGCGTACCTGCTGGGCGGCGCGCTGACCGTGGTGGCGCGCCTGGTCTACCTGGCGGCGTTCGACCTGTGGGCGTTCGTGCTGTTCGCGGCGCTCTTCGGCGCGGCCCGCGCCCTGACGTCGGGCGCGCTCGAGGCCTGGTTCGTCGACGCCCTGCAGGCCGAGGACGAGGGCGTGGACCTGCAGCCGGCCCTCGCGACGGCGGGCAGCTTCCAGCTCGCCGCCCTGGCGCTCGGCACCCTCGGCGGCGGGGCGCTGCCGGCGCTGTTCGCCCGCCTGCCGGAGGCCGGCGCGGTCACGCCGCTCGCCGTCCCTCTGCTCGTCTCGGCGCTGTTGCAGGTCCTCGTGCTGGCGCTGGCGGCAGCGGTCGTCGTCGAGCGTCGGCCGGCCGCTGCCGGTTCCCTGAGCACGGCCGTGAGCCCTCTCGCCGTCGTGGCGCTGGTGCGGCAGGCGTTCGTGGCCGTGGCGCGCGCGCCGCGCCTGCGGCTGCTGCTGGCCGCCGACGTCGTCGTCGGCGCCGCGCTGGCCGCGTCGGAGAACCTGTGGCAGCCGTTCTTCGCGGCGCTCCTGCCCGGCGACGGCGCCGCCGTGGCCGCGGGCGGCGGGACGCTGGCGCTGGGCGCGATCCTGGGCGGCTCGTTCGCCGTCGGCATCCTCGGGAACCTGCTCGCCACGCGCCTCGCAGCGGCGCTGGGCAGGCGTCACGCGCTGGTCGCCGCGCTGTTCCAGCTCGCCCAGGGGGCTGCCTTCGTGCTGCTGGCCCTGGCGGGCGGCTTCGTCGCGGCGGCCGCGCTGTTCCTCGGCACCTACCTCGCCCGCGCCGCCCTGAGCTCGCCGCACATGGCGCTGTACAACCGCGAGGTCACCGCGGACCGGCGCTCGGTGATGCTCTCGGTGCAGTCGCTGGCCTCGTTCGCCGGCGCCTTCGTCGGGAGCGTGGCGCTGGGGCCCCTCGCGGAGGCGGCGTCGATCGCGACCGCCTGGGCCGTCGCCGGCGCGGCCGTGGCCGCGACCTCCCTCCTCTACCTGCGCCTCGACCGCGAGGCGCGCCGCGAGCGCGGCGCCGCCTACCGCGGCACGAAGCTGTCCGTCGTCGACGACATGTGACGGTAGCCGAGCGCGGCGAGCTCGCGCAGCACGTCCAGGTCGACGTCGGCGAGCTTGTTCACGTAGACGCAGGAGGCGCCCTGCCGGTGCTTGCCGAGGCGCTGCAGCAGCTCCTCCGACCCCGGCGCCGAGTTGAACCCGTAGAGCACGAGGTTCGCCTTCCGCGGCGCGAACCCGATCCTGCCAACGTCGCCCTCGCGGCCCGAGGAGTGGCGGTAGTGGTGGTCGCCGAAGCCGACGATCCCGTACGTCCACACGACCGGCTCCTCGCCGGTGACCTCGCGGAGCAGGCTCACCAGCGCCTCGGCGTCGGCGCGGCGCCTCCCGTTCTCGATACCGGCCAGGAACTCCTCGATCGGCGTGTCGGTGGGGACCAGCTTGAGCGCGGCGTCCTTCTTGGCAGCCATGCGCCAGTATGGCAGGCCACGCCCACGGCGCCGGGACCGGCGGCTAGGGCTAGGTCGCCTCGGCCGTCGCGGCCTCCGCCTCGGCCGCCTGCAGCACCGCCTGCACGTCGATCTCGATCCTCACCTTGTTCGCCACCAGCACGCCGCCGGTCTCCAGGGCCTGGTTCCACTTCAGGCCCCAATCCCGCCTATCGATCTCCGTCGAGGCCGTGAAGCCGACGCGCTCGTTGCCCCACGGGTCCTGCCCACGGCCCTGGAACATCACGTCGAGCACGACCTCCTGGACCGTGTTCGCGATCGTCAGGTCGCCGGTGACGCGGAAGCGCGCGCCCTCCTCGGGCACGGCGCCCATGACCTGCTTGCTGCGGAACTCGATGTCGGGGTAGTTCTCGGCGTCGAAGAAGTCGGGGCCGCGCAGGTGCGCGTCGCGATCTGGGGCGCCCGTATCGAGGCTGGCCGCCCTGACCTTGACCTCGCACCACGAGCGGTCGGGGTCCTCCCTGTCGAGGTGGAGGACCCCCTCGAACTCCTTGAACCGCCCCCGCACCGTCGTGAACATCATGTGCTTCGTCGAGAACTCGATGGTGGAGTGGCTCGGGTCGATGATCCAGGTCCTGTACGCCATGGCCGTCCTCCATCTCCGGGAGCGCCCGGGCGTCCATGCTAGGCAGCCCAGATGTGCTGACTAGGTGCCGGGCCGCGGCGCTCTCACGCGGCACGCGACTGGCTCACGTGGGCGCCGCTAGGCTCGCCGCACGGAGGGAGGCGAAGATGAGGGACACCGCCGCTGACGATACGAAAGCGCCGGGCACGCGCCCCGGGCGCGACGAGGAGCGGTTCGACGACGACCTCGGCGAGGAGCTGGAGGCCGAGCTGCGCGACCGGGGGAGCCCAGACGCCGTCGACCCGCTCGGTCCGGACTCCGACGAGGCGACGCCGGGCGGCACCGGCCTCACTGCCGACGCCCTCCCCGGCACGCCCAACGAGGACATGGGCAACCTCGCGGCGCCGCTGCCCGACGAGGACATGCAGCGCCTCTCCGACGACAACGACCTGGACCCCTCCGGCAGCGTGACGTTCCGACCTCACATGCGCGGCGTCTACGAGGCCATGGCGCGACGCGACGACATCGCGCGACGCGTGGAGGAGCTGCTCGTCGAGGTGCAGGAGTGGGCGGACGAGGACGGCTCGGACGAGGCCCGTGACGTTCTGGACGCGCTCGAGGACCTGGCCGAGCGTCTAGGGGAACCGCCGGAGGCCTCGGACACCTGATACGGTGGCCTCGCAAGCGCCCTTGCGAGGTGAGAGATGGCCGACCAGCAGCCGCACCCCTGGCTCAGGGGACCCGTCGAAGGCGTCCCCGCCGAGCTCCAGCCCGTGGCCCACGCGCTGATCCAGACGCGCGAGGAGGTCGCCGCGTTCACGGCGGGCTTCCCCGACGCGCTGCTGTGGGAGGGCGTGGCGGGGCTCGCCCCGGTAGGGTTCCACCTCAAGCACATCGCCGGCGTGATCGACCGCCTGTTCGGCCAGGCGGAGCTGACGACCGTCACCGACGAGATGCGCGCCGCGCTGGCCGTGGAGCGGGCGCACGGCGAGCCCGTGGGCGCCACGACGGCCTCGCTCGTCGCGGCGGTCGACGCGGCCGTCGACCGCGCCATCGACCAGCTCAGGCGCACCGACCCGAGCACGCTCTACGACCACCGGCCCGTAGGCTCGAAGCGGCTGCCCTCCACCGTCGCCGGGATGCTGTTCCACGCCGCCGAGCACGCCCAGCGCCACTGCGGCCAGCTGCTCGTGACCACGCGGTCCCTGCTCGCCGGCGTGGCCGACTAGGCCGTCTCGGCAGCCGGCCCGGCCGCCGCGACCGGTCGGCTTACGGCCTCGGCGACCCGCGCCGGTCGGGAGCGCTACTCCTCGCCGAAGAAGCGTCGCCGCGCGCGCTCGTCGCTGGGGCCGTCGGGGCCCACGCCCACGACGTCAGGCGCGCGGGTCGGGTCGGCGGCGAAGAGCGGCAACGCGCGCTCGCGCAGGGCGTCCGCCTCCGGGCCCGGCGTCCTGAACACCGTGGTCAGCCAGCCGGTCTGGCGCCGCAGCGCGGCGTGGTAGGCGTCGTGCTCCGCGGCGTAGGCGCCGCCGGCCGCCGCCGGGTCGCCTGACGCCAGGAGCGCGTCGCTGAGGGCCCGGACGTCGCGCCATGCCAGCGCCAGCCCGCAGCCCCAGTTGGGGTCGCTCACGGCGGCGGCGTCGCCGACGAGGGCCACGCCGTCGCGCCACGGGTGCGGCGCCCACAGGTCGGCGCCCGAGAACTCGGCCAGCGGGCCCACCAGCCGGGCGCCCTCGAACCAGGCGGCCGGCATGCCGGCCGCCGTCGCCGTCGCGACGAAGGCCGGGAGCGCGCTCGAGCCGCTCAGGTGCCGCCGCCCCGTCGCCAGGTGGTAGCCGGCGTAGACGCGGTGGCGGCCGCCGCCCACGTTCATGGCCATGCCGAGCTCGCCGCCGCCCGGCCGCATGTAGACGTGGCCGGCGCCCGCGGGGACGCCGGCGCCCGCGACCAGCGCTCCGGCCAGCACCAGGGCCTCGGGCGCGCGCTCCACGGCGAAGCCGGCGGTGGTCCTCACGGCCGAGTCGCGGCCGTCGGCGCCCACGACGAGGCGGGCGGTGTGCCTGGCCTCGCGGCGGGCAGCCCCCTCGCGGGCCACGACGGCGGGCTGGGCGCCAGGCTCCACCCCGACCACGGCGGCGCCCCTCACGACGCGGGCGCCCGCGGCCTCGGCCGCCGCCAGCAGCAGCGCCTGGACCTCGGGATGGTGGAACGCCAGGGCCGGCTCCCCGGCCGGCGTGGTCGCGGGCAGGTCCCGCCTACGGCCGGGCAGCGGGTCGATGGTCGTGTTCCAGGCGCGCAGCTCCGTGACCGCCGGCGCCACGTGCTCGAGGAGCCCCAAGCGCCGCCCCTCGGCGACGCCCCAGGGGTAGATCACCTCGCCCCTGACGCGGTCGCGGAACTCGCGCTCGCGCTCGAGGACCAGTACGTCGACGCCGGCGCGGGCCAGGACGAGGGCCAGGGCCGCGCCCGCGAAGCCGCCACCGACGACCACGACGTCGTGCCGGGACACGGCCAAGGTTTAGCACGCGCGCTCCCGGAGCCACGACCACGCTGTCGGCGGCCACGTCGCCGCACGAGGGAGCCCGCGCCGTGACGGCGCGGGCTCGGCACGTCCCGCCCGGCGCCTGAAGCGCCCGGTCACGGGTCAGTAGCGGTCGCGGTCCCCCGGCACGTCGGGCTCGATGCGGTCGCTCTCGGTCGACACCGTCGTCGCCGGGCCCATGCGGTCGACGGACCGCTCCGCCTCGCCGATCACGCGGTCGCGCTCGGCGGCCGCGACGGAGCGGTCGACGGGGTCGTGCCAGCCCGACACGGCCTCGCCGCTCTCGGCGAGCTCCTTGAAGCGCCTCAGGTCGCCGCTCATGCGGCCGTTCACGAGGCCGAGGGCGGCGCCGACGTTCTCCACGAAGCCCTCGGGGTCGTACTCGACGTGGAGGTGGACGCGGGTGGTGTCGGCGTCGACCTTCTCGAAGCGGACCTCGCCGGCGTTGCGGGCTCCCGCCACGCTCTCCCAGGCGATGCGGGTGTCGGGCTCGTCGGCCACGACCCGCGCCTCCCATTCCTCCTCCCTGCCGCCGATGTTCGCGCGCCAGTAGAGGCGGTCGGGTCCCTCGCGCCTGACCTCCTCGACCCCCTCCATGAAGGCAGGGAAGCGCTCGAACTGCCGGAACAGGGCGTAAGCCTGCGTCACAGGCACGTGGACGTCCATCGATTCGTCGAATGCAGCCATGGCAGTGCTCCTCTCGGCCCGGATGGTAGGGACGGCGCAGATGGGAATCGTCCGGGCTGGCTGAGAGCCCCTGGGGCGGCGACCCGCCCACCCGGCCCGGCCGGCCCGAGCGCCTCTCCTGGCCGGCGCCGGATGTGACGCCAACTCAAGCCCCTCTAACGCGAGCCGAGGGGAGTCGCTCAATAGTCGGGCACCAGCGGCGAGGCCCTGGCACCAGGAGGTGAGCCGTGGCAGCGAACGAGGCAGGGGACGTCCCCATCGAGTCGGCCGGCGTGCGTCCCTCGCGCGAGGACCCGCCCGACCTGCCCGAGCCGCCCGAGATCGACAAGCGCATCGTCTTCCACCCCACCCAGGTCGCGGGCCTGGTCATGGTCGGCCTGCTCCCGCTCCTGTCGTTCTTCGGCCTGTTCGGCATCGGGCGCGGGACGGTAGAGGGCACGGACGGGACCGTCGCCGTGCGCGTCGAGCACCCGACCTGGCACCGCCTGCGCGTGAGGCAGCCCCTGCTCCTGCAGGTCACGAACGCGACGGACGCGGCGGTGAGCGGGGTAGAGCTCCGCGTCCCGCGCTCCTACCTGTCCGCCTTCGCCGACGTCGCGTTCACGCCGGGACCCGACCGCGTCGACGCCCGGGACTACGTCTTCGCCCTTGCCGACCTGTCACCGGGCGAGACGCGGACCGTGACGGCGGAGATGCAGGCGAGCGGCTACTGGCGGCACGAGGCCGCCGTGTCGTGGCGCGTGCTGGGCGAAGCCGGCGACCAGCTCGACGCGGGGTCCGTGGCGTTCGCCACCTTCGTGTGGCCGTGAGGAGGCCGTCGTGGAGAGCGTGATCCGCGTGGCGATCGTCTACCTGTTCGTCCTGTTCGCGCTGCGGCTGCTGGGCAAGCGCGAGTTCGGCGACCTGTCGCCGCACGAGTTCGTGATGCTGATGCTGATCCCCGACATCGTCGCGCAGGGCATCGTCAAGGAGGACTTCTCGCTCACGAACGGGCTCGTCGCGGTGAGCACGATCATGCTCCTGGTGGCGCTCACCTCGCTCCTGATACACGTCAGCCGCCCGGCGGAGCTGGCCGTCACCCCGCGGCCGACCGTGCTGCTGTTCGACGGGAACCTCTACACCTCGAACCTGAACAAGGAGCGCGTCTCGGCCGACGAGGTCCTCCAGGTAGCGCGCGAGTCCGGCCTCGAGACGCTCGACCAGGTGAAGTGGGCGATCCTGCAGTCGGACGGCAAGATCGCGATCGTCCCCAAGGAGGCCGCGTCCTAGCGGCGCGGGAGGCAGCGGCGGGCCGCGGAAGCGCTACGCTCCGGCCATGACGATCCCGCGCGAACAGCTCCATCCGCCCGAGGTCAGGGCCAGCGCCGGGGCGCCGCTCGCGAGCGCGAAGGCGGCGACGGTCCTCGTGCACGGCCGCGGCGACAGCGCCAACGGCATCCTCGGCCTCGCCACCGTGGTGGACGCGCCTGAGGTCGCCTTCCTGGCGCCCGAGGCGCGCTACAACGTCTGGTACCCCCACACGTTCCTCGCCCCGCCCGAGCAGAACGAGCCGTGGCTGAGCTCGGCGCTGGAGGCCGTCGACGCCGTCGTGCGCGCCGCCGTCGACGGCGGCGTGCCGCGCGAGAAGGTCGTCCTGCTCGGCTTCTCCCAGGGCGCGTGCCTCGTCTCCGAGTACGCGGCCAGGCAGGGCGGCCGCTTCGGCGGCGTCGTCGCGCTCTCCGGCGGCGTGATCGGCGACCGCGTCGAGCGCGGCCGCTACGCGGGCTCGCTCGACGGCACCCCGGTGTTCCTCGGCTGCTCCGACGTCGACCCCTACATCCCGGTCGAGCGCGTGCACGAGACGGCGGCCCTGTTCCGCGAGCTCGGCGCCGAGGTCGAGGAGCGCATCTACCCTGGCTTCGCGCACAGCGTCAACCAGGACGAGGTCGACTGGTGGCAGGCGCTGCTCGATGCCCTAACATCTGGCGCATGACACGCGGTACGCGCACGTTCTCGCTCGCGTTGGCCCTGGCGCTGACCGCCCCCGCTGCGCTCGCGCAGGGGGCGCCGGGAGGAGACCCCATGCCCGCCCCAGCCGACCTGCCGGTCACGAGGGTGGTCCTGTTCACCAGCGGCGTCGCCTACTTCGAGCACGAGGGCACGGTCGTAGGCGACCGCGCGTTCGAGCTCAGCGTGCCGCCGTCCGAGATGGACGACATGCTGCAGACGCTGGTGCTGCAGGACCTCGACGGCGGGACGATCGAGCCCGTCACCTACGACTCGCGCGAGCCGCTCGGCCGCATCCTGGCCGGCTACTCGATCGACCTCTCGGGCGCGCCGACGCTCGCCCAGATCCTCGGCCAGCTCAGGGGCGAGGTCGTGCACCTCGAGGCGTCGCGACCCTTGACCGGCGCCATCGTCTCCGTCGAGCGCGTCGAAGCGCCGGAGGAGGCGCCCCGCACCTTCCTCACGCTCGCCACGTCCGGCGGCCTGACGCGCGTCGACCTCGCCGAGGTCACCAGCGTCAGGCTCGACGACCCCGAGCTCCAGGCCGAGCTCGACGCGGCCCTCGCGGCCGTCGCGCGCCACCGCGCCGCCGAGGCCACCACGCTGCGCCTGTCGTTCTCGGGCGATGGCGCCCGGCGCGTGCGCGTCGGGTACGTGCGCGAGATGCCGGTGTGGAAGAGCACCTACCGCCTGGTCGTGGACGACGACGGCACGGGCACGCTCCAGGGCTGGGCGATCTTCGACAACCCCACCGACCTCGACCTCGAGGACGTGCGCGTCTCGTTCGTCGCCGGCCAGCCGGCGGCGTTCGTGACGACCCTCTACGACCCCGTCTACGCCGAGCGCGGCCGGGTCGCGCCGCCCACCGCCGCCGAGCTGACCCCGCGCGCCGACGCGGGGGTCGTGGGCGCGGCGCGCGCGTTGGCGCCGGCGGCGGCGCCCCAGGCCCAGGCGTTCGAGGCCGCCGACCTCGCCGCCGGCGTGACGGCGATGGCCACGGGCGAGCGCAGCGGCGCGACGTTCGCCTACCACGTCGACACGCCCGTGAGCGTGGGCCGCCACCAGTCGGTGATGGTGCCGATCGTGCTGACCGAGGTCGCGGCCGCGAAGGTCGCCCACTACGACGAGCGCGTCCTCGCCGAGCACCCGCTGGCGGCCGTCAGGCTCGTCAACGACACCGGCCTCCACCTCGCCGGCGGGACCGTCACCGTCTACGACGCCAACGGGTTCGCGGGCAACGCCCTCATGGCCGACGTCGTGCCCGGCGACGCCCGCGTGCTCGCCTACGCCGTCGACCTCGAGGTCGCGGCCGACGTCGAGGCGGCGAGCCAGCCCGAGCGCGTGGTGGCGGCGCGGCTCGTGCGCGGCCTGCTCGAGACCGAGGTCAGGCAGCGCCTGACCCGGACCGTGCGCCTGACGCCGCGGACCGAGGAGGAGCGCCTCGTCCTCGTCGACGTGCCGCGCGCCTCCGGCTACGAGGTCGTCTCTCCCGAGCCCGCGCCCCTCGTCACGCCCGACGCCCTGCGCTTCGCCGTCGTCCTGAACGCGGGCGCGGACGCGCGTGCGCCCGAGGGCGTGCCCGTGCAGCAGCGCTGCGCGGCCGGCGACGGGTCGTGCGCGCTCGAGGTCGTGCTCGAGCGCGTGACGCGCCGCTCGGTGTCGCTGATCGACCTCGCCCCCGACGTCATCGCCGTGTACCTCGAGGACCTGCGGCTCGACGACCGCACCCGCGGCGCGCTGCAGGAGGTCATGGCGCTCCAGCGCGAGGCGGCCGGGCTGCGCGCCGACCTCGCCGCCCGCGAGGCGCGCGTGCAGGAGATCGCCGCCGACCAGGAGCGGATCCGGGCGAACATGGCGAGCCTGGACCGGAACTCGAGCCTCTACCGGCGTTACGTCTCGGACCTCGAGGCGCAGGAGGGCGAGCTGGACGCGCTCGAGGCCGAGATCGCCACGCTCAGGCAGCGCGTGCAGGAGGTCCAGCGGGCGCTGCAGGACCTCGTCGGCACGCTCGGCGGCTGAGCCCAGCGCCTGGCCGACGCGTTCGCGGCGCGCCTCAGACGAGGCGCGTGCCGCCGTCGGCCAGGCGGAACCTGACCTCGCGCAGGCCGGGGAGGGCGGCCCTCACCGCCTCCTGCTGGCCGTCGGGGCAGCACACGACGGCGTAGGCGCCGATCTTCCCGCCGGGGAACTGGACGCTCGCGCCCAGGGCTGCGACGGCCGCGCCCACGGCCTCGACGAACCCGTCGACGAACGCGCCCGGCAGGCGCTGCTTCAGGCGCTGCTGCTCCCCGATCGCATGGGCCACGGCCGGCAGGTCGCCGCGCTCGAACGCCGCGGCCGTCGCCTCGCCCAGCGCCTTGATCTCGTGCAGGACCTCGAGCGCGCCCGCGATGCCGTCGGCGAGCCGTCGCAGGCTCGCCTTCGTGCTCGCGGCTCGGCCCGTCTCGAAGAACAGCAGCGAGCGCTCGAAGCGCTCCAGGAACCCGGCCGGCGGCTCGAGGCGTCGCGCCGCGACGTCGGCGCCCCGGTACGTGACGTGGAGCAGCCCGCCGCGGGCGCAGACGTGCGGGTCGTGGTAGCCCGACGCGCCCCCCAGGCGCTCGACCTCGACGTGCGCGGCGTCGGCGGCGACCTCCTCGACCGTCACCGACCGGCCCATCAGCGCGCGCAGCGCGTGCACGACCCCGACCGTGACGGCGCCGGAGGCCCCCAGGCCGCCGTGGTCGGCGGCGTCGAGGCTGACGGTCACGGTGAGCGGCGGTCCGTCGTAGCCCACCTGCAGCACCGACTCGCGCACGAGGTCGACGTCGAGGTCCTCAAGACGCCACGCCTCCTGCGTCCTGCCGCCCCACTCGACGCGCCACGGCCCCGCGGCGGGCGCGGCCGTGACGACGGCGCCGCGGTCGATGGTCGCGCTCACGGTCACCCCGCCGAAGCGCTCGGCGTACTCCTTGAGGTCTGTCAGCCCGCCCGCGAACGGCACGCGCAGGGGCGTGAACGTCGTGACCACGCGCCCACTCACGCCCGCGGCGCGGCCGGCGCGTGCTCGAGCACGCGCCGCACGACGCTCCTGACGTTCTCCTCGGGGCTCGGCAGGGTGCCGCCGAGGTGGACCCACTCGTCGGTGACGACGTACCCGCAGGCCTCGCCGGAGTCGATCGCCCGCTGCAGGTTCACGAGCATCCTGACCTCGCCGCTCTCCGCCCTCGCCTCGCCGATGCGGGCCAGCACCGCCGGCGAGAGCTTCCACAGGCCCACGTCGTACAGGGGTCCCTCGCCCTCCCACACGCGCGTGACGCGGTCGCCCGCGACGGTGGCCCTCAGGAAGGCGGGCTCGTCGGCGTGGCCGGGCCCGAGGCTGACGACGGTGCCCGCCGGGTGCGCCGCCACGGCGCGGAACATGTCGGCGGTGACGAAGAGGTCGGCCTGCCAGGCGATCACGCTGGCCTGCGGCCCGAGAGCGTCGCGCGCCAGCGAGAGGGCGTGGCCGGTGCCGCGCCGCTCGGCCTGGTGTACGTAGACGACGTCGAGCCCCTCGAACCTCGCGCCGAAGTACGCGCGCACCTGCTCCTGGAGGTACCCCACGACCAGCGTCAGGCGGTCCCGGCCCGGCACGGCCACGCCGCTCGCGAGGAGCTGCGTGAGCGTGTGCTCGAGGAACGGCCGCAGGCCGACCGGGTACATGCACTTCTGCAGGTAGGTGCCGAGCCTGCCGAGGCGCGTGCCGTGGCCGGCGGCGAGACAGACGAGGTCCACCAGCGAAAGGTAACACCCGCCCCGCCGACCCCGGGCGCGCGGCCGCCGGGACCGGGGACCGGCGCGGGGAGGGTCGCGGGACGCGCCGCCGAGCCAGCTGCCGGGCGCGCGCCGCCGAGCCCGACGCGGGGTCCGCGCCAAGAGGCCGGGACCGGTGCCGGCCACGGGTCCGCCGCGGTGCCGGGAGAGGATGAAGCCCGCCTCAGCCGCCGCCGTCGGGAAGCGATAGAGTCATGGTCCGTCACGAACGGGTCGGACCCTCACGGGTCCGCGGCAGGAGGTCCTCTCGGCATGGTCGCAGGCGCGCTCGCAACGTCACCCTCGCGCGGGCCACGGCGCGTGCAGGCGAGGCGCGCTTGACCGCGACCGTGAGGCCTCAGGTCAGGGCCCTGAGGCCACCGTTCGACGACGTCGTCGCCGGCGTCACCGTCGCGCTGGTCCTCGTCCCGCAAGCGCTGGCCTACGCCGCGCTGGCGGGCCTGCCGCCGTCCGCCGGGATCATGGCCGCGATCTTCCCGCCGCTGGCGTCGGCCCTCCTCGGCTCCAGCCCCTACCTGCAGACGGGTCCGACGGCCCTGACCGCGCTCCTGACGATGGGCGTGCTGGCGGGCACGTTCGTGCCCGGCAGCCCCGGCTACGTGCAGGCCGCGGCGCTGCTCGCGCTCATGGTCGGCGCCGTGCGGGTCGTGATCGGCCTGGCGCGCTTCGGCTCGCTGGCGTACTTCATGAGCCTGCCGGTGCTGCGCGGGTTCACCAGCGGCGCCGCCGTGATCATCATCGTCTCGCAGGTGCCGGCGCTGCTCGGGCGCGGCTCCGCGGGGCTGGGCGTGTGGGCGGCGGCCTGGCGGGCGGTGAGCGACCCGGCTGCGTACAACTACGTCGCGATCGGCCTGGGCGCCCTGACCGTCGTGGTCGTACGCGGCTTGCGCCGCGTCTCGCCCCTGATCCCCGGCGTGCTCGTCGCCGTGCTGCTGGGGCTGGCGGCCACGGCCGCGTTCGGGCGCGTCACGCCCGTCGTCGGCCCCATGCCCACCACGCTCACCGCCCCGTCCCTCGACCTCCCCTGGAACCGGGCCAGCTCGCTGGTGCTGGGCGCGGCCGTTATCGCCGTCGTGGGCTTCGCCGAGCCGGCGGCGATCGCGCGCACGTTCGCCTCCCGCCGCCACCCGTGGGACGCCGACAGGGAGCTCGTCGCGCAGGGCGCCGCGAACCTGGTGTCGGGCCTGATGCACGGCATGCCGGTGGGCGGCAGCTTCTCCCGCTCGGCGCTCAACCGCCAGGCCGGCGCGAGGACGCGCCTCTCGGGAGCGGTCGCCGGGCTGGCCGTCCTGGCGTTCCTGCCGTTCTCTGGCGTCCTCGAGGGCCTGCCGCGCGCCGTCCTGGCCGCGATCGTGATCGTCTCGGCCACCTCCCTGCTGCAGCTCGGCGCCCTGCTCACGCTGTGGCGCTACGCGAAGATGCAGGCCACCACGGCCCTGGTCACGTTCGTGCTCACGCTCGTCATGACCCCACGCATCGACTACGCCGTCGTCCTCGGCATCTCGCTGGCGGTGATCACCCACCTCTACCGCGAGGCCCAGCTCGGCGTGACCGTCGAGCGCGACGGCGGCACGGTCACGATCCGCTTCGAGGGCGTGCTGTGGTTCGGCTCGCTGCAGGCCCTGGAGCGCGTCCTGCAGCGCCTGGAGGAGGACCTCACCGGCGTCGAGCGCGTGGTCCTCGACACGAGCCGGCTCGGCCGCGTCGACTTCTCGGCCCTGATGCTCCTCTACGACGCCGAGCAGCGGCTGTCCGACCAGGGCCTGGACGTCGCGATCACCGGCCTACACGGCCGCGGCGAGATGATCATGGGGCGGATCAGGCGGGGCTGAGGTCCCGTCAGTCCTCCTCGGGGCTCCTGACCATCAGGAACGGCTTGTCCGCCCGGCGCAGCGCGCCCTCGGCCACCGAGCCGAACATCCAGCGGTTGAAGCCGCGGCGTCCGTGCGTGCCCATCACGACGCAGTCGTGGTCCTTGCTGGCCTCGACGATCGCCTTCACGGGGTCGCCGTCCTCGACCATCCGCGTCGTGGCCGACACGCCGGCCGCCTCGGCGCGCGCCGCGGCCTCCTGGAGGATCTGCTCCCCGCTGGCCCTGAGGTCCTGGTAGAGCTGCGCGGCGTAGGGCATCGCCTCGGGCGTCGCGTACCCGCTGGTGAGGGGGTTCTCGAGCACGTGGAGGAACGTCACCCTGGCGCCGGCGAGCCGGGCGAGCTCCAGGCCCTTCTCGATGGCCTTGTCGGAGGTGCTGCTGCCGTCGGTCGGTATCAGGATCGACTCGAACACGGTGATACTCCTCTCACGACCATCGTAATGCCGCGCCACGGGACGTCCGTCCCCCACGCTCCCGTATCATGAGTCGACCCCCGGCGGCAGCCGGCGAGGGGAGCGCGGAGCACTCGGGCCGCGCCGCTGGAGGACCCATGCGCATCCTGCACCCGACTGACTTCTCGCGCACGGCCGAGAAGGCGCTCATCGTGGCGCGCGACCTGGCGGACCGCCTCGGCGGTTCCCTGCACGTCGTGCACGTGCAGACGCGGTTCGAGGAGACGCTCGGCGCGGTGCGCCTCCGGCCGCACCTCGACAACGTCAACCCCGAGCTGGAGCGGCGCCTCGAGGAGGCACGCCGCGAGGAGGTGCAGCGGCTCAACGACATGCTGCGCAGCCTCGCCAGCCCGAACGGGACGTACGAGCTGCGGTGGGGCGACCCCCTGCCTGAGTTGCTCGCCATGCAGGACGACTTCGACCTGGTCGTGATGGGCGCGCACGGCTCCGACCGGCTCGACAGCTTCTTCCTCGGCGGCGTGGCCGGGCGGTTCCTGCGCCGCACCCGCGTGCCCGTGATCACCGTGCGCGAGGAGAGCACGACGACGAGCGTGCGGCGCGCTCTGGTCGCTACCGACTTCAGCCCGGCCGCCGACGGGGCCGTCGCGGCGGCGCGCCAGCTGGGGGAGCACGGCGTGAGGCTCGTGCTCTGCCACGTCGTCGACGACCCGCGCTTCCGCGACGACCCCGCCTACATCAACACCGTCACCGACTCGCTGAACCTCCTGGGGGAGGGCTTCGAGCGGCACGTGATCCGCTACGGCGACCCGGCGAAGGAGCTGCCCGCCGCCGCGGGCGAGGTCGGCGCCGACCTGATCGTCATCGGGCTCAAGCAGCAGCGCGGTGCGATCGGCCTCCTGCTGGGCAGCCGCGTCGACGCGCTGATCCGCTCTAGCGCCGTCCCCGTCTTAGCCGTGCCCACAGAGGTCGACTGACCTCGCCGCCCTCGGGCTCGGCGGCGCCCGAGGCGGGCTCCGGAGCGCCGGGCGCCGGCTCCGGCGGGGCCGCGGCCGGCGGCTGCGCCGGGGCCGGGTATGGCCGTGACGACGGCGGCAGCGCCCGCTCCCCGGCCGTCGCCGCCGCGCTCCCGCGCCACACCATGGCCGTGCCGCTGGCGATGAGGGCGACGGCGATGAGCGCCTCGACGAGGCGACCCGTGAACAGCGAGATCAGCGCCAGAGCGGCCAGGGCGATCGACAGGTAGAGCCCCCAGCCGGGCCCGCTCGGGGTCCGCCGGTGCAGCATGAACAGCGTCGCGGCGAGGCCGGCGAACAGCACCCAGCCGTTGTCGAGCCGCGGGAACGCGCCCTCCAGCAAGGACATCAGCGCCAGGCTCACGAGAGCGCCGCCCACGAGCAGGAGCCAGCGGCCGCCGCTCTCGCGCAGGAACAGCACGATGCACGCCGCGCCGGCCAGGCCCAGGAGCAGCCCGCCGCCGACGTTGCCGGCGACGACGGCCGCCGCCAGCGCCACGAGCCCGAAGCCCGGGTACAGGGCCCACCAGTGACGGCGGTCGCGGGCGTAGAGCACCAGGAACGCCGCCGCTCCGGCCGCGAACAGGAGGGCCCACAGCACGCTCCTGATGCCGACGGCCCAGGCGAACCTGTCGACGAGGAAGAGCGCGCCGAGCCCGATCAGCAGCGGGCCGAAGGCGTTGGGGCCGAGCGCCGTCCGCGCCCTGCCCGCGTCCGGCGGGGTGGGCAGCGGGGGCGGCGGCTCCGGCGCCGGCTCGGGCGCCTGGCCCCGTCTGCGCCTCACGACGCCACCCCGGCGGCGGCGAACGCCGCGGCGACGAGCTCCTGCGCCTCCGCCTTGAGCCTCTCGAGATGGTCCGCGCCCGCGAAGCTCTCGGCGTAGACCTTGTAGACGTCCTCGGTGCCCGACGGCCGCGCCGCGAACCAGCCGCTCTCGGTCACGACCTTGATCCCGCCCAAGGGCGCGCCGTTGCCGGCCGCCTCGCCCTGGACCGCCAGCACCCGCTCGCCGGCGAGCTCGGTGGCGCGCACGTCCTCGGGGCGGAGGCGCTTCAGGACCTCGCGCTGCGCCCTGTCCGCCGGGGCGTCGACGCGCGCGTAGGCGGGCTCGCCCAGGCGCGCCGTCAGCGCGGCGTAGCGCTCGGCAGGGTCCTGCCCCGTGGCGGCCGCGATCTCGGCGGCGAGGAGGCCCATCACGATCCCGTCCTTGTCGGTCGTCCAGGTCAGGCCGTCGCGCCGGAGCAGGGTAGCTCCCGCGCTCTCCTCGCCGGCCAGGCCGAGGCGACCCTCGGCGAGGCCGGGCACGAACCACTTGAAGCCCACGGGCACCTCGGTCACCTCCCGTCCCGCCTCGGCCGCCACGCGGTCGAGCAGCGCGGTCGTGACGGCGGTCCTGCCGAGGCCGGCGCCCGCCGGCCAGCCCGGACGGTGCTGGAAGAGGTACTCGGCGGCGACGCACAGGAAGTGGTTGGGGCCCATCAGGCCGCCCGCGCGCGTCACGACGCCGTGGCGGTCGGCGTCGGGGTCGGTGCCGAAGGCGACGTCGTAGCGGTCCTTGGCCGCCACCAGGCCGGCCATCGCGTACGGCGAGGAGCAGTCCATGCGGACCTTGCCGTCGTGGTCGACGTGCATGAACCCGAACGCCGGGTCCACGGCGTCGGAGATCACCTCGAGGTCGAGGCCGTAGCGCTCGGCCAGGGGCGCCAGGTAGGGCAGCGCCGAGCCGCCGAGCGGGTCGACGCCGACCCTCACGCCGGCGGCCACGACGCGGTCGAGGTCCACGACCTCGGCGAGGTCCTCGACGTAGGGGCTCACGAGGTCGCGGAGCTCCACGTCACCGCTCGCGAACGCGCGGTCCACCGGGACGCGCTCGACCCTTCGCAGGCCCTCGTCGAGGTGGCGGTTCGCGGCCGCCTGGATGGCCGCGGTCTCGTCGGTGTCGGCGGGCCCGCCGTGCGGCGGGTTGTACTTGAAGCCGCCGTCCTCGGGCGGGTTGTGCGAGGGCGTGATCACGATCCCGTCGGCGCGGCCGGCGGCGGCCCCGCCCCGGCGGCCGGCGTTGTGGCTCACGACGGCGTGGGACACGACCGGGGTGGGTACGGACAGCAGGTCGGGCAGCGGCCCGCCGGGCGTCCTCCGCCCCTGCCACGCGCCCGGCGGGGCCGCCTGGGCGCTGGACACGACGACGTGCACGCCGTTGGCCGCCAGGACCTCGACGGCGGTGAGGAGCGCCGGGCTCGACAGCGCGTGCGTGTCCGCCCCGAGGAACAGCGGGCCGGTCACCCCCCGCGCGGCCCTGTGGTCGGCCACGGCCTGGCAGATCGCGGCGATGTGGTCCTCGTTGAACGAGCGCTCCTCGGACGTGCCCCTGTGCCCCGAGGTGCCGAAAGACACGGACTCGCCCGCGCGCTTCGGGTCGGGCTTCAGGGCGTAGTAAGCGGCCACGAGGCGGGGGACGTCGATCAGGAGGCTGCGTGGCGCCGGCTTCCCGGCCAGAGGATGGGTGCTCACGTGGCTTACCTCCGACAGTAGCGACCACGTTACAACCCGAGCGTGAGGCGACCGCGTCGGGAGCGGGGGCCGCGGTACTGGTGGTAGACTCCTTGTCGCTATTCCGGCCCGGCGCCGGACGGGAAGCTGCGGTCGCGGTACTGGGTGCCGCGACCGCGCGCAGTGCTGGGACCGGACGACCACAGGCACCAAGTGGAGGAACGATGGACCTGCTAATCACCCTCGTACCGCTGGCAGCCATAGCCGCGCTCGTCGCGGCCGGGATGCTGGCGCGTAGCGTCATGGCGGCCCCGACCGGCAACGAGCGCATGGTCGGGATCTCCGATGCGATCCGCCAGGGAGCCGCGGCCTACATGAACCGCCAGTACCGCACGATCGCCGTCGTCGCCGTGGTGATCGCGGCCATCTTCGCGATCGTCGCGCTCACCTCGGAGCCGGGCCACGACCGCACGCTGTGGTGGTGGACGACCGTCGGCTTCCTCGTGGGGGCGCTGTTCTCCGCGATCAGCGGCTACGTCGGCATGAACGTGGCGGTGCGCGCGAACGTGCGCGTCGCCCAGGCGGCGCGCGAGGGCCTGCCCGGCGCGCTGAAGATCGCCTTCGACGGCGGCGCCGTCGCCGGCCTGGCCGTGGCGGGCCTCGCCCTCCTCGGCGTGGCCGGCTTCTTCTGGCTGTTCACGGTCGTGCTCGGCCTCGCGAACCCCGTCGAGCCGCTGGTGGGCTTCGCCTTCGGCGCCTCGCTGATCAGCCTCTTCGCGCGCGTGGGCGGCGGCATCTACACCAAGGCCGCCGACGTCGGCGCCGACCTCGTCGGCAAGGTCGAGGCCGGCATCCCCGAGGACGACCCCCGCAACCCGGCCGTGATCGCCGACAACGTCGGCGACAACGTCGGCGATTGCGCCGGCATGGGCGCCGACCTGTTCGAGACGTACGCCGTCACCGCGATCGGCGCCGTGTTCCTCGGCTTCCTGCTGCCTGGCACCGGCACCGTGACGAGCCTCGTGACGTTCCCGCTGCTCCTGGGCGCGATCGCGATCGTGGCCAGCATCGTCGGCACGCAGTTCGTGAAGCTGGGCGCGAACAACGACATCATGGGCGCGCTCTACAAGGGCGTCTACGCCAGCGCCGCGCTCTCGGTCGTCGGCTTCCTCCTCGCGAGCTGGGGCCTGTTCCGGAACGCCGACCTGGCCGCGCTGCTCGGCCGCGACGTCACCTGGTTCGGCCTCTTCCTCACGAGCCTCATCGGCATCGCGGTCGTGCTGCTGATCATGTACATCACCGAGTACTACACGGCCACGCGCTTCCGCCCGGTGCGCCGCATCGCCGAGGCCTCCGTGACCGGCTCGGCGACGAACATCATCTCGGGCCTCGCCGTCGGCATGCAGTCGACCGCGCTGCCCACCGTAGTCCTCGTGCTCGCGACCTTCGGCGCCTTCCAGCTCGCCGGCCTCTACGGCATCGCCGTCGCGGCCGTGGCCATGCTGTCGGTCACCGGCATGGTCGTGGCTATGGACACCTACGGACCCATCACCGACAACGCCGGCGGCATCGCCGAGATGTCGGAGCTCGACGATTCGGTCCGCGCCAACACCGACGCGCTCGACGCCGTCGGCAACACGACCAAGGCCGTCACCAAGGGTTACGCGATCGGCTCGGCCGCCCTCGCCGCGCTCGTCCTCTTCGCCGACTTCGCCGAGCGCCTGAAGCTCGTCGACGCGCTGCGCTTCGCCGAGGGCGCGTTCCGCCTCAACGACCCCATCGTCCTCGTCGGCCTGCTGATCGGCGCGATGCTGCCCTTCCTCTTCTCCTCCTACCTGATGGAGTCGGTCGGCAAGGCCGCCGGCAGCGTCATCGAGGAGGTCAGGCGGCAGTTCCGCGAGATCAAGGGGATCATGGAGGGCACGGCCAAGCCCGACTACGGCAAGGCCGTCGACATCGTCACCCGCGCCGCGCTGCGCGAGATGGCCCTCCCCGGCGTGATCGCCGTCGTCGCGCCCCTCGTCGTGGGCTTCCTGTGGGGCCCGCTGGCGCTCGGCGGCCTGCTCATCGGCGTGATCGCCTCCGGCCTGATGATGGCGCTGATGATGTCCAACGGCGGCGGCGCCTGGGACAACGCCAAGAAGTACATCGAGGACGGCAACCACGGCGGCAAGGGCTCCGAGGCCCACGCCGCGGCCGTCGTCGGCGACACGGTCGGCGACCCGTACAAGGACACCGCCGGCCCCTCGATCAACCCGCTGATCAAGGTCATCAACACCGTGGCCCTGATCTTCGCGGGCGTGATCGCCCTGTCCGGGGGCTGGCTGCTCTAGGCCAGACAACGCAGGCACGCGAAGGCGCCGGCGGGCCCTGTTCCGCCGGCGCCTTCGTTCGTCTCCGCTCGTGTAAGCCCACCGGGGGACGAGACCCGGGTGCGGCACGCGCGCCGCGGGAGCCGAGGTCGCGCACAGGCGGCCCCTGAGCGCCGAGCACCACGCGGGTTACGCGCCATGACCGGCCCGGTATGCCTTACGGTAGGCCCAAAGAACGATGATAACCCGCATCCGCGGGCCGCAATAGGACGCACGACCATACTTGGGTCCTACGCCATGGCGTAGCATCGTAGGCGAAGGAGGTTCTGTTATAGACGAACAGACCCACTTCTTAGGAGAGCGGCCCCAGTCCCACTAGAGGCTCGACCGAGTCACCCGCGGCCCAGACGCCGAGAACCGGGAACCGACGGAGCACGAAAAGGCGACGGGGTCGTTCTTCATTGTTGCGCCGCGTAGCCCTGGGTCGGCGCCGCACTGTCCGTCGCCCCCGCGCGCCCCGCCCCCGCCCGGCACGCACGTCAGGCCGACTCCGGTACCGGCCTCGGCCGGCAGGTGCCCCGCTGTGACGCATCACGCCTTGCCGGGCACGCTCGGCAACTGTCACACTCTCCTTGGCCGCCGTCCATCAGCCCGTGGGCGCGGCGCCTGGAGAGGAAGTCATGGCCTACGTCATCGCCGAGCCCTGCATCGGCACGAAGGACGCCTCCTGCGTCGACGTCTGCCCCGTCGAGTGCATCTACGAGGCCGACGACCAGTTCTACATCCACCCCGAGGAGTGCATCGACTGCGGGGCCTGCGTCCCGGCCTGCCCGGTCGACGCGATCTTCCCCGAGATCGACGTGCCCGCCGAGTGGGAGACGTACATCGAGAAGAACGCCCGACTCTCGGGCCTCTGAGGCTCGCCCGGCCCGACGGCCGGGAGGCGCGTCCGGCCTAGGCGGCCCCAGGCGCGCCGCCGCGACCGGGCGCGGTGCCGGCGCCCCGCGCCCCGGCGGCCCGGCGCGGCGCGACCGCCCGCTCGCCCCTTCTCATCGCCCGACTGCCTAGCTTGGCTAGCGACGACCCTTCGATCTCGAGGAGGTCCCATGCTGGCTCCAGAGCAGGTCCGTTCCCTCTCCGAGCAGCTCGCCCCGTACGGCGACAGAGTCATCAGCCTCTACCTCGACGTCAACCCGGCCTCCGCGGACAACCAGCGCAAGGCCTGGGTCCTGCGCGCGCAAGCGGCGATGGAGCAGCTCGGGCTGCCCAACGGCAGCGCGCGACGCATCGCCGAGCGCCTTCGGGGCCAGGTCTTCGAGGGGGCCAGGACGGTGGCGGTCTTCGCCCATCCCGACGACGAGGAGCTGTTCCACACCGTCCCCATCGAGCACACGCTCCGCGCCGTCACGGGGCACGACGGCGCGATCGCGCGCTTCGGCGAGGCGTTCCTCGCGCCGATCCAGCTCAACCTCCTGAGGCGCCGGCCCAGCCTGGTGCTGCAGGTCGTGGGCGACCGCGTCAGGGTCTTCCTCGTCTCGCCGGGACGCATCGAGGAGCTGGCGAAGGTGCAGCAGACGTGGGACGAGACGTTCTGGCGCACCGACGAGGCGACCGGCTCGTTCAAGCCGGGCGAGACGCAGCGCGGCGGCTCGCCGAAGGACGCCTACGAGGAGCGCACGGCGGACTGGATCGCCAGGCTCTACAAGCGCGTCGCCGCCGACCTGCGCCAGCTCGTCGCGAAGCACGGCGCCGCCCGCGTGATCCTCTCGGGCACGGCCCCCGACCTCGCCGCGTTCGAGGAGCAGCTCGACCCCGCCACCGCCGCCAAGGTCACGGGCCGCATCCCGCTGCAGCCGAACCCCGAGGCCTCTGCCGGCTCCCTCCACGCGCTGTTCCTCGAGGCCGTCGCCGCCGCCGAGGAGGCCGAGGCGTCGGCCGACCTCGCGCGCGCGAAGGAGGAGGGCGTCGTCGGCGCCGAGCCGACCCTGGGCGCCGTCAACGAGAGCCGCGTCCACCTGCTGATCGTCCCCGACGTGCCTTACCAGGAGGTCTGGCGCTGCCGCGACACCGGCCGCGTGTTCGCCACGCGGGAGCGCGGGGCCGCCGAGTGTGACGGGGCCGGGCTCGAGCCCCTGCCCCTCGCCGACGCCCTGCCGCGCCTCGCCCAGGACCACGGCATGGAGCTGCGCTTCGTCAGCGGCGACGCCGACCGTCGGCTGCGCGAGGAGCTGGGGGGCCTGGCCGGCCTGCTGCGCTGGTAGCCGGCGGCGCGGCCCCACGCGCGGCCGCCTCCGGTCCGTCCGACCTCCCGCCGGCCGCGGCCCTGAGGTCCTCGAGCTCCACCGCCATGTCGGCGACCTGCGCCTTCGCGGCGACGACGGCGGCCTTCGCCGCCTCCAGCGAGCTCAGCGCCCTCTCCAACGCGGCCAGCGCGCCGCCGTCCTCGAGCAGCGCCCGCCGCGCCAGGCGGCGCTCGCGCCAGCGCAGCAGCGCCGCGGGCACCCCGGCGCCGAAGCCGGCGAGCGCGGTGCCGGCCAGCACGGCGGCCAGGAGGTTGTAGAGGGTCGCGGCCGCCGGCCCGCCGCCGAGGTAGTAGTCGAGGAGCGGCGTGAGGAACGGCGCCGAGCTCACGAACGCGACGTCGATGACCGCCAGGTGGAACCGGAAGGCCGCCGCCGCCACGACGCCGACGCCCAGCCCCCACCACCCCAGGCCGGCGAGGCGCCCGCTCCTGGGGGCGCCGCCCCGCACGAGGCCGCGTAGGTCCTGCGGACCGGCGGCGCGGGCGAAGAGCGCCATGCCCACGAGCGCTCCCGCGAGGGCACCGAGGCCCACCCAGCGCCTCAGCGTCGCCGAGAGCCACGCCGTGGGGGTCAGGAACACGGCCAGCAGCGCCAGCACCGCCGGCACGAGCTGCACGACGGTGACGGCCGTGCCGTAGACGCCGAGGGCCTCCTTCAGCCACTCGTAGGCCTTGTTGCCGGCACCGATGAGCTTCTTCGGGCTAGCGCCCCTCGCCCCCCGGCTCGCGGGGCCGCGTGCTGCCATCAGGGCCTCGGGAGGAACGCCGGCAGCACCACCGTGAGGAGGTCCGCGCCGCCCGCGCCGGGCTCGCGGACCGTCAGGGTGAGGAGGTCCCGGTAGGCGGCGCCGCCCGCCGGCACGCGGACGCTCACGGCGCCCGGCGCGCGGTGCGTGACGGGCACGAACGCTCCCGTGGCGGCAGCTCGGAAGGGGCTGGGGCCGGTGACCGCGGCGTCGGCGGCGCCCGGCAGCAGGTCGAAGGCCTCCCAAGCCAGCACGAAGCGGGTGCCGTCGAGCTGTGTCGGGTCGTCGGCCGTGGCCTCGTAGACGAGCGTGAGGCCGTCCTCCCCGCGCTCGAAGCGCGACTTCACGACCAGGTCGAGCGCGACGGCGCGCCCCTGCGAGTCGACGACCGTGCCCGCTACCTCGGTACCGACGCTGGCCGCGGCGGCGCCCACGTCCGGGGAGCTGAAGGCGACGAGGCCGGGGCTGGTGACGTGGAAGGAGTCGGCGTTCAGGCCGTAGCCGATCGTGGTCTCGCCGCCGACGAAGTCACCGTCGAAGTAGCGCGCGACCTCCAGCCAGGGGCACTCCTGGTCCCGGGGGCAGCGCGCGAGCCTGGCGACGTCGACGAGGACCTCGGAGCCGGCGGCCCACCTCACGGGCGTCGGCGGGCTGCCCGGCAGGTTCCGCAGGCGGTAGGCCGTGCAAGCGCGGCCGTCGGCGGCCGTGCCGCCCAGGGACTCGAACACGAACGCGAAGCCGCCCTCCCGCGCCTCGGCGGGCGGGACGGGCAGGCTCTGGGCCACCTGGCAGGCGAGGACCGTGGCGGCCGCGTCGGGTCCGCCGGCCGCCTGACCGCCTGGGGCGGAGGCGTGGGAGACGCAGAGGAACAGCGTTGCCGCCGCCGTCAGGGCCCGTACTGCTGGGCACCGCGGGTCGGGCATGGCGGCATGTTAGGGCACGCCGGCGCCCCGGTCACGTCCCGCCACGCGCCTCGCCCTGAGCGCGAGGAACAACGGGATCTCGGGGTTCGAGCGCCCCTCCTCGTCCTTGACCGGGTCGGGCAGCTCGACGAGGGCGTCGACCCACAGACCCTCGGCGGCCAGCGCGTTCACGTAGTCCTGCAGCGGCCTGTGGAAGCTGATGGTGGCGCCGCGCGGCGCGCCCTTCCTCACCTCGGCGTACTCCTTCATCGGCACAGCCCCAGCCGTGAGGTAGCGCTCGACGCGCCGGTAGGTGAGCTTGCGCTTGGGGTCGTAGCCCCAGCCGCTGCCCCGCGGCGGCCGGAACGCAGGGTGGACCATGAAGGCCACGACGCGGCCGTCCGGCTTGAGGACCCGCGCCGTCGAGGCGAAGACCTGGTCGAGGGGGTCCATGTCCTGCAGGCTGAGCAGGAACACGGCCGCGTCGAAGGTGCCGGGCGCGGCCGACGTCGTGCCGGCGAGGTCGCGGGCGTCGCCCTCCTCGAACCGCCCGTCCTCGCCCCGGCGCCGGCGCGCCAGGCGGATCATCTGAGCGCTGGCGTCGACGCCGAGGTACTCGGCGCCGGCCTTGACGACGTGGAACGCGAGCACGCCCGTGCCGCAGCCGACGTCGATCACGCGCTCGCC
>Ga0079223_10000049_pt1 | contig 36454 bp, 33 predicted proteins | sample Stecom2011_FD_75072 | JGI IMG/M metagenome (GOLD analysis project Ga0079223, IMG submission 75072) | Agricultural soil microbial communities from Utah to study Nitrogen management - Steer compost 2011 | ecosystem: Environmental > Terrestrial > Soil > Agricultural land | place: USA: Utah...
ACAAAAATGGGTTATCCCTGGTCTCTGGCCAAAGGATTCGATACTTCAGCCCCCCTCTCCCGGTTTGTCCCAGCTACGTTGATAGATAATATCTATCACGAAGAGTTTACCCTTACCCTCAATGGTATCAGAAAACAACACAACAGTCCGGCTACCATGATCTTCAGGATCGATGAGATAGTCGAATTTATCTCCCGTTTCTATACCCTGGATACCGGAGATGTTATTTTTTCCGGAACACCAATGGGAACTGGCAAGCTGAAAGATGGGGATATTGTAAAAGCCACCCTGGGGGATCTTGTTTCTATAACCTGTCCTGTAAAAAGCGAGAGTTGATATTAGCAGTTCTGTATCCTGTTATTTTAGCTTGCATCTATCAACTTTCTGCTATATATTATCTTACATGTATCAATACAAAATGAGGAGGAGATATGAGCAGTTATCATGAACCTGTTGATGAATTGACCAAAGAGGATCGTGACTATTCGAGAGCTTTGAACAGTCTGAAAGAGGAGATCGAAGCGATTGACTGGTATCAGCAGAGAGTAGCAACAACAACTGATCCAGAATTGAAGAAGATCGTTGAACACAACAGAGATGAAGAGATCGAGCATGCTGTAATGGTATTGGAATGGTTACGCCGCAATATGCCAGGTTGGGACGAGGAGATGCGAACCTATCTTTTTAGCACCAAACCGATAACCGAACTGGAAGATGACGAAGAAGAGGATGGTAACTCTGATCTCGGCATTGGAAAACTCAAATAAAGCGAGGTGAATTATGGATATTTACAGACGACATTTAGCACCGATAACCGAGAGTGCCTGGGAACAGATCGAAGATGATGCCAGGACTGGATTGATAAATCTTCTGTCAGCCCGTAAGGTAATTGACGTCGAAGGACCCAGAGGCTGGAATTTTTCTGGAATCCCAGAAGGAAGAATGAAGTTGGTAGAACCGGCAAAGAACAAAGGTTTCAGTTATGGGATCCGCAAGGTTATCCCTGTTGTAGAGCCGCGAGTCAGTTTTAACCTCAACATCTGGGAACTCGATAATGCAACTCGTGGAGCAGAAGATATCGAACTGGACAATATGATGAAAGCAGTCGAGAAGATAGCCGCTTTCGAAGAGAAGGCAATCTATAATGGCCTGAAAGATGCCGGTATTGAAGGACTTCTTCCTTCTGCAGAGAATACAATAAATCTTCCCAAAGAGCCGGGAAAATGGGTAGCTTCAATCTCTGAGGCTATTCTTAAGATGCAGGAGAATTCTATCGAGGGACCTTACTCGCTTGTTCTCCCGCCGGCAATCTGGAAGACTATCAACTATTTCGCTGAATGTCACCCCATTCTTTTTCAGATAAGAGAAATCATTAAGGGTGATATAATACTTTCAAAATTCATTGATAATGGACTTCTTATCTCTACGAGAGGGGATGATTTCCGTATGACTCTCGGCAGTGATTTCTCGATTGGTTATGAACATCACGATTCGAAAGAAGTAACCCTCTTCTTGACCGAATCCTTTACCTTCCAGGTTTTTGAACCTCTGGCAGCAGTTAAGATCCAGGTCAAATAAGTAACCAACAAACCTCCCATAATGAGGGCCGGGTAATACCGGCCCTTTTTTCATTTTAAAATCTCTCGATTCGCTTGAAAGATATGAACTAGTTGGGTTAGGGATAGACTGTGTTATTTTCTTTTTTCTCTAATTACTGGATACCTTAAGGGACGATGGGAGTCGGCTAATTCCGACTCCCATCGTCCCTTAAATTAACCTGGCTTCACTTTAATAAACGGGAAGTGTTCTTCCTTGAATCCGATCTCTTTACTCTATTGCCATTTTATTCTTATCTGTGATCTTTTCCAGAGCAGATTCTATCACATCGACATCAACAGAAGTATTGACACAGGGACCGAAGGGTCTTTCGTTCAATACTCCAAAAACCGGAATGGGGAAGACATCGAGCAGTCCGTCCACGAGATCTCTTTCACAGGCAACAGCGATGATAAATTTGGGCTTGTGTTTGATGATAATTCTTCTGGCCAGCGAACCACCGGTAGCTATCGCTATCTTGACTCCGGTCTTTCTGGCCAGCTTCTTTAAGTCACTGATCTTACACTTACCACACTCTTTACAGTTATTGATATCAACAGTTACCCTGATCAGGCACTCGGTATTCTGCAGGCAATGAGGCAGGAGGATGAGAATATCTCCAGGACTGTATCTTCCGCTCATGACCTTGACGAAGGTGTTATTAACGTGAACGAATGATTCTCTTATCCTGTCTTTACGAATCCCTACTAATCTCCCCAGCAGGACAGTAGAGGGGAATATGAATCTAAGAGCTAACCGGACAGCGGTTCTGGTTATTATGAAGTTACGTTCCAGATATGAGGTCAATAAGAGGAGAACAATCCCCAGGACAACGATAAAGTAAAATAATCTCAGAATATTCAGTACCGAACTGGCAAAGAGTTTATTAATCTCATGCAGACGTGGTGAAATAAACCACCAGAGCAGAGTAGTTATGATCATCAGCATTATCAGGCTAACTGTCGATAGGATCAAAAAGAGGTGTTTACGCTTATGGTCGATCACCAACTCCACTTTTCAAAGATTCTCCTCTCTCTATTCTGGCACCCAAACTAAAATCAAAGGCTGTCATTATCTTTTTCCCTGCCGGTTGTACTCTCGTCAATAAAATTTTTCTGTCTCCGGCTGATACAATTATTCCTTTCTTCTTTATCACGTCCGAAATCATTCCAGGTTCACTGTCTGCTGCTTTATCGAGCAGTTCGGTTTCAATAATCTTGATACGTCTGCCCCGGAAAAATGTAATTGCTCCCGGTTCCAATGCCAGGCCACGAACCCTGTTATGAATATCTATTGCTTTAGCTTCCCAGTTCAGTATGAGATCCTCTTTTTTCAGTTTATAACAATAGGTAGCTTCACTCTCATTCTGTTCTATAACTTCTAACTTTCCACTCTCCAGTTTCTTGAGAACATCTATCAGGAGTCCGGCTCCAGTATTGGCCAGTTTTTGTGAAAGAGAGGTATAGTTATCAGCATCATCTACAGGTATTCTTTTCTGTTGCAGAATGGGGCCACTATCCATCCTAACATCCATTTTCGCTACCGTTAATCCGGTATAATTTTTCCCATCGAATAGTGCTTGATTTATCGGGGTTGCACCTCTGTATTCCGGGAGGAGAGAAGGGTGAAGATTAATACAACCGTGAACAGGAAGCTGGAGAATCTTCTTTGGAAGAAAGGCACCATAAGCTACAGTAATTATTATATCTGGTCTTAGTGTTTTCAGCCTCTGAAACAGTTCGTCTTCTTTAATATTTTCCGGTTCTATAACAGTGATAAACAAACCTTCAGCAGCCTGTTTAACCGGTGAGTCTATCAGTTTAAGCTTTCTTCCCTTCGGCCTGGCAGGCTGGGTAATAACTAACTCCGGTCTGTATTCTGTCTCTGCTAATTTCTGAAGGGCTGGAACAGCAAACTCAGGAGTTCCTATGAATATCGTTCTCTTTATCGGTGAAATATGTATCAAGATTGACTCCGCTTCTGTCAGTTTTCTGTTCCAGATTTTTTAGTTTCCATTTCAACGATAACAGTTTTAGTTTCGAGATACGATCGATGAAGAGGATTCCGTCCAGATGATCATTTTCATGCTGAACAGCCCTGGCAAAGAACCCCTCTATTTCGTAGCGTTTTCTGTTTCCTTCCAGATCTGTAGCCTCGATCTCGATCTTCTCGGCACGTTTCACCTCAGCAAAGATCTCCGGTAGGCTGAGACACCCCTCTTCCTGTGATGTTATTCCGCTTATAGCTAAGAATTTCGGGTTGATGAAGATAGTGGGATTCTTCTGATTGGTTCTAAACCAATCGGGATCTACCACGAACATGCAGAGATCAATCCCTACCTGTGGGGCAGCCAATCCAACCCCATCCTTTTCATACATGGTGGCTACCAGATCGGCTGCGAAATTCCTTATCTCTTTATCTATCTTTTCGACAGGACGGCATTTCTTTCTTAGTGTTTCATCGCCGTAAATCCTGATCGGTAGAATCTGAGGGGCTGGTCTGCCCTGAACCGATTCTGAAGAGAGATAATATCTATTTGATAGGTTCATCTTTTCCGACAGGCTCCTGCCAGTATCCGGCGATAGCGACTCTTTTGATTTCGATCTTAGTATTGTTAGAGTCATCTATCTTCAAAGTTAGGGTATCCTTCTCTTTCTTAATGTTAGTTATCTTACCTATGATACCACCGTTCGTGATCACTTCATCACCTATCTTCAACGCTTCCAGTAGCCTCTGATGCTCTTTCTGCCGCTTTTGCTGAGGTCTGATAATAAGCAGATACAGTATGAGAAAGAGAAATATGAAAGGGAGAAAACTAACTATCGGGTTTGGGGCATCTGCCGTCCCGGCCTGTAATAGTACATAAAACATATCTTACTCCTTTATTCTGATCTTGTGCGTCTTCTGGATGAGAAACAACTCATCCTATTCTTATTCTTCTTATAAGCTATTAGATTTTGGCTCATTTTTTACAAAAATACAGCTGACATCATCCGGTCAAGAGGAATATAAAGTATCCGATCTGAATCAGTAAATTGGCGTAGATTCCTGCCATCACATCATCGAATACAATACCCCACCCCCTTTTCCATCTCTGAATTGTATCAATGGGTGGTGGTTTTATTATATCGAAAAGCCTGAAGAGAAGAAAGGCTGCAACAGCAATCGCAATAGTTTTCGGCAGAAAAAGAACAGCAAAAAAGAACCCGACAAACTCATCGAGTACTATCCTCTTATCGTCTCGTTGCATTAGTTTTTCTGCTTCGCCGGTGATTAGAACAGCAGGTATTATTACTAGTAGCGGAAATAACCAGAAGCAGGACAACTCCAGGACAGTTTTCGGAATTATCAGGTAAACAATAAGGGCAAGAATAGTTCCGACTGTTCCGGGTGCTACAGGAAAATAGCCTGCATAAAAGAGGGTAGCCAGTAATCTAAATATCTGTTTCAAATCTATTCTGGCCCGGTTAGTTAGCGAATATTTCTACGTAAGATTCTTCTCGCAGGTTATTAACCCACCGCTCGTATTGCTCTATCTGCTTAAGGGTATGCAGATATTCTCGTAATTCTTCTCTAACCTCTTCAAGCCTGAAAGGCCTTTCTGGAACCCTTGCCAGTTTACCGAAAATATAAAGGTTGTTATCTTCACGAATAACCTCTGTATATTCTCCAATATCTATACTTATCAGTTCTGTATCGAACATCTCCGGATAGTCATCCTCAACAAATTCACCAATTATACCCCCTTTCTGAGCTGACTCATCGTCAGAATAGAGCTCTGCCAGCTGCTGAAAATCCTTACCTTCTCTGATCTGCAGCAGAATATTATCCATCAATTCTTCAACTGTCGTTACATCATCCTCCGAAGGCTCTATAATCTTCAGTATATGTCTTACTCTTATTTCGTCACCTTCACGCTCTTCCATCTTTATTATATGATAACCGAATTGGGTTTCGACTATCTTGCTGATCTCTCCTGGTTTTAATTCAAATGCGACATCTTCGAACTCCCTGATCATGGTTCCTCTGGCAAAGAAACCAAGATCTCCACCATTAGCCGAACTTGGGCAGTCACTGTTTTCCTTTGCCAGATCAGCAAAATCCTCTCCTTCTCTTAGCAGATCATAGATACGGTTAGCATCACTCAATATCTGACGTTTTGTTCTCTCACTCGGCACAATGTCCTTTCTTATCATTCCAAGCTCAATAGATTCGGGACGAAGGGGGAGTTCATGCAGATTATCTTCATAATATTCCTCTATCTCTGCTTCTGTTATATGTATTCTGCTTGTAATCTCATTCTGAATTATCATCTCTTTCAGTCTCTGTTCCCTGATCATTTCATCATAAAACTCTCTCAAATCTGACATCGAAAGGCCCGCTTTCCTGAGTTCCTCTCTCAGAACAGTATCTGATCCATATACCGATATCTGATGCTCGATCTGATTATCTATCATCTGCCTTATCCTGAACTCGTCGAGCCGATAATTCCGGTCTCTCGCTGTTTGTAAAACAAGACGGGATTCGATCATATCATTGATTATGTCAATCTCTGTTATATCTGGAGTCATAGCTCCTATCTGCTCGATCTGTAACATCTGTTTATCAAGATCACTCCGAAGAATTACTTCCCTGCCAACCCTGGCAACTATATAATCCACTACCTCTGCTTTAAGAAGCGTTAGAGCAGTGATTATCATGATCACTAATGTTATCTTTCTCATTCTTTCCTCTATCTGTTGATTATTATCTCCGACCTCTCGGTTAAATCTTCCATAAATTTTGCTATTTCTTCACTTCTTCGCTCTTTCAGCATCTCTTCCTTTACCTCTTCCATTACTTCAGTAAAGGGACGCTCCATAATCCTTTCTCTTGTATCGGTATAACGGATCAGATATATTCCGTTACTGACAGATACCCTGGCGAAACGCCACTGGCTAAGATTGCTGAGTACATTCCATATAACTGGACCCATCTCTTCTTCTGTCTGATATCCGGCAAAACCGTCTGTCTCCCTTGTTCTCTCCTGAGAATATCTCCTGGCTGCTTCTGCAAAAGTTATTTCTCCTGAATTAATCATGCTCGAGACTGAATCTGCCATAGCCGTTCCAGACAGAAGTATTCTCTGAACTCTGTATTCCATTACTTCACCTGTATAGCGACTTTTATGGATCTGATAGTAGTTGAACATATCATTCTCAGTCAACTCTATATCGTGTATTATCTTTGCCAGAAGGGTATTGGCCTTAATTCTCTTCTCTGCAAGCTTTATCCTTTCACCTATTTCGGGATTGTCTGTTATGAGTAAATTATCTGCTTCCTGGGCTAAGATGGTCAATCTTATCAGGTCTTCAAGAGCTTCTCTCTCTTCTCCGTTCGTCATATTCTCAAGATTATCGTAACCTATAAACTCTCGCAGTCCGGTTGCGGTTATCTTCTCATTGTTCACTGTAGCTACGATATCATCCTCTGTCGGTAGCTTTTCTTCACTGCACGAGACGATATAGAGGAGAAGTAGCACTAATAGTGCTAACTTAAAAGCTGCTTTTTTGATAACCACTGATTTTTTATCCATTCACAAAACCGGTTACTCCTGAGTAAAGGGAAGAGTATAGATAATCCTCAAATATGGCCTTTTATCTTCTTCCGGGCTCATCTGGTTGTGGAAGCTGACAAAGCTGTTATCCTTATTCTCCAGTGATGACCTTAGTACTATTCCTTTGTTATCACGGAGTTCCGAGACATAAGACTGAACTATAGAGGTTATATTTACGGCAACCGAATCGGCTGCGCTATTCAATACGGATGTATATGAAGGTGATACAACTTCCATCTTGTCATTGATCGATTCATCGAATTCTTCCGGTATGAACTCCTCCTGCAGGATATAAGGATATATCTCGAAAAGAGTCTCGGCAAAGTGGTAATTCTCTTCATTCTCCTGACGAAATAGAAAAAGTTCAGCTTTATTAACAGTTATCTTCTTCAGATCTCCATCAGCAGGAAGAGGATCGAAAAATTCTTCTTCTATATTGAGTTTCAGCACTGTCCTGATGGGGGCAAGATTTGCAAGAACCATCTCCTCTCCGAGAAACTGAGCTTCCTCAATTATTTCCGAGTTAATAAATGTTTCCTGAATGGGAATCCTGTTATACTCGACAACCGTAGTATCATCAGCTGCAGGATGATATTCGAACTGTAATCTAGGTGCATCAACAGTCTCTCTTGACCAGAATTCCAGATATCGATTATCGACGCTGGCTGATGTTTCGGCAAACAGAGCCAGGCCATAGCTCTCACGCTCTTCAACGATCCAACCCTCTACTATGTCCTGAATCAGCGAGGATGGAAATGTGAAGACTACTGTACTATCACTTTCACTGACCTGGTTACTGATCTCAAGAATATCGAGATTGTGATAATCAACCCAGCTCTCGTTCCAGGCTATATCCTCTTCTGCATACTCCCAGGTAGCATGAATGTGATTCCATTGCTGTTTAATCAAGCCAAGATGCAAAATCAGACCTTCACTATTGTAATGAGACTTGATATTGATAACTAGCTCGGCAGGTTCTTCTGTTGCAACAAAACCGGAATCAGGCAGGTTAGCAAAACGGTAAAGGGTTAGCGACTCATTATGAAGAAACTTTCCGACAATACTCTTATTGTTACGAAGAAAGGGTGTCGGATTGTTCTGGTAGGAATAACTATATTCGATAATATCTTCAGATGCTATCGTCAGAATATGGGGCTGAATCTCTGTATCTTCACCTATGACATTCTTTCTGTTCGAACAGCCAGAAAGAAGGATGAACATCAACATGACGACCAAAATTATGCTTACTATTCTCATTCTTTTAATAGTCCTTTTATATATATATTTTTAGTATTAGTCTTAGGTTAAGTGGATATGGGGATAAGTCAAGAGCAAAGTTCATAACCCTTCATCTGACTGAAAATTAAGAAGAGCAGAAGGGTGTGTATAACTTGTGTACATCTCTGAGCTTTTATATCTCTTATCCACGTCTATTTCCTTTCTATAGCGGATGACAAAGGTTCTCAACATCTATCAACAACAAGGTGTGTGGATAAGTGGATAACCTGCTCGAACATGCCAGAAAGTTTTGTTAGCAAACAAGTTAACTTATCGCCTTGATGTCTTTGATGATCTTTTCTACTTGAATGCGAAAATCAACATCCGAGCGGAACAGGTTTTCTATATGTTTCCTGGCATGTAGAACGGTAGTATGATCCTTTCTCTGATAGTAAAGGGCGATATCTTTTAATGATAACTGAGGAATCAATAAATTAGTGAGATACATGGCAACCTGGCGGGGAAATACGATATTTTTCTTTCTCGTATTGCCGAGCAGTTGTCCGGGAGTAAGGTCATAATGAGCACACACCTTGTTCATTATGCTGTTTATATTTATATCTACTACCTTGTCTGAAATCATATCGTTGAGGATCTCTTTACAGAGCAGCTTGTCGATCTCATCGGGATTGATATTATTATAAGAACAGTAGGCAAGGATTCTGATAAGTGAACCCTCCAGAGCTCTGACATTGTTAATTATATTTTCGGCGACAAATTCCAGAATTTCCGGATTGAGGATAATGTTCTCTGTCTCGGACTTCTTCTTCAGAATTGCCATTCGTGTTTCAAAATCGGGTGTCTTGAGATCAGCAAGCAGTCCACTTTCGAATCTCGTTACAAGACGTTTCTCCAGGTCCTGGATATCTTTCGGAGGTCGGTCACTGGTCATGACGATCTGTCTTTTTGTTTCATAGAGAGAATTGAAAGTATGAAAGAATTCCTCCTGTATACCCTCTTTCTTGGCCAGGAAGTGAATATCGTCTATCAGAAGAATATCCTTGCTTCTGTATTTAGCGCGAAAATCCGGCATCGTATGGCTTCTGATAGCATCTATCATCTGATTGGTAAACTCTTCTGCCGTTATATAGTGAACCACATTGCTCTTCCTCTTCTCTTCCATAACGAAGTTACCTATCGCCTGCATCAGGTGAGTTTTACCCATACCGGATTCTCCATAGATAAAAAGAGGGTTATAGGTCGTTCCTGGTGTCTCTGCAACTGCCATTGCTGCTGAATGAGCAAAATGATTACTCTTACCTACTACGAACTGATCGAAATTGTATTTGGGATTCAACTTCGTAGCTTTATCGCTAAAAGGTTCCTGTGAATATCTGACCTCAGATAGTGGTTTTTCAGTAGAATGTACCGGATTGGTGGTGAACCGGATCTGATACTTTTTATTGAATAACCCCAAAGAAATTTCGGCTATAAAATCGGCATAATTCTTGTTCAAATAGTCAGCTGCAAACTTCGTGGGAACCAGAACAAGAAAGGTGTCGTCTTTCGGTCTCTCTACAACCCTGGTCTCATTGAACCAGGTCTTAAAACTCTGAAGATTGATAGTATCTTCAAGGGTATCTAGTATTTGATTCCATTTTAACTGTGCTTCTTCCATTTGTGATACCTTCATCTATAAATGCTTTATTAATTCCAGATTCCGGGCTGGTTATCCACAAGTTATCCACACAAATATCGAGACAGATTAATACAACTTAATCCCGTATTTACGATGACAATTAATTCACCAAACCCATGGTAAGAAACCATTTTTCCCCTATGAGAATATGGTTTCTGATTCGACTTAGAGAGTCGATTACTATAGCAAGAGATTAAAATCATTACGTTTTGTCAAGGACTCAATCTCTGGTGGGAGCTTGTATCGGTGAGCATTTATTAGACCATAATATTAAGTAGTATAAGGAGTTACGTGATTTAAATTAAAAAAGGGCGACCAGGGATAAAGATGCTTATTGAATTGAATATCAGTAGCTAATGATGGAGGAAAAAAAAATCGATTCCCAAGGAAAAGAGTCAGTTATTCTATTCAAGATGATCGATCAGCTATGCTGGTTTTGTCAGATCAGAGGTATATCTTTGACTGCCGGGTTTTCTAAAGGATATAGATCATGCCTTATGGTCAGAATTCTTCTGTTTTCAGGTTGTTACTACAGTTATTTTTCTGTATGATTAATAATCCTCGAGATGAACGAATTCGGCATTTTCCAGCCAGTTTTCCGGCCTTTCCAGTAGTTCTATAATGTTATCAAGCAGCAGGGCGTGTCTCTTCTCTTCATTAGCAACTTTTCTGATGATCCCCATCTGGATTGGATCGGTAAACTCATCGAGTTTATCCATATAGTAGTTGTAACTTTTGTTTTCTAGTTCGAGAGCTTTCTTATAGAGATCTAACTGAGAGGTATCGCAATTGACCTTGTCGAACTGTTTACGAAACTCAGTGAAGATTTCTCTGGCACTATCAAAGACATCACTATCCTGGAAGTCTGCCGGATTGTTTTCTTTCATTTTGTGGAAGATATTATAGTGTTTTCTCTCATCTCTGGCGAGCATTTCAAGAATATTTCTGACTCCTTCATTCTTGTCACAACCATCGGCCAGGCGCTTATAGAAGTCTTCTCCCTCTTTTTCAATTCCCATTGCTATATCGAAAAAATCCATGATTATCTCCTTTGTTATTTGATCTATTGATAACAAGCTAATACATTAACTCTTAATTGCCAAGGAGAAAGTTGTTTGAATCAAGTATGATTATTTTCGACCCTTTTTCTTAAGGTAATCTGTTTTACCTCTAACCCTGATTGTGAAAGCTTTGGAAAGGGACTGGTAGCAGTGGGGTGATTAAGATTGACAAATAAGGATTGAACTTTAATTTGACCTGACATTAAAAGGCAAAGCCATAATTGCCAGTAATATAGAACTTGATGCTATGGAGTGTATAGTGAAAAGAGAAGAAGAACTGGAGTTTATCAAACGTGGTGTAGAAGAGATTGTTCCGGAAGAAGATCTGAAAAACAAACTCGCCAGAGCCAGAAGAGAGAATAGACCACTCAGGGTGAAGTATGGGATAGATCCGACAGCGAGTGACGTACATATCGGGCATCTGGTTCCGATCAGAAAGATGAGAGAGATGCAGGATCTTGGGCATACAGGAGTAATCATCATTGGTGATTTTACTGCTCAGATAGGAGATCCTACTGGTAGAGATACATCCCGTCCCCCTTTAACCGGAGAGCAGGTCAAGAAGAATGCTGAACGCTATATGGAACAGCTCTATACGGTTCTTGACAGGAAAAAGACAGAGATACGCTGGCAGTCTGAATGGTTTTCCGATATGACTCTGATAGAAGTTATCAAACTCCTGTCTAAATTTACACTTGCACAGTTCATGTGTCATGAGACATTTAGAACACGTTATGAGAAGGGGTTACCCCTGGCAATGCACGAGATAATGTATCCTGTGCTGCAAGCGTATGATTCAGTCGCAATTGAGGCTGATATAGAGTTCGGAGCAACCGAACAGAAGTTCAATATCCTCTGTGGGCGTGATATGCAGCGTTACTTTGATATGGAACAGCAGGTAGCAATGCTTTTTCCTATCCTGACAGGGACCGATGGGGTCAACAAGATGAGCAAGAGCCTGAATAATTATATAGCTGTTCTCGACAGTCCTGATGACAAATACGGAAAAGTTATGTCGATTCCCGACGATCTTATAATGCAATATTTCCAGCTCGCAACAACAGTAAGTAATGATGAACTTTCTGAGATCAAGAGAGAGCTCGATTCTGGTAAAAATCCCAAATATATCAAGCAGCGTCTGGCAAGGAGTATAGTATCATTCTTCCATGGTGATCAAAAAGCAGAGGAGGTGGAGAACGAATTTGAGAAGGTATTTTCACAAAGAGATATTCCTGCCGAAATACCGGTCTATCAGTGTGACAGTTCTTCGATATGGATAGTGAAACTACTGACCGAATCTAAACTCTGTAAATCGAGTGGTGAAGCAAGGCGAATGATAAAGCAGAAAGCGGTAACAGTAGATAATCGTAAGGTAGAGGATGAGAATGAAAATGTCGAGGTCGAAAATGAACTCCTGGTCAAAGTGGGTAAGAGGCGATTTCTGAAAGTGAAGAAGGGATAAAGTAAGGAGAAACAGATTATTAAATGGAATATTTAATTGTAGTACCTGTTATACTGATGAGTATCATCATTCATGAGGTAAGCCATGGCTATGCAGCCTATAAACTTGGGGATGATACGGCGAAACGTTTTGGAAGGTTATCACTTAACCCGCTCAAACATATAGATATTTTTGGAACTATAATCCTGCCTATACTGCTGATTGTTACCACCGGCCTGGCTTTTGGATATGCGAAGCCGGTTCCTCTCAATCCCTATAACTTTCGTGATGTTAAAAGAGATACTGGTATCTCTGCTGCAGCAGGTCCTGCCTCTAACTTCATTATTGCGATTCTGTTTTCTGTTTTTTTAAGAATACTGGGAAACTTACCCTATATTCCGAATACTCTGGGTGGAAATCTTCTCGCTTTCTGGTTTCAGGTTTTTTATCTGATAGTTTTCTTTAACCTGCTGCTCGGTTGCTTTAATCTTATTCCCTTTCCACCACTAGACGGGTCTAAGGTTATTGGAATGCTATTACCAGATCATTATTACTATCCCTTCATGCGAATGGAGAGACAGGGTATGGCGATACTCATGGGTATTATTTTGCTCTCTTATTTCTTCGGACTCAACCTGATCGAAAGAGTGTTACTACCCCCGATAAACTGGCTGATGCACCTTATGACCGGGATATAGCCGTTTCAGAAGAGATAGAGTATCAGATATTGTAATATATTTGAACAGAAAAAAAAGATAGATGGAGGAGTTAGAAATGGATTTTGAAAAGTTAAAGCAGATAATTATCGAAAACGAGATTAAGTTTGTTGACCTGAAGTATTCCGATCTTTTCGGACGCTGGTATCATAATACTTTCCCAGCCAGAAGCCTGGAAGAGGTCCTGAAAGAGGGAATACCGTTCGACGGGTCCAGTATTCCCGGTCTTAAATCTGTGGAAGCAGGGGATATGGTAATGATGCCCGATATCAACTCTGCGTATATCGATCCCTTTACCGAGATACCCAGATTGAGTATTATCTGTTCTATCTGCGATGCCGATACTAGAATCGGAGTAAAAAAGGATCCTCGCTCTGTTGCGAAGAGAGCACAAGAATATATGAAATCTACTGGAGTAGCTGATGAGTCACTCTGGATTCCAGAACTCGAGTATTATATCTTCGATGAAGCTGAATTTTTCAGTGAAGAATTCGAAAGTGGTTACCGTTTCTCTTCGGCTCAGAACAAAAGATGTCTTCCTTACGATTTTGAGGATATAGACGGCCTCTCTCAGGATGACAGAAAGGGTTATCATATGGATATCCCTTTCGACCGTTATGCTGAACTACGTGATGAAGCAGTTGATTTGATGGAAGAACTCGGGATCAAGATTCGATATCATCACCATGAAGTTGGCCTGGCAGCTCAGCAGGAGATAGAAACCGAATTACTTCCTTTCCCGAAGATAGCTGATGATACGATGAAGATGAAGAATATTATTCGTCAGGTAGCTTATCAGAACGGTCTCAGCTCGACATTTATGCCTAAACCTCTCTACAATGAACCCGGTAACGGAATGCATTTTCATATCCTTCTTCGTAAAGGTGGTGAGAATATCTTCTACCAGAAAGGCAACTATGCCGATCTCTCTGACCAGGCTATCTATTTCATCGGTGGCGTGCTGAAACATGGTCGTGCTCTGACCGCTCTTACTAATCCGAGCACAAACTCGTTCAAGAGACTGCTCCCGGGGTTCGAAGCACCGGTAAAACTATTTTTTGGACTGGCTAACAGAAGTGCTGCAATTCGAATACCTAAATACGCTACAACACCAGAGAGTAAGCGATTTGAATACAGAACAGGCGATGCAACCTGTAACCCTTATCTGGCTATAAGTGGACTCTTAATGGCCGGCCTGGACGGAATAAAGAATAAGTTTGACCCGAGAGAGAATAATATGGGTCCGTATGATGACAATATCTTCAACTGGGAAAAAGAGAGACGAGATAAACTCCTCTCAGTTCCGGCTTCACTCGATGAAGCTCTTGAAGCACTTAGGGAGGACCATGAATTCCTTTTGGCGGGTGACGTATTCAGCAAAGACCTGATAGAGACCTGGATTGAGTATAAGAAGAAGGAACTCAGGAAGGTAGAGAACAGGCCGCATCCGCACGAAATGATCCTCTATTACAATCTCTGATCTCAGGAACTGAGTATTTTTAAGAGCGGGAGACTGAATGGAATATGAGCCGCTGAAGAGGATATTGAACTCAACTATCAGGAGGATTACCTTCCTGAGGCGGCTGTTATACCTGCTTATGGATGCTCTTATTCTCAGGCAGTGGTATGTAAAAAGAGAGATAAAAAAGATAATAAAGAAGAGGCCGGTTACCCGGTTCTATGATGCCGGCGCCGGCCTCTGTCAGTATAGCTACTATATTCTGCAGAAATATTCTGGTATAGAAATACTATCAGTTGACCTGAACGAAGAGATGCTCATAGCGTTCAGTGAATATTTAGCTCCCGACGAAGAGAAGAGATTGTTGGCTGTTAAAGCAGATCTGCAAAATTATATACCTGCCAGGAAACAGGATATTATCGTTGCGACCGATATTCTCGAGCATATTGAAGACGATCTGGCTGTACTTACCAACTTCCGTGAAGCTATCAATGAGAATGGCTATCTAATCATCTCAACTCCACATACCGGCAAAGAGGCAGGTTTCACCTCAGAACATTACCGCGAAGGTTACAGTAAAGACGAACTTGAGAATAAACTAAGAGAAACAGGCTGGGAAATCATAGAATATTGTCATAGTTACGGGTTCTGGGGTAATCTGGCCTGGCATCTGGCAATGAGATTTCCTCTCTCGATTATCAATCGCTGTAAGCTTCTGATTATTCTGCTTCCTGTCTATTACTTACTGGTGTATCTACCAGTATATCTAATGATGTTGACTGATTTTAAAGTTGACAATAAGAAAGGCAAGGGTATAGTTCTAGTTGCCAGAGCAGTGGAGAAAGATAACATAAGTTAAAGATAACCTGACAGGTAATTACTGACTGTAGAGGTTGTTTTGTTTTATGTATTCAGCAACAACAGAGGGGACGAGGGCAGAGATATCTTCATCTCTGGCAAGCTTCTGACGGATCATTCTCGATGAGATATTAACAGGGTCCATATCAATCGATTGAATCTTCTCTATATAGTCAAGATTCCAGTAATCTACTTTCTCGAAATCTCCTCTTGGCAGAGCTACGAAGGTAACATTATCAAGCAGCCATTTATAGTCATACCAGCTGGATAATTGAGGAATAATATCGGCTCCGATGATAAAATAGAAGCTGGCATCCGGATACTTTTCTTTAAGCCTTTCTATCAGGTGTTTTGTATAGCTTACACTACCGGGAGTATGGTCAAGTCTTGAAACCTCAAGATAGGGATAGGAATCGGTTGCTAATTCAAGTAATCTAACCCGCTCTTCAAAGTCTATGATCTTTTCATTCTCCTTGTGGGGAGGATTATAAGCTGGAACCATATATATCTTATCGAGTTGCAAAGAATTATATACAGCCTCTGCTATTGCCAGATGACCGTTATGGACGGGATTAAAAGTCCCTCCAAGTATTCCGAGTTTCATGGTTCTGCTAAAAACTGTTGTTATATAATCTGGTAACCCGGGTAGTCATTCTGGTATCGGGGTAGTATTCCTGCAGGGAATCAACCATCTCTCTGGCCTTTTCTTGATCACCCCGTTCTATATGAATCCGGGCTGCGTAGTAGCGTGATTTCCTGTCTATTTCGTCTCTGATTCCTATCTCTATGACTTCATCGAGGTAGAGAAGGGCAGCACTGTAATCGAACAGTTTGTAATAGATGTATCCGTTCAGGTACTTTTTTTCCAGAAGAGTATGCTGTGCATCCTGAATGTAGCTTATTGCTTCGTCTTTCTTTTCATCAAAGGGGAATCTATCAAGGAAGATATTGAATGCTTCAATAGCAGCCTGAGTCTCTTCCTGACTATAATGAGCAGACAATGATTGTCTGTGCATTGCTTCACCGATCCGGAAATAAGCGATATTGATCTGATCGAATTCGGGGAAAAGCCGGATCAGTTCACGATATTCAAAGACTGCATCATCATATCTTCCCATATTGAAGTAAGACTCTCCCAGCCTGAACTGGGCAAGAGGTGTATGGATCGATCTCCTTTCGAAGACAACATCTATATAATAATCTATCGCTTTTCTATAGTTGCCGGCTTCATAATAGTCGTTGGCTATAGCCATTCTCTGGTCTATAGGCATTTCCCTTCTCGCTCTCCCGGAACTGCAGCCGGAGAGTGCTGTTGCTAATATAACTGCAAGAATCAATAGTTTCTTCATCTGCTCCTCAAATCTCTCTGTTCACAGGTAAATACTGTTTTCTGACATTTATGTTTCATTAATCCGTGATTCTGGAACTCACTTCATCTAATTACCACCGAAATAAAAAAGATAGGCAAGAGATCCTATAACCACAGTTATCAAGAGAGGATCATACCATTTCATGTTCGAACTCGTCTGCTCATTGACAGTTATCAACTCAATATCGTCGAAACGGATAATTCTTCCTTCCGGTAACTCTGTGACACGATAGGTAAAACTATGTATTTCTTCAAGGTAGTACTTTCGGAAGAGAAAAAAACCGGAACTCTTCTCACGCTGGTCCAGCTCATAATCTATCGAGAGTTGTAAACCTGATTCGGGTTCCTGTTCGTATAATGTATTACCATCTTCGAGCAGTTTCTTACCAAATCTGAGTTTTACAGGGTCGGTAAACCGGCCGGCCTGAAAGTCGAGGACTATCGGATAGTCGGCCGGTAGTTCCGTATAAAAATGTTCGAAGACTCTTTCGGGGATCTTCTCCTCATCTATCTCAATAGCGGCATAAGACAGGCCTATAGAGCAGAAAAGAAGGATAATAATATATCTCAATCCCATAATTGTTATCAGTCTCCTGGTTCAGTCTGTTAAGCCTTCTTAAAAAAGACTTCAAATGCTCTGAAGGTGGAATAGAGATCTGCTTTGGAGATCAGCTCATAGGGTGCGTGCATACCGATAACACCGGTACCACAATCAATCACATCAGCACCGTAAGCAGCCAGGAATTTTGCTATAGTTCCACCACCACCCTGATCGACTTTGCCTAAAGCTCCCATCTGCCAGTTAACCTTCTCTTTATCGAGCAGATGAATCAGTCTGGAGGTGAATTCGGGATGGGCATCATTAGAGCCACCTTTACCACGAACACCAGTATATTTGGTAATACTGACACCAAATCCGATGTGAACAGCATTCTCTTTCTCATGAACCTGAGGGAAGTTCGGGTTGATAGCGGCATTGACATCAGCCGAAAGGATCTGGCTTTTCATCAGTGTCTTACGAACAGTATAGCTGTCGTATTTCTCCCCGTTTTTCTTCAGCAGTTCAGAGATAAAATCTATGAACTGAGAAGATTTTGCACCGGTATTTCCCTCACTCCCGATCTCCTCTTTATCAGAAAAGAATATGAGAGAGGTTCTGTTCAGGTTTACTGGATTGGCTTTCAGTATAGCCTGCAGAGATGTATAGGCACAAACACGATCGTCGTGGCCGTAACCTACCAGAAGACTCCTGTCAATTCCAGCATCGCGTGCTTTACCTGCCGGTACCAGTTCCAGTTCGGCACTGAGGAAATCGGTTTCGGTAATACCGTATCTCTCGTTTAGAATAACCAGAGCATTGAGTTTTACTGCCTCCTTTTCCTTCTCGTCGGGGTGAGGTATTGAATTGAAAATAAGGTTCATCTGAGAAGCGTCAATGGCATCACCAATCTTTTTCTGGTACTGTTCTGCTGCCAGGTGAGGAAGCAGGTCAGGCATCATGAAGATCGGGTCGTCATCATTCTCACCGATGGAGACATTGACCAGTTCACCATTCTTTTTGACCAGAACACCATGCAAAGCCAGAGGAGTAGACATCCACTGATATTTTTTGATTCCGCCATAATAATGAGTTCTCATCATACCAAGCTGGGTAGGCTGGTCCTGATAGAGTGGGTTCTGTTTGAGATCGACACGGGGTGAGTCAATATGTGGGGAAACAATATTAATTCCTTCAGAGATTGGTTTTTTACCTATTACTGCAGCGATAACATTTTTCTCTCGATAGATCTGATAGTATTTTTTGCTGATCTTCTTCGATTCGATCGGATTAAACTGCCCCTTTTTAAGGACCTTTTCAGTATAGCGGACAGTCTCTCTGACGGTTTTTGCTGTAGAAATGAAATCTTTGTAACCTTCAGCAAACTTCATAGCTCCTTTCTTTTCAGTTTCAGTTGCAGTCTGCCAGAAGTTTTTTCTTTGATAACCAAGTTTTTTCATTAAATCTTCTTTCTTTGCCATTGATAAACTCCTTTTATCTATTTAATCTCTAAAATCTTGAACTCCCGTTCACCGGCCGGAACTTTAATGATTACATTTTCGCCCTGCTTTTTACTGAGCAACCCTCTCCCTATCGGTGAAGCGATGGAGATGGGATGAATTTCACTTTCCGGTTCTCCGATCTCATCAACACCGACAATCTGATATATCACCTCTTCCGATGAATGCAGATCTTTAAGGGTTACTATAGCTCCGAACCTAACAGCGTCTTTCGGTATCTGAGCCGGGTCAACAGCTTTCAATCTGCTGATTCTGCTCCGGAGGTGGTTGATCTCCTTATCGATATGTCGTTGTTTCTCTCTTGCAGCATGATATTCAGCATTCTCAGAAAGGTCACCCATCTCCCTGGCGGTAACGACCTGTTTGATTATTTCCGGTCGCTCGACAGTGTTCAGATAATGCAATCGTTCCTTTAATCTAATCAATCCTTTTATGGTTACGTAAAATTGATCACTCATCTATTTACCCTTTTCTTTTTAAGTGCTTTTAAGCCACTGGCAGCAGCTTTCTTTATTCTGACGTTACCACTCTTATGCCAGTTTTCAAGATATTTTTTTAACTTTTCAAATCCTTCCTGCTCGGCTATCGGGAGAAGAGCATGGCAGAGGATTTCGACAAATATCGGATTACGGCTTCCCTTATAATTGTCATAGATCGAAAAATAGAATTCAGGGTCTATTTTGTAAATCGCTTTGAGAAAGAGGGTATTATCTCTTACAGTATGCTCATTCGGATGCATCCATTCCTGTTCCATCTTTTTGAAGATATATTTCAGGAGAGAAGGGTCGTTCTTTGCTATCTTGGTGAATAGATTAATGATACTTTTATGAAGATGGTGATTATCTATCTTTAACCACTTGAAGAGGATATCGATGTATTTCTTCTCCTCTTTCTTGAAGAGAGGGGTAACAGCTTTATTGAGAACGAGGTTAATATCTGTTACATCGTCACAGTTGGCCAGTATCTTCTTCAGATAGTCAAGAAATAGTTCCGGGTTACGTTTTGTGATCTTCTGCATCAGATAAGCAAATACAAGCCTTCCATTCTCACCCTTCTTATGCCAGAGATAGTCATAGAAGTTGAAATAATTATCGGCATTTCTGGCAATCTTTCCAGCCAGAGTTTTGGCAACAAAGACAATTACTTCCGAAGGGACTTTATTATCAACCCTTTTAGGATATGCATTATAGACTATGTCTATATCATAGTCACCCTGAGGTATTTTGCGCGTAATAAAATCCGCAGTATCCAGCTTCAACCGTTCTTTCCAGTCCAATGATATCATATAAACCTCCGCGCTTATAATTTATTATCTCTCCTCTGTATGGTTAACAGCTATCCTGAGTGTCAGTTAACTATGGCAATCTCTCCGCGCTTCAACCTGTCACCCATTCGGATGACATAGAAGTATATGCCAGAAGAAAGCTGACGGTTGGCATTGTTAACAGCATGCCAGAGGAAACTACTATTGAGTTCTGTCAATGGTTCGATTCTACTTGTATACACCTGCTCACCAGAGATAGAATAGATACTGATTTCCCCCTGTTTTTCAAGAGGTAATCCGATAAACTCCAGATGACGGTGTTTCTGTTTGATATATGGGTTCGGTATGACCTGCACCCCAGCGAGATCATCGATCTCTGTGAGCTGAAAGCGAATCAAGTTCTCATTATTGGGCAGTCTGTTACCGGCCAGGTCGACGATATTCTGCATCATCAGGTAGTAAGCCCTGTTACTTATCTTCAGTTCCTTATTGAACTCAATCTCTATCAGATCGTCATAGGCAATAATTGATTTGACACTGTTATCCCTGTCAACCAGAGGATAATCAATCATGTAGTTAACCGGGTTATTTGCAGGGCCAGGGTCGAGAAACTTACTGAAGAGAATGCTCAGTTTCTTATTGTCAATAAGTTGGTGCGAAACGATATAGGGTGCAATCAGGTCTTCTTTATATTCGAAAGAATACTGTCCATCCGGGAAAGGAACTCCGGAACGGCCTCTAAGGCCTACAATTTCGAGATAATACTCATCATCTAACAGCTCAGTTATAGGGGTTGAGAATCTGAGAAGTAGTCCTCTCTGATTATCGGTATGATTAACCGATGCAGGTCGCCCTATTCCGTTATTGACGTTATAATACCCGATATTGATAGCCTCATTACTCAACTGGACATTAAAGAGGATGCGAAGCTCATTAACGGCTGTCATCTCCAGAGAGAGAATCTCTGGTATGGCATAAGGAATAGCTTCTTTCCAGGCTGAATACTGGCTGAGGTTTGGCTGGTAGGAGTAATCCCTTCCACGAAGTGCGTAGTGATAAACCACGCCCTCGGCCAGATTTTCATCTATATAATGGTTTGTAGCGGTCGAATCTATCAGAGTTATCCCTTCTCCTTCTCTGCGATATATGAGATAGTATTCGGCAGCAGATTCGTTCCAGGTTAATTCTACAGTTTGTTCATCTACCGGGTTGGTAATCAATCCGACAGGAGAAGGGGGGCCGGAAAAATCACTGGCAGTAACGAACTGCGATTTGAAATCTCCGTTATCATCAATATTATTGATAATCACACCGGCAGAATTGCTATCAGTTTCCGGTATCGGCACGACATTATAGGTTCTGTAAGTTGAACCCTGCCAGACCGGCTTGAACAGACCATCGCGAAAATCAATAACATACAGATAAGGTGTAAGAGAGAGGATCAGTTCTTCACTTCCATCACCATCAAGGTCAAATGCTTTGATAGAATTCACTTCATCGTAATGATCAAAGGCGATGTATCCGAGTGAGACGAAGCCTGGCGGTGAAATCTGATAGCGGAAGAATTCAAAATGCCAGAAGGTTTTGTGAGGATCGATATAATCTGACTGATAGCCACCGACACAGAATTCGAGAGCTCCATTACCGGTAAAATCAGCAATCGCGAGATGATAGAGATTCTTGACCGGCAGCCTGGTGGTCCAGATCATTTCGCTTTCACCCGGTTGATAGATTTCATAGACGATGATATCCCCGTCGGTATCGGCTGCAAGCAGGTTCATATGTCCATTGCCGGTAAGGTCTTTCGAGGCTACTCTCGGTGAAAAGGTGTTACGCTGGTCAGTCTCAGTCATGTTAAAGAGTGTATGCTCTTCTGTGAATTCCAGACTACCAGTTCTGCTGTAAAGTGACAGGACTCTTGTATTCTGATAATTTCTGATCAGGACGAGATCTTCAATCCCGTTATTGTTATAATCGACGAAGTTACCGCCAATAACGTTCTCTTTAGACCAGAAGGCGACATTGGGATAGGTCTCGCCACCAAAAGTATCATAGATAACAGCCGTATCACCGACTGGTCCTGTTTCTCCCCGCAAGCCCAGGACTTCAAGGCCAGCATTATTGGTATTACCCATATCGACCGGCAGGAACGGATCTTCAAATTGATAGTTAGAAACGAGCCTGTCAGTATCGAATTCGAAGATACTTACCTCACCGAGCATCTGTTCTTCGTCAATTGCCAATCCGATAAACTCTATAAGCCCGTTACCGTTAAAATCGAATGATTTCGGGGTGGTGATCAAAGAAGTTCCGACTGAGCTTTGGTTGAAAGTATCGGTTGGAATAGCTGCTTTATCGATATAAATAACATTCTCAAAGGTGGGTGATGAATACTCCAGTCCGCTGATGTTATGAGCATTGATCTGAACCGATACATTCCCTTCGGGGAAAGATCCCGGTATCTGCAGAACATGCAATGAGTCGGCATAATTACTGTAAAGAGTGGCATTAGCACCGGTATGAGAGGTTACTTTCATCTCTATCGTTACCGGCTGGTCAAAGCCAGAAGTGATAAAATAGTAAGGTATATCTTCACGAAATCTTTTTGTTGCGACAGGAGATCCCTCTTTCATTGAAGGGGGGGTTTGATTGATATTTACCCGGATTCGCTTTTCATATATATCTGCTGTAACAGTCTCCAATTTTATTCTGATCAGATAGTAATCATCTTTCATAGAGGGCGGGACATGGAAAGAGGCGATAAGGTCATCGTTAACCGGACTGTAATAGAAAAGGGGTGTATTCTGATGAGTTGTGACATCCTTCCAGTCGAGGGGAGTTGGTAATTCTGTATTGGTAAACATAACGGAATAACGGAAGAAATCTGGAGCTTCTACTGTTCCGTTAATAGGAAATGATTCAGCAAGTCCGGCATAATCTAATGGATAGGTTATCTCTATATAGGGATGGTTTGTCGAGGTCAGCATTCTTTCGACATTGAGCAACCCGTGTCCGAAGTAGTTATCGAATCCCGGAGCTCCGAGATCTACTGCCGATGAAAAGAGTCTCGACCTGACTTCATGCAGGCTCAGGCCAGGCTCTCGGGCCATCAGTAATGCTATTCCTCCTACAACAAAAGGTGTCGACATAGATGTCCCCGAGGACTGATAATAAATTGATCCGTCATCCTGGGGGATATAGGTGCTCATGATAAATTCGCCGGGAGCCACTATATCGAGGTCGGGCCCGTAACTGGTAAATCCGGTCAAACCGAGCGCATTATTGACTGCACCGACAGCGATAGTTGTATTGAGTTTAGCCGGATACATGATCTCTGGAACGGGAGTATTTCCAGCCGAGGCGACGATGATTACCCCCCGTTCATAGGCGTATTGACAGGCATCAGCTATGATCTGGGAGTAGATATCACTACCCCAGCTGATACTGATTATATGTGCACCGTTATCGGCAGCGTAAATAATAGCAGCTGCGGCGTCATCATCCTGCAGGTATCCGGGGCCGATAGTAGTTCTGAATCCGGCTCGAAGGATCATCATCTTGACGTTCCAGCAGATTCCAGCTATACCGAGCCCGTTATTGGTGTCGGCACCTATAACGCCGGCGATATGGGTGCCATGGCCTGTCTCGTCTGTCGGGTCATTATCCTGTTCGAGATAGTTTCCGAGAGCTATTTGTGAGAGTTCAGGTGCATCGACAAAATTCCAGCCTCGCCAGTCATCGACATAACCGTTCCCGGAGTTATCCTGACCGTCAGGAGGATATTCGGCATGATTTATCCAGATGTTATCTTTCGGAAAGTTGGTCTCATCACACCAGAATTCGGGATGCTCGAACCAGAGGCCGGAGTCAACAATAGCAACGATAACGTTCTCATTACCAGTTTCATAGTGCCAGGCTTCCGGAATTTTAACAAGATTAAGGACCTGATGAGGGTAGAGAGGGTCGTTCGGGGTAACGAGAAATTCATTCAGATAGTTCGGCTGGATGTATTCTATCCCTTCAAAGCGGAGATTCTGGCTCTTAATATCTTCCCAGTCCAACTCCTCCTCGAATCTGATCACATAGTATTGATTCTCCGGTGATGGTGTAACTCTCTTGATCTCTCTGATCTCTCTTCCGGCAAGAAAGGTATCGAATTCCGGCAGGCTGAAATTTGTTCCTCTGATATTTGCAGGTTGAGAGGTCTTGACGATTATCTCTCTCGGTGTGTATTCCATCCCGATATCGGCTGAAAGCCTCCAGGCAAGAAAAAACAGGATCAGAGGTAACAGGTATCTCTTCACGATATACCTCCCTGTCTGCTATCCGGAGTGCATAAACAGCTAAACACCCCACCCGGGGTAGAGGAAACATCGTAATTCTCCGCTACCTTTTCTTTCTTGCAGTCCATATCTTTACACTCACATCCTATCAGTCTCTTCTATGTGTTACTCCTGATCTTTTTTAAAATTTATAGGTTAGCCCGAAAGAGTGGGCATCACCGATATTATCACTGAAGGGTAAATAGGCATAATTGAAATCGATTTTTCGTATATGTAATCCGATCCCCGCAGTCAGGCTCTGGGTATCGTGATTGAGGTAATACCCGCCCCTGATATTGAAGATATCGTTTATATTGATGTTCGTTCCGAGTTGAACCCTGATATTACTGTCATCAGGAAGCTTGAGCATTTTGTATTCGGCATTGATCTCGGCAAAATCGAGAGGAAGCAGATAGGAGAAGCCTATCTCTGGTGCCGTCGGAAGATTGATCCGTTCTTCGTTAACTTTACTGGTCATACCGATATGCCTGATTGCGGCATTCAGAGTGAGTCCCCTTATCGGAGGGAGATAACTCAATCCGAGGTCGAGTGCCAATCCGGTCGAAGAGTTGGATTGCAGTTTCTGATAGAGGAGCATAAGATTAGCTCCGGCATAGTAATTGGCTCCGAATCTTCTGGCGTAGTTGGCTATCAGGTTAAGGTCGAGGGGATGAAATTCACCTATAACCTCTCCAGTAATATCTCTTGCCTCGATTTTTCCGTAATCGAGAGCACGGAGAGCAAAGCCATATGAGTTTATTCCGGAGCTTGTATTGATAGCAATACTGTTCATCTGAGTATCGAAGATCCAGAGATTCTGGTTGATACTGACCGATCTGAGGTTACCTATAAGTCCGGCTGCCGGATGTTCGATAAAAGAACCGGCTTCACCGGAGATAGCCGCACCTGTTCCCGCCATTGCCGAGATTGAGGGTGATGCTGGTATAGTTAACATCTTCCAGCCGTAATCGCTGTCAATATCTATCGGATCAGCCTGCAGGGCAGCTAACCCGAAAAGGATCGTAAATATGAGTAACATCATCTTTTTTATCATTGGTTATCTTCCTCCAACCGGACTCTGTTATTTTTCAACGGCAAATTTCAAGATTAGTCTCTCTCCTTTTGCACTCAACTGAGCAAAATAGACTCCCGTTGACAGGCCGTTTATGTCGAGAGAGACTTTATTCCGGTTATTCGTATAAGCCTGACAATCTTGAACTTCTTTAAAAATTAGTTTGCCTGATATGTCAAATATTTTTACCTCGACAGGCAGGTTCTGATTTATCATTATATTGAAATAGATGACCCCTCCGTTCTGATAAGTTACCGGAACGGGAAAGGGATAACAGTTTTCTTTTATGAAGATCTTGTCGGTTTCCAGGGTATTGGGTGGGAGTGGTGTGGTGTAGCGGGCAGATCTCTGCAGATTACCGTATTCAGTGAACCATCCCTCATCATTATCCCGGAAGTAGAGAGATCCTCTCTCTAACGGAAATGAGTGTCTGTATATATATCCGTTAGCAGCAGAGAGATACAGCTCGGTGGAGTTGTCGCCAGGGAGCAGCATCGGATAGTTGAGTGGCTGGTTGGCTGTCAGGAGAGGATATCCATTCTTCAGCCTGAAGCTGTTATCCCAGATGACGAATCTGTTACCACCGAGATTGGCTATTATTTCGGGATTATCGTCTCTATCGAGATCATAGGCGATAACACCGAGGTTCTTACTCTCATCTTCCGGGTAAGGAAGTTCGGAAGGAACCGGATAATTGATCATCTCTCCGTTATAACCGACGACATAAAGAGAGTTGTTACTCACCAGAAGCATTTCAAGCCGCCCGTTCCGGTTGATATCGGCAAGAGAAGGTATGGAGAGGATATCATCATCGAAGTAGAGGGGAAATCCGTCAACAGGCTCACCAGCCTCATCGGTGAGATAGAGAATATTCTCTTCAGTCAGGATGATAAAATTATTCTCATATTCGCCGTCACCGCTCTCTCTTCTGGTTACCGGAGCCATCATAAGAGAGCGTATCACCCTATCTTTTGCCATGGAAAAAGGATAGAAGCTAGCTTCATCAGAGGCAGGATCTATATGAACCTGCTCTAAATCTTCACTCTCAGAAGATTCTACCAGGAAGATGATTTGATTTCCCGACTGGATCATATTGGATACGATCTGCCAGTTCTCGAGTTGCAGCCAGTTAAACAGTTCGAAGTTATCATCGTAGAAGTATATTTCGGTAGTATTCTCATTTCTGGATCTTAATGCCAGTATGTAACTCAGAGCTGATTCAGAACCACGGAAAGCGATGGGATGAGTACCCCATTCTAAACCGGCAAAGTAGGAACTCTTCTCCTCCCAATCCGGAGTCACGATATGATAGGCTGCTCCTTCTTCACTGTTATCTACTGGTATTATGAAAGTATCACTATTCTCCAGTTTAGTATGCAGATACCTGATAGAATCTGTTATAACCGGGTAATCGGGTAACAGTTCATGGTTCTTAAAGAGATAGATCTCTCCCGATTTGGTAGTCTGTAGAAGGTATATATCATCCTGACTGTCTCTGATTATAGAACCGGGCAAAAGATCACTACCTTCATAACCGTAAGCAAGAGACCAGGGAAAGCTGACAGAGAATTCCATTGTTACATCCGAACTGCTTATGCTATGTATCTCCAGCTCGGCCTCTCCATAGAAACTCTGCACGTAAGGGACAGAGATTGTCCCGTCATCCTTCTCGAATTTACCGAAATAATCGTTATGCCCGGCCCGATATGAGTCATAAGGTGAGCCGCGCATATAGAGATCGGGGATACTCGATCTCAGATGCTGTATTCCGTCTGCTTCCATAAGAGTAATCCCCTGATGGTTCGGATTGGCATTTATCGTATTACTTTCGTAATTTTCTCTGATGATATTCTCATCCACATGCCAGATAAGGATACCAGACCCGTCTATCTCCGGAAAATCAGGCCCGCCAAGCCCGGGAAGATAAAAATCCCATTCACAACCTCGATAGCTGTTCTTCATGAAATTAAAGCGGGGGACCATATCAAACGGCTCATCGTAATAATCCTGCTCACCTTCGGGGAGAAGACGGAAAGTAAATGATGGCTGGCCACCGAGTTCCGAGCCGTCAGGATTCTGCTGCCTGTTCTCGATCAGGTAATATTCATCGTCCGATATCGGTACTCTATAGAGTCGGGGAATATGCAGATCTTCCCGATTGAACGGGTAGGTTAGAGAAAGATTATCTCCACTCTGCTGGAGTAATATCGGCTCTGTCCATCCGGCAAAGTATCTTGTCCAGGCAGAAGGAAAGGGAGGGACGTGTCCGTTGGCATTCCAGACACCGGTCCCCATGACGCAGAAGTTTCCTGCACCGGCAGCCCTTCCGAGGCTCGATACATTGCCGAACAGGGTCGGTAATCCCATCTGTCTGCCGAAAAGGTTGCAGAGTAGCCCGATAATCCCGTAATTCAGGTCTTCCGGATTATCGGGATGGTTATGATTAGTTGCAGAGATCACTATCTCCTTTAAATATACCCCGTCATCTGTCTCCAGCCCGGGATAATCATCATCCTCATTATCAGGGTCGAGGATTGCCTGCAGGAGTCTCCGGTTAAGAAAGGAACTGGAAATTGCGTTCGGGCTTGTTCCGTAAAGGTCAGTCTCTCTGCCGGCACCGGAATGAAGTATGACATAAGAATCATAATCGGAAAAATCGATAACCGGATCAATGATGAGAAGAAGGTCCTGCACGAGTTCGACTCTTCTTTCCAGGCTGTAGTCTGCATCACCGTAATAGGCTATGGATTTCGGGAGGGTGATGACCGTATCGGGCACGGAATAGTTTATCTGATATGTATCGTTCGAAGCGTCCAGATAATAGGTCTGCAGATGATACATGAACCGCTCTATATAATCCCTGACCTTATAATCTGGATTAGCCAGGAAGTCCTGATTGGTAATGGTATCCTCAAACCGGTAGTCAGTAAACTCGACCATCAGCACTAGTGTATGAGCGGGAAAACTCTCTATTCTGTCCCGACTGTTGAGTGAGCCAAAGGTTTCCGATATGACATTCTCTTCCTCAGCCGGCAGGATTGCCGGAAAGACAGGATGTTGATCCCTTTGTGGAAACGGTATGAGGCCCGGGAGCGAAGAAGCTCCAGCCATTACTAATAATAATAAGCTTAATATCTGTTTCCCCATTCTCACCTCTCTGGTTTTTCATTAAAAAAATACCCTCTTATCGGGGAGATAAGAGGGTATTAGGAGGGCATTCTATGTAGGGTGTGAAAGCGCTACTTTAATTTTCCTGCATAAACATCATTCTCGTTGCATTTGCAGATGTTGAGGAATTCATAGCCCGGAGCCCAGGTCCCTGCTTTTGATTTCTTGTTACGTATAATCTTTGTCCTCTTCATCTCTACATTACATTTTGGACATAACAGTTTTCCTTCCAGAGTGGTCTCGTGTGCTAATTTCGCGGCAAACGTTCTCTTCTTTGCCATTTAATTCCTCCTTATAACACTGACAACAAAACCAGAGCTTAGTTTGCTGTCAAGATATTTCTGTTTTTTTTTAAGCTCGCTCCTGATAACTTCCTGTTCGCGTATCTACCTTTATCCGGTCTCCTGCCTCGATAAAGAACGGAACAGTTAACTTCAACCCGGTCTGGGTCACGGCATTTTTCCCACCACCAGAAGCGGTGTTCCCTTTAACGTTAGGATCACATTCACTGATCTCCATCACGATCGAAGTCGGGAGTTCAATACCCATTATCTCCCCTTCGGGGGTGGTCTTCATTGTAACTTCTGTGTTTTCTATCAGATATTTATCCAGATCACCTATCACTTCAGAGGGGACACTGATCTGCTCATAGGTCTCATTATCCATAAAGACATAGAAATCCCCGTCGTGATAGAGATACTGCTTCTTCGATTTCTCTACCCTGACTTCGGTCAATTTCTCGCTTATCCGGAAGTTGTTTTCCAGAACCTGTCCCGTCTTGATGTTTCTCAATTTCGTTCTGACGAAGGTATTTCCCTTGCCCGGTTTAACGTGCAGGAAATCTATTATCTCGTAGATTCCGTCCTTGAATTCGATCATCATTCCGTTTCTAATATCTGATGTTGTTGCCATATAGTCTTCAACCTCAATGTCTTGAATTTGCTACACACTTTTTTTTAACCCGAAATCTTTGACAAGAAAAAAAAGAAAGTTCTGGAGTCTCTGAGTCCTTGAATACCCGGAGGCAAAGTATAGGGTTCTGGCAAGCGGGAGCTTGCCAGCCCTGTTTAGATATCGGTCAGGCTGTTAGTGTTGATACTAATCAAAATACTATTCGGGATTATCACATTCAGAATCTGACCAGTTTATCACATTTTTGAATCAATTGCCAGAATTCTAACTATCTTTCGAATTCAACAGGGGTGGGAAGCTCCTGCTTCCCACAGCCTCTTGCTTTTCCCTCGTCAGCTTGCTTTTCTTCCTCTGGTTTTTTCATCCTACATTCTACATTGTACATTCTACATCCTGCTTTGCTCACTGTAGCTTGCTTATGCTTCTCTCCCTCTCTTCGTCTCTCCCTCTCTCAGTCTCTCCCTCTTTTCCTCTTGCTCTACTCCCGTCAGCCTGCTCTGCTTCCTCTGGTTTTTATCTCACAACTCACAACTCACAACTCCCTCTCATCGGTCAGGCTGTCAGTATTGACAGTAATCAAAAACTTTTCGGGATTATCACATTCAGAATTTGACTCGGTCAGTAATTGAATCAATTGTTGTAATTCCTGCTTCCCACAGCCTCTTGCTTTTCTCCCGTCAGCTTGCTTCCTTTTCTCTCAACTTCCAATGGACTTGCTATACCTTCCGCAAGCCTTGCTCTGCTTCCTCTGGTTTTTTCATCCTACATTCTACATTGTACATTCTACTTCCTGCTTTGCTCACGGTAGCTTGCTTATGCTTCTCTCCCTCTCTCAGTCTCTCAGTCTCTCTTTCTCCCCTGCTCTGCCCCTCATTCGCTATACAACTCTTTTCGCCTGTCTTTCAGAAGATGGTTGTATTCCGTAACCCATTTATCCTTTGCTTTTTCGGGGTTTATCGTCTCTACCCAGACAGTCTCTTCGGTCTCATCGAGCCGCTTGATAACCTTTCCAGACGGATCTGTGATCTGGCTCTGGCCGGTAAAGCCCATCTCTATTTCTCCGTTCTTTTCTGTTCCTGTCCGATTGGCGGTAACAGTAAAGATCCGGTTCTCGATCGAGCGGGTAATCATTGCCTGCTGGCACCAGGGAAGGACGAGGTTAGCCGGATGGCAGATGATCTCGGCACCCTGTATATTAAGGGTTCTGGCAGATTCAGGAAAGATCCAGTCGAAGCAGACCATCATACCGACCCTGACACCACCTTTGGCAGGTTTAACGAAAAAGCCGCTCTCTCCGGGATTAAAGATATTCTTCTCTCTGTTGAAGAGGTGAGTCTTGCGATAGATATATAATTCACCGTTCGGATTGACCATGAAGGCCGAGTTGTATATCCTGTCGTCCTCTCTTTCAGCAAAACCGACAATATAGCTTGTGTCATTCTTTTCTGCCAGCACGCGAAACATCTCCACTGTCCTGCCGCTCTTCACATCCTCGGCTACCCTCTCCAGTTCCTCACGGGTATTGATTACATACCCTGTCGCTGCCAGTTCCGGGAGTACGATAAGGTCAGCTTCTACTCCGCTCAGCATCTTCTCCAGTCTCTCCAGATTTTTGTCTACTTCGAACAATTCTGGTTTATACTGGCAAAATCCCACTCTGTAATCCATAGGTTATTCACTCCTTTATCATATTCTCTTTTCACTCGCTAGGGAGATATAGTCGTTATCACCAATAATAATATGATCGAGGACATTGACGTCGATATATCTCAGCACTTTCTTGATCTTTTCTGTAATCAACAGATCGTCTTCCGTAGCTTTCAGGGTTCCGCCGGGATGGTTATGCACGATGATGACGGCTGCTGCCCCGGTCTTGATCACACTCTCGAGCAGGGTCCTGATATAGATCTTCGCTTCATTGACCGTTCCCCGGAAGAGGGTCTCCTCGTCGATAATGATATGGCGTGAGTTAAGATAGATCACCTTGAACTCTTCGTTCTTCTTCCCTTTATAATACTGCTTGAGATATTCGTAAACATCCTGGCAGGAGGTGATCCACTTCTCCTTGACGATCTTCTCCGAGAGGGCATAGGTCATCGTATCACGGAAAAGTTTGAGAAGAACGGCAGTCCGTTCGCTGATATCTTTCTGGGCAATGAGCTTCTCTACCGGAGCATTCAATACCCCGATCAGGCTGCCGAATTCCTCGATCAGCCTTTTCGCCAGTTGCTTCGTGTCACGTCTAACAAGGGAGTAGGAGAGGATCAACTCCAGCACTTCGTAGTTATGAAAACCCTCCAGCCCATCGACACAATATCTCGATCTTAAACGTTCTTTGTGCTTATTGTTAATGTTTTCCATAAAAATGACCCCTCTGATGCAGAAAAAAATAATGGTGGGTGATACGGGATTCGAACCTGTGACCTCTACGATGTCAACGTAGCACTCTAACCAACTGAGCTAATCACCCACTCAATATACAGTTCAAAAAAACTGAGATTTTTGTCAAATAAAAATAGTCCTGTCTGAAGGTAAGATGCGGTCTGTTATGAAGTTCACACTGTCGGACCCTGATACCCCTCGCTCTGGAGTCCTGACCATTATGCATTACAAATAAAATCATTTGACTTTATCTCCTGCCTGAGAAGAGACTGCTATAAAAAACAAAAGGGAAAGACTATGAGTTATCAACATCTCTTTGGGCCGGTTCCATCCCGCCGGTTGGGAGTTTCGCTCGGGGTGGATCTCGTCCCGTTCAAATACTGTTCGATGAATTGCATCTACTGTGAGATAGGCAAAACAACCAATCTCACGATACAGCGAGATGAATATGTATCCTTCCGGGAAATCAGGAGGGAGTTGGACGATTATCTCGGCAAGGGTCCCCATCTCGATTATATCACCTTCTCCGGTGCTGGTGAGCCTACCCTCAACAGTCGTATTGGTGAAATAATCACTTTTTTGAAAGAGAATTATTCCCGCTACAAAATCGCACTTATTACTAACAGTTCACTGATGTCAGATACCGGACTGAGGCGTGAGATACGCGAGATTGATCTCATACTCCCCTCTTTAGATGCCGCCACTCAGGGTATTTTCGAAAAGATCAACCGGCCCGAAGAATCATTGAAGACGAAAGAGATAATCGCCGGCCTGGTCTCTTTCCGGCGTGAGAGCAGTGCCGAAATGTGGCTGGAGATCTTTTTACTTCCCGGTATCAACGACAATGAAGAGGAGTTGAAATGTCTCAAGCAGGCAGTGGAGATAATTGACCCTCATAGAGTGCAACTCAACAGCCTGGACAGGCCGGGCACAGAACGCTGGCTGGTGAAGGAATCCGACGACAGACTGGCCGAGATAGCCGAGTTTTTCAAACCATTACCGGTAGAGATCATAGCCCGCAAGACGGATAAGATCGAGTTTCCCGAGATCGATGGAGAGATGGAGGATAAGCTGATCTCCACGATCAAGCGCCGGCCCTGCACAGCCGAAGACATATCGAATATCCTCAATCTTCACATTCACGAAGTTACCAAATATCTCGAATATCTGCATAAGCAGGGGGTTATAAGAGCCCGGGAGCAGGACCGGGGAGTCTTCTACAGCTGGAACAATGATCCCGGTAAAGATGAACAAAAATGACCGGGATAATGAGGAGCCAGACCATGAACAAGCCTGTATATCTCGATTATAATGCTACGACCCCTCTCGCTGCTGAGGTGATCGAAACGATGAAAGAGGTGATGCAGCACGATTTTGGTAATCCATCCAGTATGCATACATACGGACTGCAGGCGAAAGAGAAGATCGAATGGGCAAGGAATCAGGTAGCCCGTCTCATCGGAGCAGAGAGTGATGAGATAATCTTCACCTCCGGTGGAACAGAATCGAACAATCTCGCTATCCGGGGAGTAGCTGAATCACTACGCAGCAGAGGGAATCATATAATTACAAGCCGGATAGAGCATCCGGCAGTAATCGAGGTCTGCCGCTTTTTAGAGAAACAGAATTTCCGGGTAACTTATCTGCCGGTAGATGAGTTTGGTATTGTCAGCCTTGAAAAGCTTCGAGAGGCGATTACCCCCGCAACAATCCTCATAACGATTATGCAGAGTAACAACGAGACCGGCACACTCCAGCCGGTCAGTGAGATTGGCAGGATTGCCAGAGAACACGAGATCATCTTTCATACCGATGCCGCTCAATCTGCTGGCAAGGTCAGCCTCGATGTCGCTCAACTGCATGTCGATCTCCTCTCCCTGGCCGGGCATAAGTTTTACGGCCCGAAGGGTATCGGGGCACTCTATATCAGAAGAGGAATCGAACTGGCCAGGACGATCTTCGGAGCTGAGCATGAACGTAATCTCCGCCCCGGCACAGAGAATGTCATTGCCATTGCCGGGCTCGGTAAGGCAGCCGAGATAGCGGTTCGTGACCTGGAAACAGGCAGTCGCAGAATGAAAGAGACTCGCGATCTGCTATATGAGAAAATAAGGGATGCACTCGTCGCTGCCGGGCTTTCAGAAGAGGTGGTGAAACTTAACGGACATCCGGAACTCCGGTTGCCCAATACCCTCAATCTCAGCTTTCTCGGAGTAGATGCCGGAACCTATCTTCCTTTGATCAACGATAAGGTAGCCGTCTCTGCCGGAGCGGCCTGCCATTCTGATAAGACGGAGATCTCATACGTCCTGGAAGCAATGAAAGTTCCGCTCGATTATGCACTCGGCACGGTCAGGTTCTCTACCGGCAGGATGACCACTGATGAAGAGATCGAAGAAGCTGCCGCTATCATCACTAAAAATCTCATTCCTCTCCTCTCCAGAGAGCCCGTTAGCATTGCTGCTGAAGAAGATGAGGAGATCAAACTTACCAGATATACTCACGGGCTCGGTTGTGCCTGTAAGATCCAGCCCTCCGTGCTGGAGAAGGTGCTTCGTGAACTTCCCGTCCTTCCCGATCCTCACGTTCTTATCGGGCCTGAAAGTTCCGATGATGCTGCAGTCTATAAAATAGATGAGAAGAGGGCTCTCGTCCTGACGACCGATTTCTTTACCCCGATCGTGGATGATCCCTACCATTTCGGAGCTATTGCTGCTGCTAATGCCCTCAGTGATATCTATGCCATGGGAGCTAAACCGCTCTTTGCCCTCAATATCGTCGGCTTCCCGATCAACCGGCTGCCCGTCAATGTGCTTTCTTCAATCCTTAAAGGAGCGACAGATAAAGCTACAGAAGCAGGTATTCCCATCCTCGGCGGGCATACGATCGAAGACCCGGAACCGAAATACGGTCTGGTCGTCGCAGGGATAGTAGAGATAACAAAAATTCAGAGCAATAAAACCGCCCGTCAGGATGATTCCCTCATTCTTACCAAACCACTCGGAACAGGGATCATCACAACCGCAATGAAAAGGGGTATCGCCAGTCCGGAACAGATTCAAGCCGCTGTTGTCAATATGAGCGGACTGAACAGAAAGGCAGCCGAAATCCTCTTTCAGTTCCCCGTTAGCAGTTGTACCGATATTACAGGCTTCGGGCTGCTCGGCCATCTCTCTGAAATGACAACAGGGAGCAAAATGGACGCCGATATCTATTTCAAGAAAATAAATCTCCTCCCCGGGATCAGAGAACTTATCGCCCGTGACTCAATACCCGGCGGAACGCTCAATAACAGAGACTACTACGGACATCTCATCAGCTGGAACGGCAGCTTCTCCGATGCCGAGAAACTGCTCCTCTTCGATGCCCAGACCTCCGGCGGCCTGCTCGTCGCTCTGCCTCAGCAGCACGCTGAACAGGCACTCCAGGCCTGCCTGGACGCCGGCCTCAAAGACACTGCTATTATCGGCAGGATTACCGGGCCGGGTGTGGGGAAGATTATAGTCACAAGGAAACAAGGTGACGGGGTAACGAAGTAACGGGGTGACAGGTTTGTTTAGAGTTTCCAGAGACAGGTCCACCCTGAAGTAAAAACCTCTCTCTGGTCTTTTCTCACAACTCATCACTTATTCTCCTTGCTTTTTCCCTCATTCTTTCCTTCACGTTTAATGGCTGGTAAAAGATCAATATTGTACATTCTACATCCTCTTTCCCTCCGCAAGCTTGCTTTACCTTCCTGTGGTTTTTCTCATAACTCGTAACTCGTAACTGGTAACTAATAGCTGCGAAGCTATTCTTCCTCTGGTTTTTCTCACAACTCCCTCCCTCTGTCTCTTAGTCTCTCCCTCACTCACTCTCTCCTTGCTTTTCTTCCTATGGTTCCCTTAAATTTCGGTGTTTTCGGTGGCTAATACTTTTCTTGCTATTCCTTCCAATGGACTTGCTTCTCCTTCCTCTGGTTTTTCTCATTCTACATCCTACATTGTAAATTCTACATCTTTTTTTTCTCCGTCAGCTTGCTTTATCTTCCTCTGGTTTTTCTCGTAACTCGTAACTGGTCACTAGTAGCTGCGAAACTATTCTTCCTCTGGTTTTTCTCACAACTCCCTCCCTCTGTCTCTTAGTCTCTCCCTCACTCACTCTCTCCCTGCTTTTCTTCCTATGGTTCCCTTAAATTTCGGCGTTTTCGGTGGCTAATACTTTTCTTGCTATTCCTTCCAATGGACTTGCTTCTCCTTCCTCTGGTTTTTCTCATAACTCACA
>Ga0079223_10000051_pt1 | contig 36232 bp, 29 predicted proteins | sample Stecom2011_FD_75072 | JGI IMG/M metagenome (GOLD analysis project Ga0079223, IMG submission 75072) | Agricultural soil microbial communities from Utah to study Nitrogen management - Steer compost 2011 | ecosystem: Environmental > Terrestrial > Soil > Agricultural land | place: USA: Utah...
AAAAAATGGACAATTGAAGCATCTATTGGATTCAATCAAGCGAAAATAAATTACAATTCACTTTACCCAATAGTTGAAAATCCTACAGGAGAAATCAATTTCGGGAACATTTTAATGCCAAGAGTAGCCTTTTCTTATTTACTTTCTAAAACACTATCCGTTCGAGGAAGCATTTCTAAGGGATACTCTCCCCCTACGATTGCAGAAATTCGATCTTCTGACAATACAATCAATACTGATTTAACTCCAGAAACAGGAGTTAATTACGAAGTTGGATTCCGCTACGAAACACCTAACAGAAGATTTAGAGCTGATGTCAGTTTCTACACTTACAACATGAAAAACGGAATTGTTAGACATTTGAATGAAAATGGAGCAGAATTCTTCGTTAATGCAGGAGAAATCAATCAAAAAGGAATCGAAGCTTCAGTTTGGGCTTATATTTTGACACCGAATTCTAAAAGGTTCATCAGGAAATTAAATTTGAATACGGCATTTTCATATAACCATTATCGCTTTGGAGAATACCGAGTAAAAGAAAATGATTATTCTAAAAAAAATGTAACCGCTGTCCCAGATTTTGTTTGGTCAAATACCTTAACCTTCACTTTCCCGAAGAAAATCAGCTTGAATATTTCGCATAATTACACTTCTGCAATGCCATTGAATGATGCGAACACAGCTTTTTCAGAAGAATTTCATTTGGTACAACTTAAAGCATCATGGAAATGGTCTATTTCTCAGGCCTTAAGCCTACAGTTTTTCGCAGGCGTAGACAATCTTATGAATGAGAGATATAGCTTAGGAAATGACATTAACGCCTTTGGGAATCGCTATTTTAATCCCGCAGCAGAAAGGAGTTATTATGGAGGTTTGAAGGTTGGATTTTAAAACCATAACTTAATTACGAATGGGGAATCTAAGGTGCGTAATTAATAAGTTCATAATTATTCACCTATCTTTATCTGAAACAAAAATCTTTTTCAAATGTCTAATCCTTCTCCTTTCAAAAACCTCAAAATCATTGATTTATCAACTGTTTTGGCAGGACCATCAGTAGGTTCGTTTTTTGCTGAACTTGGCGCAGAAGTCATTAAAATTGAGCATCCCATTTTCCCTGACATTACCCGATCTTGGAAGTTACCTACAGAAAATCAGGACAGTTCTGTATCAGCTTATTTCTCAAGTATTAATTACAAAAAGGTTTATCAGCAATTAAACTTAAAGGACGATAAAGAAAGAGAGAAACTATTTATGTTAATTAAGACCGCAGACATAGTTTTAATGAACTTTAAATTAGGAGATCAGGAGAAATTAGGAATTACAGACGAAGCTTTAAAAAAAGAAAACTCCCAATTAATTATTGGTAAAATCAATGGTTTTGGAGCAAAAAGTGACCGTGTTGCATACGATTTAATTTTACAAGCAGAAACGGGCATTATGTCAATGAATGGAACCCCAGAAAGTGGCCCTGTAAAAATGCCCATTGCGTTAATTGATGTTTTGGCAGCGCATCATTTGAAAGAAGGAATTCTCATTGAATTATTAATGAAAAGAAGTACAGATAATTACCAAGGTGCCAGTCTAAGTGTATCTCTTTACGATGCAGCAGTTAGTTCTTTAGTCAATCAAGCGTCAAACTATTTAATGAATGCTCATATTCCTCAACGCATTGGATCTTTGCACCCTAATATTGCTCCTTATGGAGAGCTTTTCAAAACCTCAGATGATAAAACAATCACTTTTGCGATTGGGAGCAATAGACATTTTTCTCAATTATGCGACTTCTTAGATTTACCAGAACTATATGAGAACGAAGATTTCTCGACTGTTCAGCAGCGTGTTAAGAATAGGGGAAAACTATTTGAAATCCTTAAAGAAAAAGTAGTTCAACATTCTATGAATGATATTTTAGAATTTATGCACCTAAACTATGTTCCCTGTGGAGAAGTGAAAGATTTAAAAGCTGTATTCGAATCAGAATTAGCTCAAGAATTGGTAAGGGTTGAAAAGATTGATGGTATAGAAACTAAACGTGTAACAGGGATTGCTTTTCGCACTGAGAAGGAGTAATGATTGTGAATCTATCTTGAATACACTTTTTAGGTTTTTTATTAAAAAGAAAAAGGGACAACTTGATTGTTGCCCCCAAATATCTTATTAAAACTCAACCTTATTTTATTTCACGAAGTCTTTAACCTCAGAGAGCAATTGTGCATCTCTTACAGCTCCTAAAATTCTTTTTTCAACTTTACCTTCTCCGTTAATCAACATCATTGTTGGATATGCACGAACTTGAAATCTTCTTGCGAGTGCAGGTCCTTCTCCTTTTTCCATATCAATTTTAATGTTGATGAAGTTTTTGTTAAATACCTTTCCTACTTCCTCAGACTTGAAAGTTGTTCTGTCCATCATTTTACAAGGACCACACCACACAGCGTAAGCATCAAGGAAAATTAATTTATTTTCTTTTTTGGCCTTTTGAATGGCTTCCTCAAATGAAAGCGTTTCAAAATTAATTCCTGGCTCATCAGCGTTTGCAGGTGCCCACACGAAAGAAGACCCAATCAGTGCGATAACAATAGTGATTATACTTAGATATTTCATATTCATTTATTTATTATGCTAAAGTTACAAATCTAGTTTTAAAATCAGCATATTTGAATTAATATTAAAACAACGATAATCAAACTTCGTGCCCTTAAAATAGTCGCATGCGTATTCAAAAGTTAAATAGTACTACAGATTCCACAGAAGAAGTTGAAGCCTTTATCTCCACTTGGAACGATGAAAATCAGTCAATTAAGCAACTAAGTTCTGGATCAACGGGTCCACCAAAAGCAATTGATATTCCCAAATGGAAAATGAAGGCTTCTGCTAAAATGACCGGTGATTTCTTAGGCCTTGACAACTGTGAATCAGCACTATTATGTATGTCAACAGCATATATAGGAGGCAAAATGATGGTTGTTCGTTCGATCATGTTTGACCTTACACTTTACGTAACAAATGTTACACGGAATCCATTGAAAGACCTAACTCATGCTATCGATTTCGTTGCCATGGTTCCCTTACAAGTAGAGGAAACGCTACAAGAAAATCCTGAGAAGTTAAACCTGATCAAATATTTAATTATTGGTGGCGCTCCAGTGTCCGATGAGTTAATTGAAAGAATAAGGCTATTCGACTGCATTGTCTACTCCACATTTGGAATGACAGAAACTGTTTCTCACATTGCTTTAAAAAACTTAAAAAACAAGGAAGAACCTTTTAAAGCGATTGGCAATACTTATTTTTCCAAAGAAGATGATTGTTTGGTAATTAGCAATGAAAGCCTCGATATTCATGGTTTAAAGACTACAGATATAATTGAATTAATTGATGAGCAAAGCTTTCATTGGTTAGGTCGTGAGGATTTCGTAATTAACTCTGGAGGAGTAAAAGTTCACCCTGAAGAAGTAGAGCGAAAAATAAGAAACAGCATTGGCTCTTCGGAGTTCATAATCAGCAAGCTACCAGACAAGAAGTTGGGAAGTAAAGTTGTTTTTATTGGTGAAAATCATATGAACACTCCAAGTTTAAAAACAAATATTGATAAAGTATTAATTAAATACGAACGTCCAAAAGCTTACTTTTTTATACCTTCGTTAATAAAAACGCCCTCTGGTAAGATAGACCGAAATAAAACAACTGCTGAAATTAAATGACCAAACGCTATTTTGATATATTAGGTATCCCACCCACAAAGAACAAAACGGTCATTAAAAAAGCGTACCGTAAAAAAGCTTTGAAATATCATCCGGATAGAAATCCTTCCGAAAGTGCAAAAGACAAATTTATTAAGGTTACTAAGGCGTATGATAGTATTATTTTAGCCATAGAAAATGCACAAAGTCCACTAAAAAACAAACGTAGGCCAACACAACAAGCACAAAGAAAAGCAAGTGCAACACAGGCAACTCGAGAGGAGATTATAAAGGAAGCAGAAAAGCGTTACCAACAAATGAAACGCAAGGAAGCACAAGATGAAGAGTTGTATTATCAAAAAATATCAAGTGGTGAAATTTGGAAAAAGTTCATGAGCCTAATGTATATATGCACATTCTTATCTCTTCTCATTACCATCGATTTATTTGTATTACCGACACAAATTCAGGCCAATCAAATTATAAAAAAGAACATCAAAGTTACTTACAGTGGACCTGAAGAAGGTGGTACATCTCCTGTTGTTTTTGATAATGGCCAAAAAGCTTACATTTCACTTGCTTTTATTAGCTTGGAGCAATCGAACACACTCTACTTAGAACGTACATTGCTCTTTAAAGATATTAAATATGTAAAAATTCAGGAGAATAATGGATGGAGAAAATACGTTCCCGACTATACTGTTGTCAGTACTTTTCCGCTGATCCCTCTTGTGCTATTGATCCCCTTATTAACTTTCTTTTTAAAAGAAAGAACTGTCACTTTTAGTATACTTTTCCATACTGCTTTTTATGGAATGCCCATTTTCTTGACTTTCCTATTGCTCTCTAATGATAGATGGTTGCATTTAATCACATTAGGTTTGCTCTAAAAAATTGTCCTCTAATTTAGAAGAAATAAAGACTATCCATTAAAACATAAAGTCCTCATTGATTGCCTTCCATAATTCATTCATAGGCAGTCCCATCACATTGTAGAAACAGCCTTCTATTTTTTCAACTCCGATCATCCCAATCCATTCTTGAATTCCGTAAGCACCAGCTTTATCAAAAGGCTTATAATTGCTGACGTAATATTCAATCTCTTCTAAAGAAAGCACTTTAAAGAACACTTTAGTACGCACCGAAAAAGTCTTTTCTTTAGTTGGATGATACAAATAAACCCCTGTAACAACTTCATTTATGCTACCTGATAAGCGTTGAAGCATTTCAACTGCTGCATTATGATCTTTTGGTTTCTCTAATATCTGATTATTGTGAATTACTACCGTGTCTGATGTTAGTAAAACTTCATCTTTTAGAATGGTGTTTTTAAGTGGCTCTGCTTTTAATTGAGACAGATATTCTGGAACATCATAATTTGATATTTCAGTAGGGTAAACCTCATCTACTTCTTTTTTTCGAATTTCACAATTAATTCCAAGTTGCTCAATTAATTGTTTTCTTCTTGGAGAAGAGGAACCTAAAATTATTTTCTTCGAGAACATAGTATCGTTTTTACTGCATCAATTGAAATACCCAAAACAATGGTAAGGTCATTCCAAAAACAATTGTGAGTTTTAGTCCCAAGTCAGCAGTTTTTAAGTTTCTATCATTGATTGGCAATAACAAAATTACCAACGAGAAAATAGCTGACAAAGCACTTAAAAAAAGTGGAACTAAAGCAATTCCATCGATCGCCCCTGTTTGCCAAAACCAAAAAATAGGAATGGACAATGCCATTGTAACAAATACAAAGAACACAGCTATTGAACGTGATTTTTCAAGTCCATATACTATGGGAATAGTTCTGGCCTTGAGAACCAAGTCGCCTTTAACATCTTCCATATCCTTAACAATTTCTCTTGTTAAATTGAGTACAAAAGCAAATAGTCCCAGTCCTATTCCAAGATAAATTGGGAAGAATTGATAACTATTCAAATGAAATGGATGCGCTGTTTCTAACGTTACTCCTCGATAAAAATCCTGATAATAAATTCCTACAAGAACTGGTACCAATGCTGTCAACAAAGCGATTACAACATTCCCCACAACCAATGTCCTTTTCAATTGCATTGAATAAAACCACAATAAATTAATGGACAACAAATGAATAAAAACATACCAAAATGTTTCGAGTACAAGACCCAAATGAATGGCAATTGCAAAAGCAATAAAGTTCAAAACCCAATGAAAGACAATCGCCCATCGTCGTTTGATATGCGTAATAATAATTGTACGTTCTGGACGATTAATACGGTCTGCTCTGACATCAAAGTAATCATTAATGATGTTCCCCGCTGCGGCAATAAAAACGGTTGAAATTACCAATAAAAAAAAGTTGAAAGACCGAATCAGCATGATTCCATCATTGAATTCAGCATATACAATATCCAAGTATCCTCCAACGCTGTACATTGTTACAGCGATAATCAATAAATTGATGGGACGAATTAACCTTAAAAAATGGATCATTTTACAATTCTATATTCTGTACGTCTATTTTCTTGATGTGCTTTTTCTTTGGCTCTTTCAGTTTCGAGTTTTTCAATTGCTGCATCTGAATTTATTGGGTTGGCTTCTCCATAGCCCTTATAAGACAAACGCTTTCCATCAATTCCATCATTCACAAGAAAGTCATACACCGCTTTAGCCCTATCCTCAGATAGTTTTTGATTCGCAACATCATCTCCTCGGGTATCTGTATGTCCACCGATTTCAATTTTAATACTGCTGTTTTCTTTCAAGAAGACCTGCAGCTTATTCAACTCTACGTAAGATTCTTTTCTTAATGTTGACTTCCCTAAATCAAAGAACACATTGGCCAAAAGAATTGGTTGCTCATTCGTAAGAGGAACCATCGGTACATCCATATGAATGGCTTCATCACTTTCATTCATATTGAAGTTTTTTGAAAAGAAAGAATAGCCCGGAAACGATACATTTAAAGCATATTCCTTTTTCGTTGGCAATGCCACCATAAACTCTCCAGTAATGGGATCAGCATCAGAAGAAATTACTTCTTTTCCGATAGATAAATCAATCAACTCAAACCTTCCTTTTAATGGCTTTTTAGTAACTACATCGTATACTAAACCTTCAAAATAAGTTGTCTTAACAGGTCTTAATTCTTCTGGCATTTCGAAATAGTAAATATCTAAATCTCCTTCTCCTCCATCTCTGTCTGAGGCAAAAAACGCAATTTCACCATCTGGACCCACAAGTAAAGAATTCTCATTGCTTTCAGTATTGATTGGATATCCGAGGTTTATTGGATCCCCCCAATTTCCTAAAGGATCTTTTCGTGACATATAAATATCTGTTCCTCCAAGGCCAACATGTCCATTCGATGCAAAATATAATGTTTGACCATCAGGGTGAATCATTACTGATGACTCCATTCTTTCCGTATTGATATTACCTGGTAAAGGAATAGCTTTTCCCCAGGTTCCATCTTTCTGTTTTTCGCTAACAAAAATATCACTTCTTTGAACACGTTGCTGTCCTACTCTTCGAATAAAATAAAGTGTTTTCCCATCTGCTGAAAGTGAAGGCTGAGATTCCCACGTGAAGGTATTTACATGACCAGGTAAGTTAACTGGATCAGTCCACCTGTCTCCAATTCTTTCCGTTACAAATAAATCACAACTTCCTTTCCCCTCACGATTTGGACCGTAATTTTGTCCTGTGATATCAGCACATGCAACAAAGATTAGCGTTCGTCCATCCGCAGAAATTGTTGGTGCACCTTCGTTTTGAGGAGTGTTAATGTTGCTTGGCATTGGGTATGCTTTTGTCCACACATTGTCTTCATTCAATTTTGACACGAAGAAATCTTCTTGACCTCTTGGTGTACCGTCATCATTAGGAACTTCTCTTGTAAACAATAAAGTTTTTCCATCCACAGTTATCGTAGGGAAATACTCTGGATATTTTGTATTTATGCCCTTTCCAATATTTATTGGCTTAATATTCAAAGGATTTTTTCTGGCTTCAAGTGAAAACTCAGCACTCGTTCTCAGGTATTCAGCAGCATGAATCATCTTTTCAGAAATTCTTCGGTCATTGCTGGTGAGAATCAAATCAAAATACGAAATGGCATCTTTGAACTCGTTGTTTTTCATCTGCAATTCTCCGATATCGAGGTACAACTGCCCATTTAAGTTGGCAGTGGGCCGAATTTGCAAAGCTCTTTTATAATGGTGAACAGCTTCTTTACTTTTTCCTGAAAGTCGGTAATACTCACCGATCATTTGATGTGCTTCCAAGAAGTTTTCGTCCTTTGCCAATGCTTTTTTCAACAATGTAATTCCAGAATCGAAATCTGGTCTACCTGTTCTCAAATCAATATTTTGATGAGGCACTTCTCTTCCTTGTTCGAAAAGTTTAATTGCTTTTTTACTCTTTGTGCTGTATCCCATTTGAGCAGTAGCGCAACTGCTTAACATCAGCGTAAAAACAACAAACAAAAGACCAATATTCTTTATCATAGTTTTAAGGTATATTCATATATTTATGTGTCTGCAAAGAAATCTTCCACCTTGGATTATCCTTAACATAGTCAATGATTAATGGCAATATTTGTGCCTCTTTGGACCATTCAGGCTGCAAATACAATAAACAATCTTTATTTACTTTTTCAGCATGTTCCTCTGCCCATTTAAAGTCATTCTTATTGAAAATAACCACTTTAAGTTCATGGGCTTTTTCATAGGCTTCCTCAACAGGTTTTTTAAACTTCTTGGGGGAAAAGCAATACCAGTCAACTTTAGCATCTAAAGGATAACATCCAGAAGTTTCAATGGCTACTTCTTTTCCTTCCTTCTGCAAAGCGGAAACAAGCGAATCAATTGAATACATTGCTGGTTCTCCCCCAGTAATTACAACGAAATCTGTCGCTGTTGAGTTCACACCATCAAGCAAAGTGGTCAAAGAAGTATCGGGATGGTTTTTAGCTTCCCAACTTTCTTTCACATCACACCATACACAGCCCACATCGCAACCACCTGTGCGAATAAAATAAGCTGCTCTTCCTGAATAATGTCCTTCTCCTTGAATGGTGTAAAAAGACTCCATCACAGGCCATGATGTACGATTAGATTCAATAATTTCTTTCATTACTTCAAAAGTAATGAAAACCTTTTAAAAATAAGACTTTAAAAAATGGAATGAAGTGAAAACAACAACAATAATTATGAACGGCGAAGTCCTCAACACAATTAGTTATGAGCGATGAATTTGTGAATATTCGTAATTAAACCATCCGTAATTCCCAATTGATTATTTAATTCATTAAAGTAACATACCAATCTTGTTTCAAGCGTTCATATTCCTCTTGAAAAGCTTCCAACTGCTCTTGGGCAGTTTTCTCATTGTTATGAGAACGGTTTTTCAATTCGCTGTATGTTTTTTTTATCAAATCAATTATGTCTGAACCCAAAAGGAACTCACTCGTTTTAGGATTGATATTGTACGTTTCATAAATTACATCGATGCGCTTTTTATCACTCTCAGAATAAATGCTGTGGGGCTCATTTCTGGTAATCCTCTCATACATCGGCAATAATTTAGCGCTCAATTCGACAAAATGACGCATTACATAAACAGCGGTATTTAACGATCTGATATTTTTTGCTTCCATAGTGTTGGCTTTCCTACATAACGTAAGGACGCCTGTTATGGTTGGCTTTTAAAGAATAAAAACTTATTCAAAAACGAAAAATCTCCACGATAACTCATGGAGATTTTTCATTTATTTCATTGCCATTACAATGCTGAATTAAAGTGTGCCACCCACTCATTGGCTAACTGAATCTCACCACTTAACATTTTATTCTTATCCTCATCAAAAAGCAAGAAAGTACTTACCTCATCTTTCTTATTTTTAGGATAGAAGCAAATTTCTAAACTGTGTGTAACTTTATCTTTTTCACCGTGATAATCAACTTCTCGCACTTCACGATTGACTTTACAAATTGAGATATCTGACAAAGAAACGTGACGTGTATCATACACACCATGGTCGACTTCAGAAAAATAGGCAATCTTATTTTTGCTGTCTAACCCTAATGCTAAGTTGGCTACTGCTTCACTGCGATCTAATTGTAAGCTGTTATTTTCAGCATACGCTTTAATGTTTTTCACTAATCCTCTTTCTGTACTTTTACTTTTTCTGTACATGTAAATAAAAGGGATAACAATTGCAACAATGGAGATTAATCCAATTAAAATATTTCCAGTTTCCATTTTTTTAATTTTTAAATTCATATAAAATTGCACCAAATACAATAGCACAAATGAATCAGTCAATAATTATTGAAAGATTTTCTAGATATTAAAATGAATTTTACCAGAAATTATGAAAGGGAAATATTATGTCTTCTGTCCGAAACTTCAAGAGCAAGCTTCGGGTTTCTTTAAAGTAATTAACAGTATACTGAACGGTTAACTTACTTAAAAATTGAGTTGCTGCGAACGCTCTATTGATTCCGTTATCAATTGCTACAGAAACATGAACAATAGATCCACTTCCATCTGAATTAATTGCTTGCGGGAAGAGTATTTTCGAAAGCTCCGTAAAATGAACTCCTTCATTTTGGTTTTGATCAGAGAACTTAGATTCAAAAGATGGGACAGCAAAAGAACCAAATACCGAAAGACAGTAAATGGTAAAGCAAAATGCTATAAAAATATTTTTAAATGATGTTCTCACAGTTGCAAATATAAATCATATTACAATTGGTAAATGGATTATATAAAATTTTAACGTAATGATTAGTTTTGGTTCTCCTCATTAAAAGAATTCGTGCTTTCTTACCAAATAAAAACATCATCCAAAATACGCCCTCCAGAACTGGCTCCTGAAAACAATTCTATTACCAACTTGTGCAACTCTTTGTTAGATCTATAGTCTTTGGTTTTTCCCTTTGGCATTTCTTTTTCAAAGTTTGGCTTAGATAGTTTTTTGACTTCCTTAGCAAAATACACCACCCCTCCGTCTTCTAAGGCAAGCCCAAGAATTGTTCCTGGCAGTCCATTAAAAGATTCTGGCCCGGTAGATGGTAGAATCTGTTCAGAATACCATGCATAAATTCTAGTTGAATCATTAGCAATCCACAAAGCTTGTTTAGTTTCGTATCCTGCAATTGTTCTTCTATTTTCAGTAATCAACCACTTTCTTGTTTTTATGGTATCTGCCAAATAAAGTTCTGAACCATAATACACAAATTGTCGCGTCAATCGACCTGAATTAAAGTTCTGATAAGTTGTGTTTTTCATTGTTGACCATTCTCTATCTTCGTCACCAAGTTCTGGAACAACTGGCAAAAATAAAGATGAAGAATCATTAAAGTAGAGTATAAACTCATCTGTCTTTGGTTCTTTTATCCAATCTTTATTGCGTCCTCCCCTATGGTCAGATCCTTCATAACGTTTTTCTAAGTTGGTTCTGCGTTCAAAAACGATTTCACCAGAATGTACTACCTGCGCATATGACCAACTTGTCATAATGAAAACAGCTACAATTGATATTAATTTAGAACCAGTGATTTCCGCCTTCATCTGCTTTTGTTTTATTGTTGTTGAAACGCAATGTTGCTCCGATCATAAAGTAACGTGCGATAATTCTACTCCTTGTGTCTGTAATAATATTTGTTCCTACGTTTCTTGAAATTCCAATATTCTGATTAAAAATGTCATAAACAGAAGCATTGACAACGAGGTTTCCTGTTTTCAAGAAACGTTTACTCAATTTCGCATTCCAAATAAATGGTTTTTCGTTATACCCTGCTGCTCTACGAGAGTTAATTTCATAAACTGCATCACTTTCTATAAAGAAGCGGAATGGCAATTCAAAAAACACTGATGCTTTATAACGTTGAACAACATATGGCTCATTAAGTCCCATGGACAAAGTACTTCGTGGATCATTGTAACTAATTCCAGCGCTAATACTAACTTCTATTGTATCTGATCTCATTTCTAAGCCTAACGAACCATCAACATTATAGTTTTCGGTTGTATTCATTTGATAATTAATCTCCGAATTATAGCTTGTATATCCTCCTGAAGCTTGAGGCCTTAGATTCAAAAGCTTCTTAAAGATAGGGATACCTCCACCAGCATAAAACCCACTATAAATATTCTCATCTACATTGATAGCTGTTGCAATTGATTGTCCATTTGGCGTATAAACAATAGAGTTTGAAAACGCGTTGTCCGTATAGTTAAAGTAGGCCCCTCCATAAACATAACTTTGTTTTAATGCGTTCCATTTATTATAGTTCAACTGCATGTTATGTGAATAACTTGGTTTTAGATTAGGATTACCAATCACCAAGCTATTTGGGTCTGTATTGTCTCGAACAGGCTGAAGTTGATCTAAACTTGGTTCGTTGGAACTTGTAGAATAAACAAAACGAACCCTATGTGCATTCGAAAATTTATAACTGTAATCCAAATATGGTAGTAAATTATCGATGTTCTGATTTATATTTTCGTCGGTTTCATTGTTGATATTATTAACCCTCAAATTCCTAATGCGCGACCCCACTTCTAAAGTATGCGCTCTATCGGTATAAAATATACCTGCAGCTCCTCTGTTCTCCAAACGGTCATTGCTGAAATCATTACTGTAAAGATTTGCATAAGAATCATATCCCGTAGGTGTACGATCATATGTTGAAGTCGCTTGTTCTCCATAAAAATAATCTAACCTGTATTGAAACTTCAATCTGAATCTTCTTGTAATTGGCTCCATATAGTCCACAACCACTCGGTGTCCTGTAGTGTTGTTAATACGGTTTCTTTTTTGGTCAAATACTGAGTCTGGTACATTAAATTGCCCAAAATACAAATCTGAATTTAATGTATTGTCTCTATCAGACTCTGTATATCCAAACTGATAAACCACATCTAATTCTCTAAATCTTTTTTCGAACTTTTTATTTAACTCTAATTCAACATTCCCTTCCATCCCTGTTGCTTCAGATTCATTCTTAACATCCGTTGCACTAAAGCGCTGTCCATCTGAAGTATAAAAATCACTTGAACTATTTTCTGAACCAGATTCGTTCCTAAGGATTAAATTAGACTTTAATTTCAGTTTAGTTTTATCATTGATGTCATACTCAAAATTCAAATTGACATTATGAGATTGTTGTAACTGTTCTCTAAAAGTTGAATCTTTTTTCGAATAGGTTGTATCTGCAAAGAAGTGCTCTGAATTTCGAACTTGCTCCGTTGTTAATCGGCTATCATTATAAGTGTAATTTACATTTATTTTTATTTTATCTGTCAACTTATTGGAAAAGTAAAACCCTCCTTTATAGTTTTCTGGCAAACCGTTAAGACTACTGGTATTCATACTTGACCGCCATCCACCAGACATTTCATTTGTCAAACCAAAGCGAGATGCATCTCGATAACTAAACCCAGTATTAGGAGTGTTCGATCCCAAAGCAAAAACAGATACTTTTAAATCTTTATTGAAATAATTTGCTAAAACTTCTCCTTCATAGAAGGCACTTCCGTTGGGTAAGTCTTTAAAATATTCAGTATTAAAACCACCACTACCTGCTACTTTACCAAAGTATCCCTGTTTGGCATCATCTTTCAACCTTACATCTAAGACTTGAATTTTCTCTTCGGAATTACTTGAGCTTTCATCCTCTGCTTCATAAACCTCAATTTTATCAACTCCTTTAGCTGTTAAGTTCCGCGTTGCAATGGTTGGGTCAGATCCAAAAAACTCATCACCATCGACTAACACTTTAGTCACTTTTCTTCCTTGCGAACTTACATTCCCGTCGTCATCAACTTGTAAACCTGGTAGGTTTTTCAATAAGTCTTCTACCATGGCATTTTCCTTTGTAGCAAAAGAATCAGCAACATACACTAAAGTATCTCCTCTAAAATAAATAGGTTCTTTATTAGCATAAACTATTACCTCATCAAGCTGTGTTGCTTGTTCAGGAAGAATAATATTTGGGATGTTGATTTCAGTATTTTCATCAGAACCGATGATGTAATAACGTTTCTCGTCAAATTTATAATGTGAAACGATTAACTCCATCGTATCAATTGGTACACCACGCAGATCAAAAGAACCATCTGCACCAGAACGGGTGTATCCCAAAAGCAAACCATCTGATAATCGAACAGCCATAACAACTGCATCCTCTAAAGGCTGATCATTAATAGTGTCATTTACAGCTCCTGTGAACTTCATTTCTTGTCCAAAAACAAGCGAAGTCAACAAGATGAAACATAAGCCTAATAATCTATTCATCTCCATTCATTTTATCTCGAACAAAATTAGTCCAATTGACTTAAGAACTCAAATATTTATGTTAAGAAGTAGATTTTCATGTTAAACAGATGTTCTAAAGGATAAAACAACAATACTAAGGGTGGTTTACTTAATAATTTAAAGATTTTGGTTTCGAAATAGCGAACCATAAATACGCAGTAATCTTTCGTTTTCTCATAAGCTTTCACTACTCAGCAGTGTTTGTTTGATTTTTTCTTTAATTTTGAAACAAATCTCAGTAACAATATCAATTTGAAAAAAGGAAAAGTACTCAAATCAACAGGTAAATGGTATATCGTAGAATTGGAAAACGGTGATATCATAAATACTGGAATACGTGGTAAAATTCGTTTAAAAGGAATTAGATCTACCAATCCAGTTGCTGCTGGTGATGAAGTAATGATTACAGAAAACGAAGATGGAACTGGGGTAATTTCAGAAATCTTACCAAGACACAATTCAATTGTCAGAAAATCAATCAACCTTTCTAAGCAATCTCATATTTTGGCTGCAAATGTAGACAGGGCCTATCTATTGGTCACACTCGTAGCTCCAGAAACCCACTTAGCTTTTATTGATCGCTTTTTAGTTGCTGCTGAAGCCTATCGAATTCCAGTAACTTTACTCTTTAACAAAATTGACTTATACATGGAAGAGCACTTACCTATAGTCGATGATATTATGGCTATGTATGAGGAGATAGGTTACCCATGTGAGAAGCTTTCAGCATTAAACAAGACAAATATTGAATTTTTGAGAAATGAAATCAAAGACAAACAAGTGATGATTGCAGGGCACAGTGGAACTGGGAAAAGCACTCTAATCAATGCTTTAGATCATAATCTAAATATAAAGACTGCTGAAATCTCTATCCATCACATGCAAGGTCAACACACCACAACCTTTGCTGAAATGCATAAACTACAAACTGGAGGGTACATCATTGACACACCTGGAGTCAAAGCTTTTGGAGTTGTTGACTTAGACAAGAAAGTAATGAGTCATTATTTCCCAGAAATGCGTGCACTATTGAATCAATGTAAATATCACAATTGCATGCATTTGAATGAACCTGAATGTGTAATTAAAGAAGCCGTTGAAGATGGACAGATTCATCCTTCGAGATACAGCACTTATGTTGATTTAATAACGGAAGATCAATCTGAAACATATAGATAATCTGAAATTTTAATTTTAACTGCGCACAAGTTAAAAATGCTTAAAAATATTCTTGTCCAAATTAGTTAAATACTTAGTTCCATCTTCAAGATTTTTCCTCTAAAAATGCTAAGAACGTCTTCTATCATTAGACTATCTCATAAAACACGCATTAATTATTTGAAGCATAGATTAGTAATAATCTTCTTTCTTAAAAAGATGAAAATATACATCACTTCACTTTTTTGGTGTTTTTTTTAACAAGAATAAGTTTTTTAGTTATATTCGTGTTGTAACTTTATATAAAACTACTTAAAAGTTACGCATGTAAGACACAATTATCGTACGAATTTTTTAAATAAAGTCATGCAATTACTACTAAAAACAATACCTGCTTTAATTTTTTGTTTATCTCTTTCATTTTTATCTTCTCATGTTATTGGACAGCAAAATGTTTCTGATCAAAAAACTGTTGGGCAAGGTACATTAGCTTTTTTCCTCACAGATTCTGAAAATGGATATGGTGTTCAGGGGGGAGTATCATTTAAAGGTTCTAAAGAATCATTTGAATTATCAACAGATGAAGGGGGACGCTTGGAATATTCAGGAAAACCTGGGAAATACGACATTACAATATTCGCAGATGGTTATGATCCGTTGGATACTTATTTCACTATTGAAGATGGTGGATACTTAAACATAGAGGCTATTATTGAAAGGTCTGACAGAAGTTTTATAGAATTAAAAAACTATTCTTCCCCAGTAGTAGAAGGTTATGTAATTAACCCTAAAACAGGAAAGCCACTTGCCGGAGTAACTGCACAACTCATCAAAGAAGGGCTTAATGTAACCACGGATTCTAAAGGTTACTTCTCTATGAAACCATCTGAGTTTTCAAGTTTACAAAGTGTTGAAGATATTCCTGTTCGTAGTAATTTCACATTCTCAAAAGAGGGATTCATGTCGCACACTATTGAGCGACTATTAATGATTCCAGATAAAATCACTTTGAAAATTTATTTAGAAGAAGGTCAGGGTGAAAACTTTGAGAAATACCATCAAAACGTATTGGATGGGACAGAAAAAGACGCAGAAATGTATGAACACTCTCTTTCACAAGAGGAGGAACGCAATTTCGAATCAGAGCGAAACTTAAGCAGAAGTTCATGCACGACACTTGGATCAGTACGCGTAGGAATAACCTGTAACTGTACAAACTGTGGTGGAGTTAGGGTAATGACTTTGCAATATTATTCTGAAAGTGGTCTTGATGACGAATGGATATCAGGTTGGAACATGGAGTCTTTAAAGGCCGGTTCAATTCCATACAGAACTTATGCAGCTTATTATGCTAACAATCCTGTTAAAAATAATTTCGATATTGCTTCTTCAACATGTAATCAAGTTTGGGGATCAACTGTTTACTCAAGAACAAAAAGTGCAGCTCAAGCAACAGCAGGTAAAATATTAGTTAAAAACGGCACACGACCTGTTCGTTCAGAATATTCTGCCGAAAACAATTGGGGAGGAAGAGTACATAATTGCCGCAATGGTTTTGCAGGTGGAAGTGGTGCATATTCATGTTTTTCTGATAATATTTGTTCGGGTCAAACAGCCAACGGCCATGGTAGAGGAATGTGTCAATGGGGATCGCAAAGATGGGCCAACACCAAGAGTTATACATGGATAATCAATCATTACTATGTAAACACTGTTGGTTATTCTCTTTGTGGTCAACCTTCCGACCCACCGACTCCACCGACACCAGCACCGTCGAACTTAAAGGTTAGTCAGATACCAGCATGTAATAATGGAGCTACATTCTCATGGACTACTTCAGCAAATAACTGGACGCTTCAAGTTTCAACAAATGCAAACTTCAGTAACTCCAGTATTAAAACAATTTCATCTGGAACATCAACAACTGTACCTTCTGGATTTAGTCCAGCCATTAACTGGCGCCCGAATACGACATATTACTGGCGTATTTATAACGGAAAAGTATACAAATCTGGACCAAGCTTCTCTTTTGCTAAATGCGACGTAACACCTCCTACAACCTCTTTCACCATACCAGGAGGTCCAAACTCATGGAAAACCACTGACTTCCCAGTAAGTTTCACTGATGCAGATGAATCGGGAGGAAGTGGTGTTGCCAAAAGCTTTTATCAAATTTTATATCACGATGGAAGTGCTTGGAAAGCAAATCCAAGAAGGGGCTTCTTTTCTGACAATTTTGATGGAACAGCAATCGATTCAACTTGGACGGCGCACACAGGAACTTGGGGGATTTCAGCAAACAATAGATTAGAGCAAACGGATGATACAGAAGGAAATTCTAACATTTATGCTTCCTTGGATCAAAACCTTTCAAATCGTTATCTTTATACTTGGAATGCTAAAATAAGTGGTACAGGACAAAGTAAGCGAGGAGGATTCCACTTTTTCTGTGACAATCCATCACAATTTGAACGAGGAGATTCTTATGTAGCAATCTTTAGAACGGGAGGGAATACCAATCCAAATGTTAGCAACAAGGTCCAAATCTATAAGTCTACTGGTAATGTATTGACTTTGAAAAAAACAGTGGATTATACGATCAATGCAGACCAATGGTACTACTACAAACTGATTTATGACCGTGTCACTGGAGAACTCTTTATCTATATCAATGATAACAAAGTTTTAACATGGACAGATCCAGACCCTATATTCAATGGGAACTCTGTTTCATTTAGAAACGGAAACTCTACATACAAAGTAGACAATTTCAAAGCATATCGTACACGTTATCCTGATGTAGACGTAACAGTTGGACCAGGAACGAATACAGATGTGCCTTTTCAAAATTCTGCGCCTAACTCCCCTGCTGCAAAAGTTAAATCTATAGTAATGGACAACGCTGGGAATCTTTCCGAAATAGCACAAGAATTTGTTAATATCGACTGGACAAGACCACGGGATTTAATTGTAAATGACGGATCTGGTTCCGATATAGATACAGTATATTCTTCTACTCTTGAAGGAAACTGGGGAACTGCAAACGATCCTAACTCGGGAATCACAGAATACAAAGTAGCCATAGGTACCTCAAGTGGAAGTGATGATATTCTTGGTTGGACCAGTAATGGAACAAACACAAGTATATCTAATGCTCTGTCAGGGTTGGTTTTCAATCAGATATACTACATCACAGTCAAAGCGAAAAATGGTGCTGGTTTAACCCACACTGTTTCAAGTGATGGTCAAAAATACATAGACGGAAATCTATCTGTTAAAGACGATGTTTTAAAACAAATAGAGATGTTTCCAAACCCTACAGTAAATGAGGTTCAGTTTAACAACCTTGATGTTGAGACGGAACTACTCATTTATGACATGGCTGGTCAGTTGGTATTAAAGACTAAAGTGAATCCAAACGCAAACAAAGTTGATGTGAGTAACTTTGCAAAAGGTTCATACAATGTGATGATTAAAATAAATAATCAATTTGTTGTTAAAAAATTAATTAAGAACTAGACAACGCTCTCCTCAAAAACAGGAGATTAATTCAACACACATTGAGTAAACTCAATAACATTTTTCTTATGTTATTGAGTTTACTTATTTTTAGCCCATACTGTAAAATTTTTTAGAAAATGAAAGTAGTTATTCAAAGAACAACAGAGGCCAGTGTTACGATAGAAAACAAAATAGCTGGACAAATTGGAAATGGGTTTTTACTGTTATTAGGAATTGCTGAAGATGATACAAATGAAGACATTGAATGGTTGTGTAGAAAGCTAAGTTCCTTGCGAATTTTCTCTGATGAAGAAGGTAAGATGAATCTCAGTATACAAGATATCAAAGGAGATTTCTTGGTGGTTTCTCAATTTACTTTGCATGCAAAAACTAAGAAAGGAAACCGTCCGAGCTTTATTCATGCAGCAAAACCTGAGGTTGCTATACCACTTTATGAAAAATTCAAAAAAGTGCTAGCAGCTGTAAGTGGCCGTGAAGTAAAAAGTGGAGAGTTTGGTGCAGACATGCAAGTTTCACTTGTAAATGATGGACCAGTAACAATAATTATAGACACTAAAAATAAAGAATAATGACCGTTTCTGAATTACAAAAAACAGTAGACAACTGGATCCAAGAACACGGAGTTCGTTACTTTGATGAACTCACCAACACTGCTGTTTTGATGGAAGAAGTTGGTGAAGTGGCCAGAATAATGTCACGCAGATATGGCGAGCAAAGCGAAAAAGAATCAGACAAAAACAAAGATTTAGGCGATGAATTAGCCGATGTACTTTTTGTATTGACTTGTATTGCCAATCAAACTGGAATCGATTTGACTGAGGCAATGACAAAGAACTTAGAGAAAAAAACTAAACGTGATGTCAATCGTCACCATGACAATGAAAAGTTGAAATAAGCAAACTGGTAATAATTCAAAGCTTAATTAATATCTTTGTCTTTATGAATGAAACACGGATCAATAAATATTTAAGTGAAGCAGGACATTGTTCGCGCAGAGCTGCCGATAAACTGATTGAACAAAATCGGGTCACAATAAATGGTGTAGTTCCTGAAATGGGAACAAAAGTTCGTCCTGGAGATGTTGTTGCTGTAGATGGGAAGAACATCAATAATAAAAACAGAGAGAATATCTATATCGCATTAAACAAACCAATTGGTATTATTTGTACCACAGATACACGTGTTGAAAAAGACAACATTATTGATTTCATGAAGTATCCGGAGCGTATTTTTCCAATTGGACGTTTAGACAAGCCAAGTGAAGGCCTAATACTTCTTACCAATGACGGAGATATTGTAAACAAGATATTGCGTGCCAGTAACAATCATGAAAAGGAATATATCGTCTCTGTAGATAAGCCAATTACTCAAGATTTTATTGATAAAATGAGCAATGGGATTCCAATCTTGGATACCATGACCAACAAATGTATTGTTGAGCAATTAAACAACAGAACATTTAAAATCATTCTCACACAAGGATTAAACAGACAAATTCGCCGCATGTGTGAATACCTTGACTACAATGTTACCGCTTTAAAACGCGTAAGAATCATGAATATTCTATTGGATACACCTGTTGGAGAATGGAGGTATTTGACTGAACAGGAATTGGAACGATTGAGTTCGTTGATTGGTTACTCTAGTAAAACTGAAGGAGAATAATTATGGGTAATGAACTATGAATGATCAATTTTAGAATTCATAATTAAACATTCATAATTCATATTTAAAAACATGACATTTTTCAGCATTCCAATTCAAAGGCAACTAATGTTACCCTTATTTCGGAGAAAATTTATTAAATTCGTCTTTCTAAAAAATCAAGAAGAACATGAGCAAAATAGAAAATATAGACTGTCTTATCATTGGATCAGGACCTGCTGGTTATACTGCTGCAATTTATGCAGCACGTGCAGATATGAATCCTGTAATGTACCAAGGACTTCAACCAGGAGGACAATTAACAACAACTAATGACGTAGAGAACTTCCCTGGATATCCAGATGGAGTTACTGGACCGGAAATGATGATTCAATTGCAAAAACAAGCAGAACGCTTCAATACTGATGTGAGAAGTGGATTCATCAATAAAGTTGATTTCTCAGGACCAGTTCATAAATGCTGGGCTGATGACGGAACTGAAATTCATGCCAAAACAGTTATTATTTCTACAGGAGCTTCTGCAATGTACTTAGGATTAGAATCAGAACAAAAGTACCTTAAAATGGGTGGTGGAGTTTCTGCTTGTGCTGTTTGTGATGGATTCTTCTACAAAAATCAAGAAACAGTTATTGTTGGAGCAGGAGATACAGCGTGTGAAGAGGCTCATTACCTTTCAAAACTTTGTTCTAAAGTAACAATGCTTGTTCGTCGTGATGAGTTCCGTTCTTCTAAAATTATGGAAGACCGTGTACGAAACACACCAAACATTGAAATCCTTGTCAATACTGAAACTGAAGAAGTTTTAGGAGATGATATGGGAGTTACAGGAGTTCGTGTAATCAATAACAAAACTAAAGAAGTAAAAGAAATTCCTTGTACAGGATTCTTCGTTGCAATTGGTCACAAACCAAATACAGACATATTTAAAGATTATGTCAACTTAGACGAAACTGGTTATATTAAATACGAAAAACCAGGAACATCCTTAACAAATGTACCTGGAGTATTCGTAGCTGGAGACGCTGCTGACAATGTATATCGTCAAGCAGTTACAGCGGCAGGAACAGGATGTATGGCCGCTTTAGATGCAGAAAGATACCTCACTGCTTTAGAAGGTTAATAAAATATTTACAAATTCAGTTTGGCCTTCAAATAGATTAGATGCTAAATTGACAAAACACTATTTAAAAGAAGGTGGTTCATAAGGATCACCTTCTTTTTTATTAGCAATCGAAATACCAAACGTATAGCGATGGTAAATAACACCCGGAAAACCACAAAAACCCCTATTAAAAGTAAATTATAGGGTTATATTTTTTTGTTCACGAAAAAGGGTGTACTTTTGTACCCCAATTTTTGAGATAATCCAGATATGATAGACGAAGCACTTTTTGAACCAAAGACCCTGTATCCATTCCAACAACGGACAGTGGATCAGATTATTGAGGAACTAAAAGAAAATGGAAATGATTATAATTTACTTTTTCAACTTCCTACAGGAGGAGGAAAAACTGTGATTTTTTCAGAAATCACTAAAAAGTATATTGAAACATGGAAAAAGAAGGTTCTTATCCTTACCCACAGGATAGAATTATCTGTTCAAACCTCTAAACAACTCTCTGCAATTGGAGTGAGCAACAAGATCGTCAACAGTGAAGTAAAAACACTGGATGATCAAGATGAATACAATTGCTTTATTGCAATGGTTGAGACATTGAATAACCGACTCCAAGATGATGAAGACTTCATTAAAGATGTTGGTTTGGTAATCGTCGATGAGGCACATTACAACAGTTTCAGAAAGATTTTCCAATATTATCTTCAAGCAAATATTTTAGGAGTTACTGCTACTCCACTAAGTTCAAATAAAGCATTGCCTTTAAATGATCATTATGATAAACTGAAAGTTGGAGAAAGTATTTCTTCCTTAATTGAAAGTGGATATTTAGCGAATGCCGAAACCTTTACATATGATGTTAACCTTCATGGATTGAAAATAGGTTCTAACGGAGACTTTACTGTAAGCAGTTCAGAACAGGTTTACGGAAATTACTTCATGCAAGAAAAGTTGCTCTTTGCTTATGAAGAAGTCGCTGTCAATACGAAAACATTGATCTTTAACTCAGGAATAGAAACGAGTATTCGCGTTCAAGAAACTTTTCATAAAAGAGGATATAAAATCCGTCACTTAGACAGTACATTCTCGGATAAAGACAGGAAAGATATTCTGCATTGGTTTAAAGTAACTCCTGATGCAATTTTATCATCCGTTGGGATTTTAACCACTGGTTTTGACGAGCCAACTGTTGAGACAATTATATTGAACCGTGCAACGCGTTCTTTGACCTTGTACCATCAAATGATAGGACGTGGATCAAGAAAGCTTCCCAATAAAGACATCTTTCGTTTAATTGATTTAGGGAATAATGTCCGCCGTTTCGGATTATGGCAAGATTACATAAACTGGTTAGATGCATTTCAATTTCCAGATCGTTTCTTAGAAGCGCGCTTATCAGAACAAGAAGACATTATGTTTGAAGCAGCATACATGCTTCCAAAACATGTTAAAGACCGAGTAGACACTGAGGTTCTTGATAAATTCAAGATGAAGGAAGTATACGAAGATTATATAGATCGTGGAATAAAAGGAAAACAAGCTGTTGATGACTCCTTGGAAAACCACTATCAAGCCATATTCAGTAAAGCAACAGACTTTTATGATGGTTTAGAGATTCAAGAAGCTCTACAAGAGCACATTGAACACCGTTTAAAACAATACACGAAATGTATTGCCAAAAGTACACGAAACTATTTCAAGTATTTAATGGAAACATATAACCGCCAATTACGTCAGAAATTGCGTGCTAATTTAGAAGACGAATAAAGTAGCAAGACTACTCAACAACATTAGGTTTAATTCTAATTGCAAAGTAAAGAATTAAACATATTTAGAATACCTTTGCACAAAATCTTGAAAAACTATGATTACAGTTAATAATTTGACACTTCAATTTGGAAAACGCGTTTTGTTTGACGATGTGAATTTAAAATTTTCACATGGAAATTGTTATGGTGTTATTGGTGCAAATGGTGCTGGTAAATCTACTTTTCTTAAAATTTTAACAGGTGATCAAGACCCTACAACAGGACAAGTTGCTCTTGAACCGGGGAAACGAATGGCTGTATTAAAACAGGACCACTTCGAGTTTGATGAATATGAAGTTTTACAAACAGTGATGAGAGGACACCAGCGTCTTTTTGAAATCATTGTTGAAAAAGATGCACTTTATGCCAAACCTGACTTCTCTGAAGCGGATGGAATGAGAGCTTCTGAGTTGGAAACTGAGTTTGGAGATATGGATGGTTGGAATGCTGAGACAGATGCTGCAACGATGCTTTCTAACCTTGGGATTGATGAATCGAAGCATTCCACGCTAATGAAGGATATGCCAAACGCATTGAAAGTACGTGTACTTTTAGCACAAGCGTTATTTGGTAACCCAGACTTACTCATCCTCGATGAGCCGACCAACGATTTAGATTTAAAGACAATCGAATGGTTGGAAGATTTCTTATTGGATTTCAAAAACACAGTGATTGTTGTATCACACGACCGTCACTTCTTAGACACTGTGGTAACTCATATTTGTGATATAGATTATTCTAAAATTAATTTATTTACTGGAAACTATACTTTCTGGTATAAATCTTCTCAATTGGCTTCACGTCAAAGAGCTGATAAAAACAAAAAAGCTGAAGAAAAGAAGAAAGAATTACAAGATTTTATTTCTCGTTTCTCTGCGAATGCTGCAAAATCTAAACAAGCAACGAGTAGAAGAAAATTAATTGAAAAATTAGATCTAAGTGAAATCCAACCTTCTTCCAGAAGATATCCTGGAATTGTTTTCGAACAAGAAAGAGAAGCTGGAGATCAAGTACTTCACATTAATAACCTTTCGTATGAACAAGACGGTCAGTTTTTATTCAAAGACGTAAATATTAACGTGGGTAAGAATGATAAAATTGCTTTTATTTCAAGAAACTCTCAAGCATTAACAGCATTCTTTGAAGTGTTGAGTGGAAATAAAGAGGCTACATCAGGTGATTTTAAATTTGGGACAACCATTACAACAGCATACTTACCAAATGAGAACCATGAATTCTTTCAAAAGAAAGAAAGTTTGGTAGATTGGTTAAGAACTTACGCAACCACTGATGAAGAGCGTGAAGAAGTAAATATTCGTGGATTTTTAGGAAGAATGCTCTTCTCTGGAGAAGAGGCTTTAAAAAGCGCAACTGTACTTTCAGGAGGGGAAAAAGTAAGGTGTATGCTTTCCAGATTAATGATGGTGAAAGCCAACTTACTCATGTTGGATGAACCTACAAACCACTTGGACCTTGAGTCAATTACGGCATTAAACAACGGAATGACTGATTTCCCAGGAATCATCATGTTTACTTCTCATGACCAGGAACTGGTTCAAACTGTTGCGAATCGAATAATTGAAATTACACCAACTGGAATGATCGACAAATTAATTCCTTATGACGAGTATCTGAAAGATGAAAAGATAGCTCAACAACAGGAAGAGATGTACGCATAGTTGAAAAGTCAAAATTATACTGACATTTGAATATATTGAAAAGCTCTGAATAAAATTTCGGAGCTTTTTCATTTTGTTTAGATAAGAAAACATCAAAAAAAATGGGAATAGATAACTACGCAGCATTTATAATAACAGGAATGCTATTGGTAATGACTCCAGGAATGGATACGCTACTCATTCTAAACAAATCTATTGTAAACGGTAAAAAAGCTGGTATTTTTGCTACACTTGGAATAAGTTCTGGTATACTCGTACATACCTTTTTGGGTGCAATCGGATTATCAATGTTAATCGCTAAATCCCCCATTGCATTTAGTTTTATTAAATATCTAGGAGCTGCCTATATTATATATTTAGGAATTATAAAATACACAGAGAAGAGACAGGAGTTACAAATAGAAGAAAAAACAAAAACAGTATCCAAATCAAGAAAAGATTTTTCTTCAGGTTTAATAACAAATGTATTGAACCCAAAAGTAGCCATCCTCTTCTTAGCTTTTTTTCCTCAATTTATTAATCCAGAACATTTAGAAAGCCCAATGCCTTTTATTCTTTTGGGAGCAACGATGACAATCATTGCAATTGTATGGTTCTTATTATTGACTTTCTTTTCGAGTTATTTCTATGATAAATTTAGAAAACCAAGAAAATCTAAAGTTTCTATGAATAAAATAAGCGGTGTGATTTTTATATTGATGGGGGTCTCAATCGCGTTAACCCACTGATAAAAAGAGCATCGATTATTTATCCAATCGTTTGTACCTTCTAATAATCAGTCTGTTCCCCTTATCATAGGTAAAGTAACTCCACATCCAATTAATGCCGACAAATAGCTTGTTCTTAAACCCACTTATAGACATTAAGTGAACGCCAGACCACAACAACCATGCGAAGTATCCACCAAATTTGAATCTACCAATATCTGCAACTGCTTTTCGTTTCCCAATTGTAGCCAATGAGCCTTTGTCTTTATATTCAAACTTTTTTGTCGCTTTACCATTTATTTGATTCAAAAGATTCTTGGCCAAAAGATTTCCTTGTTGAATTGCTACCTGTGCCACCATAGGATGACCATAAGGATAATCATCCGAAATCATTGCGGCAATATCACCAATAGCATAAATATTGGTACAGCCTTTTATTTCAGAAAAATCATTGACCAACAATCTATTCCCTCCTGAAAAACTATTCTTGCTTATTCCGTCAGGAACACTTCCCTTCACCCCCGCTGTCCAGATTACACTTTTAGCCTTGAAGCTTTTTTCATTGTGCGTTTCTATCAGTAAACCGTCGTATGAAGTTACCCGTGTATTCAAATGAACAGAAACACCCAAATCCTCAAGGTAACGTAAGGCCTTTTTTGAAGATTGATCAGACATTCCTTTTAAAAGTTGATCGTTCGACTCTATCAAATAAATTGACATCATTGAAATATCTAAATCTGGATAATCTTTCGGGAGGATATACTTCTTAAACTCAGCTATAGCACCTACTGTTTCAACTCCTGCTGGTCCACCTCCTATAACTGCGAAATTTGTCAAAGCATCTCTCAAATCATCGTCAGAAGTAACTACAGCTTTCTCAAAACGCTGCAAAATCAAACTTCTAATATCTAAGGCTTCTTGAATGGATTTCATTCCCAAACTATTTTCCTGAACATCATCTAAACCAAAAAAATTTGTATCACTTCCGGTTGCAACAATCAAATAATCATAATCTACAGTTCCAATATCCGTGACCACTTGTTTCTTCTCTGTCTCAATAGTCAGTACGTCAGCCATTCTAAAGAACACATTGTTGTAACTCTTAAACTGCTTTCTAAATGGAAAAGCAATGCTGTCTGGAACAATACCACTTGTAGCTACTTGATAGAGCAAAGGCTGAAATTGATGAAAGTTATTCCTATCAATCATAACTACCTGAACAGCTTTATTCTTGAGTTTTTTAACAAAAGATAATCCAGCAAACCCACCACCAATTACCAGAACTCTTGGCAAATCAGTTTTTGGTAATCGTATTCTATTAATTTTAGTTTCAGTCTCCATTTTACCCTTTTAATTATGATGATTATCGATAATATAAAAGTAATCAATTATCAATAAAGCAAAGAAGATTTGAAACCAAAAGAAGAGGACGTTTATTATTTTAACAGACTTACGATATATGGTTTAAAAAGAAATAAGTATTACTTTTGTCAGCGCTTATAACAACTATTCAGCAAAATATCATCATGCTTATCTAATCCAACACATAATGAATAGAATACTCTTTACAATCATAATCTCAGCATTGCTTTTCTCTTGTAAACAAGAGCCTAAAATGACGTTAAAAGATTTTATTGATTTAGATAATATTGATGAAGTAGAAATGCGTGACAGTACAAGCAAGTATTATCTGACCGATAAGCAGCTCATCGATTTTAAAGAGTTACTTGGAGAATTAGAACAGTCAGAAATCAAAGATCTGGATACTACAAAGTATAACTCAACAATAACCTTTAAAGGAAAGCCGTTTAAAATCAAAACATCTACAAATGGAGAATTGCTGCTTATCCCTTCTTCATGGATAAGTAAAAATAAAGATACTTTGAAGACTTTAGTATTCAAGACTGATGGAATACTTGATCAATTTAAGGCGGAAGAAAGAATAAAAATTTATGCTATAAGCGGTTTGGGAGCAGATCAAAGGGTGTTCAAAGAGTTAGATATAGCTGCTGAAATAACTCCTCTAGAATGGATTACCCCAAAAGATAATGAAGCCATAGAGGAATACGCTAAACGATTGGCTAAGAAAATTGACACGAATGAAGAATATGCAATTATGGGAGTTAGCTTTGGTGGACTTGTTGCAACAGAGGTCAGTAAAAATCTAAATCCAAAATATACTATTCTTTTATCCACAGTTGAAACAAAAGACGAATTAAGATCATTTTTCAAATTGGTTGCTAAACATGATTTGGATACTAAACTTCCAGCCGGAATGTTTAACCCACCAAAAGGATTGGCCAACTTTATGTTTGGAGCAGAGAAAAAAGCTCACCTCAATGCAATTCTTGAGGATACAGATCCGCATTTTTCAAAATGGGCAATACACGAAATGATGAATTGGAAAAATGAAACCAGAATTCAACCCGTGCTTAAAATAAGTGGAACCAAAGATAGGGTAATTCCCGCTCCTGATGTTCAGAATATTCACCTCATTAAAGGTACAGGACACTTTATGGTAGTAGATAGAGCAGACGAAGTAAGTGAAATTATAAATAAATATATTTCTAAACGTCAGTACGAATCAAAACCGAACGTTTAAGGTTATCAACATAAAAAACAAAAGTTTTCAACAATTTATGTAACCATTGTTAACAACTTGCGTAATATGAACAAAGCAAGTTAGACATGAAGAAATTTTTGACACTTATTTTCCTTACAATATTCAGCTTCATAGTAACAGGGAACACTCCCAAAACATCCCTTGAAGAATACATTGAAACATGGAAGGATGTTGCCATTCAACAAATGAACACCCATGGAGTTCCAGCCAGTATTACTTTATCCCAAGGGATTTTAGAAAGTGGTTTCGGAAATTCGAAGCTAGCAGTGAAAGCTAATAATCATTTTGGTATTAAATGTCATGATTGGAAAGGAGAAACATTTCTAAAGGATGATGACAAACGAAATGAGTGTTTTAGAAAGTATAATGATGCAATGCAATCCTTTGAAGATCACAGCTTATTCCTTACCACCCGTTCTCGCTATGCTTCTCTATTTGAATTAGAAAGTACAGACTATAAAGCTTGGGCAAAGGGATTAAAAGCTGCTGGATATGCTACCAATCCAACGTATGATAAAAAACTAATTGAATTAATTCAACGCTACGATTTAAATCAATACGACACGCAAACCTTTACTGATTTTATTGTTGAGGAAAATCCTGAAGTAAACGCTCGAACTAAGGCTAAAACAGCAGCAGTTGTTAAACCAAAAAACAAAGTTTTAAGTGCTAAAACAACAACGGTTCAAAAACTTGAAAATAAGCGTCAAGTCTACACAAACAAGAATCGAACGAAGTATGTAATTGCTGGAAATCACGATACTTTTTATCAGATCGCTAAAGAATTTGGAGTAAGTATTTACCAACTGAACAGATGGAATGACTTCCCTGCTAACAAAGAGGTTTTAAAAGAAGGAGACAAAATTTATATTATGAGGAAAAGAAAGAGCTTAGGATCAGACCTGACTTATCTTCAAGATATAGAGTCAAAAAAATTATGGGAAATATCACAAGAACATGGTGTTCAGCTTAAATCATTGGCTGAATTCAATAAAACTACAACTCCTTATTTCGCAATGAATAATGAGAAGTAAAAAACACCTAAACTAAGCTTAATCATAGTTACCGTTACTTAAAAACGGATAGGTTTAATTGTTGTTGTTTGTTAAAAGACTGTCATACTGTGGCAGTCTTTTATATTTCAAGAAACTAAGAATTGTCTTTTTATTAAAAATAATCATCAAAAAGTGTTAAATTAGAAGACAACAATAAATCATGTCTTCTCATGAAACCAAGTAATGAATTATTTCATTTAATTAAATCGCTTACAAAATCTGAAAAACGATTCTTTAAGTTATCCTCTTCTATACAATCGGGAGAGAAAAACTATTTTAAACTCTTTGATTTTATAGATATTCAAGATCTCTACGATGAACAAAAAGTTAAAGAACATTTTAAAAAGGAACGTTTTATAAAGCACCTTCCTTCAGAGAAGAACCACTTGTATAAACTTATTTTAAAAAGCTTACGTCAATTTTATGGTGAACAATCCGCTTCCAACCTCTTAAAGCAAGAAATAAAGAACATTGAAATACTATATAATAAGGCCTTACATAAAGAAGCAACCAAAATTCTAAAACGGGCAAAAAAACTTGCGCATGAACACGAAGAGTTTTACTTTTTAATCGAATTAATTTCTTGGGAAAAAGTATTGACTGAAGAATCTTATGAATCTGGCGACTTTGATATAGACTTAAACAACATTATTCAAGAAGAAAGTAGTGTTATTGAGAAATTAAGGAACCTAGCCGAATATCACATTCTCTATTCTCGCATCAACGCAGTGTTTAGAAGTGATGGATTTACAAAAAACAAAGAACAAAGAGAAACTGTTGATGAGATTGCAAATCACCATTTAATAAAAGGAAAAAACACAGCATTATCACGCAGAGCTGCTTCGATTTGTTATTATATTCAAGGATTGTGTGCGGTAACAAACAGAGACTTCGAACTCAGTTACACAAAGTTTAATCGTGTACGTCAAATATTAGATGACAATCCAAAGATAAAAATTGACCTTGCCCAAAGATACATACTTACCCTTTTTCATTTGATGCAAAGTTATGTAAATGAGAAAGACTTTAAGATGGCCCATCAGATGATCGATCAAATCAAAGGATTAAGAGGGAAGAAAGGCTTTAACTCACTCCACCTGACGTTAAGGATCAACAACATTCTCTTAACAGATCAAATTAATCTATACAACATTCAAGGCGAGTTTGACAAAGCACTTGCTGTTTTTGAAGATGGTTACAAAGAGAACAAAGAACTTATTGAGCGTTCAAGTAAAGAACATCAAATTAAGTTTTTCTTTAATGCTGCTTATACTTTATTTGCTGTGGGAGATTACAAAAAGGCTTTGCAATTTATAAACATAATTTTAAATGACAATGAGCAGCAATTACGTCAAGACATTTATAGTTTTTCACGTATACTAAATCTATTACTTCACTTTGAATTAACCAATTACGAATATTTAGAATACTCTTCGAATTCCGCCATTAGGTATTTAAACAAGACAAAAAGAGATCATCAAATTGAAAAGGTCTTTATTAAACAGATCAAGAAAATTGCCAAAACAGCAACTCAGTTAGAAACAATTCCAATCTACGAAGAAACATTGAATCAAATCAATGCCCTATTGGAAGATGAAAATGAACGTGTAATTTTAGACTACATAGATGTAGTTTCATGGTTAAAATCCAAAATCACTGGTGAATTATTTACTGATCTTGTAAAAGAAGAGTTTATAATTAAAACTTAAGACCTGCTGTCATTACGATATTATGAACATTGGTCTTAAAGTCAGCCCTGTTCTCCATTTTTGATGGATCAAAAGCATAGTAATCGCTGCTCAAGGTTAAAACCCTATAACTCAAATCTATAAAAAACCTTCTGTTCTCCCACCCTATTCCACCAGAGTAAGTCATATTTGGTAATGTTACATTCCCAATACTTTTCTTGTAAGGCTGTGGTAGAATTGCCAAACCTCCTCGTAAGAAGAGATCAGGGAGAATCATATACTCAACTCCAATTCGTGTATTTAGAATTGTTCGGTACTGTAGACTTACTTCATCATTCTCTAAATCAAAAGTATATGTACTAGCTGAGGCTTGAAATTCACTGGATGGTCTCAATTCCCCGCCAGGTAACCTCGACATTTCAAAATCGATATTCACAGCTCCTCGCATTCCAAGGATATATGCAAAAGAAGCACGTAGTTTCATTGGAGTTTTAACTCTGTACTCAAATTTTCCTTTTGGAACATACTCATCCATCACACTTTTCAATCCATCACTATGCATCGCAGTCATATTTGCGGTCCACTCTTCTTTCATTCCAATAACTGTTGGAGATTCGAATGCTAAACCAACCCTTATTTGTTCAGTCGGTAAATAAAGTACTCCAAGTTTTAAATTCAATCCAGTTCCAGATGAATACTGCTCATATCGATAATCGAACGAACGAAGAGAAGTCCCCATTGTATCCAATAAACGTTCATTATGATTGTAGTTCTCATCATACTTCACCCTTCTAATTCCTAAACTTGCGCCATAATAAAAGGTATTCTGATAATTCTCAGAATACCCAATATGAAACTCTCCTATTCCACCATCTGTATCTATTTGACGGTTGTGGTACATATCCCCCATTGTTAAACGTGAAACATACTCTTGACTCATCCCGTCATAATCTAGTGCAAAAACATCATAGGCCAACCCTGTTGTAAATGGCCTTGCATCATAAATATCTAAAGGATCTATCCCTGCACCATTGTTAGCGAAAACATCCAATAAAGAGTAAAAATTTTGTCCTTCATACCTTATTGAATTACTGAAGCTCTTCAGACGCGTGTACCCCAAAGTAACTTGGCTATATCGGCGACCAACATTTTTCTGTGTTAAATCTGTTGTCAATACAACTCCTCCACTGCTTAAGGTAAACTTATTATGGCGTGAAGCGGTTTCAAGACTATTGTAGCTTGCTTGATTACTTAAAACACTATTATTAAAACTCATTGTCACACTCGAAGATGAAAAGCGTCCCATTCCAGCAGGATTTATCTGCATCGCACTAATATCAGCTCCCAATCCACCAAAAGAACCAGCCATCGCTTCAAATCTGGCAGAACCAAAAACATCCGTTGTGCTATACCTTAAGACATCTGCCTCATTCTGAGCAAAAGAAAACTGATAAACCAATACCAAAATGGCTGTTTTTAATATACTTTTCATCCTTAAATTTTAAAACATATTACCTTCTCCCTGAATTCGAATTTGTAGATCCTGAAGACCTTGGTGTAGAAGGCGAAGATGTATTTCTCTGAACATTCCCAGTCGAACCACCTACTGAAAACGAACCACGTGCTTGTGGCCTTGCCTGTGCAGGATAGGATGCTGGTCTTTGAGAAGAAGAATTCACTCCCCTTGCAGAAGAACCACTCATTTCAACACTTCGTTGAGACTGAACAGCTCCTGAACGTCTTGCAGAAGAATTTGGCGTATAATTTTGGTTAACTGCACGCTGATGACTAACCCCCATGTTTGAAGAACCACTTGTATTTCCAACAGTAGATTTGCTTTTATTCGGCTGACCATTGTTAGAGTAGTCACCACTACCAGCATATCTTTTCTGTACATCTCTTCTTGAAGTTCCTAAAGTTTGGTCATTTACATCATATGCGGATTTTGTAGGCTGCGCTGACTTCTGATAATAAGTATTTTGATAACTACTTGAACGATTAGAAGAGGAAGTTAAAGAGCTTCTATTTCCATAATGAACTGGTTGTGATGGCTCCGGACTGGATTGGTGTTGAATTCCATTGTAATAACCGCCTCCATAATATCCACCTCCATAGTAACCATTCCCATAATAACTATTTCCATAGTATCCTCCATAATATGGATCGTATCCAAACCCTGAACCATACCCATAAGGTCCATAAGCATAATAGTTTCCAAATTGATTTCCATACATTGCTCTTAATCCCATACCATAGCCGGTATAGAAGCTTGGAGAATGAAACGGACTATATCCCATACCATGAAATGCTATAGGCACATTTGTATACCTTCCATGAATAACTCCAAACGGCATATATGAAGCCATTATTGACATTTGATTAAATCGCATGGTTTCATTTGCTCGAGGATCTTTATAATTTTGGGTAAATGCACCTTTTTCACGTGCCCTAAAAGCATTGAAAGAAGTAAGATCGTTTTCATCTTCTTCAAGATTTATTTCTGTAGGAGCCTGAATATAAACATCGTTTTCAGAAATGTATCCGTAATTTGAGCAAGAAGATAAAACTGTAATTGCTCCTAATAAAATCGAAAATTGAATTTTTGCTCTCATAATAAATCTGCTTTAAGTTAAACTTACAACTATTTGGATGGTTTTCCAAATTGTGTTCTTATTTTTGTAAACGAAAAATGTCTGTTTTATATTGACGGACATTAATTATTTAAGAGAAAATTAACAAAAACTGTTCCACAATTATGGCGAAGTACACAAAAAGGTCTGAAGACTATTCGAAATGGTATAATGAAGTTATCGAAAGAGCTGATTTAGCTGAACATTCAGATGTTCGCGGTTGCATGGTCATAAAACCCTACGGTTATGCTATTTGGGAGAATATGAAAGAGGTTTTAGATGCAGAATTCAAAGCAACTGGACATTCAAACGCTTATTTTCCTTTATTCATTCCTAAATCATACCTTAATAAAGAAGCCCAACATGTGGAAGGTTTTGCAAAAGAATGCGCAGTTGTTACTCACTATCGTTTAAAAACGACAGATGACGGACAATTAATAGTAGATCCAGATGCAAAATTAGAAGAAGAGCTTATTGTACGACCTACTTCTGAAACAATTATATGGAATTCATTTAGAAATTGGGTTCAATCTTACCGTGATTTGCCATTAAAAATAAACCAATGGGCCAATGTGGTACGTTGGGAAATGAGAACAAGACTGTTTTTAAGAACTTCTGAATTCTTATGGCAAGAAGGTCATACTGCACACGCAACAAAGCAAGAAGCAATTGAAGAAGCAGAGCAAATGTTAAATGTATATTCAGAATTTACACAAAACTATATGGCAATGCCAGTAGTTAGAGGCTTAAAAACAGAATCAGAAAGATTTGCAGGAGCAGATGAAACTTACTGTATTGAGGCACTTATGCAAGACGGGAAAGCACTGCAAGCGGGAACCTCACACTTTTTAGGGCAAAATTTCGCCAAAGCTTTTGATGTGAAGTTTGCAGATAAAGAGGGTAAACTTGAACACGTATGGGCAACGTCTTGGGGAGTTTCAACACGTTTAATTGGTGGGCTAATCATGACACACTCAGATGATGAAGGATTGGTCCTACCACCTAAACTAGCACCAATTCAAGTCGCAATAATTCCTATATATAAGTCTGAAGAGCAATTAACTGCCATTTCAGAAAAAGTAAATGAATTAGCCGCTACCCTTAAAGAAAAAGGAGTTTCTGTTAAATACGATGACGACGACAACAGACGTCCAGGATGGAAATTCGCAGAATATGAAGCCAAAGGAGTACCTGTTCGAATTGCAATTGGACCTCGCGATTTAGAAAACAACAAAGCCGAAGTTGCAAGGAGAGACACAAAAGAAAAAAACGTTGTCGATTGGGAAGGGATCGAAAATTATATCGTACAATTACTTGATGAAATTCAAGAGAATCTTTTCAATAGAGCAAATACGTATAGAATTGAAAATACAACACCTGTAGATTCATACGAAGAATTTAAAAAAGTATTAGAAGAAAAAGGTGGTTTTATCTCCGCGCATTGGGATGGAACGAAGGAAACAGAAAACAGAATTAAAGAAGAAACCAAAGCAACCATAAGATGCATTCCATTGGATGCAATAGAAGAAGAAGGAAAATGTATTTTAACAGGCGAACCTTCACAAAAAAGAGTCTTGTTTGCTAAAGCATATTAATTTATGAAGATACATGACAAAAAAGTTGTAGACCTACTTAAAGAACGTTCAATCCTCAAACAAGAGGTTTACAAAACGACTTTAAAACAGTATTGCAAATTCAGGAAGGTTATTGAGAAGGAATTAGAGGAGTTTAGAGTTCAAATAAAGGATGAACGCGTACGCCTGGAATACGACAGCAATGGTGACTTCGAAACCCATGCGTATGTAGGAAGTGACGTCTTGGTTTTTAACATGCATACCAATGTATTCACCTTCCCAGATGAATCAAGCATTTGGAAGAACTCATATATAGAAGAGAATAAAGAATTAGGTTACTTTGGAGTGATTAACGTTTACAACTTCCTTGCTGAATCGTTCTTACAAAAGAGAATGGGTGATGCTGGATATCTTATTGGTCGTATATTCGTTAATAGAGACGGTCATTTTATGGTAGAAGGTAAAGGTGAGTTAGGTTATCTTTTTAGAAATATTCGCACCAATAAGTTTAACCAAGAAGCAATGAAAACAATTTTTGAAATTGCTGTAAAGTATGCTGCTGAATTTGATTTACAGACTCCGCCCTATGAAAATGTAAGCGTTGTTAGTGTAATGCAAATAAAAAGCTTGACTTCTGCTCAAGAATTAAAAACAGGTAAAAGGTTGGGATTCAAGTTCAAATATGAAGATGAAAAAAATATTTAAATAATTACTTGAAATAGTTTTGTTTTATTAGAAATTGCATATATATTTGCACTCCGAAATTTAGAACAAACAACGGCCCATTCGTCTAGTGGTTAGGACATCAGGTTTTCATCCTGAAAACAGGAGTTCGATTCTCCTATGGGCTACTTAGAATATTCAAACGTGAATATTTAACTTTACAACAAAATTGATTTAATGGCCCATTCGTCTAGTGGTTAGGACATCAGGTTTTCATCCTGAAAACAGGAGTTCGATTCTCCTATGGGCTACTTTTTAAATATTATAACAAAATAAATTATGGCGAATCAT
>Ga0079223_10000052_pt1 | contig 36186 bp, 30 predicted proteins | sample Stecom2011_FD_75072 | JGI IMG/M metagenome (GOLD analysis project Ga0079223, IMG submission 75072) | Agricultural soil microbial communities from Utah to study Nitrogen management - Steer compost 2011 | ecosystem: Environmental > Terrestrial > Soil > Agricultural land | place: USA: Utah...
CTTTTTCGGTCGAGCTCAATACAAACTCCACAGCCCAAACCCACAACCGATCTTGCCCACCGAAGGAGGGTGCCGACTACCGACCACTGACCACCGACTCCACAAATTCCAAGCGCCAAACTCCAAATCCCCACTTCATCCTTCAAACCGTTCCCGATGAAAAATCGGGACAGGCTTTGGTACAAACCATGTTTTTCGTTTTTCCCACTTCGTACTTCCAACTTCCAACCTCGTACTTCAAACTTACCTGCAACCTGCAACTGCAACAAACACACAACAATAAATCCACCTTCACTTCCGGTAATAATGTATGGTTCAAATGGGTTAATGTATGGTTCCAGAGCTTGATAGTATGGTTCATCAAGCAACAATGTATGGTTCAAGGGGGGTAAAGGCTACCTGAAGGCGTGCTGAAGGTATGCCAGAGGCTACTCAAAGCCTACTCAAAGCCTAGTATAAACCTAGTATGTTAAAATTGCATTCTTGGAGAAAACTAAATCGGAAGTGAAAATTATCGAGGGAAGGACGGGTTTAAAATCCTAAAATATATGGCCTTAATTAAAGCCTGCTTCAGTGATCCTAATTTACACAACCTAATTTAATTTACACTTTCACCTCATGATTGTCAGAATCGATTTCGAATTGAAACAAAAAACCTCCGAGTTTTAGGTCGGAGGTTGTTTAAATATTTAGTTGAATTATCCTAAATAGGTCATCAGGATTTTGCTTCTCGAAGTGTGTTTCAATCTTCGAATGGCTTTTTCTTTTATTTGACGAACGCGTTCACGAGTAAGGTCGAAAGTTTCGCCTATTTCCTCTAAAGTCATAGGATGTTGATCGCCTAGGCCAAAATAAAGACGAATAACATCCGCTTCTCTTGGCGTTAAGGTTTCTAATGCTCTTTCGATCTCGGTTCGTAATGATTCATGAAGAAGAGCGCGATCGGGATTTGGGCTTTCCCCACTTCTCAATACATCATAAAGATTGCTATCCTCTCCTTCCACTAGTGGGGCATCCATCGATACGTGGCGACCAGAGTTTTTCATGGACTCTTTTACGTCGTTGATGGTCATATCCAATTCCTTGGCTATTTCTTCTGCCGAGGGCGGACGCTCATTGGCTTGTTCCAAATAGGCGTACATCTTGTTGATCTTGTTGATACTTCCAATCTTGTTCAAAGGCAACCGCACAATACGCGATTGTTCTGCCAAAGCTTGAAGAATAGATTGACGTATCCACCAAACTGCGTAAGAGATAAATTTAAATCCTCTGGTTTCATCAAAACGCTGGGCAGCTTTGATAAGTCCAAGATTTCCTTCGTTGATAAGATCGGGGAGGGTTAGACCTTGGTTTTGGTATTGCTTGGCCACCGAAACAACGAAACGCAAGTTGGCTTTGGTCAATTTTTCCAAAGCGCGGTGGTCGCCAGCCTTTATTCGCTGCGCCAATTCAACTTCTTCGTCTGCGGTGATTAAGTCAACTTTTCCAATTTCCTGAAGGTACTTGTCCAATGAAGCAGTTTCCCGGTTGGTAACCTGCTTTGTAATTTTAAGTTGTCTCATTTAAGAAATATGCTGTAGATTAAGTTTTAACTTCTGTACTTGGTTATACGTAAGAAATGCCAAAAGGTTACAAAAAGTAAAATCTTATTTCATTAGTTCTAAAAAACTCGGTTTACGGACCATGTGAATCTAAGTCATTTTATGGTATTGAATCCGGTTTTGTAACGCCTTTATTTAACAGACTATCAATTACCTCTTTCCGCTTGGTTACCAATTTCTTTCCATCCCGACTGTTGTAATAATAATAGTTTTCGGTTACCTCAAAAGTTTCTTCAATTATTTTGGGATTTCCCATTGTGGTTGGCTTTTGCTGATTATTTTGAACTCGGCCTTCAGTTATCTCCTCCAAACCTGATTGTTGGGAAGATTGGTTATCGTTCTTCAAAATATTTTTTATGGAGTCATTGGTTTTAACCGATGTATCCTTTTTATCCCGATCGTGATCAAAAACAAACTCCACTGCTCCCTTCTGTGGTGATTTTTCTTGTGATGATGGAGAATCGCTTGTGGGGATATTGGTTCCAAATAAAATGTATGATGCCATCAAAAAAAGAATGCCACCACCTATCAGCCAATAGGCTATGGTTTTTCTTTTTTTCGATTGTTTTTCTTCAAGAAAGGTATCTAATCGATTCCACGCGTCTTTTGAGGGACTCTTTTTTCCGTCTTTCAGCTTGGCTGCAAATATATTTCCGATTTCTGTTTTTTGTCCCATGACTTTATGTTTTGTTTGAAATTGGGGCGGTTAACTCAATAATTTTTTCGCGTAAAATTAATTTCGCGCGATGGTAATTTGATTTTGACGTGTTTTCTGATATTCCCAAGAGGGAGGCAATTTCTTTATGCTTAAATCCATCGAGTTGGTAAAGGTTAAATACCAATCGGTATTGGTCCGGTAATTCCTGAATGAGTTTGAGAAGTTGATCTAGCGAAAGATTTGATCCCTCCTCCACAGTTACTTCCCCTTCAAGGAGGTCGTCGTTTATTTGAATATTTACTGGCTTTTGGGCTTTGTATTTATCAATGGCTTTATAGATGGTTATCCGTTTCATCCATCCTTCAAACGAACCTTTGTTTTTATAGGTCTTTATTTTTTGAAATATAGTAATGAAAGTATCGTGCAGATTGTCTTCTGCATCTGCTTCGTTTCTGCAATATTTCAAGGAAATAAAAAATAAGGTATCCTTGTACTTCCGGAACAGTTCGTTTTGAGCAGTTCGGTCGTTTTTAACACACTGTTTTATTATGTCTTCTATCTTCAATAAAAATAAATTTGTGTTTAGAACGATCTGATGGCGCGTACCAAACCGCCGTTGTCTTTTTGGGTCAAAAGTTTCCTGTTGCCCTTAAAACTTCCTATCTCCCCAAAATCGTAAATATAATATCTCCAATAAGCTCCAGATTCCATTTCAAATTCGGTAGATGACATATACATTTTATCTTCAGAGGTGCTAAATTGTCCGATTACTCCCCGATGTAAGAACATTAGCTCTACTTCATTTATTGAGGGTAGATACCAATCACTGTAACCGTTTAGTTCTAATTCGCTACAAAGCTTTGCACCCGTGTTTGGATCATTACATTTTGTAATTATTCCTAGGGTGTTTTGTGCCCCAGCACCTATTTCGGGATTTTGGGCCACTGGATCCAAATGCATATAGCATCCCCAAGAGTCAGCTTTAACTTCTATATCTGTTGGGGCGGCAATAAGACCGTGCTCACCAGTTTGGTCAATATAAAATATAATCCCGCCTTGATATTCATCCCCAATCGAAAAACACTCATTTTGTTCTGCCTTTGAATTGTTGATGGAAAAAATAAAAGTTAATATAAAAGCGATTATGGAAGAAAATTTATAGTTCATAGTATTGATATTTTAAAATTTACGAATTGCTCTAACTCGTGCTGGTACGGATTTGTTTATGAATTTGAGCCTATGTGGATTGCTTAGATTGGATGTGAAATCGATAGTAGCTGCATTTTCATACTTGTCCTCATACTTTCTTTCAGAAGAGCTGTAATAATGTCCTTCTGCAAAACCACCGACCAGATTTTTGTAATGGTATAACAATTCTAGCTCGTGCACGGAGGGTAAAAACCAATCATTAAATCCGTTCAATGATAGCTCTGCACATATTTTTGCAGCGATGTTATTGTCACTGCAATTGTTTACAATAGCAAGAGTGTTTTCTTGGCCGTAACCAATGTCTCTAGCAACTGCCGTCTCGATAGTTGTATCCTGACATCCCCATAGTGCAGCATCGCTTTGGTCAATCCCAGCGGCGATTAAACCATGTTGGTTGGTATGGTCAATATAAAAGATTATTCCGCCTTGGTGGAAATCTCCTATTCTCAGACAATCATCCTGAATTGGTTCTTCCGGACTGATATTATCACTGCTGCAAGCAACGATAAATAATGATGATACCAATAATTGAACAAAATATTTGAGTTTAGGAATTTTCATAATTTTTGGTTTATAGAGGTTTGTCGTTTTTGAGGTTTAAAGAGCTAACATTTTATTGCTCTTAAAATTATCGGTAAATCAGTTATATAATCTCCAGTGGTTATATTATCAAATCTAACATAAATTATCTGCGGGTTTAATGTGTTTTCATACATTAAATCCACAAGCGGGTTTGTTCCTGCCTGCATATCTTCCTCTGTTTCATAATACTTCCACGAAACCGTTGACGGATCTGAAATGCCCGTTAGAGGGAAGAAACACTCAAAGTAGCTTTCTAAATTGAATATAGCTCTGCCTGAGCCCGGAGCTGCTTCGCATTCTTCAAAAATAAATTTTTTGCACGGCTCATAACACTCTTTTATGAGTTTATATCGGTTAATCCCATTGTCAATCTCCATCCAAGATTCGTTAAATTCGATTACTTTCCAATCGAAATTCCAATCCTCGACTACGGATTCATTTCCCGTTAGAAAAATATTTAAGTGTAATTTATTTTCTATAAAGTAATTCACCCAAGTACCGTGAAATGAATCATTGGGAAAATAAAGTCCTGTAGTGCCTGACGGACTCACTTCAAAATATGAGCCTTCATATTCTGGGTTGGGACCATTTAGGTGGGCAACTTGCCATAAACAGGCTTGTGTGAGAATATTGGTGCAATTAATTACGGTATCTGCTGCCACACATTTGTCTATGGCTGCTTTAAGTTCTTCATTATTGTTGATGGTAAAGTGCTCTCCATTGACCAAGATGCTAGTTATGGGATAGCTTAGACTTATTGATTTTCCTTCCTCAATAGTTCCTAAAAAGTCACTAAACTCATTATCACTTCTTATTATTTGGTAACCAAAAATCTCCATATCTTCATCATAAATCACCAAGGTGAAGGCATAGTTGAAATCAATACAAGTTATTTCATTCTCGAAATCCTTGCCAGCGGCCTTTTGAATGAGGTTGTATAATTCCGAATTTACTTGAATTACCTTAGAAGGATCAACCTTACTTATGGGTTCGTCCTCACAGGCAAAAAATAAGGGCAACAAAAGGAGAAGGAAACTATAATACAGTATTTTCATAGCAAATTTTGTTTAGTAGTTTCCCTATAGTCTGTATAATAAAAAAAGGTTGCGTAAAACCTGACCATTTTATTTATACCTTGGCTTGAGGTAATAGCCTATTAATTTGGAATGGTATGATTGAAAGACTTGTGTTTACATTCTTGTGCTTTTTGTTTTGTGCTTTTCCGGCGATGACCCAAGAAGATGGTTCTACTAGGTTTGGTTACCGCTCTTTTTCCATAAGTCCTATGGGGATTTATGCAGGGAATAACAGTGGATTTGCTTTAAGTGCGGATGTTAGTTTTGATTACCGAAAAAATATATTTAGCTTAGGTTTTGGAGGCGGCTCCGAAGGTGATTTTATTGGAAAGAATGACAGCTTCACAGAAGTTAATTTTCTATATGGACGAAGTTTTCCTTTGAATGAAAAACTATTTACAGAGGTTTTTGTTGGGGCGGGTTACTTCCGTTTTAATACCTACGGAGTTATTGATTCCGAGACGAATAGAAAAGGTGATATAGATAACAAAACCATAGGTTTTCCTATTGGAGCCAAATTACAGTTCAAACTTGGCCCACGCTATTCTATGGGAATTAAATTGGCGGCAAATATCAATTCAGCTGAAAGCCTTGGCACTTTGGGATTAGTGCTGCAATGGAATAGAAAACGGGAATAGTTAATTAGTGGGCAGTCTGGAGATGGTAGATGAAGTTTACTATTATAAACACAATAAGTTTCCATAAAAAAACGCCTTCATTTCTGAAGGCGTTTTAAATATATTTAGACGGAAATGTTAGTCTCTCCTTCTATCTCTGTCGCGACTGTCACGATTATCGCGTCCACGATTGTTGTCGCGACTGCGGTTATCACGACCTCCGTTACGACTGTCATCACGTGGTGGACGTTCTACGAACCCTTCTGGTTTTGGCAATAAAGCCTTTCTTGAGACTTTCTCCTTTTTCGTTCTAGGATCGAAGCCAAGGAATTTCACATCAAACACATCGCCCATGTTTACTACATCGGTTACGTTTTCTGTCCTTTCCCAAGCAAGTTCACTAACGTGGAGTAAAGTTTCGTTTCCTGGAGCATCAGTATATTCTACAACAGCGCCAAAGTCGAGCATTTTTATCACTTTAACTTCATAAGCACTTCCTACTACCGGTTTGAATGTTAGGGAGTCTATTTTCGCCAAAACAGCATCGATACCTTCTTGGTTCGTGCCAAGGATTTCCACGATACCTTCTTCGGTAACCGGGTCTTCGTTGATAACGATAGTAGTCTTGGTCGTTTTTTGTAGTTCCTGAATTACTTTTCCACCTGGACCGATCAAAGCACCAATGAATTCGTTCGGAATAGTAACGGTAACCATCTTTGGAGCGTGTGGTTTAACATCTGCATTTGGTGTAGCAATTGTTTCAACCAATTTCTCAAGAATATGAAGTCTTCCAGCTTCGGCTTGCTTTAAAGCATTCACCAAAATTTCGTATGAAAGTCCTTTTACCTTAATGTCCATCTGGCAAGCGGTAATTCCCTCTGCGGTTCCGGTTACTTTAAAGTCCATATCGCCTAAGTGATCTTCATCCCCCAAAATATCTGAAAGCACAGCGTATTTTCCAGAATCTCCGTCAGAAATTAACCCCATTGCAATACCAGATACTGGTTTTTTAAGCTGAACACCAGCGTCCATTAGAGCCATTGTTCCAGCGCAAACAGTTGCCATAGAAGAAGAACCATTAGATTCCAATACTTCTGAAACAACTCTTACAGTATAAGGGCAGTCATCAGGAATCATTCCTTTTAATGCTCTTTGAGCCAAGTTTCCATGTCCGACCTCTCTGCGCGAAGTTCCTCTAATCGGGCGAGCCTCACCAGTTGAGAAAGGAGGGAAGTTATAGTGAAGGTAAAAAGTTTCTTCACCTTCGTACGATGGCATGTCAATATGGTTAGCTTCACGTGAAGTTCCCAAAGTAACTGTAGCCAAGGCCTGTGTTTCTCCACGAGTGAAAAGCGCAGAACCGTGAGTAGAAGGTAAGTAATCCACTTCGCACCAAATTGGGCGAATCTCATCAGTTTTTCGACCATCTAGACGAATTCCTTCGTTTAGGGTAAGGTCACGAACGGCTTCTTTTTCTGCTTTGTAGTAATATCGAGAGACCATAGAGCCATAATCTTCCAGTTCTTCCTCAGAAAATGTAGCTTTTACTCCATCTTTAATCTCTGAAAAAGCAGCACTTCTCTCATGCTTGGCAGAAGCTGATCTCGCTATGGCATACACTTTATCGTATACCATTTCGTGAATCTTATTTTTCAAGTCTTCATCTTCTCTTTCTGAGTCGTATTCGCGAACTTGCTTTTTTCCAAATGCCTCCGCAAGTCTTACTTGAGCTTCACATTGTCTTTTTACGTGTTCGTGACCAAACTTAATGGCTTCTATCATTTCTTCTTCAGAAATCTCGTGCATTTCACCTTCCACCATCATTACAGAATCTGCGGATGCACCGATAACCATATCGATATCGCTTTCTAGTAGCTGAGTTCTGGTAGGGTTAATAATGAATTCTCCATCTATCCTTCCTATGCGTACTTCTGAAATAGCACATTCAAATGGAATATCTGAAAGTTGAATTGCCGCTGAAGCTGCCAATCCTGCCATAGCATCGGGCATTACATCTTCATCGTGGCTCATCAATTGAATCATCACTTGGGTTTCAGCGTGATAATCTTTTGGGAAAAGTGGTCGCAATACGCGATCCACCAAACGCATGGTCAGTACTTCGCCATCGCTTGGACGCGCTTCTCTCTTAAAGAAACCACCCGGATAACGTCCAGATGCTGCAAATTTTTCGCGATAATCTACCGTGAGGGGCATAAAATCGACGGCACTTTGCTCATAGTTTGAAACTACAGTACAAAGCAACATACATTTTCCGGATTGAACTACCACAGAGCCATGGGCCTGTTTTGCCAATTTTCCGGTTTCGATGGTGATTTCTCTTCCATCACCAAGGTCTATGACCTCTTTAAAAACTTTAGGTATCATTGTGTTTTTCATTTTGTGCATCCCAAACCAAAATATTGAATGGTTAGGGAAGTACGTTAATAATTGGTCAACAATCGAAGATCGATTGTAGTGTTGTTGTGTTGTTGTGGTTGACCAATGAAAAACCTAAGGGGGTAGCTTTTCTGTCTACAATAATTCCGATTTCTCGAAATAAAATAAAGGAGCCATTTAAGGCTCCTTCAACTTTTTTACTTACGCAATCCTAATTCTTTGATGATCGCACGGTAGCGAAGAACATCCTTTTTCATTAGGTAATCTAACAATGATCGTCTTTTTCCAACCAACATTACCAAAGAACGTTCGGTATTGAAGTCTTTTCTGTTGGTTTTTAAATGCTTGGATAAATGCTCGATGCGATAGGAGAACAATGCTATTTGTCCTTCTGGTGAACCCGTGTCAGTCTTCGACTTTCCGTGTTTTTCAAAAATACTTTGTTTTGCTTCTGTTGATAAATACATGCCAATATTATTAAAATGATTTTTATGTACTGACTACCATTTTGATAATCAAGGTTGCAAAAGTACAAAAATTCATTTGCAATATTATGAATGAATGGAAAATTCTTCAGAAAGAAATATTAAGGATGGGGTTTTTACGTTATAGTAGCCTAATCCCTAAACATTCAAGTTATGAAATTTATCCCATTTAAATTTATGCTACCATTATTGGTGTTCAGTCTTGTTTTGACGACTAGTTGTGACAAAGATGAGAATACGTCACCTCAGGAGACTCCTTTTGGATCAGAAAATTCTTCCAGAGCCGCTAAAGTGGACAATGTTGCCGAAGGTTCCTTTAATATTATGGAGCGTGCCTTTGTTGAAAACGAAACCGAGGGACGCGGTTTTGGTGGAAATTCGCTTTTTCCTGCCTGTACCGAAATCACCGTCGGTATTCAAGGAAATAAAATAACTATTCTGCTGGATTTTGGTGAATCTTGTACTTTAAATAATGGAAATATTGTTTCCGGAAGCATATTTATGCAGTACGGGCCTTTGATTAGCGGAACCTATACTATTGACTATACTTTTCAAAATTTTGTATTTAATGGTAATGGCGTGAGTGGGGGAGGTGAAATATTGTACGAGATTGCCAATATTAACGGCAATCCTCAATCTACCGTAAATGAAAGCATCACAGTAAGTTTTCCAGGGAATCCCGTAACTGGCACGCGAACCGGACTCCGCGTTTCAGAATGGGTGGAAGGAGTTGGTTCCGGAAATTGGGAGGACAATGTGTATCACGTTACCGGACACTGGCAAACCGTTTTCACCAATGGATTCGAGAGGAGTGGAAAGGTTATCAAAACACTTGTTTTTAAAACCAATTGTCATTATGTAGTTGCCGGCAAACTTGAAGTGGCTCAAGACGGACTAACGGCTATCATTGATTTTGGGGATGGTGTATGCGATAATTTGGCTGTATTTATTTATAATGGGCAGGAATACCCTTTTACAATGGAATGATCTAGGCCCTAAAATAAAAAAGCTGCTCCGGTGGGAGCAGCTTTTTTTATGCTGTTTTCTCTCGAAGTGGCCTATTCATCACTAGATCCAAGTAGAGGTTTATTTTGCGTTTCAAATCCCGACGATGGGTTATAAAATCCAAAAAACCATGCTCCAAAACAAACTCTGCAGTTTGGAAGCCTTCTGGTAATTCTTTTCCGGTAGTGTCACGTACCACGCGTGGCCCTGCAAAACCGATTAAGGCTCCAGGCTCACTTATGTTTATATCTCCGAGCATTGCAAAGGAAGCTGTTGTTCCGCCAGTAGTAGGATCGGTACACAAAGAGATGTAGGGAATTCCTGCATCGCTTAATTGGGCCAATTTCACACTGGTTTTAGCAAGCTGCATTAGGGAAAGCGCCGCTTCCATCATTCGGGCCCCTCCACTTTTGGAGATAATCATTAAAGGAATTTTTTTCTTTATGGAATAATCTGCCGCGCGAACTATTTTTTCGCCAACAACACTACCCACGGAGCCGCCAATAAAGCTAAAGTCCATGCAGGCAATTACCAGGTCTTCCCCCATCGATTTTCCTACAGCCGTTCGAATGGCATCTTTTAGTCCCGTTTTCTCTTCGGCCTCTTTTAATCGATCTGTATATTTTTTCTTATCCACAAAGTTAAGAGTGTCCTTGGAAGTCAGGTTTTTGTCGAGTTCCTTGAATTTATTGTCGTCAAAAAGAATCTCGAAATATTCTTTGCTGCCAATACGAACATGATAGCCATCTTCGGGACTTACGTAAAAGTTTTTTTCAAGCTCTTCGCTGTCGACAATCTTTCCGGTTGGGGATTTATACCAAAGACCTTTTGGGACATCTTTCTTATCCTCGGTTGGGGTTTGTATCCCTTTTTTTGTTCTTTTAAACCACGGCATAATTTAGAGGTTAGATTTTAGACATTAGAAAATCTCTGGATATTATTAACCCAGAGTGTTCACATTATTCAAATCCTTAAATGCTTGTTCCAATCGTTTTTTAAACGTTAATTCTCCCTCTCGGATCCATTTCCTCGGGTCGTAATATTTTTTATTTGGAATGTCAGATCCGTCGGGATTTCCGATTTGGGTTTTTATATATTCTAATTTCTTCACCATATAATCGCGAATTCCTTCTGTATAGGCAAACTGCAGATCGGTGTCAATATTCATTTTAATAACACCATAGCCAATAGCTTCGGTTATTTCTTCAGGGGAAGATCCACTGCCACCATGAAACACAAAGTCGATGGGGTTTTTGCCAGTGTTGAATTTTTTCTCCACATATTCTTGAGAGTTCTTAAGAATAATGGGCTCCAATCTTACATTGCCTGGTTTATAAACTCCATGGACATTTCCAAAAGCCGCGGCAATAGTGAATTGATCACTAATTTTCATCAGTTCTCCGTAAGCATATGCTACTTCATCAGGCTGAGTGTATAACCGGGAAGAATCTACATTAGTATTGTCAACGCCGTCTTCTTCACCACCAGTTATTCCAAGCTCCATTTCTAGAGTCATCCCGATTTTGCTCATACGCGCTAGGTATTTTTTGCAAATTTCAACGTTTTCCTTGATAGGTTCTTCCGAAAGATCTATCATATGTGAGCTAAAAAGTGGTTTTCCATTTTCCTTATAGAATTTCTCCCCAGCATCCAATAGCCCATCGATCCAAGGTAAGAGTTTTTTTGCACAATGGTCGGTGTGTAGAATTACCGTGGCGCCATAAGCTTCCGCCAATTCATGCACATGCTTTGCGCCGGCAATGCTACCTGCGATCGCTGCTTTTTCATTTTCGTTGGAAAGTCCTTTGCCCGCATTAAACTGCCCTCCACCATTTGAAAACTGAATGATGACAGGAGCATTTAGAGCGGCAGCGGTTTCCATAACAGTGTTAATGCTGCTGGACCTAACTACATTTACAGCCGGCAAGGCAAATTTTTTCGATTTGGCGAACTGGTGTATCTTTTGAATTTCGTGGCCGGTTGCTACACCAGGTTTAATTCCGTGGCTCATATATTTTTATTTTTTAGGGATATTGTCAAAATGCTTATTTTCTGAAGTCGAAGTTAAAAGGGTTTTGGTGTCCTATACATTTCAAGGCACTGTATGTACCGACTTCTTCAATCAACAAAAATAACAATTTTTAATGGTTTAGAAAGGATAGTTGATACCTATGTTATAAACCGCATTTTGGAAATTATAGTCCCTGAACCATCTCTCACCCACTGGTTTGGCTGGATTATGAGTTTTAAACCCGATATCGAAGCGAAAGACAAAGAAACCGAAATCATATCGCAATCCAAATCCAGAAGCTATAGCGAGCTCCTTTAGATCGCTAATGTTATTAAAGACCGAACTTTCATCCCCAATATTATCCATAACGTTCCAAATATTACCTGTATCTACAAATACAGCTCCTTTAAAAGCACCTAAAATAGTAAATCGATATTCGGCATTTAGGGCAATCTTGAAATTGGCTTCGTTAAATTCATCTTTACTACTGGTACTTCCCGGCCCCAAGTCGTAGGCTCTCCACCCCCTATTATCATTTGCGCCTCCCGCAAAATAGCTGCGTGTAAAAGGAATGCTGTTACTGTTGCCATAGGGTATTGCAATACCGGCAAAAGCACGTACGGCCAAGACGTTATCGCCAATTTCCCAGTGCTTTATATACTCGCCTTCGCCTTTAATATATTGAGAGTAACGCACGTTGAATACCTCATAACCGCCTTCACTGTTTTTTTGAATCCCCGCCAAATTAGCAATACCAGATAGTAGGTTGCCAGCACTTTCAAGTTTAAATCGAGTACGGGAAAAATTATTGTCTTTTATGTTATCGCGAGTATCCCGAGTTCTTGTGATACTGGTGGCAAAAATCAAGTTGTCGTCGGTCAAACGTTTTTTTCGTTCTCCAATGTTGTTTACTGCTTCTACAGGATCGCCATCATCCCAAATAGGGCTTATACTTCCATTTTGCACTCCCGTTATAAATTCATCGGAGCCGTACGGAATGGTCAGCTCCAAATTGTTATTGCTGTCTATAGTGTAATAATCCGGGTCAATGCTTCCTGGATTTCCAGATTCAGTTTGTTGTGCAATAGTGTTCAACCTATCATAGCTGTTTTTATAAACATTGAAATAGTTGCCGATATTTAAGTTTTTCACATATTGAAGATTGAGTAAATCCAGTTGATAGTTCAATATCCTTGAAGGCTTCCAATTGTAATTGTAAAATCCATTTACCGCTTGTCTATCCAGCCCTATATTGTTTTGTGCACTTGCTCCAAGGCTTAAGGTAGTGGTGGGCGACATGTATTTTGGAATAAGTTTTTGGGTGTTTAATGGAAAAACAATACTGGGAAATGTCAATTTGGCATCTCCTCCAAATTCCGAAATGTTGAAAAAGCCACTATTTCTATCTGATGCATCTTTGGAAGATCCCAAACTTCCTCTTCCTGATATTTGAAGGATTTCAGCACCGCGAAAAACATTTCTAAAAATCATGTTTCCACTAAAACTGATTCCAAATTGTTGAACGGTAGAGGTGTAGGCATCGAAATCTACTCCCAAGGTAAATTGATCTCGAGGGGATAGTAAAACGGTTGCATCGAGAAGTTGTCCCGTTGTGTCGTTCGCTACCTCTGAATAGCGGATGTTTGGATACTTGAAAATTCTGAGGTCACTTATCTGATTATAGGTGAGCGATCTGTCAATATCCTTAAAAGTGCCTCCAGGAGTAATGGCTATTGCATCTGTAATTGCCTTGGGCCGATACCGCATTTTATTGTGACTGTAAAGTTTATAGCCATTATAACTTATGGAGTCTTGAAAAGGCATATCTCTGTTGTTATAGCTGTAATCCGTAATAATATTAACTTCCCGGATGGTATGTACCTTAAAGGGAACGGTATACGTACTGTCGTCTACGGTTATTTTTCGGTCGGGAATAATATAGGTGATATTGGCCTTGTGTTCGGTATTTACGGTGTCCGCCTCAAACCCAACATATTCTTGGTCAAAATGGAATAATCCTGAATTTCGCAATAGGATAGTCAGTCGATCGCGTTCGTTTACAAAATCGTTGGCGGCATATTGTTTCCCGGCTTTGATAAAAGTATTGTTTTTGGTCTGCTGAAATAAGGAATCAACAACGGCGGAACTTATTTTTTCCAAGATTGTATCCCCAACCACATATGGTTGTTGTCGATTCACTTTGAAAACTATTTCAGCCCGTTTGTCTTTTTTTTCATTTGGAATAATTTCATGATCTACCTTATTGTTGAAATAACCAAAACTGGAATACCACCTACTAAGTCGTTCTTTGGATTTTTCAATTTTTTTATCAGAAATTATAACGGGTGCATCTCCTGATTTTTGAAGCCATTTATTAAAGCCCACATAGGAACTGTCAAGCCCATCTACTTGTTTCTTTGAAAAAACGCGAATCAACCGCTCCTCGCGTTTAGGTTTTTTGTGCAGCCATTTATGGAAGGTTGAATCGGCCTCCTGATCGGCCAGATTGTATATGTGAAGTCCCAAGGGAATACCCACTAAAGGAATCTTCGGATTAGGTTTTTGAGACAACTGGCTGTAAACATCGGCTTCTTTTATCTTTACACTGTCGGCCCAGATAGTGTTGTTGGTGAGTAGAAATTCTCCTTCAGGAACTCGTTTAACCGCATTACAGGAAAAAAATAGACCCAATAATACTATAAATAGTGATATTTTTGTGAAGATATGATTCAATTGGGATATGTTTTTTCCAGTTTCAAAAATACTATATTTTGGTCAGCAAAAATCAAACTAAATTAATATCAAGTCTTCAATTTAAAAAATTCCGAGATACTACGGGATTATTTGCTGCCGAGGGCCCTAAAGTAATCGATGAATTGCTGAAAGAAGGCTTAAAACTTCACTGGTTATTTACTACTGATGAAGCGCTGGTGGATCTTCCAAACCATTACTCGGTAAGTGATTTGGAGCTTAAAAAGATGAGTTTTTTAAAAGCACCCAATACGTCTCTAGCTGTTTTTCATATACCGAAACAGGAACCTTCAATTAAAATGGGCCTAATAGTGGTGTTGGATGCAGTTCGAGATCCAGGAAACCTCGGAACTATTATCCGTCTTTGCGATTGGTTTGGAGTTGAGCAACTAATTTGTTCGCCAGATACTGCCGACTGCTATAACCCGAAAGTTGTACAAGCTACTATGGGATCTTTGGCCCGTGTGAAAGTCCATTATCTGCCACTTGCTAATTATTTAAAGGATATCGAATTGCCGATATTTGGTGGATTTATGGATGGGAATAATATTTATGCTGAAACATTACCATCAGAAGCTATCATAGTTATGGGAAATGAAGCCAACGGGATTTCCGAAGAAATCATTTCAAAGATCACTCAAAAAATTTCCATACCTCGATTCGGGAAAATTCAGAAAGCAGAAAGCTTGAATGTAGCTACGGCAACTGGAATATTGTTGAGCGAATTCAGAAGATTTACTGAAAAGTAAAGTTGATAAAAACGCCGCGAGTCGACATTTTATCAATGTTGCCCGTCCAAGGACTATTAGGGTCATCATCCGGAACCAATTCGTTATTGAGGGCAAAAACGCCACGGATTGAGGGTGAAAATTTAAAAAAGTACAGGTAGAAATCAATCCCGAATCCCAATTCATAATAATTGGTGGTATTGGTCATCCTGAATTTCCCTTCGCCGTTATCATCCGGGTTTTTTTGATTGCTAGAAAGGTTGAGGGAGGTTGAAACCCCGCCTACTATAAATGGTTTAATGTTGTTGAGCCGCTTAGTGGATACTTTCACTAATAAAGGAACGTGGATATAAGTAGATTTCACATCTCTTTTATAATCCCTAGGTTCGGTAAATCCTGGAAAAGTGAGATTGCGTTGTGTGAAATATAGACCAGGTTCCAGACGCAGATTGATATATTCGTTAATACGCAAATCGCCTATAAGTCCTACGTTGAACCCTGCGGATTTTTCAATTTGAATATCTGTATTGTCATCGGCATACTGCTGAAGGTAATCGATTTTAAAATCGTAGCTATTGAAACCTAGAAAATAACCCCAAGAAAGTGTTCTTTTATCAAAGTTCTCGAGATTCGCTAGGCGTTCGTTGTTAAAAAACCACTGTGCGTCCACACTGTGTGCTGCCAAGAAAAAAGCCAGTACAAAAAATAGTTTCTTCATAAGATTATTTGGTAGCGGAATAAATAGTTGCCACGCCAAAGGTTTGTGGTCTATTTTTCACTTCATTAAACCCAATTTGCCGTAAAATATTGTTGAGCGCAGGTCCGAATGGGAAATTTGCCGCACTTTCGCTCAAATAACTATAAGCTACTTTATCTTTCGAAAACAGGCGACCCACAAGGGGCAAGATGTTTTTGGTGTAGAAATAATATCCTTGTTTAAAAGGGAAATTGGTAGGGACAGAAGTTTCTAAAATTACAAATATCCCGCCTTTTTTTAATACCCTATAAATTTCAGAAAGACCTTTTTCTAAATTTTCAAAATTTCGGATCCCGAAGGATACTGTGATGGCGTCAAAAAATTCGTCTCCAAATGGCAGAGCTTCAGAATCTCCTTGCACAAAATCGATCTTTTTTGAAATTGCCTTGCCGGCCACTTTTTTTCGCGCTACGGAGAGCATGCCGTCGGAGAGATCAAGACCTACGATTTTTTCAGCCGGTGTGCTTTCAGCAAACTGAATTGCTAAATCGCCAGTGCCAATGGCAATATCCAGGATGCTGTTCGGGTTTTTTTCGGCAACAAGTGCAATTACCTTTTTCCTCCATTTTACATCGGACCCTAGTGAAATTACTCGGTTTAGGCCATCATAATTTCCAGAAATCGCGTCGAACATTTGTTCAACCTGTTTCTTTTTTCCAAGCTCGGAATCCTTATAAGGGGTGATTTTCTTTTCCATGGATTTTGTGGCAAAACTACATAATTTTTTATTGCAGAATTAATCCTAACGTGAGTTTAGAGCAATAAAAGATTTTCAGATAGGAGTTCGGCAGATTTAGAGGTGTATTTTTATTCAACGCGATGAATTTATATATATTTGTGAGAGTCCAATTTATATTTTTATAACCATCCTTACTTCTAATTAGGTTTATTTTGGCCTTTTAAAATCGTGTTGTAATGAAAATTATCATAGCCGGCGCCGGCGAAGTTGGATTTCATCTGGCAAAATTACTTTCATTTGAATCCCAGGATATCATCTTGATCGATCCTAATCGGGAATCTTTAAAGCAGGCTGAAACCCATCTGGATATACGCGTGGTGCATGGCGATGCTTCCTCAATTGCAGTGCTGGAGGAAGTGAATGTAAAAAATGCCAGCCTTTTTATTGCAGTTACTTCGAGTGAGGCTATTAATATTACGGTTTGTATGCTTGCCAAACAATTAGGCGCCAAAAGAACAATAGCTCGAATTTCCAATGCTGAATTTATTGATCGGAAGGATGTCGTTGACCTTGCGAACCTTGGGATAGATGAACTGATTTCCCCTGGCTCTCTTGCAGCTGATGAAATAAGTTTGCTTTTGGACCAAAGTGCCTTTAATGAAACCTATGAATTTGAAGACGGTGCCCTTACGATGATTGGTTTACAAATTTCAGAATCCTCAGCTTTTGTAGGGAAATCTGTTATGAAGGTTGCGGAAATTCATCCCGATCTAAATTTTGTCCCAATTGCGCTTCAACGTTATGGAACACAATTCACTATAATTCCGAGAGGCGACACCATCTTTAAAAAGGGCGACCAAGTGTATTTTACGACTATAAAGAAAGGGGAAGATCAAATTTTTGAGCTTACGGGACAAGTACATCTCGACATCAAAAATATTATGATTTTAGGAGGCAGTAAGATAGGTCATAAAACTGCTAAGGATAGTTGCGCTAATGGCTTCAACGTTAAGCTAATAGAACAAGACAAGGAAAAGGCCTTTGAGATTGCGGATGATATTCCACAATGTCTTGTGATCAATGGAGACGGACGAGATGTAGATTTGCTGCTGGAAGAATCCTTGGAGAGCATGGACGCGTTTATTGCCGTAACAGGTAATAGCGAAACCAATATAATCTCTTGTCTGGTCGCAAAATCCAACGGCGTAAAAAAGACCATTGCGCTGGTGGAAAACATGGATTATTTTCAGCTGTCCCAGTCCATCGGAATAGATACTCTAATCAACAAAAAATTATTGGCTGCCAACAATATTTTTAGGCATGTAAGAAAAGGGCAAGTGGTGGCGATGACCATGTTAAATAATTTAAATGCGGAATTGCTCGAGTTTATGGTTTCCCCGCGCTCCAAAGTTTGCAATAGAAAAATAAGAAAAATCGATTTCCCTTCCACAGCTATTATCGGCGGAGTTATTCGCAATGGAATAGGTCATATTGCCCTAGGCGATTTTGAGATAAAGGCTGGAGATAGGGTAGTAGTGTGTAGTCTGACCGAGTATATTGGAAAAGTAGAAAAACTCTTTTTATAATGAGCTCCTACCCCAAACTGAATTACAAGATCATTTCGCATTTAATGGGTTTACTGTTGTTGGTGAACGGCGGATTTATGCTCTTCCCTGCCTTGTTGGCTTGGTATTATGAAGAAGTTATAGTCTTGGACATCTTGTTGGCCAGCTCGATAGCCTTGGTTCTTGGAGGGATTGTTATGTTTATAACAAAAAATCACAGGAAAGAAGTTCAAAAAAGAGAAGGTTATGTGATCGTTACTTTTGGATGGATTATTATGTCACTTATCGGGACCTTGCCTTATATTCTATCTGGGGCAATCCCAAATTTCATCGATGCCTTTTTTGAGACCATGAGTGGCTTTACAACCACCGGCGCCACTATTTTACAGGATATTGAAGCCGTTCCAAAAGGGATCCTTTTCTGGAGAAGTATCACCCAATGGATAGGAGGGATGGGAATTATTGTCTTGGCTGTGGCGATTTTGCCTTTGCTGGGAATAGGAGGCATGCAATTGTTTGCCGCGGAAATGCCGGGGCCCTCTGGGGAAAAGCTACATCCGCGGATTAGTGATACCGCAAAAAGATTATGGCTGATATATGTTGGTTTTACAGCGGCAGAAACCATCTTGCTGACAACTGCCGGAATGAGCTTTTTCGATGCTATCAATCATTCCTTGACTACCATAAGCACCGGCGGCTTTTCAACCAAAAATGCAAGCATGGCCTTTTGGAACAACAATCCTGTTATCCAATATATCGTTATTACGTTTATGTTTTTGTCTGGGATGAATTTCGTTTTAAGCTATTTCGCATTTAAAAGGCGATTTAAAAAAGTTTTTAATGATGAGGAGTTTCGATGGTATACTTTTCTAGTTGGATTATTCACATTAATTTCTGTGCTAATTATCTATTTTGAAGCAGATCTTCGAGCAGCCAGTATTGGCCAAGATGTTGATTTTAGCGCAGTGGAAGGAGTAGTGAGGCACGTGCTCTTTCAAGTGATAAGTATTATTACCACCACCGGATTTATTAGTGCCGATTATACCGCTTGGACACCTTTTCTCACCTTATTGTTTTTTGCAATGATGTTTTTAGGAGCTAGTGGAGGTTCTACTTCCGGTGGAATTAAAGTAATGCACCATCTGATAATGATAAAAAATAGCATTTTGGATTTTAAACGCAGTTTGCATCCCCATGCCATTCTTCCAGTGCGTTATAACAACAAAGCTATTTCAAGGCCTATCGTTTCCAATATTCTTAGCTTTTTTGTGCTCTATATGCTCTCCTTTATTGTTGGGTCTTTGGTGTTTTCTTGGTGCGGATTAGACTTTCTTTCGGCAATAGGAGCTTCCGCATCTACTTTGGGCAATGTGGGACCAGCATTTGGGGATATTGGCCCGATAAACAATTATTACAATCTCTCGGGCGGTGCAAAACTTTGGGCTAGCTTCTTAATGTTAATTGGAAGGTTGGAACTCTTTACCGTTCTTATTTTATTGACGCCTTTCTTCTGGAGAAATAGATAGGTTTTGAATTAAGAAAATAGAACAAAGAAAAGAGAGTGATGATGTTTTCATCCTACAAGATATCAATGCTTCAGCAGATTAATATTATCCTTGCAAGCCTCCGTCACTATTATCTGGGAAGCCAATTTTTTTGCTCTTTCGGTTACTTCAGAAATATTACCTTCTAAACTATCATACGTTAAAACTACACCCATTCTTCGGAAAGGTCTCGAAGTAGCTTTACCAAAGATTCTGAAATCTGTTTTGGGGGAAGCTGCTACAAGTTCTATATTTTGATAAATAGGGTTTTCGCAGTACTCGGAACCTAGGATTACTGCGCTGGTTCCAATACGTTCCTGCGTTATTTCGGGAATTGGAAGTCCGAGAATCGCTCTTATATGCAATTCAAATTCATTGAAGTTTTGAGTTTTTGCGAGCGTAACCATTCCTGTATCGTGTGGTCGGGGTGAGAGTTCGGAAAAATAAACGCCATCATCTGCTACAAAAAACTCGACTCCCCAAATGCCATAGCCGGTTAGAGCAGTTGTTACTTTTTTCGCCATTTCTTGCGCTTCTTTTAAAACCGCGCTTTCCATCGGGGTGGGTTGCCAGCTTTCCATATAGTCACCACGCTCTTGTCTATGGCCAATGGGCGGGCAAAATAAGGTTTCTCCGTTTCGTTGGGTTACGGTGAGGAGAGTGATTTCATAATTGAAATCTATAAAAGATTCAACGATAACTTCGGCTACATCGCCTCGGGAATCATCTTGGGAGAATTGCCAAGCTTTCTCAATATCAGTTTCTTTTTTTATTGTGCTTTGACCTTTTCCACTGGAAGACATTAAGGGTTTTACTACACACGGTATTCCTATTTCTAAAACGGCCTTTTTCAAACTCTCAGCTGAGGTTGCATAGCGATAGGCCGCAGTTTTTAAACCTAATTCCTTTGCAGCCATATCGCGAATCGCTTTTCGGTTCATGGTATAATTTGCTGCTTTTGCGGATGGAATTACGGTGTAGCCTTGTTTTTCATATTCATAAAAACGCTCGGTTCGGATGGCTTCAATTTCAGGGACAATATAATCTGGCTTGTATTTTTCAACGAGGGCATCTAATGCTTTTCCGTCCAACATATCTATCACTTCAGAAAGATCTGCGAGTTGGGCTGCTGGGGCATTTTCATAGCTGTCAACGGCTATTACGGTTTGTCCGATGCGTTTTGCGGCAATGGTAAATTCTTTTCCAAGTTCCCCGCTTCCCAATAATAAAATTTTAGCCATGCCGATTTTTTTGTAAAAATACTGCAATAGATTTCATGACAAAACCCAAAGCACAATTATGCGCTTTGGGTTTCTTAAATAAATTTGGAATGAGATTTATTTCACAATAATTCGCTTCACACGACCATTGTCGCGATTTCCGATGCGTACTAAATACACCCCGCTGGCCACGTAGCCCATATCCAGTTGATATTTGTATTCATTGTTTTTGTTTTCAAGTTTCTTGTACAGTAAGCGTTGTCCAAGTGTATTGTAAACTGAAATGTTCATGGCTTCGGAATAGTTTTGGGTCTTTAAACTTATATCGAAGGTTTTATTGTCTTGAGTTACTACAATCATCCCGTTTTGTCCAAAAATTGGGTCATTAACTCCTAGAGTTCCAATATCGGCGGTATAGTCCTCAGTTTCTCCAAAGGTTGTTTCGAGGCAAGCATCTGCGGGAACTGGACCGTTCCAATTGGTTTTTCCACGCATTAAATGCTGTCCTATCGCCGCTCCAGCTGGGATAACCAAATCTGTAGTAATGGTGTAAGTCCCGCCGCTTTGGCCTGGTGCGATAACAATATTATCCACTACTATTTCGTCAGTGGTAAAAACGAAATCATCGTTAAAGTCTATCCACACCCGTACATATTGATTTCCATATTCTGTTGTTATAGTAAGATCGTTGGTAGAACCGGGTTCCATAAAAGCAATTTGATCAGTAAAATCCGCATACCCCTCACAACCTGATGGGTTGTCGATATCGGTTACTTTGAAAAGTCTGAATCCATCGCCGTAGGAGCAATCTCCACTGGGCTGACAGTTTTGCTTAACAATGACTACTGAAGTCGCGTCATTTGACGTATCGCTGTCTCCAGGAAGAGATGTATAAGCACTAAGGTTATAAGTTCCAAGAGCGGAAAAATCTCCTTTTTGATTGAATGTGAAAGACATAGTAGAGTTAGCTGTCAATGGGCCAGGAACGACTTCCGTAACAATGGCACCATCGAGATTGTAGCTCACATCAAAATTGGATTGGGATTCTCCACCAAAATTCCTAATGGTTATAACTATATCTTCCGCAGCCGTGAGTTCTGTACTTGATACTGGAGCGGTAATAGCACTCACCCCGATGTCTTTTGGTTGAAGAAAAGTAACTGTCTTGGTTCGGGCATCGTTGGAAGTGTCCTCATCACCCGACAAATTGGTTTTAGCTGTAATTGAATATGTTTGTCCTACAGTTCCCATATTTGCCGTGGCTGTAAATGTATACTGTGCGGTGGTAGCCGAAACAATAGTTCCTGTAAATGTCTCTGAAACAACAGCACCTCCATCCACCTGAAAACTTACAGGAAAATTTGAGGCACTATTTTGACCATAATTGAAAATTGTAATAGTTACAGTTTCACTATTTGAAAGTGTTCCCGAAACTGGAGCGTCAATAGTAACTACTCCAACATCTTTGTTGAAGTCGGGTGCAATTTTGAAAGCACCTACCACATTCTTTCTACCTCCGTTCATATATTCGTTATCATACCAAAAGGTTTTGTCATCAGATGGATCTATATCAATCTTGCTATAATCTCCATAACGATAGCTTGGAATATTCGCATCGCCAGCGGCTATTAATTGTTCGGCAATGGTCATTGTATTCAATGGATCATTTGCAAAACGTCCGGTGTAGTAGGAACTTACTCTTTTCGAAGTAGGGTTGGGAGTGTTTGGTCCTGCCATAGCAGTATATCCCATTCCAATATTACCCTGTACATCCATCATCATACTAGCATGCCAAGCGTGCTTTCCATCTGGGGAGGTGTAAGTGCCTTCTTGATGAATGCTCCAAGGCTGGCTATCTCCGGGTTGACGGAGTTCAAACCATCGCACCCCAGCCTGTTCTCCGCTGGAAGCATCTGTATCCACAACAAAATTAAAAACGGCCGAATTATGTCCGCCGAATTTTCTGAATTGAGCTTGGTTCATTATAGTAGCTTGTAGAGCATCGATATCTTGGCCTCCTCCTGGTTGTTTTAAATTTGAAAAACTTCCGCCACCAAAAACAGAAATAAAAGGAGTAGTAGCCAATTCGACCGGAGATGAAATTGTAGAACCACTTGGATTATTCCAATCAACATCTACGGTCCAAATTTTTAAGTGATCCTGTGATACGCCCGACCACGCATCGTCTTGCAGATAAACAATAGTAGCACCACCTGGCGCTGGAAGGTTATTGTTGCTTACGTTCAAAGCTTGCGGACTGTAAAATCCACTTCTGATAATTCCTGGTAATGGAAAGCCGATTACTTTGGCAGTAGGATCGCCAGTGAGCATTTTGGCTCTCTCCATGGCGTAAAGTTTATTGGTGCTACTGGTGTTGTCGGTCATATAATATCCATCACTCCATACCGAAAGTTTTTGGTAGTCGTTGATTTGAGGAATCGTGTAAACATACCATCCATCATTCACAGGATCTGGACCGTCGGAAACTGCTATTTGAGCACCAGATCCAAGAAAAGTCATTACAAAACGATCGGCGGCATTGTCATAGGAAATGGTAAGGTCGCAACATCCGCCTGCGGGAAAAATAGCAGGATTTGGACTTATTTGACCCGTAAGTGGATTTCCACTTTTATCGAAAATTCGAAATCCAGTATTAAACACCACAACTAAGTGATTAGGTCCAACTCCGATTGCGGGATCGGTAGGCTGCGAACTGGATTGTGCGGCATCAAAAACTAAAATTGGAGCTTTCCCGCTAAGGGCTTGTTCCAGTTTGTTGGGGTTTCGCACAAAGTAATCATCCTCTATTTGAGGATCTTTTCCGGGGACGATCAGGTTTTTAGACGCCCGAGCATCTTGCATCACCGCTTCCTTAGTTCGTGCGGGAGGCAGATCGGTTTGTGAAGAAATAGAAGGAACATGGACCACCGAACCAACGGTGCCAACATAAGTAGCATTGGTTTTTTCTTGTGCTTGGCTCGGGAAATGATGGAGCAAGGCAAGGAATACTAGAATTATTGAAATGTAGTTTTTCATCAGAAGATTTGTTTTAAAATTTTAAAAAGAGTTTAAAAGTACGTTTTAAATTTTAAAACAAAATAAAAGTGGAGCAAGAAAACCAATCTTGCTCCACTTTTAATATTCTCTAATTGAATATTTAGTTCAAAGCTTCTTTAATTCTTCTTATGGCCTCTCTAATATCTGCTTCCGACGCCGCATACGACATTCTGATGCAGTTTGGGTCGCCAAAGGCTTCTCCGGTTACTGTGGCTACCTTCGCTTCTTCTAATAGATAAAGAGAAAGATCGGAAGCTGTATTGATGTTTTTTCCTCTTAGGGTTTTTCCGAAGAAATAAGAAACATCCGGAAACACATAAAACGCACCCTGAGGTTCATTGGTTCTAAAACCTTTCACATCTGAAAGTAGATCTAGGATGATGGTTCGTCTAGCCTTAAAAGCATCCACCATAAATTTGATTTTACTCGGCGGATTTTCCAGAGCTGTAATTGTGGCACGTTGGGCGATGCAGTTGGCACCGCTGGTAACTTGTCCTTGCATCTTATCGCAGGCTCGAGCAATCCACTCTGGACCTCCAATGTAACCTATACGCCATCCCGTCATGGAAAAAGCTTTGGATACACCGTTCACCACTACAGTTCGATCATACATATCTTCAAATTCAGCCATGGAAACATGTTCTCCGGTGAAATTAATATGCTCATAAATCTCATCGCTGATAACGATGATGTCAGGATGATTTACCAAAACATCAGCAAGAGCGCGTAGCTCTTTTCTAGTGTAAACCGAACCGCTCGGGTTACATGGAGAGCTGTACATTATCAGTTTGGTCTTCGGGGTAATTGCCTCTTCCAGAGCTTGGGGGGTTACCTTAAAATCAGTTTCAATTGTGGTAGGGATCTCTTTTGGAATTCCTCCGGCCACTTTACATTGATCGGCATAACTCACCCAATAGGGTGCGGGAAGTAAAACCTCATCTCCCTCGTTCAAAAGAACCATGGTCAAGTTGGCCAAAGATTGTTTGGCGCCCGTAGAAACTACAATTTGCGATGGGGTATATAATAAATTATTGTCTCTTTTGAATTTGGTGATTATAGCTTTTTTTAGGTCGCCATAGCCATCAACAGGGGTGTAGGCGTGATAATTTTCTTTTATGGCCTGAATAGCCGATTCTTTAATGAATTCCGGTACATTAAAATCCGGTTCGCCCAGACTTAAGCCAATTATATCTATGCCCTGTTCTTTAAGTTCTCTTGTTTTGGCAGCCATAGCCAAGGTAGCCGAAATAGCCATTTCGTTCACCCGTTTTGAAAGTCTTTTGTCCATAATGATTATGCCGGTACAGCAGGCTTCATTCCCATTCTTTTTAGATGTCGGAAGTGAGCTGCAATAGCCCGACCAGTAGTTTTATATTCTTTATAAGGTAAATTAAATTCTTTGGTAGTGTTTTTTACTATTTCCGAAATATTCTTGTAATGTATATGACTGATATTTGGAAATATATGATGCTCAACTTGGTGGTTCAAACCCCCAGTGTACCAATTTACCAACTTGTTTTTAGTTGAAAAATTAACAGTGGTAAACAATTGATGGATAGCCCAAGTGTTTTTCATTGTACCACTTTCATCCGGAAGCATTATTTCAGAATCCTCTACCACATGTGCAAGCTGGAAAACTATACTCAAAATTAATCCAGCCACGTAGTGCATAATGAAGAATCCAATTAGGATTTTCCACCAAACTATATTGAAAAATAATATTGGAATTACAATCCAAAGGGAAACGTAAATCAGTTTAGTGATTACAAGAATACTCCACTGCGTAATTGGCTTGGGTAATTTTCCATAGGAAAGTTTACGGGCCAAATAACGTTTGGTCTGAAAGAAATCGGTTGTCAGCACCCAGTTAAATGTTAAAAGTCCGTAGAAGAAAACACTGTAATAATGTTGAAATTTATGTAGTGCATGCCATTTTGAATGTTCTGAAAAACGAAGAATTCGTCCAGCTTCCAGATCCTCATCATGTCCGTGGATATTGGTATAAGTGTGGTGAAGCACGTTGTGCTGCACTTGCCAGTTGTAAACATTGCCGGCCAAAATATACATGCTACTGCCCATGACTTTGTTAATCCATTTCTTGGAGGAATATGAGCCGTGGTTGGCATCGTGCATTACGTTCATTCCAACGCCAGCCATTCCTACGCCCATTACAATGGTGAAAAGAAGTTGTACCCAACCAGGAAGGTTTAGGGTGAGCATTAAAAAATAGGGGGTAAGGTATAGCGAGAACATCACCAAAGTTTTGAGGTGAAGTTTCCAATTTCCAGTTTTGGCTATTTGGTTGTCTTTAAAATAAGAATTGACCCGGCTGTTGAGCGTGCGGAAAAATTTTGCGCTGTCAATTCGAGAAAATGTTAGGTTTTGATATGTCAAGATGAATTATTTAAATGATATTGAAGATTGTGCAAAAATAGTCATCTTTTGCCTAAATCTAAGATTTCAAAACGATTAATTTCTGAAAGAAACTATACTTTTGCGATTGAAACATTCATATGGAACTGATTTTAAAATATTTCCCTCATTTAACTGAGATTCAGAAAGATAGATTTACGCTATTACAATCACTTTATCAGGATTGGAATTTAAAAATAAACGTAGTCTCCCGAAAAGATATTGATGAACTTTATCTTCGTCATGTGCTTCATTCACTTAGTATAGCAAAAATCCAGCCATTTCTCCCTGGGGCCAAAATTTTGGATGTCGGCACAGGAGGTGGTTTTCCAGGAATCCCTTTGGCGATTCTTTTTCCGGAAGTGCAATTTTACTTGGTTGACAGTATTGGGAAAAAGATAAAAGTTGTGGATGAGGTTGTTCAGAGCCTAGAGCTTATCAATGTAAAGGCTACAAACGACAGGGTTGAAAATATAAAGGGAAATTACGACTTTATCCTCAGCCGGGCCGTGGCACAAATGGATACTTTTGTGCATTGGGTGGACGGCAAAATAGCAAAAAAGAGTCTTCACGAAAGAAAAAATGGAATCCTATATTTAAAAGGAGGTGATTTGTCCGAGGAGCTTAAATTTTTCCCCAAAGCCACAGTTTTTCCCTTAAAAGAGATTTTTGAGGAAGAATTTTTTGAAACCAAAAGCCTGGTACATTTGCCGTTGAAATTTAAGGTTAAAGGTTAAAAACCGGAGGATGGTTGCAGGATAAAGGTTTGTGCATTGTCCATAGCCTAAATGGCATTAATCGTCAATTGGTTTTTGACAGAATTGTTAATAGGACTTTTAATTCCACCACTCATCACCGACTACACATTATAAACTATCGATTTTTCAAAAGATACCATTGAAGTGCTAGGATTGTCTTGGCATCTTTTACATCTAAAATTATTTTTGATATTTGTGATACAGGTATTTTTATCAATTGAATATCCTCACTTTCATTTTCATTTCCACCCCCTTTTTCGATTTTGTCTTTTTGGGAAACTTCTGCATAAAATAGAAACATCAGTTCCGTGGAAGCTCCTGGGGAGGTGTAAAACGAATGGATTAACTCTGCCCTTTTAATTTTATAACCTAGTTCTTCCAGCACTTCTCGATTAATACAATCTTCAGGTGCCTCATTGTTTTCCATCGAGCCAGCGGGAATTTCCAAAAGCCAGCCATCGTGATGTTTGCAAGTGGGGTAGCGAAATTGATTTGTGAGTAGGATGGAGTCACTGTCCTTTTCAAACAAAACAATTGCGACAGAATCACCACGTTCAAAGGCCAGTCTTCTTGTGGTGATTGGTTTTCCCTTAAAGGAATCATAAGTGACTTTGGCTTCAGTTATTTTATAGTGGTCGTCGAAAACAGTTTCTTCTTTGTGGATTTTGTACTTCAACATTTGATATATTGGGTATTGAAAGTTAAGGTAATAAAAGAACCCCGAAAATTTCGGGGTTCTTTATAAATTATGAAAACTTCAATTATTAATTAACCACAAACTTTTTTGTAGTGACATTTCTGTCGTTTGAAATTTTGATGAAATAGGTTCCAGTGCGGAAGTTAGAAACATTCAATTCCTCGTTAATGGAAATATTGTCTTTAGAAAGAATCAATTTTCCGAGAACGTCATATACTTGGATGTTTGTGTTTTCAGCATTGGCAACATTCAAAATATCCTGGGCTGGGTTTGGATAGATTTTTACACCTTCCAAATCAGGGCTATTTGTGCTTAGGATTCCATCGCTTGAAAAGTTGGTAACTATACTCGCACCGAAAACGCCATCTGTTTCAAATAAGACCTTTTCATTAGAGTCAGTTAGTTTTGCTATTGAACCTCCATTACCTCCAATATCTTGAAGAGTGAAAGTATAGCAATCTTCTCCTGGTAGGTCGATTCTAATGTAATTATACGAGTTGTTGGTATAAGGTCCACCTTTAATGATAAGGTTGCCACTGGAATCTTTTAAGTTCCATCTACACTCGTTTCCTTTGCTATCTGTAATAATTCCTAAATGGAGTGTACCAGTTCCGGCAGGAGCGCTTTCAAATTCAACTGTATTGACATTGTTGGCATTGTTGTCATCATTTGGAATTGATACTTCGAAAGTATTGTTTGGCAAAATGGTAAAGTTAACTTCAGGCAAAGTTACATTTTGACTTTTTAGGGAAGCTATATTTCCACTCCAAGGGAAACTAGCAGAAGTACCATTAATAGAGTACTCAATGTTCAAAGAAGTCAATGGATTGGTTCCTAGGTTTTGGATGTTTACAACAGGTGTAAAACTCGCCATTTCGCCCAAGCAATCAGTTGGGATATCTTCAATACATCTTACGCTGGCATCGTTGGCATGAATAGCTGTAACTGTTGGAATAAATCTGTTGCTGCTAATGATTTCTTGTCTTGTTTCCGTAATAAAAACCACAACTTCCAAATCGCCGATTTCTACTGGAACACCATTTCTGTTGCATAATATAGGGTAAGCAATATCTCTTTCATAAAAAGTTCCGGCAGTAGTTTGAGTAATTTCCTCTCCCCATTGGCCCGTAACCATGTCTACAAGACGGTGCATGTGGTTGTAGTTATTTCCCTGTCCGCCCCCAGTTTGTGGGCCTCTAGTGTTATTTTGTAATAGAACAACGTTCAGCATATTTGTGCTTTCTGGACTATCTCCAGTATAATAAGCCTCCACATGAATATTCATAATGTTGGTGTCCACATCAATGTCTGCCGTTAAAGCAACATTCACATAAGATGGTTTTGCCATAGTTTCATTGGCGGAAATCACCCAATAACTACGCGACATTGCGGTTCCTCCTCCAGAGGCCATAGAGCGTCCTGGGAAAAGATGTCTATTTATTGAGCCAGATGGATAGCCAAACCCACTACCTTGGTATGATTGACGAACTAGCGCATCGCCAAAAGGGGTTCTAAAATCAGGCTCTCCACTTCCAGGAACTGCAAAACCACCTTGGTGGATATTTATAATCGAAACCCGATCTGGATTCGCTTCTTGCATAGATTTAGCAATGGCATGGCCATCTGGGCAGTAAACACATTTAATTCCTGTGTATTCCTCAAGAACTACGTTTTTGTTCTGGGGAGAGGTTGAAACTATTGTTTGGCCGTAAGACGCAAAAGCGAACAATCCAACAATAGTGCTTGCAAGTAGTTTTTTAAACATAGTGGTAATGGTTTTAATGTGAAAAATTAAAGGTTTAAACAAAGGTAATTGATAAAAATATATTATTCTCTGCTCAAACGCAAATATTTGCCTTCTAAACGTTAAAACTTTATTCGATTCATTAAATAGAAAATCCTTTCAATGAAATGATAATCAACTCGTTTGGAACGTCCCGAAGAGAGGAGAAGTGTTAAATTATGGTGGGGAATATTGGGTGTAATTTCCTAAGGCAATGTTAAATGCTTGGGATTCATTCGTTAAAGGAAATGGAGAGCTCAAATAAATATATTAGATTTGTAGATTAAATAAATCTAATCTAATTCTAATACTGACAAAATGAAATTTAAATTACTCTTATTAAGCATTGTAGGCTCCATCGCTGTAGCAAATGCCCAGTACACAGTGACCGACGAAGTAGGAAACGTACTTAACGATGGGGATATAATAGAATATGGAACCTATGGAGTAGGTGAAGGGTCTTACGATTTTTACGTAACTAACGACAATCCATCTCAAACGATTTACACCAGAATTGAATTTGTGGATGCAATAAACACAGATGGCTCGCTCTTCGAATTGTGCTATGGTCTGTGCATGACAGGCTTAACCATTGGTCAAACAGTACCAATGGCTCCTGAAACCCTTCCAATTGGAGTAGGGGAAGCCACTGGGTATGGAAATCACTTTCAAAACTTTGATCCTGGCAATGGAGTGGACAATTTAGATTATATTTTCGCCTTCCATCAATATGAAGCTGACGGTGTAACTGAAATAGGAACACCTTTGACTTTTACTTACCGCTATAACCCTCTTTTGTCGGTTAAGGATAACAAGGCCGTAAATTTAACACTGCATTCTACCATCGTTAGAGACGAATTGGTAATGGATGTAAAGGAGTCAATCCATATGACTGTTTACAATCTTCTTGGTAAGAAAGTAAAAGAAGTTCAATTGGAAACAGGACGTCAACACGTAAATATGTCCAATCTAAGTGCGCAGCCTTATATCATTCGGTTCACGAATGAAAGAGGTGCTACCAAGGTTGAGAAAATAGTAGTGCAATAATCACTAGTTACTTATAATAAAAAAGACCCCGACTTAATTGAGTCGGGGTCTTTTTTTATATACTATTTAAAAATTAGAATGTCACAACCAGGTTAGCGGTCACTCCGGCATTTGCTTCAACATAGCGGCAAACCCCACCTACACAAATAAGTCCACCACGTTGGCGGCCATAGTTCATAGCAAACCGTGTACGGCCTTTAGTGTAGCTTCCTCCGAAACTGTAGTAATGAATTTCGTCCTCTCCGCCATAGTTCCAAGCATCGGCAGCGTAAAGCGTAAAGTTAGAGTTGAAGTTATATTCCAAAACTCCTCCTGCCCAGTTTTTGTCGTCATCAGCAGTCCACAAATGTTGAAGTTCGGCTCTAAGAGCTTTTCCGCCTTCAAAACGGCGAGTGGCTTCAATTACGGCAATTTGTGCGCGAATATCACCTTGGCTTCCCAAAGGTCCACCTTTAGAAACTCCTTTGTCTATTATCACGTCTTGATACGTAACTACAGAACTCCAGTTGGAAGACCAGCGATTTTTGATTTCCAAGTTTAAATCGCGGAAATAACGATCTCCCTTACCAATGAATTTTGGATCGTAGGTTTGATCGGTTAGGTTGTAAGTAGCATCCAAACCAGCCCAATATGAGAAGTTTCCAGATAATTTTGTTCCTGCTTTTCCGAGGGATGTTTCTTTGTCAAAAGAATAATAGACATCTACTTGGGTTCCCACCTCGCCCGAACGAGTCTCGGTGCTGTTCATCATCAAACGGGGTTGGGCGTTATATACATATATATTGGACAGTAAATAATCATGTTGCTTTGTCAGGGCCGGAATATAGTTTATAAGCTGTTCGTTATAAACATTTCCTTCGGCGTACCGATCGGCATAAAAACTAAAATTCTCCAATCTTCTAAAAGTGGAGTTGATGCCTAATCTTTTTCGGGCATATCCTAAGTTTACCAGCATGGCGGTACCATCAAAGAGTTGAGGGGAAACAATAACTCCTTCATTTATTATCACATCCCTGTCTTTGGCAAGAGCTTCAATCCCTCCGAAAAAATTCTGAAATACAAAATCCAACCGTCCACCATAAGCGTTGACAGTGGCAGGAATGGAGTCGTTCCCTCCATTTGATTGATATCTACCCACATAGCTTGCGCCGAATTGTAGGTCAACTGCCTCTATTTTCATTAAATCACTCAGATCTAGGTTGGCGTCAAGACCTTGCACCACGCCTTCAGAAGCATCGAAACCATTGCGTAGCTGTCCATAAACTCCTGTTAAATCGAAACTGGAAGTCGGATTGAATTTCACTCTAATTCCTTTCATGGCAGTATTTACACCTAATTGCCTATCCTCCCAAGTCCTTAGAATAAGACCGCTTCCAAATTGCTCATAAAAATATCCGCCGGTGAGATCAAGGGTTTCATTTTTAAAATTCAGATAATATGTGCCAACTCCGTTTTGGCCATCCCAAGTAGGGGAGTAGCCGAGCAAGGCAGCGGGTAAATAAGTTTCATATTGCACTCCAGCTGTAAATTTGCCGTAGTTATAATTGAGTTGAAAGTAGTTATTCGCTCGAAACTGTGGTTCTGGAGCTTCAAAGTTAAAGTCTTTGTCGTCCAATAGCCACTGAGAGTTCGATTCGAGACCACCAAAAAAGTAGCCGGTCTCCTGTGCAAAGCCGATGGTGCCAAATAAAAAGCAGGCACCCAAGAGTAGTTTTTTCATCATTAAATTTTGGTTGGTAAGTTTTTTTAATTGGAGAGTTCCTTTACTTTTTCGTAGAGTTCCAACTCCGATCCAGGGCTGTATCCAGAGTGTCTAAAAACTATTTCGTTGTTTTTTATTAAAAGCGTATAGGGTACAGTAGCCGCGCCTAAAGCACGCTGAAAATCATTGTTGGTATCCAGCAGAATGGTATAGTCCCATCCCTTACCGTTTATCAGTGGTCTTACTCTTTTTACTGTACGGCTGTCATCAACGGAAACGGCGATTAATTCCACATTGGTTTCGCTTTGCCACTGGTCATATACTTCACTGATGGCGTCTAATTCCTTAAGGCAGGGTACGCACCAAGTGGCCCATAAGGATACTATAACCACTTTGTCTTCCATTGAAAGATCAGTGGAATTAAAGGTTTTGCCATCCATGGTTTTTAAATCGACCTTTGGAATTTCGTTCTGTGAAACAGCACAAAAAGAAATCACCAAGAGGATAAGAGGGAGAATTTTTTTCATGAAAATAAAGATTTACAATTAAATTAGAGTTTAGCAATATTAAGTTTTTTTTAATGAAGTTTTAATCACTTTGCGCTAAATTTCCTTATTTAACATTCCAAAACCATGCCGTCTTTTATAATAAGCTTATATTAGCCCCTCTTTTATTTATTAAATAACCAATATGAAAATCAATCCCTACTTTAGAATTTTATCTCTGTTTTTAGTTGTCGCAGTTGCTTCTTGTAGTAAAAGCGAGGACCCAATCAAACCGGTGCAGGAAGAGCTCTCCCTTATTTTAAAAAGTGACGTTGGCAATGGTGATCCCGAGGTCATCACGGTAAACAGAATGGTCACCTTTACTATCACAGGAAGTGATGGGGAAGACTACACCGCTTTGTCCAAGATATCGGTAAATGATACCGAAATTCAAGGCAACACCTATACATTTGCAGCTACTGGAAGTTATACCGTAAAAGCGATCTATCAGAGTATTTCAAGCAACACTCTTAATTTTGAGGTTCTTGAACCAACTCAACGCGCCTTGACAATTGATGTTCCAAAGGCTCTTCGAAATCAAACCATAACCTTTGGATTGATTGACTCCAATGGCGACAATACAGCTTCGGAAGCAACTTTCTACGTAAATGATGCGGCTATTTCTGGATTCACATTTGTTTCTGCAAGTGCAGGAGGTTTTGATGTTTATGCAGAGTATGAGGTAAATGGTGAAATTTATACTACTGAAAAAAAGCCTTTTGAAGTATTTATACCAAAAAGAAAGGTTGTCTTAGAAGATTATACGGGTGCTTGGTGTGGCTATTGCCCTGCGGTGGCGCTCGCGATAGATACGGCAAAAACCAAAACCCCGCATGTTTCGGTAGTGGCGATCCACGAATCGGCATTCAGTTTCCCTGATCCAATGGAATTTCCACAGATTAAGGAAATGAAAGCTTATTTTGGAATTGGCGGTTTACCTCAAGCCCGTTTGAACAGAATCCAGAAATGGATGGATCCTTACCCGATGAATGAGATCTTGTCTATGGCAGGAAAAGACAATAATATTTCCATCGCCATTAATTCACAATTGACTGGTTTGAATTTAAGTGTGGATGTAAAATTAGTTTCCGAAACTGGTTTGGAAGCAGGTGATAAGCTGGTTGTATATCTAACTGAAAGCGGAATTATTTATCCGCAGATAAACTACTTTGACAATGTGCCAGGGCACCCGTTGCAAGGGGCAGGGAATCCAATTCCCGAGTTTGAGCATAACGATGTATTGCGGAAGTCCTTGACAAATGTTTATGGGGACAATATTCCCGCCACCCCGGCCTTTCAAGTATACCAAAAAAGTTTTACTCTTACCCTTCCTTCAGATTATGTAACCAGTAATCTAAGCATGGTGGTAATGGTTGTAAACTCAGAGGACTCTGCTAAGAACTCTCAGTTTTCAAAAGTAGGAGAGAACAAAAATTACGAGTAAAGGATAGTTACTCAACATAAAAAAACCCATCCTGAATTATATTCTGGATGGATTTTTTATTGAATATTACTTTTAGGGATTAGCCTAAAAACGGATATCGATAATCTATTGGGGAAACAAAGGTTTCCTTAACCAATCTTGGAGAGATCCAACGGTAAAGGTTTTGTTTGCTTCCTGCCTTATCGTTGGTGCCACTTGCGCGCGCACCGCCAAAAGGTTGTTGGCCAACCACAGCTCCAGTCGGTTTATCGTTTATGTAGAAATTACCTGCGGCATTTTCAAGTGCCACAACGGCTTCTTCCAGAGCATATCGATCTTCGCTAAATACAGCGCCAGTCAATGCGTATTCACTGGTGCCATCTACAAGTTGTAGCGTTTCTGCCCATTCCTTGTCCTTATATACGTAAACGGTTAGCACGGGGCCGAAAAGTTCGGTACACATAGTTGTGTATTTAGGATCTTCGGTAACAATAACTGTTGGTTCAATAAAATAACCCTTGCTCTTGTCATAACCGCCACCGGCAATTATTTCAACATTCTTATCCTTTTTGGCTTGGTCGATATATTCAGCGAGTTTATCGAAGGATCGTTCGCTGATTACGGCGTTGATAAAATTGCCCATATCTTCCGGGGAGCCCATTTTAAAGGATTTGAGATCAGCTACCACATATTTCTTAACATCTTTCCAAATGCTTTCAGAAATATAACAACGACTGGCGGCACTACATTTTTGACCTTGATATTCAAAGGCACCTCTCACCATAGCAGTAGCTACTTGTTTTGGGTTTGACGTTTTGTGGGCAACGATAAAGTCTTTCCCACCGGTTTCTCCCACAATTCGTGGATAGGTCTTGTAATTGTGAATATTTTCACCAATTTTTTTCCAGATTCCCTGAAAAACTCCTGTAGAGCCAGTAAAGTGAACACCGCTAAAATCGGGACTCGCCATAAGCGTGTCGGAAATCATCGCAGGATCGCCCATTACCATATTAATAACTCCGGCCGGGACTCCCGCTTCACGGAAAACGTCCAGAATAACCTTGGCGGAATATACTTGAGTATGACTGGGTTTCCAGATAACCACATTCCCCATCAGTGCAGCACTTGCGGGAAGGTTTCCGGCAATAGCTGTAAAGTTGAAAGGGGTAATGGCATATATAAATCCTTCCAGCGGACGGTATTCCACGCGGTTCCAAGCATCTGAAGTAGATTCTGGCTGCTCGGCGTAAATTTCGGTCATATACTGAACGTTATATCTCAGAAAGTCAATAAGTTCACAGGCAGCATCAATTTCTGCTTGATAAATGTTTTTTGATTGGCCGAGCATGGTAGCAGCATTAATTTTTGCTCGGTAAGGACCAGCAAGCAATTCAGCGGCGCGCAAAAAGATACCTGCACGCTGTTGCCAGGGCATAACTGCCCATTTTTTTCTGGCTTCCAAAGCGGCGGCAATCGTTTCCTCTATATGTTTTTTAGTGGCTTTATGATAGGTTCCCAATACGTGTTTGTGATCGTGGGGCGGTGACATGGTGGTGGTTTCCTTTGTTTTCACCTCTTTCCCATTGATAAACAATGGAACTTCCACTTTTTCTTTGTACATCTTCTTGTACATCTCGAGTACTTCTTTCCTTTCAGAGGAACCTGGTGCGTAGCTTTTTACAGGTTCGTTGACGGCGATTGGCACTTCAAAAAATCCATTTCCCATAACTATAATTTGTTTAATATTTATAAAGTGCAAAGGTACGAAATTTATGTATTTTTTAATTGGGTATCAGGTAGTAATGTTTGTATTTCTCAGGGTGATTATATGGCGTTGAAGGGATCGGCGTCGGGCCGGATACACGTTTGTGTGTTGA
>Ga0079223_10000053_pt1 | contig 36133 bp, 32 predicted proteins | sample Stecom2011_FD_75072 | JGI IMG/M metagenome (GOLD analysis project Ga0079223, IMG submission 75072) | Agricultural soil microbial communities from Utah to study Nitrogen management - Steer compost 2011 | ecosystem: Environmental > Terrestrial > Soil > Agricultural land | place: USA: Utah...
TACACATCATAGCTTAATTCATGAAGATATGAAGAAATTTTTTGAAGGCTTTCCTCCCACTGCTCATCCAATGACTGTTCTTTCATCAATGGTTAATTCTCTGTCTGCATACTATCCTGAGTCAGAATATGAAGAAGATCAGTACCTGAACATTATAAGACTTCTCGCTAAACTTAAAACCATTGCCTCTTTTTCATATAAGAAATCGATTGGGCAGGCATATGTTTACCCTCAAAACCATTTAAACTATTGTGCTGATATTTTGAATATGATGTTTGCGGTACCGTCAGCACCATACCAGGTTTCTAAAGTGCTTGAAGATGCTCTCGATCTTCTTCTTATTCTTCATGCAGATCATGAACAAAACTGCAGTACAGCTACAGTTAGAATGGTCGGAAGCAGTGAGGCAAATCTTTTTGCATCAATTGCTGCGGGCATAAATGCTTTATCAGGACCTCTTCATGGAGGTGCAAATCAAAAAGTTATTCAAATGCTTCAGGCAATTAAGGATGATGGCGGTAATTACAAGAAATATGTTGATATGGCAAAAAGCAAAGATTCTAAATTTAAATTGATGGGCTTTGGTCATCGTGTTTATAAAAACTTTGATCCCCGTGCAAGCATACTTAAAAAATCTGCTGAAAAAGTTCTTAATGAATTAGGAATAAATCATGATCCTTTGCTTGAGATTGCCAAAAATTTAGAAGAAGTTGCGCTTAAAGATGATTTCTTTATCGAAAAGAAATTATATCCAAATGTTGATTTCTACAGCGGAATTATCTACAGGGCAATGGGTATTCCGACTAATATGTTTACTGTAATGTTTGCGCTTGGTCGTTTGCCCGGCTGGATTGCACAGTGGGTTGAAATGAAAGAAACTCCAGGTACAAAAATTTACAGACCAAGACAAATTTATACCGGTGAAACTAAACGTGAATATGTCCCAATTGAAAAAAGAAAATAATCAGAAGATTAAAAATGATTCCCGAATATATCGAACATATAGGCATAGCAGTAAAAAGTATTGATGAAGCTCTTCCTTACTATGAAGGTGTTCTCGGTTTGAAATGTTATGCTATTGAGGAAGTTAAAGATCAGAAAGTTAAAACTGCTTTCTTTAAAGTTGGCCAGACTAAAATTGAATTGCTCGAATCAACCGACCCCGAAGGACCTGTTGGTAAATTCATTGAAAAAAGAGGAGAGGGCATTCATCATATTGCTTTTAATGTTACTAACCTTTCAGATAAACTAAATGAAGTTGAACAAAAAGGGATTAAACTTATAGATAAAGTTCCGAGAAAAGGTGCAGAAGGACTTGACATAGCATTTCTTCATCCCAAATCAACCTTTGGTGTATTAACAGAGTTTTGTGAACAGGTAAAGTAGAATTATCAGTTTAGGCAGATAATTCATCCCATCGGGTTATTATATCTTAACCAAGGAATATATTCTTTAAATTTCCTTTAAAGGAGAAGTATATGAGGAGAGAGATTCACAAATGGTGGAGTCCGGGTTTGCACAAGGATATGGAGATAGTAGTATATGGTCATTATGGCTATGCACTTCTTATGTTTCCCACTGCTGCCGCTGATTATCTTGAGTATGAAAGATTTGAGTTGATACACAGCATTTCCCATCATATTGAAAGCGGAAAGGTTAAGGTATTTTCAATTAACAGCATTAATATGGAAAGCTGGCTTAATAAGGAAATGCATCCCGCACATAAAGCTGTAAGGCATCAGCAGTATAATGATTACATTTACAATGAAGTTGTTCCATTCATAAAAAATTTTACATCACCTGAAACTCCTATTATTACAACGGGTGCATCACTTGGTGCATTTCATGCAGCTAATAGTCTTTTCCGCAGACCTGATCTATTCCAGGGCGTTATTGCAATGAGCGGAACCTATGATATAAAAATGTACACCAATGGTTATTACGATGACAATTGCTATTTCAATTCTCCCGATGATTATCTTCCAAATTTATCCGATGAACATATACTTTCACAGTTAAGAAAAAAAACTATAATTATTGCCAGCGGGCAGGGACCTTATGAAGATCCTGAATCTTCAAGAAGATTATCAGGTATTCTTCATTCCAAAGGAATACAGCATTGGCTGGATATCTGGGGTTATGATATGAGTCATGACTGGCCTACCTGGCGGAAAATGCTTCCTTATTTTCTGGATAATGTAAATCTTTAATGAATAATAAACCTGCTTTCAATAACAAAAAATTTAAAAATGAATTTATTGTTTCTGTAGCACTTCTAATTCTTGTTTTATTTCTGCTTACTCGATTTTTAAATTATGTTGAACTTCGCAGCGGCTTTTCTTTTAATGATCCTATATTAAATTTATTTGAACCTGTTGATTTAACATGGTTTACATTTGGTATTATTTATTTATCTATCATTGTTGCAGTAATTTTATTTTTCAGGAATTATGAAATATTTTTGCTTGCTGTACAAAGTTATACAATTATGGTTCTGTTCAGAATCACGGCAATGTATCTGCTTCCTCTTGACCCTCCTGTTAAAATGATTCCTCTAACCGATCCTTTTGTAGAATTTTTTGGAACAGGTCAGCTTCTTACAAAAGATCTTTTTTTCTCAGGTCATACTGCAACAATGTTTCTGCTTTTTTTGATTACTGAAATAAAAAGTGTAAAGTATCTTTTTTTAATCTCAACAATTCTTATTGGTTTATTTGTATTATTGCAGCATGTTCATTACTCAATTGATGTTTTTTCTGCTCCTTTCTTTTCATACTGCAGTTATAAAATTGCTTTTATTATCAGGAAAAAGGTATCTGTATCCTGAATCAGAATAACTTGCACTATTTTTTATTATTAATAATTAACAAAACAATTTTATATGAAACTTCAGCCTGCAAAAAGCAGAACAGCAAGACTATTTTTTCTTACACTTGGATTTATTTTTTTATTTATTGGTTTAGCCGGACTGCTTTTACCTGTCCTGCCGGGATGGTTATTCCTGATTCCATCTGTCCTGTGTTTTGCAAAAGCTTCATCAATATTAAACAGATGGTTAAGAAAAAGAAAATCTTTGCAGAAATATTTTTCGGATAATGAAAATGTTAACAGCAGTTTTATTTGAGTTAAGAAAGGAGAATCGTGATGGCTAAGCTTAATGGTAAAAAAATTCTGATGTTTGTTGAAGATTACTTTGAAGATTTGGAATTATTTTATCCCAAAATATTTCTCAAAGGGGAAGGTGCAGAAGTTGTGGTTGCAGGGAAGGATAAAAGTAAATCTTACAAAGGAAAAAATGGTTTGCAGATAAAACCTGATGCATCATTAAATGAAGTTAAAGCAGAGAATTTTTCAGGACTTGTTATACCCGGTGGTTACTGCCCCGACAGGTTAAGAAGAATTGATTCTGTTCTTCAGCTTACAAAAGATTTTGATAAAGCAGGCAAAATGGTTGCATTTATTTGTCATGCCGGCTGGGTTCCTATCTCTGCAGGTATTATTAGAGGAAGAAAAGCAACATCATATCATGCAATTAAAGATGATATGATTAATGCCGGATGTGAGTGGGTGAATAAATCTTTAGTTATTGATAATAATTTTGTTTCAAGCAGAAGCCCTGATGATCTACCCGATTTCTGCCGGGGCATTGTGGAAGTACTTTCAAAATAATTAATATATTTCTAAAAATTATTTCTTCTTAAAAAACTAAATTCAGATTTTAGCAGGGATTATTCTAAAATTTTATGAAGAACCGGAGTAAATAAATGTTAATGCATATCATCAGAAGAGAATCACTAATTCTTTTAATAATTTTTTTCTTTGCTTCATTTTCATGTTCACAAAAAGTTAATTCTGCTGCTGTCCATCCTGATTGGAGTTACAACAGTGTTATATATGAAGTGAATCTTCGGCAGTATACCGAAGAAGGAACCTTCAAAGCATTTGAAAAACATTTACCTGCATTAAAGGAGATGGGGATTGATATTCTCTGGTTTATGCCTATTCATCCCATTGGTGAAAAAAACAGGAAGGGCAGTTTGGGCAGTTATTATTCTGTTAAAGATTACCTTGCAATAAACCCTGAACATGGTACTCCTGAAGATTTTAAAGCACTGGTTGATAAAATACATGAAATGGATATGTATGTTATAATTGATTGGGTAGCTAATCATACTGCGTGGGATAATGTTTTGGTAGAAGAGCATCCTGAATTTTATACAAGAGATTCGCTTGGCAATTTTGTTCCCCCGGTTGCTGACTGGTCTGATGTAATTGATCTTAATTATGACAATAAAGAATTATGGGAAGCTATGATTGATGCTATGAATTACTGGGTTGAAGAATTTGATATAGATGGCTACAGGTGCGATGTTGCAGGGATGATTCCTGTTGAATTCTGGGAGGAAGCAAGGAAAGAACTTAATGATATTAAACATGTTTTTATGCTTGCCGAAGCATGGGAACCTGAACTGCATCCCGCATTTGATATGACTTACTCTTGGGATATTCATCATCTTATGAGTGATGTTGCTAAAGGAAATAAAACGGCAAGAGAACTTGTAGATAGAATTAAAAAAGAAGAAGAGATGTACCTTCCTTCGGCATTCAGAATGCAGTTTACTTCAAATCATGATGAGAATACCTGGAACGGGACCGTATATGAAAAATTTGGTGAAGGTGCAGAAGCTTTTGCTGCATTTACTTTTGTAATCCCTGGTATGCCCTTAATTTACAGCGGACAGGAAGCAGGACTTGATAAAAGACTTAAGTTCTTTGAAAAAGATCCAATTGAATGGAAGGAAGATAAATTTTATGATTTTTATAAAATTCTTTGCGACTTAAAAAAGAATAATAAAGCTGTGTATTCAGGAGAAAAAGGAGGTAAAATTAATTTCTTATCACTGAATGATTCCTCATCAAATCTTATAGCATTCGAAAGAGAAAAAGATGGAGATAGAGTACTTGCATTGTTTAATTTTTCCGGAAATACAATAGAAAATATTTCTTTAAATAATTTTAATGATTTAAAAGATATCTTCACGGGTGAATTAATTCGTGAAGCAGTTTCGCTTAAAGGGTGGGAGTATAAAATATATAGCAATTAGTTTTTAGAATTTCCGAAAACTTTATCAAGGAAATCTACAATTTTTTCTGTGGTAATTGGTTTTGCTACGATAGCCACAGGATTTAATTTTTTAGCCTTTTCTAATATTGTATCGTTTGTTGAAGCAGTAATAAAAACAAAAGGAATTTTTTTACGATTTAAAACTTCTGCAATATCCAGTCCGGTAATATTATCTTTCAAAAAAATATCAAGAAGCACCAGGTGAGGCTTATATGAATTTATTTTATCAAGAGCTTTTCTTCCTGTTAAAATATGATTAAGGGTATCATACCCCATGCTTTCCAATGTTTCTTCAATATCTAAAGCGATTATGAATTCATCTTCAACAATTAATATTTTCTTTTTTTCTGTCATAAATGAAATTTGGGTTAGCTAACATAAGCAAAGGGAATGAAGGATAATAATGTTTCAAATCACACCTATAACCATCCCTGAAATTAGCCATTCATTTAAAATTCAGCACATATTAAAATGATCCATACTATTTTTTGAAAAGAAAAATAGAACATTATATCTATTGAAATATCAGTATTTCATAGAGATCTTTGAAGAAGCAATTAGTAATAAGGAGAAATAAATGATAAAAAAACTAATACTATTCATTGCATTAATTTATGGCGGAAATTTATTTGCCCAATCGGGAGGTTTAAATTTTACACTGGCATTTCCCCAGGGGGAATTTAAAGAAAATATTGACAGGCTTGGTTTTGGAGGCAGCCTGCAGTTCTTATTTTTTGATCCTACTCCTGAACTTCCGGTTTCATTTGGAATTAACCTTGGCTATATAAATTATGGAAGTGAATCCAGGAGAGAACCTTTCAGCCATACAATACCTGATGTAACTGTTGATGTTGACAGAACAAATAACCTTGTGAATTTTCACTTATTGTTTCAGATAATTCCTGCAACAGGTTCATTCAGGCCATATGCAGAAGGATTGTTTGGAGGGTCTTATTTATACACAGAAACTTCAATTAAAAGCAGGGATGTTGAGGAAGTTGCAAGCTCAACCAACTTTGATGATTTTGCATGGAGTTATGGAGCAGGAGCAGGTTTTTTAATTCTTTTGTCAGATAATGTAAGCGAGGGTATCGGCTCATTATATCTCAATCTTAAAGCAAGATATATCTTTGGTTCAGAAGCTGAATATTTAAAAGAAGGTTCGGTAAGAATTGAAAATTCACGGGTTCATTATGATGTATCTAAATCAAAAACTGATCTGCTTCAGATTCATCTTGGTGTGACTGCATATTTTAATTCATTCAACTAAAAATTTATAATGAGGCTGTCGTAGGATAGCCTCTTTAATTAGCCTCAGGTTTTAAAATAATCCCTTTATTTAATCTTCCATTAATTTTAACAGAAACAGGATAATTAAAACGAATATGTTTTACATAACTTAACTCTTCTTCAGGGAGGCAGCTATTCAGCCATTCCCAATCTATAAAACCTGTATTTTCTAAAATGTTAACTGTGAAATATCCAACCCTGAATGAGGTAATATTTTGAAAGAAATGAGATCCCTGGGAGGGAGTTACATTTAAATCTCTGAATCCTGATTCAACAATAACACTTGCACCGGCTATCTGATCCCAGGTTACGGGAATTCCAAGCCAGGGATCAAGGCTGCCCCATCTGCCAACACCAATAAGAATGTATGGTCTTTGCAGCGACAGTAATTTTGAATTTAACCGGCTTACTTCTTCGGCGGCAACCCTGCTTTTTGATCTGTCGAATTTTTGTATATCAACATAAACTATATCATAAATATCATTTATTGCTCCGTTACCTAACACATGCTGACTGTAACATATAAGTTCTTTTTGATCAACATTATCAACATTTAGTTCTTCTGCTTCGCGGCTGATTACAAGAGGTCTCATTTGAAGAAGAGCAAATTCTTTTGGTTTGTCCGGCGGAACATTCATATTAACTGCAAATTCAATTTCTACAGGAACCCCCATTCCCCACGTTCCTAACTCAAGCAGAAGATCCAGTATTTCAGCAAGAGGGAATACCTTATGTTTTAATATAGGAGCGAAAGTTATTACTCTAATACCTTTCCGTGAAATACCATCATAAACTGCATCATTCTCAGGTGAGTATGTTGAACCAACTGAATAAAGTGTTTGATCTTCTTCTGCTTTTGCCAGTTCATATTTTACAACAAAACTATCCGGGTTAATGTTTTCTTCATCATCGTGCTTATTATTTAACCTGAGTGCATAAAAGTCTTGCTGTGCAGTTCTGATTGTTTCTTTTGTTGAAAAAAACTGAAGAAGATGTTTCGGATACTTAGGACAAAATCTAACAGTATTTCCTCCGTCAACTACATACCTTCCCAAACCCAACGCTACATTTGCAATACCGTCTGTAGGTTTTTGAGGAGGTACAGGATAAAAATTATAGGATTTTGCCACACCTGCAAAGTTTGGATAAAACTTTTGATTATGTACAGAGCCAACCAGCCTTTGAATAATTACAGCCATTTTTTCCTCTTCAAGGCTGTAAGATGTAGCTTTCATATAATCTCTTGCTTTCTTTAGAAATGTAGAAGCATAAACTGTTTTTATTGCAATTAAAAGCTCATTCAACCTAACTTTAATATCGGGATTATTATTTGGCAGCATGTAAGTATTATAAACACCTGCAAAAGGAAGAAACTGTGAATCCTCGAGCAAACTTGATGAGCGTACTGCAAGAGGCTCTGAATTCATTTCGAGAAACTCTTTAAGTTTTGAAGTAATTTCTTTAGGAAATTTTTTTGCTTTCTGAAATCTTCTGATTATTTCTTCATCACTTAAGGATTGAAGTTCAACAAGATCGAGTTTATTCTTTTCAAGAAAATAATCGAAAGCATCTGTCGCGACTACAACAGCACCCGGAACAGTTATTTCAACACCATCAAATTTATTTCTGATCTTTTTATGATTAATAAGAATATTCACAAAACCAAGTCCTCTTGCTTTTCCACCTAAAGATCCTGTACCTATTCGCGCAAAACTCAGTTTTGGATCAAAAGTATCTTTATTGAATTCGGTTATAATTCCTCTCTGCCTGTATTCTATATAACTTTTAATAGCTTCAATTAATTCTTCTCTGAGATGTTCGAGTGATTGGAAATCGGATACCTGCCGGGGTCTTAACTTGTGTGCGAGCCAGAATTCGGTTCTTGCTTTTAACCATTTTGAAAAATGATTTCTTTCTGCATGATACTGCAGACTTTCGAGGGGGATTGTTTTTAGATATTCACCTAAAGAAAGTAAATCATTAACTCTTCCAATCTCAGTACCATTGGGTAGCCTGAAGATAAAATCTCCAAAACCGAAATTATCAAGCATAAACTGACGGAGATCGTGAAGAAGTTTTGGTGAACCTTTATGAAGAAATTCAGCGCCAGCTTCTCTGGCTTTATCAGCATAATCTTCATTACTTGACTGAAGAAGAATTGGTATATCTTTCTGCCGTTCTTTAATTTGCCGGATAAGTTTAAGACCTGCTTCCGGATCTCTCACTCCGTTTCTTCTAAAATTATTGTCTGTTATTACACCGAGAATATATTCTTCATACTTTTCAAAATAACTCCAGGCTTCTTCATAATTTGTACAGAGAATAATTTTAGGACGGGCACGCATTCTTAAAAATCTGTGTGTAAGATTTATACCTTCTGAAATTAATCTTTGTGATTGAATGAATATTTCATTGTAGATAAGCGGAAGGTATGATGAATAAAATTTTACATTATCTTCAACAAGAATAATGGCCTGAACACCTACACTTTTAACATCATTCTCGATGTTCATTTTATCTTCGATGTGTTTAATTATTCCAATCAGAAGTTTATAATCTCCCTGCCATATAAAAATTCTGTCGAAGATAGAAGTATCGTAATTAGAAGTTAATTCCTTTCTCTCTTTATTATCATAAGCAAGAAGAATAATTGGAGTGTCGAGTCCCATCTGCCTGAACAATTGAGCAAACCTTACGGCATGCATATCTTCAATATGAAGAGTAATAATAACAAGATCGAACCTGTCACTCTGAGCAATTTCCAGTGCTTCTTCACCTGTTGTAACATGAGTTAATTCAGGAGCCTGGCTGAGGTTCAGGTTTTGATACTCCTGCCTGATCAGCTCGTAAAGTCTTCCATCTTCCTCGAAGAGATAATAATCATAAAGACTGGAGACAAGAAGTATCTCACGAATCTTATAATTCATTAATTTCTTAAATCTTTTAATGCGGTTGGTGAAAATGTCTTCGAGATGGAACTGTTGAATTTTACTCATTAGGTTTAATCTTTTTTTATGCAAAGCTAAACCTAAAGTAATAACTTTTCAATAAAAAAAATTCCGCAAAGAAGAGAGTTTCTTTGCGGAATTTAAATTTGAATAGTGGATCAGTTATTAAACTAATCCCTGATCAAGCATAGCATCAGCAACTTTTAAGAAGCCTGCTATGTTTGCCCCGTTAACATAATTTTTAGGTGTACCGAATTGTTCTGCTGTATTTAAACAGGTATCATGTATCTTTTTCATTATCTGATGCAATTTAGAATCAACTTCTTCTTTAAGCCAGGGAAGTCTCATACTGTTTTGAGTCATTTCAAGTCCTGATACAGCAACACCGCCTGCATTTGCAGCCTTGCCCGGGGCAAAAGGAATACCTGCTTCTTTAAATACTTTGTAACCTTCGAGTGTTGTAGGCATGTTTGCAACTTCGCAGACACATATAACACCATTTTTTACAATTTCCTTTGCATCTTCTTCATAAATTTCATTTTGAGTAGCACAAGGCATAACAACATCAACTTTAACACCCCAGGGTTTTTTACCGGGATAAAATTCACATTTAAATTTATCGGCATAATCTTTAACCCTGTCGTTAGCACTTGCTCTTAACTTAAGCATGAAGTCTATCTTTTCACCTCTAACGCCATCCTTATCATAAATAAATCCATCAGGACCGGAGAGTGTAACAACCTTACCACCTAACTGATCTATTTTTTGAACTGCACCCCATGCAACATTTCCAAATCCTGATATTGCAAAAGTTTTTCCTTCAATATCATGTCCAATTGTTTTTAACATTTCCCGGACAAAATAAACAGCACCATAACCTGTTGCTTCGGGACGTATAAGTGAACCACCCCAATTTAAACCTTTACCTGTTAATACCCCGGTAAATTCATTTCTTAATCTTTTATACTGACCGAATAAATAACCAATTTCTCTTGCACCTACACCTATATCTCCGGCAGGAACATCCGTATCTGGCCCGATATGCCTGAATAACTCAGTCATAAAACTCTGGCAGAAGCGCATTACTTCATTATCGCTTTTGCCTTTAGGATCAAAATCAGAACCTCCCTTACCACCACCCATTGGAAGTGTAGTTAAACTATTTTTTAATACCTGTTCGAAAGCTAGAAATTTTAAAATACCAAGGTTAACAGAAGGGTGGAATCTTAATCCTCCTTTATATGGTCCGATTGCACTATTCATTTCTACACGGTAGCCGCGATTTACATGAATGTTACCCTGGTCATCCATCCATGGTACCCGGAACATTATAACTCTTTCAGGCTCTACCATTCTTTCAAGAATTTTTGCCGACCTGTATTCAGGGTGACGTTCTAATACGATATCTAATGATTCAACTATTTCTTCAACAGCCTGATGGAATTCAGGTTCCCCAGGGTTTTTTGCCTTAACTTCTGCAATAAGATTTTTTACATATTCGGACATAATTTCTCCTATTATATCTTATTAATTTTTTGAAATTCCAGGGAAGTAAGCTGTAGGTTCATTTTATTATCAGTTAATTTATACTGCAGTTTACCTGCGAGCATCATTCCCCTCTTTTTATTTCCGGAAGAGATTAAACATTCTATTTTCTTCCAAAAGAGTAATTTTTGGTATTTCAAAATTAGCAATAATAAAGATAAAAACCTTATTTTAATTAAATATATTTACTGTTAATTATTGTTTAATGTATTATTATTTGCGGTTTTACTTCGGAACGGAAGTTGTTTAAGCAGTATAAAATCATAAATATTAAAAATAAACTTGTAACACTTGCTCAGTAAGGATAAATTGAAAAATAATTCTTGAAATTTTAGGAGTCTAAATGGTTTCCTCAATAGTTAAAGAAAAAATTGAACAGGCAATTAAAATATTAAATGAAAAAAATGTTGATACCTGGATTACATTTGTAAGAGAAAGTTCAACAACAAGAGACCCCATACTTGATATGATAGCAGGAATAAATTTTACCTGGCATACAGCACTCATAATTAATAAAGATGGGGATACCACAGCTATTGTTGGTTCGATTGAAACAGATAATCTTAAAAATTCTCCTTATAAAAATGTTATCGGTTATTTACAGTCTATACGAGAGCCGTTAAATGATTATCTCAAAAAGAAAAATCCTGAAAAAATTGCAATTAATTTTTCTAAGAATTCTGTTCTTTCAGATGGTTTAACTCATGGTATGTATCTTCTTCTTCTTGATTTCCTTAAAGGAAGCGGATTTGAAAATAAATTAATTACTTCAGAGGAAATTATTTCTACCTTAAGAGGAAGAAAATCTCCTGCTGAGCTTTCCTTAATGAGAGAAGCAGTTAAAGAAACTTTAAGAATTTTTAATGAAGTAAGTAATTATATAAGACCGGGTGTTTCTGAAATAGAGATTGCCGATTTTATTAAAGCTCTTGCTAAAGTAGATGGATATGAAATGGCATGGGATGAAGACCATTGTCCTGCTGTGTTTACCGGACCCGATACACAGGGCGCACATTCAGGTCCAACTGAAAGAAAAGTGGAAAAGGGTCATCTTGTTAATATTGATTTCGGAATAAAGTATAATGGTTATTGTTCCGATTTACAGAGAACCTGGTATGTATTAAAAGATGGTGAAGATAAAGCTCCTGTTGAAGTAGAATTAGGTTTTAATGTTGTAAGAGATGCTATTCAAAAAGTTGCTGATAATCTTAAGCCGGGTGTAATGGGATGTGAGATGGATGATATTGCAAGAAATTTTATAACCAAAAGCGGTTATGAAGAATTTCCTCACGGTTTGGGGCACCAGGTTGGAAAGAATGTCCACGATGGCGGCGGAGGGCTTTTGCCGAGATGGGAAAGATACGGCAATGCACCTTATATGAAAGTTGAAGAGTCCCAGGTTTATACGATTGAACCAAGACTTAAAGTTGATGGCTACGGAACAGCAACAATTGAAGAAGAAGTGTTTGTAACAAAAGATGGTTGTGAGTTTATCTCCAAACCTCAGAAAGAATTAATTCTGATACGTGGTTAGTAATTTATTTAAAATTCACAAGCTCTTGTATATGCTGAATAAAGGAGTTTATTGTATTCTTCAAAATCTATTTCAATTGCTCCAAACATTTTAAGATGGGGTGTCATATACTGAACATCTAAAAGAACAAAATCTTTTAAGTTCAGGTGTTCAATTAATTTATATAGAGCAGCTTTGGATGCCTGTGGTTTTCTGGAGAACATAGATTCACCAAAAAAAGCTCCTCTGAATGTTATTCCATATAAACCACCAACCAGTTTGCCTTCATACCATGTTTCTACTGAGTGAACATTTCCTCTTTTATGAAGACGTTTGTAAGCTTCAATTAATTCATTTGATATCCAGGTTCTTTCTCTGTCTGCACATCCTTTAATAACTTCAATACAATCATAATCAAAACGAATTTCATAATTAATTTTTTTAAGAAAAGATTTTAAAGAACGGGGAATGTTATAATTATTCAGCGGTATTATAGTTCTTATCTCAGGCATGAACCAGTTTATTCTTCCGTTATCATCTGCCATTGGAAAAGCACCGCTTGCATATAAGCGAAGCATATTTCCAGGTTTAAGCAGTTCTTTGGTATCGGAATTTTTTCCCGGATTCATTTTAAATAAGTATTAATAAATTTTTATCTGCAGTTTTAAAATAATAGAAATAGGTTTTAAAGATAACAGAGATAATATTAATTCATTATTTGGCTTGTGGAGAAGTATAAAAAATATTATACGCTATTGTTCTTATGATATCAGGAGGAAAAAGAAATTTTAAGATGCGTGATTTAATTGGCTTAAGTTCAAAAACAGAAACCCGCAAACGATTAATATTACGTAAGCATAGCCTGTCCATAACATCCGTGTTTGCGGGTCTCAAAAGATTCAAATACAAAAAATCAGCTGATTCCTTTTCAATTATCTTTTCAGCTTCTAGGCCGTTTACTTTATAAGCAGTTTCATAGCATATTTTTTTTAACAGCAAATGTGAAAGCTGCTCCTTTTCTTTATCACTTATCCAGATAATTTTTAACATCAGAGTCTTTAGCTGTTCAAAAATTCAGTGATAAATGTAATTAACTATACCTTTGACGTTTGTGATTTTATTTACAAAATGATGCAGCAGAATAGGGGGAATTTATATACCTGTTCTTTTGATGAAATCGTTAATAACAGGATCAGGTGATTTCAGAAGTTCATCGGGGGTGCCATGAAAATAAATTTTTCCATCGTGAACCATTGCAACTTTATCTGCAACGTTTTTTACAGTCTGCATATCGTGAGTAACAACAATAGATGTAACATTTAATTTTTCAGCAAGGTTTTGTATAAGCTTGTCGATTGAATCAGACATGATAGGGTCGAGTCCTGTTGTGGGTTCATCATACAAAATGTAATCGGGATTTGTTACCAATGCTCTTGCAAGTCCCACTCCTTTTTTCATACCACCTGAAAGCTCAGAAGGTTTAAGATTATTTATCCCGGAAAGTTCAACTAAAGACAATTTTTCATTTACAGTATTATGTATTTCCTCCTGTGGAATTTTAGCAGATGACTCATACAATGAAAGCCCAACGTTTTCTTCAACTGTCATTGAATCAAATAAAGCAGCACCCTGAAACAGGAATCCGAATTTCTTTCTTAATTCATAAAGTTCTTTTTCATTCAGGCTGCTGACAATTTTACCTTCAACTTTTACATAACCCTCATCAGGCTCAAGAAGACCAACAATATGTTTAATTAAAACACTTTTGCCGCAGCCGCTCCTGCCGATAATTACAAGGGTTTCTCCTTTGTTAATTTCGAGATTTACTCCTTTGAGTACCTGTTTATTTCCAAATTTTTTATGAAGGTTTTTTATCTCAATCAAAATGTACTCTTTAAACTTTTTGATGAGATAAATTTACTAAAATTTATTTTATAAGAGATTAAATAGAAGAGAAGGGAAGATAAGATTTTATAAAGGACGGGTTCTTAATATTTCTCCGTTTCTTCTGTAAATGAACAATTCAGAATGAAGGTTGTGTGCCATAATTTTTGCAACTTTTATAGCTGCTTCTTTTCTTGTATGAATGGAATGAATAACATCATTCTTTTTTATAACCCACATACCTTTTTCAAACTCTACTGTTAATTTGTCTTTCATAGTGGCACTCACTAATAAAATTAGTCTGATGCTAATTTAATATGAACATCATCTTTAGCAATAGTAATTAATAGTAGTGAAAATAGGATGTGATGTTGGTATCATATTTTTATTTATTGTACCCCCAAAGGCTCTCTTTTTGAAATTTTTTTAAAGTATTAATGATGATGATGAATGAAATATCATTAATAGTAAGAGCAATAATGAAAGAGATAAAATTGCTGCATAAAATTCTTTTAATCTTGGTAATAACTCTTTGCTAATCATCAGCAAGATATTTTCCTTTTTATATCGAACTAAAATTATTTTTAATATAAGTTCATTAAGGAAAAAGCCAATGAGTTTATTCACATTAAAAAATACTAACTGAAATCATTTAACTATTATACATATTATTTTTTCAATGTGCCTTCAGACACTAGTCCGCCTTAAGGTTAAAATCATTTCAGATTCAATATTGAATCGTTGTAGAAATTGAATGATGTATAATTCGTAAACTATTTATGAAATGAATCTTTGATGAGCCTTACAGTAAAAAGATGATGGTCATCGTGCTCTGCCATAAAATAAATCCAGTCGGCTATGTTCATCTTTTGCTTTAATCTTGGATGAATAGAAATAAAGGAGATTTCCTCTTTAGTTAACTTTGCAAGTCTTGAAGCTAAATGTTCACGGGCATTCCTGAAATCTGAAAGAATATCTTTTAAAGGTCTGCTGTTATAGCCTGCTTCAGAAGTTTTCTTATTTGTGATATCAGCAGGAGAAAGTATTTCTTTTCGATTTAGAAAATCTGTGAGTCTTAATTCACCTAATTCTTCAAGGTCAAAAAGGTGACCGGCGTGTTCTTTTATTGACCATTTACCATTTGGTTTAAATGTTAAAACTTCTTCGGGTAAATTTTTTGTAATTTCTTCAAGGCGAGCAGGTGTCCCTCTGAATCTTTCAAGTATAAAAGGAAAAATTTCTGCTTGATTATTAAAATTAAATTTTCTTTCTACCCAGGGAATTTGTGGAAACATAATTCTTCTCTTTATTATATTGAGTCGAATCAAATTATAAAAATCAAACTTTTCTTCAAAGTTTTCTTGCAACAACCACAGTAGTCTTTAGAGTTTCAACAACACCTGAGTTATCATTTAATGCTTCGAGAAAGATTATATAGATTCCTATTCTCATTGCTCTGCCATCATCTTCAAGTCCATCAAATACAACAGAACCTGATGAACCGCTTGCATGGTTATTGAGCAGAGTTCTAACGAGTCTTCCTTTGCTGTCGAATATTTTTATTCTTACCTGTGCAATACTCTGAGAGATATTGTAATTAATTACTGTAAAATCTTCAAAGCCGTCATTATCAGGAGAGAAGGGATTTGGTGAGACGGAAATTTTAGCACCTTTGTTTTTATTATCAGAATAAATACTATTTACTTTTCCCGGTGTTGCACCTAAAGGATCAACCGATGTACTCCAGTTAAAACTATCATTACTATTGATATCAGGATCAATTCTTTCAAGTGATTTGTTTTTAAGATTAAGAATATTTTTGTTATGCCATTTATTGGAATAGAATAATGAATCAATAACATTCTTCTTTGCATCTTTCAGAAGAATTAATTCTCCTGTATTTACCAAACCAAGAGATGAGGCATTAATAATTCTTTTTAAATTATCATTGAGTGAAAATTTGTTTAAAGTAATTGAATCAGCAATCAGCAGAAAATAAGATTCAGGGGAGAGAATTAAACTTGTGTCCGATAGTTTATAAAAATTTCCGCTTTCATCTTCAACTGTCCAGCCGCCAATATTTAAATCGGAATCACTATTGTTATAAAACTCAATAAACTCGCTGTTATCAATATCGGGATCAAACATAATTTCATTAATTATTACCTGGTTTCTTTTATAATCAGGAATAAATGAAATTGAATTTTCTTTTCCCGGCGTGCTCTTTTCATTACTTAAAGATGTAACCCAGTTTGAACTGTCATTTGTAGATAAAGAAAAAGAGATTCGTTCAAGCGAATAACCATTTTTACCACCCCAGGAAGATTTGTACATTAAGCTATCAATAATTCCTTCTCTGAAATCATAAATAATTATTCCATCTGTTGAGTTGCCGAGTGTACCGAAATTTGCTGTTAATAATTTTGGTATATCCGGATGCAATGTTTTAATTGAAGTATCTCTTGATACCACAAGGTATTCACCGGGAGAAATAAAATAATCTTCAGTTGTTAATAAATTTTTTGAAGGAGAAGGAAGTAAGTCACCAGCCATCCAGTTCTTCAGATTAATTGAATCATTGCCTGCATTAAACAATTCAAACCATTCCGGCTCATTGCCTGCGGGAGCAAACATAACCTCACTTATTAAAAGAGAATTAGGTGGAAACCCCGGCTGGACAAATCTCTCTGCATAATTATTAAGAGTATCTTCATCATTAGTAAAAACAACTTTTACTGCAGTAAGAGTTTTAAACTGCAGATTAGCAACAGGAACTGTACTCTGAATGCTTACTGAATCAAAAGACTGAAGGGTTAATCCGGTTATTCTTTCAAGCAGAACATTTGCTACCTTATTTGAATCTTTGTCAGAATAAAATTCTATTGTAAAATTATCAGCAATAGAGGAGCCGTTGTTTTTTACTTTTGCAGTAATATAAACATCATCACCTGCAGATGGAAAGCGCGGATTAAATCCAATTTCAGCGAGGGAAAGATCATATTCTTTTGGTGTTATGCTGTTTATTCTTCCCGGTGTACTCTGCTCAATATCTTTTGATGTTCCCCAGTTAACTGAAAGATTACCTGGGACATTCACATCTTTTCTTTCAATTGAGTACCCGTTTGTACCTCCCCATTCATTAAAATAAAAAAGTGAATCAATAACTACTCCACGCTCATCTTTCAGTACTACAGCATCGGCATCATTGTTTAAGGAGGGAAGAGATACCTGTACAACTGCTGATGGAATTATTCTGTGATAATTATAAATTGATGTATCTCTTGTGATAACCAGATAAGATTCAGGTTTAATAAAAACATCTTTATTAATTAATCCTGAAGAAGATGATGCATCCTTAACACTCCATCCTTTTAAATTTATTTCCTGAGATGACCTGTTAAACAACTCAATCCACTCTGGCTCTCCGCCGGAGGGTGTAAACATTATTTCATTTATAACAATTGTTGAAAATTGGTATCCGGGTTTAAGCTCAGAATAGTAATAGTTGTTTGTGGTGTCTTCATCAAGCGGATAATTAATTAAAATAAAATATCCTTTTTTGTTTTGAAGATTTTGAATATCATAATTCAAATCATAATCAATAGTACTACCGGGTTGAATGGATAATGATTTTATTTCTTTAAGCTGAAGGTCAGGGAGTGAATCGAGATTAGTATCTTCAAATAAAAGAAGATTAAATTCTGCAGAGTTTAATCCATTATTTTTTATTCTTGCATAGATAGATACATTATCTCCAAAAACCGGGAATGCAGGGAAATAAAGTATGGAATCAACTTCAATATCAAATTTTTTTTGAGTAACAGAATTTATATAACCAGGTGTTGCTTTAAATTTACTTTTAGATGTAGTCCAGTTGAGTGAATCCGTCGATAAATTATCCGGACTTATTCTTTCAAGAGATTTACCATTTAAATTTCCTCCCCATTCCTGTAAATAATAAACACTGTCGATAAGAAAATTTAATGAATCATGAATTACAACAGCATCCCCTGAATTATTTAGTGCAGGAATATTCAGAACAATTACATCAACAGGAATTGAATAAAAATTAATTACTGATGAATCTCTGCTTAAAATAATAAATGAATTACTTTCAATAGTTACATCATTATTTGTTATAGTTATTGTTGAACTATTATCCGATAGTTTCCATTTCCTGAGGTTTACAGGAGAAGAAGTTCTGTTGTAAAGCTCAATCCATTCAGATTCACCTGAAGAAGGGGCGTACATTATTTCGTTTATTACAATATCATTGTATAAATTACCCGGAGGGTAAACAATAAAGTTAAAAATTATTTTATTGTTCAAAGTATCTTCATCATCATTAAAAATAACTTTGCCGATTAATTGATAATTGCCCTGTGAAGCAGAATTAATTTGTGCAGTGACAAGAATCGAATCATCGCTTTGAAGATTATTAAATGATTGTGAAAAAATTAATTCATTTGGTGAACCGGTTGAATCAAAATTTAAATCATTATAAATCTCTGCATTATATGACAGAGCATTATTGCTGCCTATGTTTTTTATTATTCCTGTAATATTAATATTATCTCCGCTTACAGGAGTTGAAGGATAAACTGAAATTGATGAAAAAGCCAAATCATAATTTAACGGAGTAACTGAATTACGTCCGCCCGGTGTTCCGTTTATTCTTAAAGAATTAGCCCAGTTTGATGAGGAATTATTTTTGTTCATCTCAATCTTTTCATCAGAGATTGCCGCAGAGTTTCCCGACGAATAAATATAAGTTTCAATTGTATCGTTGGAAGAATTCAAAAGCCACAACTGGCGGTCGGATGTATTTGCCATCCCCGATGAGCCAAATGCATTATCGCTTATTTTTAAAACAAGCGCATTGGCAGGAATGATATTATTGTATATGCCTGTTTGTAAATCATAATCTCCCTCAAATATTACTGCAAAAGATTGAGGCGGAAGAATTGTTCCTGAACCTGCATCAACAATAATATCTGCATTTGAAGTTGAATAAATAATTTTATACCCGGCAAGGTCAATGCTCTGCGAAGAGCTTAAATTATAAATCTCTATAAATTCATTATTGCCTGACTGAGGAAAGAACATTATTTCTGAAAAGGTTAATGAAGTATCAGTCTGTGCAAATAAAAAATTCAGAGGAAGAATCAAAAATAAAAATTCCGCCCAACCCCGCATATAATTAATTGTTATTGAAAAATAATTAGCTAAATTAAAATTAACAGAAAATATTTTAAATCAAAACTAATTGTTGTATTGAACGCTGATTAGTTCATATTCAGGATTTTTGGAATATATCCGGACGGTCCCCGTTCTGAATCTTATTATTTCCTTTGATTTTAATTCACCTATATAAGCAGTTACTTCCTCATCATCTATTTTATACACAATCCATATATCAGTTGCCGGAAAGTCACCGGTGTTTTCTGCAGTTCCTGAGACACTTGCCCTGTAAAGATTTGTTTTTTCATCTTCCAGCAGCACTGCTACTTTTCCGTTTACTTTAATGATTTCAGGTGGTCTTGTTATATACCAGTAACAGAAATAGATGAGTCCAAGGATTAATAAAATGTAAAAAAACTGCTTCATTTTTCTTAGTTTGGGAAAAAACCGTGTTTAATATAATGAATGAATATTTTATTTGCTTATTTTTTTTGGAGGCAAAGGTTTGCTCATAAAATAGTCAAATAAAAAGTTGGGAAGATATTTAATTATCTTATCTCCAATTACTGTAGGAAGAGGAAATTGAATTACCTTTTTTTCTTTTCTTAATCCTTTGATGATATACTGGCAGGCTTTCTCCGGATTTATAAGAAAAGGCATATGAAATTCATTTTTTTCTGTTAAAGGAGTTTTAATAAATCCCGGCTTTATGGTTATTACTTTTACATTATATTTTTTTAATTCTATTCTTATGCTTTCAAGAAAAATTGAAACTGCTGCTTTACTTGCACAATAAGCAGCACTTCTCGGGAAACCTCTTACTTCTGCTAAACTTGAAACACCTGCAATAATTCCTTTTCTCCATTTCATAAAATCAGGGATCATTTCATTCAGGCAGTTAGTTACTCCAATAAGATTTACGTTAAATGTTTCATTGATAAGTAATGAATCAAATTCTTCAACTGTCATCCGGTGGCTTACACCTGAATTAAGAATAACCAAATCAAAATGCCCGAATTCTTTTTTTACATATTCATAAGAAGTCTTTACACTTTCAGGTGAAGTTACATCGCAGGCTGTTGTAATAATTTTTGATGAAGATGATTTTAATTCATTTGCGAGGTCATCAAGAATATTTTTTCTTCTTGCAAGCAGAGCTAAGTTTGCTCCTTCTTTTGCAAAATCTTTGCAAAGCTGATATCCTATTCCGCTGGATGAACCGGTAATAAGAATATTTTTCCCTGAAAATTCCATATCCAAAATTAAATATTATTCAAATAATTTCGTATAAAGTCCAGCCGTTAAGAATCTTCTTTTTTCTTATCCAGTTATTCTTTTCTGCTTTAGCTTTTAAATCAGGTGTGTGTAGCATTATGAAGTTTATATTTTTATTCTTTAATTCGTGCAAATCAATTTTACTGCTATCTGCTATAGTAAGATTTCTTCTGATATCCGGATTTCCGCCATCAATACTTTTTACAAAATTATCAGGATAATTGGAAGCAACTGCAATATGAAGAAATGACCAGTCGTGTACTTCAATTAAAATTTTTTTAGCGGAATTATTATCAAGAATATTTTCTCTTAAATATCTTCCTGCAATTAATTCTTCTTCAGTGAAATAAAAATCTTTTTTGAATGAATAGATTTGAAAAGAATAATAAACCAGAATAACAAACAGAATCAATTTAACTCCAGAGCTTTTTAAGTTCTTGAGATATTTATAATCAAATGAATTTATATTCTTAAAAAAATAAGCAGTAAAAGGAATAAGAAGTATATTCCATAATTCAGAAGTACGCCAGGTGTTGTGAGTTGGCAATCCTCTCCCGGTTAGTGAAACAAGTATAAGCGGAATAAAAGCAAGCAGGGGAAGGCAGGCAATTTTTCTTATCCTGCTATCTCTCAAAAAAAGGTAACCAAATAAAATTAATCCGGGAAAACAAAAGTAAAGAATATTGTGATGAAGAAATCTTGTTAAATAATTATTCTTAAGAATTGAAAAGAATGTTATTCCCTGCGAGCGTTCATAATTCCTGTTGACATCTGAAAAAAAGTGAAAAGCATTTCCTGCTGTCTCTGCCTGGTAAATAAACCAGTAAACAGGAAAAGCTATTACAATTAAAGATAAAAATAATATTGTTGAAGATTTTAAATTTTCTGTTCTTAATCTTTTAAAGATAATTAATGTTAAAATGAATACTCCGGAGAAAACCCATCCTTCATACCTTACAAAAGATGATAGAGCAAAACAGAGTGCTGAGTAGTAAATGAAATTTGTATTTTTTTTATTCAGCCATTTTACAAAAAGAACTAACCCTGAAAAAATAAAGAAGAAATAAATTGATTCAGTAAGCGGAACAGAGCTTAGAATAACTCTTGTTGGGAAAAAAAGTGCAATCAGAGAAGCGAATAAAGTTATTTCATAATCTTTAAAGATTGCATGGGTAAGCAGGATAAAAGATATGAATGCAAGAAGTCCGAATAATGCAATTACAATTCTTGGTGTTAAAAAAAGGTCATTATAAAAAAATAATGCGACTCCATTTAGAATTGTATAAAACGGGAGCCAGGTTGAACCTTCTTCAAGTGTACCCGAAATCCATCTGTAAGCCTGGATAGTCCTGCCGCTTTCGTCAGCAGAGATAGAATAAAATCCCGCATAATAAAAAATGATATTTAATATTATTAAAGAAAAGACGATAACCGTTATAGTTATTTTAAATTTTTTTTCAGTCATCATCTTTAAGGTAATTAATAAATTCTCAACACGAGTTCAATTCTCTGGTTAAAATTTCTTCCTTCAACATTCTGGTTTGTTGTAATTGGGGACAATGGTCCTACACCTTCTGCAGTTAACCTGTTTGGACTAATATTGTACCTGTCAGTTAAAATTTTTACTAATGCATCAGCCATACTTTTGGAAAGTGCCATAAGAAAATCAAATTTACCTGTCATACCAGTATGCCCAACAATATAAAGAGTTACATCATCATTTTCTTTTAAATACCTTGCCACTTCATCAATAGCAGGTTTTGATATATCAAGAATTTCTGCTGTGTTGGCTTTAAAAGTAATACCTGTAATTGCTGCATATCCGTACTCAATCATATGTTGATTGATTTCTTCTGCAGTTAAAATTTCTTTTTTAACCGGATAAAACTCGGAGCCGATGATATCTGTATGAATAAAAATTTTTCCTTCTTCAAATTCATTTATTATTATAGTGAAGTAAGCTTTATTTTTCTGCCGCTCAATGCTGCCTGCCAGGTAATACCTTTTATCTTCACCTGATTTTGTCCCTGCAATATTGGATTTTTCCTTTGCAGGCAGGTTCTGATAAGCAGCCAGGGTCCAGTTTCTCCCGGCAATTCCCATTGGCTTTGAAGATCTGGTAACAGCGGAAATTATAAAACCGTTTGCCTGTAAAGTTCGTTCATAAAAATCAACAACTTTAACGATGTTCGCTTCATTTACTAAATATTGAATTCTTGTTAGATCTCCTTTTATTATTTTTGTGTCTGTTAATTTGTAATCCTCATCAGGAGAATGTTTAATTAAGGGCCCAAGAGTAAAATTGTAACTGGCATCTTCTGTTTTATCATAATAAATAATAAATGAGCCGGGATAGCGTGGTATTAAAGGATGGTCTTTGCTTCCTTCAATATCATTTTGTGCATGAAGAGTTAATGATAAAACCCACAATGAAAGAGAAAGTATAAATGCTTGTTTCATTTAATCTCCTGTTTAATATTATATTAAATGAGAGATAAAAAATTTAAATATCATCCCAAAAAATTTTCAATTAGCTTTAAATAAATTAATATGATTCTCTTCTTTTTAGTTTTCTTTACTGTTTATTCTGCAGTTAACTTTTACATTTTTATAAGAGGCTGGCAGGCTCTTTCTTATATACCTGCACTAAAGCCAATTTATGCCGTATTGTTTGTATTTTCAGCATTGTCATATATTGCAGCAAGAACTCTTACCGTAAATATACCTGATTTATTATATGATATTTTATTATGGACAGGCTCGCTCTGGTTTGCTTTCATGCTTTACTTTTTTCTTTTCATAGCTATAATTGATTTGAGCCGTTTGTTAAATCATATCTTTGATATTTATCCTGCATTTATAATTAATAATTACAAGCTGACAAAGTTTATTACATTTATTTCTGTTTTAGTTGTAACAATTACAGTTATTATTGCCGGATATTTAAACACCCGTAACATAAAAATAAATTATGCTGAAATAAATATACCACGTAAATCTTCTAAGATTAATGAATTAAACGCAGTGCTTGTTTCCGATTTTCATCTTACACCTGTAAATGATGGAAAGCTTCTGAAAAAAATTGTTGAAAGAATTAATTCATTGAATCCTGATATTGTTTTAATGCCCGGTGATGTTCTGGATGATAATATTGAAATTTTAAAAAACAGAAATATAGCCGAAGGTTTATCTGGAATTAAATCAAAGTATGGTGTTTTTATTTCAAATGGAAATCATGAATTTATTATTGGTGTTGAAGAAGCAGATAAATATTTGCGTGAACTTGGTTTAAATGTTTTAAGAGATTTTGCTGTCCTTATTGACAGCAGCTTTTTTGTTTTAGGAAGGGAAGACAGAAGCAAAAGTAATTTTACTGATGAACCAAGAAAAACTTTGACTGAAGTATTAAATGGAATTGACAGAAATTATCCGGTAATTTTATTAGACCATACCCCACTTCAGCTTGATGATATTGACAAAGAAAATATTGAATTGCAATTATCCGGACATACACATCATGGACAAATATTCCCTGTAAACCTTATAACCAGCATTGTGTATGAAGTAAGCTGGGGATATTTGAAGAAAAACTATTCGCAATTCTATGTTACCTGCGGGGTTGGCACCTGGGGACCACCTGTAAGACTGGGAAGTGATTCTGAAATAGTTAATTTGAAAATAAAATTTGTTGATTAATAAGAATGATTAAGAGGCTGCCTGAAAAATCAAACAACCTCTGATCTTTTAAAGAATGAATTTACTGAGGTCTCTGTTTCTTACTATTGAACTTAATTTTTCCTGAACTAATTCAGCCGTGATAATAACTTTTTCCGAAGGCATTTTATCGGGAACATCAAAAAGAATATCATCAAGAAGAGTTGTAAGAATTGTGTGAAGTCTTCTTGCACCGATATTCTCAACCTGTTCATTCACTTCGGTCGCTATTTTTGCAATTTCTCTTATCGCTTCATCAGTAAATTCAAGTTGAACACCTTCAGTTTCAAGCAATGCAACATATTGTTTTAATAATGCATTTTCAGGAGTTGTAAGAATCTTAACAAAATCTTCCTCTGTTAAACTTCTGAGTTCAACTCTGATTGGGAATCTTCCCTGGAGTTCAGGAATTAAGTCGGAAGGTTTTGAAACGTGAAATGCACCTGAAGCAATAAAAAGAATATGATCTGTTCTTACTACACCATATTTGGTATTTACATTTGAGCCTTCAACAATTGGCAAAAGATCTCTCTGCACACCTTCTCTTGAAACATCAGGCCCCTGCCCTTTACTTCCGCTGCTTGCAACTTTATCAATCTCATCAATAAATACTATACCCGTATTCTCAACTCTTTCAATAGCTTCTTTCTGAACCTGTTCCATATCAATAAGTTTCTGTGCTTCTTCCTGTGCAATAATATTTCTTGCTTCTGCAATTGTAGTTTTTCTTTTCTTCTTCTTTTTAGGAAGCATACTGCCCATTATTTCCTGCAGATTTATTCCCATATCATCCATGCCAAACGGACCCAAAACCTGCATACTAAAAGGTGATTGAGCAGTTGCATCAAATTCAATCATCTTATCGTCAAGTTCACCTCTTTTAAGTTTTTCCCGCATCCATTCTCTTGTTTTTTTATTCTGATATTCTTCGCTGTTTTCATTTGTCTGGTTTTCATTTGAATGAGTAACAGCCGCAGCTTTTTTTACAGGCGGTATAAGAATATCCAGAATTTTTTCCTCTGCAAGCTCCTCTGCTTTTGCTTTAACTTCATTCGTTTTTTCTGATTTAACCATGTTCACGGCAATATCTGTTAAATCTCTTATCATTGATTCAACATCTCTTCCTACATAACCTACTTCTGTAAATTTTGATGCTTCAACTTTTATGAATGGAGCATTAGCAAGCTTTGCAAGTCTTCTTGCAATTTCTGTTTTACCCACACCGGTAGGTCCTATAAGAATAATATTGTTTGGAAGAATTTCTTCTCTCAGATTATCAGGAATGAGTTGTCTTCTCCATCTGTTACGTAAAGCAATAGCAACAGCTCTTTTAGCATCATTCTGACCAATAATATATTTATTTAATTCACCAACTATTTGAGATGGTGTTAATTCTTTTCGTTTTATTTCCATAATCTTTACTTCTTAATTGTTTCAATATTTATTTTATCATTAGTATAGATACAAATCTCTGCAGCGGTTAACAGTGCTTCTTTAACAATTTCTTCTGCAGAAAGATTACTGTACTTTTTTAACATTTTTGCTGCAGCAAGTGCATACATTCCTCCCGAACCAATTGCCACAATCTGATCATCAGGTTCAATTACATCACCATTACCTGAAATAACCAGAGCTTTATCTTTGGAAATTACTGCAAGCATTGCTTCGAGTCTTCTTAAAAATTTATCTGTTCTCCAGTCTTTAGCTAATTCAACTGCTGCACGATTTAAATTACCGCGGTATTGTTCAAGCTTATCTTCAAATCTTTCCATTAATGTAAATGCATCTGCCGAAGCTCCTGCAAAACCGCAGAGTACATTACCGTTGGCAATCTTACGAATCTTTAAAGCATTATGTTTCATTACAGTATTGCCAAGAGATACCTGACCATCGCCTCCAATGGCAGCCTCACCATCTTTTACTAAACCAAGAATGGTTGTAGATCTTATTTTATTTTCCATTTGCCCTCTGTAATTAATAAAATTTATTTTTTAAAAATTCTTAATGGAAAAAAACGGGGAACTTCATTTTTATATAGAATATATTGATCACCGAATTTTTCTATAAGACGTTTTTCCTCGTAAAATGATCCAATGTAAATGTATAATATAATACATATAAGACAAGTTAAATAGAAGAGTCCCATCACAGGTCTGAAAAGCAGAAATATTCCTGAAAAAAAGAGAAGGGGATGTCTCATATACTTGTAAGGTCCTTCAATTATAAGAGTCATCTTTTCATCAAGCTCGTTTATATTATATTGATTATTAAACCAGCGTTTTATCTGGCTTATACCTGTGAACTCCCCAATGTTAATATATTTTAAAGTCCAGACAATTCCTGCAAGAGAAATAAACTGCGGTAAAAGAATTATAATATCATAAGGATATTTTAAATCATAAATAATTAAATCAGGTTTAGGGAGAATAAAGAGTAAAAGCAGAAAAGAATTTACAGCAATAATATTGTACAACAATCGATAGAAAGCCATGTAGCTTCCTATTTTTTCTGCAATTATTTTTTTGAATTTAAATGATGCCAGAGCCGAATGCAAATAAGCGAATAATGTAAAACCAGCTACTATGATTATTACATCAACCGCATATAAAATCATATTTGTCTTCTTAACCTGGCAACAGGGAGCCTTAACTGCTCACGGTATTTGGCAACAGTTCTTCTGGCGATATGAATACCCTCATTGTTTAAAAGTTCAGCAAGTTTATCGTCACTATAAGGAGCTTTTTTATCTTCCTGATCAATTAATTCTTTTAGTCTTTCTTTAATATGTTTGTTAGAAACTTCTTCGCCCGAATCAGTTTTCAAACCTTCACTGAAGAAATATTTTAGTTCATGAATTCCCATTGGGCTTTGTACATATTTACCATTTACAACACGGCTTATTGTAGAAATGTCCATCATTATTTCTTCAGCAATATCTTTGTATATCATCGGTTTCAAATATTTGGGTCCCTTTTCAAAGAACTGATATTGTCTTTCAAGTATAGCCTGCATTATTTTCATTAATGTTTCTCTTCTCTGCTGAATGCAGGCAATAAACCATTTTGCAGATTCAAATTTTTCACGTAAAAATTTATATGTTTCTCTCTCCCTTGGATTTTTTCTGCCTCTTTTGTTTGAATTGAACATTTCAAGATAAGTTTTGCTCAAAGTTACTGAGGGCATACTTTTATCATTAAGAGTAATTACAAAATTATCATCGACTTTTTCAATTATAAAATCAGGAGATATCTGATTTAATTCGGCTGATTCAATATTACCTTCGCCAGGTTTTGGATTTAATTTTTGAATTAAGTCAATTGTAGCTTTTAATGTTTCATCGGAAAGATTCATCTTCTGTTTTATTGCATCGAATCTTTTTTTTGTAAAATCATCAAAATTTTCTTCAAGAAGCTGACGTGCAAGGTATTTGTAATAAGGATCAAAATCCGAATGATTTAATTGAACAAGCAGGCATTCCTGTAAATTACGAGAAGCAATTCCTACAGGATCTAAAGTTTGTATTTTCTTTAAAAGGTTTTCGGCATCTTCCATCGAAATATTTATATGGGCAAACATACTCAGTTCATCAACAATATCTTTCAAGCTTCTTTTCAGGTACCCGTCATCATCAAGATTACCGATAATTTCTTCAGCGAGAGAATACATGTTCTCATCAAGGTCGAGTACAACTAATTGCTTGATCAAATGTTCACTTAAAGTTTCTTTTGCCGGGGCAACCGGTTGATAGATTTCATCATCGCTGCTTCTGTTAACTCTGTCTCCGTTATCGAAATCAGCATCATTCATGAAATCTTCTATATCAAATTCTTCATTATCATAATCTTCAAACTCTTCAGTTTCCTCATCATCTTTCTTTTCATCCTGGACAAGTTCTTCCTCAACTACTTCTTCAAGAATAGGATTAAGTTCGAGTTCTGTTTTAATTCTTTGTTCAAGTGCAAGAGTATTAAGCTGAAGCAGTTTTTGATACTGTATCTGCTGAGGTGATAATTTTTGCTGCTGCGAAAGTCTTTGATTAAGTGTTAACATTTTGAGCTTCCGTAATTTCTTTAAGTTTTAAATACCAGTTATTTCCATATTTTCTTATTAAAGGTTCTTTTAAGAAATCTATTAGATTTATGTTTTCTTCATTTCCTTTTTCAAGAGCCGGGGCACATTCTTCAAACTTCTCATACCTCAAAACTTCGCCGCCAAAATCTGAAACTCTTATTGGAAACAGATAACAGGAAATCGGCTTTCTGAAATCTGTTTTGCCATCAATAAAAGCTTTTTCAATTCCACACTTTGCAATACCATTCTCATAAAAAACAAAGACACAAGCTCTGTTGTTAAAGCTTCTTATCATCAAATCATTATCTTTATTCTCATAAAAACCAAAAGAATCAATTTCCTTTACATGCGGGTCGGGAAGATAGCTTTTAACTATCTCAAGTATATTTTCTATTTCACTTATCTCTTCCTTTAATAATGGAGCACCGTATTCACTTTCAAGGGTGCAGCAGGCACCTTTACATTTTATCAAATCGCAGGCGAAGTTTATTTTCACAATTTCCTTGCCAATTAAAATATTATCAATTTGAAGTATTTTATCAATATTCATTGGAATAATTTTTGTTACTAAGATAGTAAATTCCCGACAAAACCCCAAAACTTTCCGCTAAGGTTATCTTTCCAAAGGATTTATGACAAGTTATTACTCCGGCTTCTTTCCAAGATATTACAGAAAATGAATAGCATAAAATTGAATGATTAAATTATGGTTCTTATTCTTTTACCTGAAAAATGTTTATTTCAAAATTCGTAAGCTCCTCCGCATATCACCATTTAACACCTCCGGTAAAAAATTAAAAGAGCTTAATACTATATAAGTTTAGTTTTACGCTGTGTTTAACTGATTTTTTTTTAATAATGATAAGTTTATATTAACAATGCTTTATGTGTCGAAAGCAGCAGAAACGACTTCACACTTAAACTGGTATTTACCCGGACTAAAAGAAGTGGGAAACAAAAAACACAGAATAGACAGAAACCTGCTTTATAAAATCTGTCAGGCTGCAGGCTGGTCAGCTTATGCAATTCTTAGTGTTGCTGCTTTATCTCTTGTCGATACTTTAACCTGGCAGAAAATTCTCAGCATTATTTTCCTCTGTGCAATCGGATTATGGTTTACTCATCTTTACAGAAATCATATTAAAAGAGAAAACTGGATTGCCCTTTCGTTAAGAAAAATTATACCGAGAATTTTCACATCAAGCATTGTTATAGGTGTTATTCTATTTTCATTAATCTATACAGCAAATCAGGTTCTTGAAATATTTGATGCATCTGGATTTAGTCCTTATTCTATATTAATAGGAACAGTTTTTCTCAGCAGTGTAATTATTTTCTGGTCGGTAATCTATTTTGCTTTTCATTATTTTGAAAATTATAAGAAAGCTGAAATTGAATCTTTAATATGGGAGAATGCTGTAAAAGAATTTGAGTTAAGAACATTGCGTGCTCAGCTTAACCCGCATTTTATGTTTAATGCGCTTAACAGCATAAGAGCTTTAATTAAAGAAGACCCCCAGAATGCACAGAATGCTGTAACCAGACTTTCAAATTTATTAAGATATGCTTTAAAGATTGAAAGAGCAGAAGCTGTTCCTCTCCAGGAAGAAATTGAAGCAGTTGAGAATTATCTCTCACTTGAAAAGGTACGTTTTGAAGAAAGATTGAAATACAACATTAATATTGATTCTGAATCGGGAAGAGTTGATATTCCGCCAATGATGATTCAAACTCTTGTTGAAAATGGTATTAAACATGGAATATCAAAGCTGACAGAGGGCGGTAATATTTCAATTAAAACTGATTTGAACGGTTCCAATCTTAAAATAAAAATTATTAATACAGGACAAATAAATCAGGATGATTTAAAAAATTCTTCAGGCTATGGAATAAGCAATACCAAGCACAGGCTCAGTCTCATTTATGGTGAAAAAGCCCAGTTCAAAATTTCAAACTATAATGAAAAAGAAGTGCTTGCAGAATTAATTATTCCTGTAAAAAATTAATTCATTTCAATATCTAGGAGATAAAATGAAAGCTTTAATAGTTGATGATGAAAGACTTGCAAGAGTAGAATTAAGACGTCTGCTTCAGCCGTTTAAAGATATAAATGTTGTCGGCGAAGCAGTAAATGTTGAAGATGCTCTTGAGAAGATTACCCAACTCAATCCTGATCTTGTTTTTCTTGATATTCAGATGCCGGGTAAAAACGGTTTTGAACTTCTGGAAGAATTAGACAGTGTACCGACAGTTGTGTTTACAACAGCTTATGATGAATATGCTTTAAAAGCTTTCGAGTACAATGCATTGGATTATCTCCTTAAACCTATTGAGCCTCAGAGACTTGAAGAAACTGTTAAAAAAATTCTTGAAAGGGATAAGAAAGAAACTGTTCAGCAGGTTAGCAGTAATGTGTTAACTGATAAAGACCAGGTGTTTGTTAAAGATGGCGACAGGTGCTGGTTTGTTAAGCTTGAAAATGTAAGATTATTTGAATCGGAAGGAAATTATGTACGTCTTTATTTTGATGATAATAAACCATTAATTCTGAGAACATTAAATTATCTTGATGAACGACTTGATTCAAAATCTTTCTTCCGTGCAAACAGGAAACATATTATAAATTTAAAATGGATTGAAAGTATTGAAACATGGCTTAACGGCGGACTTCTTGTAAAATTAAGAGGCGGACATAAAATTGAAGTATCAAGGAGACAGGCGATTAAATTTAAAGACAGGTTGAGTTTGTGATTAAAAAGTCAAAAGTCAAAATTCAAAGTCAAAATAATGTAGTTCATTATGAAGTTATACTGTTTAGTTAAACAATTCCCAGGCTAAACCGAAACGGACTCCGCGTTCTCTCATAGGATAGTAGGGAACAATAAAGTATTCTTCTCCTAAAAGATTTTCCCATGAAAAATAAACAATCGCAGTTTGCTGAATTATTCCTGCCGCAGTAAAATCAATCTGGTATGCTGAATTAAAATCATCTGATTCAAAATCAAAAAATTTAAAAGCAAAACCTGTTTTTAAATTTAAATTATTATTGAAGAGAATATCCTTATAAAAAACTCCGCCGTTTGCATGCATTTTTATTTGTGGTGAAAGAGCCTCAGGTTCACCTTCTAACAAATTATAATTTATTCTTCCCTCAAAACCAATTTTCCAAACATCATAATTTAAACCAGCCGAGTAGCCTGTTATATTTTTTATTCGCGGCTCATCAATAAACAGAAAAGATATGTGAGGTGATGGCATAAAAGAAGTAAGCAATTTATTAATACTGTAAAACCTTATATCAGCATTTAAGTTTGATAATTTAATTTTTCCTCCAACTTCATAAACTGTAGTTTCATATTCATTAATAAAATCAAACTTGCTGAAGCCTGTATATAAATTAATCCATCTGAATAAATTAATTGTTATATCTGCACCTAAACCATTTTGCGAATTATAATCTGTTAACTTTGAATATTTATAGAAAATAGAAGGAACAATTATGCTGTCTAAAAGATAAATCGAAATCACAGGAGAAACAGAGAAAAGATTGTACTCTGCTTCAAGGTTATTAAAGCCTGAGATAGTATCTGTCCTGTAATAATTCAAATCTCTTTTTTCAAATGAAGCAAGAACTTCAAGTTTAATGTTCGGATGAGAATATGATTTCCTGAGAGAAGCGCCGGAAACATAATTTTTAATTTCATCTTTGGAAGAAATACCCGAATATCTTTCTCTCTCTGCATGATAATATAGATTAAAATCAGTTTTGAAATTGTTGAGGCTGACTAATCCTTTTAAATTAAATTTATCCCATTCATAATGCTGACGCAAATCAGGATTAATTACAGGTGCAAACAGCGGGTCAAACAATACACTGTTTATATCATTTGTAATTTTTGAGATACTATCAACGTCTGTTCCACCGAAAAATCCTGTCTCAGAATCAACAAGTGAATATGAACCAATAAGGTTAATTGAATTGGATAAAAAATATTTCAGTTTAACATTTGCCTGCCAGATACTGAAATCGCTGTTATCATATACTCCATCAAAATTCCTGTTGGTGATATCAAAATAAAAATTAAATCTTTTTAAGAAAGCTGTATTAAATATACCATCGACAAAAGCTTCGCCGTCAGGTCCTTCATAATATTTAATTCTCGTGTATGGTACAGTTGTAATAAAATCTTTTTCAATAAAATTTACTGATGTCAGATAATTATCATTTCCATAAAGAAATCCTCTCGGTAAGGGGAGCACTTCTACAGAATCAATTGATTCACTCTGAATTAAATTTAAATCGAGAAATTTTCTGTACCTGTTATTGTGAAGGATTCCATTTACCAGGTAACCTGTAGAATTATTCCCATATAAAATTAATTCATTAGCCTGTCCTATCATTCCTTTATCTTTAAGGAAAGAAAAAGAGAGAGGAAGAAATATATCACCTGTGTACTTGTAGTTTAAAATATCAATCATTCTTCTGCTTACAAAAGTACTGTAATCATAAAGTGGAGTTTGATTGATTGGATAAAGAGTATCAGGCTGTGGTGTAAAAATACCGGTTGTATCTGCAATAATGGTGTCAGTTACAGTTATTGTATCACCAATGAATGTGTCAGTAGAAGTTGTATCAGTTTCCTGAGCAAAAAGGTTAAAGCAGAAAAGAAAAAATATTGCAGCAAAAAATTTCATTCAAAAAAATCTATAGTTAAAATCGACAAAGGAAAATATATAATTACCTCTAAAGCTACAAAGCAAAGCATCCGTTTAAGCTTTAATAACAGGCATGAAATGTATCACCATTAATAAAAAAAAATTTTATTCAATATGGGAAAACAATTTTGTTTATATAAAATAATAATTATTTTCACATCGGAATTATTAACCAATTAAACAGAGAGGTAAAAATATATGGCAGATAACAAACCAATGACCAAATCTCAGATAGTTAGTCATCTTGCAGAAAAAACAAAAGTGCCTAAAAAAACTGCAAGCCAGTTTTTAGAAGAACTGACAAAGCTTGCTTATAAAGAAGCAAAGAGATCTTTCACAGTTCCGGGTCTTGGAAAGCTTGTTGTAGTTAACCGTAAAGAGAGACAGGGAAGAAACCCTGCAACCGGCGAAACTATTACCATACCGGCAAGAAAAGCTTTAAAGTTCAGGATTGCAAAACAAGCTAAAGATGCTATCCTGCCAAAAAAGTAGTTTTTAAAACCATTCATTTATAAAAAAGGCGGAGCATCATCTCCGTCTTTTTTATTTACACTTCTATATTTATCTTCCTTCATTCCTTATGAAACTATTATACTCATATCTAAAGAATTACTGGAAATATGTTCTGCTTGCTCTTGTGCTTGCTTCCATAAACCAGGTATTTTCTCTTCTCGACCCTTATATCTTCGGGAAGATTATTGATAAGTATGCAACGAAATTTAATCAGTATTCTGCAGATGAATTTATAAGCGGTGTTGCTCTTCTGCTTGGAGGAATGGTTGGTGTAGCTTTTATTTCAAGAGTTGCAAAAAATTTCCAGGACTATTATGTAAACGTAATAACACAAAAACTCGGAGCAAAAATTTACTCCGATGGAATAATGCACTCACTCCATTTACCATATTCTCTCTTTGAAGACCAGCGCAGCGGGGAAACTCTGGGCAAACTCCAAAAGGTTAGAACAGATGTTGAAAAATTAATTAATGCTTTTGTTAATACTCTTTTTACAACACTGGTAGGAGTAATTTTTGTTTTTGTTTATTCTGTGAATGTTCACTGGCTTATTGCTCCTGTCTTCTTTGCAGCAGTTCCTATACTTGGTTTTATAAGTTCTCTTTTAAGCCGCAAGATTAAAAAACTTCAAAAGGTAATTGTAAAAGAAACTACATCACTTGCAGGTACAACAACCGAATCATTGAGAAACATTGAACTTGTTAAAAGTCTTGGTCTGGGTGAACAGGAAATTAATAGATTGAATTCTACAACAGATAAAATTCTTGACCTCGAACTTAAAAAAGTAAGATATATTAGAACTCTCAGTTTCTTCCAGGGTACTTCTGTTAATTTTTTAAGAACCAGTATTCTTTTTTTAATGCTTTATTTGATTTTTGCCGGAGAGATACAGATAGGACAATTTATAACATTAATGTTTTATTCTTTCTTTATATTCGGTCCATTGCAGAGCCTTGGAGAAATAATTAATATTTACCGTGAAGCAGAAGTTTCTCTTGATAACTTCCAGGAGATTTTAAAACTTCCTAAAGAAGCAAAACCACAAAAACCAGTTAAACTTGGTAACATAGATTCATTAAGATTTGAAGATGTAAGCTTTCAGCATCTTACTTCCAAAACAAGAGCACTTCAGTCAATTTCATTTGAAGTAACCAAAGGGGAAACAATTGCATTTGTTGGTCCTTCAGGTTCAGGGAAAACTACGCTTGTTAAGCTTCTTGTTGGTCTATATCAGCCGCATGAAGGAACAATTTTTTACAATGATATTCCTGCAGATAAAATTGATTTTGATGAACTCCGCAACCAGATTGGTTTTGTTACACAGGATACCCAGTTATTTTCAGGGACAATAAGAGAGAACCTTCTGTTTGTTAATCCCACAGCTACTGATGAAGAATGTATGGAAGTACTTGAAAAAGCAGCAGCTCAATCGTTAATGATAAGAGCAGATAAAGGATTGGATACTGTGATTGGTGAAGGTGGAGTAAAAGTTTCAGGAGGAGAGAAGCAGCGTTTATCAATTGCGAGGGCTTTATTAAGAAAACCAAACCTGCTTGTTTTTGATGAAGCAACTTCAGCACTTGATTCATTAACAGAAGAAGAAATTACAGAAACAATAAAAGAAATTTCATCAAGCAAACATTTAATAACAATTCTTATTGCTCACAGACTTTCAACCGTAATGCATGCAGACAGGATTTATGTTCTTGAAAAAGGAAGAATAATTGAATCAGGTCCGCATGAAGAATTAGTTGATCTGAAAGGTTTATATTACGCAATGTGGCGTCAGCAGATAGGTGAAAGACAAAACGGTTCCGCACACAATTTTGCAGAATTAAAATTCCGTAGCTCAGGACTCCAGTCCTGAGCATGATGTTGCAGGATTAAATGTATATTTGAAAAATTGCTAATTAAACATAGCTCATTTCGGGAGAAATGAGCTACGGGAAATACTTAAATAATTTTGGGGGTTAATATGATTAAAAGACATTTCCACCGGAGAAACCTTCCTCATCTGTATTACAATGAAGGAACATATTTTGTTACTTACAGGCTTTATGGAAGCATTCATCAGAATGAAATTGAAAAAATCATAAATGGATTTTGGAATTAAAAATGAAACCCCTTTTGCCAAAAAGATTATTTAAAAAATATGATGCTTTATTGGATAAGCCGGCAAATAGGATTCAGTTTTTATTAAAGGATGAAATAATGGAAATATGTAAGAAGTCGCTGCATTATTATGATGAAAAACTTTATAAATTAATTTGTTATTGTATTATGCCCAATCATATTCATCTTGTATTTGATTTAATAAGTGAAGAAAGAGACATTGGTCAAATAATGGGGTCGATTAAA
>Ga0079223_10000054_pt1 | contig 36086 bp, 30 predicted proteins | sample Stecom2011_FD_75072 | JGI IMG/M metagenome (GOLD analysis project Ga0079223, IMG submission 75072) | Agricultural soil microbial communities from Utah to study Nitrogen management - Steer compost 2011 | ecosystem: Environmental > Terrestrial > Soil > Agricultural land | place: USA: Utah...
ATAGCACAATGTAAGCGGTTTTTCGCTACGAGACAAGTTTGTGCAATGTTTTTCAGAGATTCAAACGTTATCGGATGTTTGCTTGGCCAGTGAAAGCTGCTTGGGAGCTTTTCATTAACAGCCAAGCTAACTCGTGGCTGGCGCGGGCTTGGTCAAAGCCCGCGCCAATGGCCTAGTTTTACTTACCGTTTGCCACTTTCAGATCCGCGTCCAAACGGTTTGGTTAACAGAATTAACTTTGGCAACAAGGTGAGCGAGCCAAGTATGGCGGCAAACATGGCCAGCGCAGTCAACAAACCAAAGTAGATAGACGGGATAAAGTTTGAGAAGGCAAGAATCGAGAAGCCAACAATAATAATCACCGCGGTGTAGTACATTGCCCGGCCAATAGAGGCGTGCGAGCGATGCATGGCCTCGATGTAATCGCCACCACTGCGGGCCAGCTCTAAACGAAACCGATACTGATAGTGGATCGCATGGTCTACACCAACACCTACGGTGATGGCGGCGATGGTGATGGTCATCATATCCAGCGGTATACCGGCCAGGCCCATGCCACCCAACACCACACTGGCGGCGAGCATGTTTGGCAGCAACGAGATGATGGCCACGGTGAGCGAGCGGAACAGCACGATGAACATCAGCATAATGCCTAAAAATACCGCGCCTATGGTGACAATTTGCGAGTGAAACAAACTTTGCAGCATGTTGTTGTACAGCACTAACATACCGGTAAAGTGAACTTGCTCGGGGGCAAAGCCCACCTCGTTTATGGCGTAATCGCGGATTTTTTCTACCAGCTCAACCCGCTTTAGATCTTTGTTGGTTTCTTTTACGCGCAGGGTAATACGGGTTTGCTGATTGGCGTCAGATAGGTACGGGTCGATTAACACGCTGCGGATATCATCTGACAACATATTGCGCATCACCCCCAGCTCAAAGTTGTTTAGCCGGGTGCCGTTAATATCTTGCGCCACCTCGTACATAGTGGCGAGCGACTGCACTTTGCCCACCTCTGGCAAGGATTCAAGGTAACGGTGCAACTGATCGATCGAGTCCAGCGAGACGGTGGTAAACCACTGGCTTGCCTCGCCCGAGCCGCTGGCATCGGCGAACGAGTCACCCTCGCCAAAGGGGTCGCTTTCATCAAACGGATCATTCTCATCAAACGGATCATCACTCGGTGCATCGTCGGCAAATGGATCGCCGCCACCAAACTCATCATCGGATGCGGCCTGGTCGGCCTGAGCTACCGGCGTAGCGCTGGGCATATCGATCACAATGTTCAAACCGACTGTGCCGCCGAGCTGGCGATCGATAACCGACATGCCCTGATAAATTTCTGTATCAGAGTGAAAGTAGTCGATAAAACGGTTTTCAACTTTTAATTGTGTGATGCCGTAAGCGCTCACCATGGCGGCGCACAGCGCGATCACACCCACTAAGCGGCCGTGGTGCTCGGCTATATAAGAAAACCGCATGGTGGTGGCGGCGGTGTTGTCACCTGTGTCCCGTGGCTCGCCTTTGGGCAGTAACATCAAGCCTGCCGGCAACAGAAAAAAGGCCAAAACAAAAGCTAAGCTCAGGCCCATGGTCATCATCCAACCAAAATCGATGACCGGCCGAATATCGCTGACCACTAAAGAGACAAAAGCCACAATGGTGGTCATTACGGTGTAAAGACATGGCTTAGCCATTTGACTGGCGGTGGCTATTACCAGCTCTGCTTGGCTCCAGCCGGGCTCGCGTGCGTGCAGCTCGCGATACCGCACCACCAGATAAATGGTGATCGCCAGCGTCATGATCAGCAGCAATGCAACAAAGTTGGATGAGATAACGGTTAAACGCCAATCGACCCAACTGAGCAGCCCAAGCATGATCACCACGGCCATTAAGCACACGGATAACGGCAGGACAACAAAACGCAACTGCCTAAAGATAATCGCCAACATGGCAACAACAAAAACAATAATAGCGCCGCCAAACACCACCAGATCGCTGCGAATGTACTCGATCATATCCGTGGTGATCATGCTCACGCCGCCCAGAAACAGCTCGGCGTCGTCTTCATAGGTGGTGAGAATGTTGCGGATCTGTTCAACTCGCTGATGATCGCGCTCGGCCAAGTCGGTGCGAAAGGCCAAAAACTCGGCGCTGACTTGCTCTAGACGCCGGGCCTCGCTATCGCTTAAGGTTTGTTCACGCATTTTGCTGCGCAGCGCATCGCGCTCGCGGACCAGCTCGATGTAGTGGTTTTGCACCGTTAAATTAAGCTGGATCGCGGTGGTGGCGCTGTCGGGTGAGAGTAAAGTGTCGCGGTAGATGGGGCTGGTTAAAAACTCTTGCCGCGCCAGCTCGCGATCAACCCCAGGGGTCATCAGCGTATGGGTAGATTCTTTTTGCTCGGCCAAGCTGCGCATTGGGCTGTACAGCAAAGGCACATCTAATATCGAGTTAATGCTACTGACACCCTCAACCGCTGCCAACTCATCTCTTAGCGCTTGCAGAGTAGCTAAAGATTCATCCGAAAGCATGGGCGCTTTAGGGGTGTAGGTCACCACTAAGAAGTCGCCACTTTGGTAGCGTTTATTGATCTCGCGAAAGTAATCCAGCGAACTATCGCTCTCGAGCGTTAGCGAGTCGGCCGAAGCGTCGAGCTTAAAGTTGGGTAAACCCAGTGCGGCGACGATGGTTGTGGCCAATAGCACCAAAATAACCAGTAGCGGACGTTGGGTAATAAGATAGCGGTAAGCGGCAAAAAGCTTAGCTGACATAATCGCGTGAAAACTCCTGTTAGGTAGCGGCTTATTCCGCTGATGGGTACAAAAAGACGCGTAAGGCTCGCCATAAGCCTATAACCACTATAGGGTGCACTGGATTGCCGAGCGCCGCTGCGGTTAAAAAAACCATCACCGCCTAAGTGCCAATTTATGTTATCGAGCTGTTGGGTAGGCAGCTTTTGCGCTAACGCAGCTGTATGCATCGGTCAAGCCAGACACACTAGGCCGCAACAGGCGCATTGCAACCGGTAAAAGCTTTGTCGCTACCACAGCGATTTAGCGTGGCAGAAACAACACAAATGGCCACACAGAAACTGCGCATATACCTGTAAAAATGATATTATAATCGGCTTCTGCATAGCGTTGCTGCCAGCATTTAATGGCGCGATAACGAACCGAAACACTATGGTAGGGAATCATGCTGAAATTACAGCGTAAGGACAAGCCCCAAGACCCAATTCTAGTCATAGAAAAGCTTTTTAGTATTGGCAGCGCCAATGATAACAACTTGGTGCTCAATGAGCCCGGCATCGACTCGATCCACGCGCGCTTAGTGGCGAGCGGCGGCCACGTGACGCTAAAAGACAATACCAGCGCCCGGGGCAGCTTTGTTAACGGTCAGCGGGTAACACAAAAAATGTTGCAAGCAGGTGACACCTTGCGCCTTGCCGACGTGGAGTTTGACGTTTACGATTTTGTTGCCGACCCGCAAGCGAGCGAAGCGCTTAACCAGTGCTGGCAGCTGGTCGCCGACGGCAGCTGGCTTACCGGTCAAACGTTTATTATTCATCCCGACAAATGCTATGTGCTAGGGCGCAGCAGTGATTGCGACATCACCATTGCCGGCTCGCATCTCTCCCGGCGCCATGTTGAGCTCTCGGTGAGCGGCAACAACCTGCGCGTGCGCGACCTTAACTCGGCTAATGGCACCCATTTAAACGATGAGCTCGTACAAGACGCTCTGGCAACCCATGGCGATTATCTGCGCATCGATGTCTACAGTTTTAGGGTGGTTAGCCCAGATAACGATTTAGCCCTAACTCGAATACGCCCCGCCGCCGCTGACACAGCCAGCACACACAAAAACGCCTGCAGCACTCCCAAGCGCTGGAAGACGAAGCCGACCTCGCCGGGCAATCGTGACGAGCCCGCGCCCACCCCAAGCCCCTGGTGGGGCGTTTGGCTGGGTATCGGCGCGGTGATGGCGGTTATTGTGGCGGCAGGACTTATCTACTTTCGTTAGCTCTTCAGCGCCAACCCCCTGTTTCGACCAGCTAAAACGCCCTGCAGCACAGCCAAACAGGCTAACCGTGCATTGCGAATGTTTTGCAGGGCCGCGAGTATGGTAGAATCGCGCTCCAAATTATTTGACCTTATTAAGCAGACTACTGTTTAGCAATCTACTGTGGAACTCTGGCTATGAGCTTTAAAAAAGTCCCCGCCGGCAACAACCTGCCGGACGACATCAACGTCATCATTGAAATCCCCATGAACGGCGAGCCCATCAAGTACGAAATTGACGAAGAAAGCGATGCGATCTTTGTCGACCGTGTGCTCAGCACCTCGATGCACTACCCGTGCAACTATGGCTATGTGCCCCACACGCTGTGTGGCGATGGCGATGCGGTGGATGTACTGGTACTGATGACTCATGCGCTGCTGCCCGGATCGGTGATTCGCTGCCGCCCTGTTGGCGTGTTAAAAATGGTGGACGAGTCTGGCGAGGACGCTAAAATCTTAGCGGTGCCCGTAGACAAGATTACCCCGCTGTACAGCAAGATAAAAACCATTGCCGATGTACCCGAGATCACCTTAAAATCCATCGAGCATTTCTTTGAGCGTTACAAAGATTTAGAGCCCGGCAAGTGGGTTAAAGTGGAAGGCTGGGCCGACGTTGAGGAAGCCCGCCGCGAGATTACGGAATCGGTAGAGCGTTACCACCAGCAGTAAGTCACGACGTTAAGTGATGGTTTATTGCAGCACATAAAAAAGCCGGCCCCGCAAGAGGCCGGCTTTTTGCGTTACTGGCACCGCTAAAAAGACCGCACGGGTTTAATCCGCTAACTGCAATTTGCTGGTATCTGGGTTAACGGGTTTGCGGGTATCGGGTATTTGCCCCAGATCACTTCCTGCGGGGGCTAGCTCTGCCTCTAAGTCGGCCACTATTAACGGCAGTGGGTTTATCTGCTCAGCGGGGCTTAACAAGTCTTCGCCAACCTCGGACAACTCCCAGTCGGCCACCTTTACGCTTGCTGTTACCGGTGCGGCGCGCTCACCAGCGCTTAGCACATCGGCGCCAACCGGCGCTAAATCAAAGGCAGGTACAGCGACAGGGGCCACCTCGGCGGGGGCGATTTCGGCCGGCGCAACCAACGGCCCCTCGGGCGCGCTTAAACTTAAGCCCGAGGTATCAACCTCTACCGGTACCAACTGCCGGCGCTCTGTAAGCCGCAGCAAGCTCGCGCCAACCGGCGCCAAGGTAAAACCACGCTTGGGTGCTGCGCGCGGTGTATCTTGCACACCAGCGGGCACCAAAGAGACCTCGGCACCGGCTTTGGTCAATACAGCTTGGTATTTTTTTGCCGTGGCTTCATCGAGGTTGCGTTTAAGGGGCACAGGCCGGCCGGTAAACAAGGCCTCGATACGGTTGCTGTCGGCTTTAAACAGTTGCCCTAAACGCGCTTTCACCGCATCGAGTTGATGCCCTAAGACGATGTCACCACGGAATACGATATCAAATTGTTGATCGGCCTCGGCCATGACACACCTTCGACTCTGCAGGTTGCTAATAATAATCCGGTTACCGCTATCTTAGCACAAGCGGTGATCTTGCTAAGAGGCGGCAACACGGCCATCGCGAGTCACAATTAACCCGCCTTTGATCATAAACTTAAGGCAATAAATTAATATAAACAAACGCCAGAAGGCCATTGTTGGCCTCCAAGCGATGGGTTTGATAGACACTGTAAAAAGGTGTGTGAAATTTAGCTGGCTTTGCAGCGCTTACCAAACGCTCACGATTTAAGCGGGTCGGGCTGGGACGGCTGATGGGCTGCATCCCCCGCCGCCGAGTTGCCCATGGCGTGTTTCATTTCTCGGCTCGGCTCGCCACCTAGGTTTTTGCCAATCACCCGCGCTGGAACGCCCACCACGGTTTGGTACGGCAGCACATCCTCTAGCACCAAACTACCGGCGCCTACGCGGGCGCAATCGCCCACTTGAATATTGCCGAGTATTTTTGCTCCAGCGCTGATCAACACGCCATTGCCAATTTTAGGGTGCCGATCGCCTTTGGTGTTGCCCGTACCGCCTAGGGTTACCGAGTGGAGGATTGAGACGTTGTCGCCAACCACAGCGGTTTCACCAATCACAACGCCGGTGGCGTGGTCGATCATGATGCCGCTGCCAATTCGCGCGGCCGGATGAATGTCCATGTGAAAAATTTGCGAGATCTGGTTTTGTAAGTACAGCGCTAAGGCACGCCTACCTTGCCCCCACAGCCAGTGGGCTAAACGGTGCGCCTGCAGCCCATGAAAACCTTTAAAATATAACAGCGGCATTAAAAAATGGTTACAGGCCGGGTCGCGTTCGCAGTAAGCCTCTATGTCTTTGCACAGTGCTTGCTCGATACGGCTGTCGAGCCGCATGGCCTGTAAAAACACCTCGCGAATGGACATCGCCGGCACCGCCTGACTGCCCAATAGCGTGGCCAAATGGTAGCTAACCGCACCACTTAACACCCTGTGGTTTAAAATGCTGGCGTGATAAAAACTGGCCAGAGCGGGCTCGCTGGCGGCAAACTCTGAGGCCTCGCGACGTATGTGTCGCCAGATATCATCGGGGAAAAGCGGTGTACTCATCAAGCCAGCCTCCTGCACAACAAATGTTAAGCGTTGCTTATGCTCTCACAACAGCGACAACAGTTCATCCATGTGGTGAAACACTGTTGCGCCCTCGGCCAGTAGCAGTTGCTCGGTGTTAGCCCGTGGCAACAGCGGCTCGTCGGGGCAAAATCCCAACAGTGCCATACCGGCTAAACGCGCCGCACGGGCGCCACTGGGCGAGTCTTCGACCACAGTACACTGGTTGGGTTTTACCCCCATTTTGCTGGCCGCGTGTAAAAACAGATCGGGTGCGGGCTTGCCTTGCGCCACCTCGGTCGCACTAAAGCGATTCTCTTTTGGCAAAAGATCGGCCAGGCCAGTGCGCGTTAAGGTCATTTGCATTTTGTCGTGGCGGCCATTAGAGGCAACACAAAAGGCGATGCCTTTTGCTTTTAAAGTTTGTAAAACATCGCGCACGCCCTCGATGGGCTGAACGTTGGCCTCAAAGGCCGCCAGGGTTTCTTGCTGGACCTTATCCCAAAACTCGTGCGCAAATGCGTCGCGCTCTGCCTCTGGCCAACTTTGGTAGGGCTCGCTGTCGGCCAACAAAGCCGATACTTGCTCGCCACAAACCGCGATCGACTTGCCGCGAAACAACATCAACACCTCGGCGACGCTCACGGAAATGCCCAGCGGTAGCAAACAATCCCGCAGCACCTCGGCTTGAATAGCCTCGGTTTCGACCAGAACACCATCACAATCAAAAATTACCAACATTTATCCGCCTTTACAGTAACCTAGATATTTACTTTAACGCGCGTCTTTGTCAGCACTTGGCAGCACTGATGACGCCAAAAAATATGCTTTTACGCGCGCTAAAAACAAGGGCTCGCGTATTAACAGCAGTATTATTATGCAGCAGTGCAGCAACATGATGAGCATAAAAAAGTGTGGAATTGTAAAGTCTAAAACGCCCAAAATGACCACCGCAAAAACCGCCGCCAACACCATAAACAGCGCATTGATAACATTATTGGCGGCCATGATTTGAGCGCGATACTCGGCTTTGGCCTGAGCCTGCAACAACGCTTGCAGCGGCACTGTGTACAAACCCGCCGAGCCGCCAAGGCAAAACACCGCCACCGCCACACCCCAAAAACCCAGCTCTGCGCTCAGCGTCAGCACGCCCACCAGCTCGGTAGTGGTTTTGCCAGCCTGTAAACTCGCGCCAACAAAAGCCAAGGCGAGCCCTGCTAAACCCACCAACAATGCCCCTAAAGGCACCAGCGCCGGCTCGACTTTATGGCGGCTAAGCTTTTCACACAAAAGCGAGCCGGCCACCACCCCCAGTAAAAACATGACGAGCAAACTGGTAACCGCCGAGGCATTACCGCCCAACACCGCGCGGGTAAAGTTAGGCAGTTGCGTCAAGTAAACCGAGCCTAAAAACCAATACCAAGAAACGCCTATTAAGCACCAAAATACGGTGTTATTTTGCCGCGCATAAGCCATGGTGCGAGCCATTTGGCGCAGTGGGTTAAGCTCTATGGCTGGCGCATTGGGCAGCGCTGGGGCGGGTGGTATCGCGCGGCTAAAGCGCCAGCCGGCCCAGGCCACCAAGATCCCGCCGGCGGCCACAAACCAAGGGCCCGAGCTCCACTGCATGGCCAATGTGCCGGCAATTAAACCTAAAAACACCGCCAGCGAGGTACCGGTATGAAACAAAGCATTGGCACCGGTCAGCTCACGGCTGTCAAGGTGTTGCGGTAAAATGGCGTACTTTAATGGGCTAAAACAAGCCGATTGCGTACCGGTGGCAAAGATCACCGCCAATAACATCGCCGAGCTGCCCCGCACAATGGCAATTGCGCCACACACCATAAGGGCAATCTCAACCCGCTTAATGAGCCGCGTTAGGCGTGCTTTATCAAGCCGATCGGCGTACTGACCAGCGCTTGGAGCAAATAAGAAAAACGGAATAATCAGTGCCGCAGCCACCACATTGTTGAGGGTGTCGATACTGAACCCCCAGCGCTCGACTTGGCCAAAGGTAAACAACATCATCAAGGCACTTTTGTAAAAATTGTCGTTAAAAGCGCCGCCAAACTGTGTCCAAAATAATGGGTAGAAACGCTTTTGACGCAACAACTGAAACTGGTTAGCCGTGCCCGATGGGTCCGCTGCTGGTGCCATAAAAAACCTTAAATACGCACATAGCGCTGAAAGATGGTAGGAAGGTTAGCGAGCACCGTAGGTTTTAGCGCTATATCGACGTTTGACAAGGTTTCTCGCAAAGCCTCAAGGGTAAGCTGTTGCGCAAAGCGCTCGGCCGTGGGGGCGTGGCTTAAATGCCAAGGCTCGGGAGCTATCCCGCCACGGTCGACGCTGTAGGGCCGATAAAAATCGCAGCTGGGTAAATAGTCGTCCAGCCAGCGGTGCAGTTGGGCAAACACACCCTCGCCACAACACTCATCGGGGGTCAGCCGCAGTTGGTACTCTGGCGTCATGGCTGCGCGATCTATCACGTCTATATCGGTGCCCCAATGATGCCGTGACGCCCCCGGCAGCGCCGAATAGCGCAAAATCGCCCAGAGTTTATCCACATCGTTTAAGCGATTGTAAGCGATCACTTCACCGGCGTCGTCAAGTATCGGACGCAGGCCATTGGCCTTGGCATTAAAGAGGGTAAGTTGCTTGGCAAAACTGCGATAGCCACTGACGATCTGCAACGCAAACCCCTGTTGCGAGGCGGCCTGCAGCAAATCGCGATAGGCGGGGATAACCTCGTTGTGCAAATAAATGCCATTTGCCACAGGCTGTAGCGCCGACTCATCCAGTCCTACAGCGGCGCGAGCTAGGTTGGTGTTGCAGTGTGTTTTTGTCATAGCTCGGTATCATTGCGTAAAAGACGCTTAGCCGCAAATAACCCGTCAGTTGGCGTGCCGGCAAACGCACTGATAAAAACCACCCAAAAAACAATTAAAAATGCGTAGTGCCAAAAAACAATGGCTTATGCGCCTAACCCTACCCGTTTAGCCCGTTTAGCGGTTGCTATTTGCAGTTGTTGGTCAGATATGTATTATAACTACTAGCTATAAGCAAGAACTTCAAAACTTCTACAAACTATAACGATAGTGTGATTAGGGGGCAGCTCAATATGTCTATCCAACACAGTGAATTGCTCAAGTTAAAAAACTTGGGGATGGCCACGGTAAATATTTTAAGGGCGATTGGAATCAACACCCACGAGGACCTAAAAGCAGTGGGTGCTGTCAACGCCTACCGCCGCGTTAAAGATCGCAAAATTAACGTCTCTAAGGTGATGCTTTACGCCATCCATGGCGCGCTGCAGGATGTTCACTGGAACGAGCTGTCGGCCGAGGTTAAGGCCCAGTTGGTGCATGAGGCAGAGGCAGACCACAGCGCCAACGTTTAAACGTAAACAGCACGTCGCGCATCGCCAGCGGCGGCGCCAACCCACACGGCTGTTTTTTTTTGCGGCACAAATGCAACTGTGGCGACTCGACATAGACTTAATTCGAGTATCCATAGTACCCTCTACCGCACAACTGTCCGTTGGCCAATACACGGGCCTATAACTGCGAGTCGTACCAACAGCCATGCACTTACTCACCAGTCACAGCGATTCTCTCAATCAGTTAAGCGCACGAATCCATGAGGTTTGCGCCGAGGTGTTGGCAACATTAACGCCCACGACACAAGAGATCACCTTAGCCCCCGGCGACGACCTGTTTGCCGAGCTTACAAGCACCGAGGTTTTTCTGTTGCGCGCCGGCTTAGTGCATTGCCAAGTGGGCGACAAAACCACCATTTGCTGTGAGCCCGGCGATTTACTGGGTTTATCACGTACGTTAGGATTGCCCAGCGCGACCTACAGCGCCAGCGAAACAGTTACCGTGCAACCGCTCGATCGCGAGCAGCTGATCAAACACATATGCTCGGACCCCGATCGACAAAAACTGTGGAGTTATTACTTAATAGCACGCTTAAGTTGGTACCAGCAGGCTTTGGCATTAGAGATACGCAAGCAGCTGCAACCCAATGCGGGTTTTTTACACTTTAAAAGTGGCGAGACGATTATCCAGCAGGGCGATGAGGCAGATCTTGTCTACACCCTGCTAGAGGGCCATGCCGAGGCGGTGTGCGATGGCGTTACCGTTGGCCAAATAAATCGCGATGAGATTTTTGGCGCCTTAGCCGTGTTCACCGGCCAAAAGCGCATGGCCGATGTCATCGCCCGCAGTGATTGCAGCGTATTAACCGTGCGCAAAGAAGAGTTCATTGAGCTGGTAGAGCACCAACCGCACATCTGTATTGGCTTAATCGAAGAGATGGCCGATAAAATAAAAAACCTAAACCACAAACTGCTCCAGCCAGTTTAAAAGTGTTGTTGTAGCGATAAACTACCCGTAAAAAACAGCAGCCCAATTTTTTGGGTCAGGCCGACGATCATCTGTGCCCTTAACCCCAACCGTTTAATGGTCAGTTATTTTTGAATGTCGGTTGACACTACAAGTGATAACGATTATCGTTAGCATCGCTGAGTGACAACCCACTGTCATTCAGCGGTTAGGCCACTATCCTGCAAGACAGTAGCCTGGCCATCTCCTCCGATCCTTCGGGATCACGGGCACTTAGGTGCCCATGGCTAATCACGGTTGTTTAGGCCGCCCCTCGGGCGGCCATTTTTATTGCCTACCTTGAACCTTTTACCCGCCTCGGGCTTATAATGGCCGCTTATCTCGCTTAAGATAAATAAAGTCGCCTGACAGCTGCAGGGGTCGCGATAAACCACCGCCGCAAACCCAGGGCGACCACGGGTAGCGCGCCTTTTGCGCTTGGGCTACCTGCACCCGTGGCAACCCACCCAGGTGCATCATTCACTCTTACATTAGCGCTTCGTCGCCTTAAACATCATGAGCCATACGCCCGTAAAAATCACAACCCTGTTGTTCTGCTTGCTCGCGATTACTGTTGCCAGTGCAGGCGAGCCCACCACTGCGGTTAACGATCCTCCCCCAACGTTTGCCACCGATGGCGAGCGCAACACCATCGAGGTGTTTGAGTTTGCCAGCCCCAGCGTGGTTTACGTTAATCGCTATCAGGTGGTGCGCGATCGCCGTTCACTGGACTTGCTCACCATCCCTCAAGGCGCCGGTACTGGTTTTGTTTGGAGTGAGGCGGGTTATATTGTCACTAATTATCATGTGGTCGAGGGCGCACAACAGCTATCGATAACCCTGCCCGACCAAAGCCGCTGGTCGGCCACAGTGGCCGGTCTTGCGCCAGATAAAGACTTAGCGGTGCTTAAAATAGAGGCGCCCAGAGATAAACTGCAGGCGCTGCCACTGGGCGATTCAAGTCATTTATCGGTGGGTCGCAAAGTGCTGGCCATCGGCAACCCGTTTGGCTTAGATGCCACCTTAACAACCGGCGTGGTGAGTGCTTTGGGGCGCGAGATCAACGCGCCTAATCAGCGCAAAATCCACAACGTTATCCAAACCGACGCGGCGATCAACCCCGGTAACTCTGGCGGGCCACTGCTCAACTCCGCCGGCGAGCTGATCGGGGTTAACACCATGATTTTTAGCCCCAGCGGCGCCAGCGCCGGTATCGGCTTTGCTATTCCGGTGAATATCGTCAAACAAATCGTACCGCAACTGATCGAGTATGGCCGCTTAGTGCGCCCCGAGTTTGGCATTGAGTTTGCGCCCGACCGTTGGGCCCATCGGGCCGGTGTCGAGGGCGTTGCTATTTTGCATGCGCCACCGGGCAAACCCGCCGCCAAAGCTGGCCTGCAAGGGGCCAAACGAGGAGCCTGGGGCACTGTCGAGCTGGGGGATATTATTATCGCCCTGGATGATACACCAACCCGTAATTACGATGAGTTTTTGGCCTTGCTGGAGGCTCACAAACCGGGTGACACCTTAGCGGTGCACTATGTGCGCAACGGTAAGCTGCGCCAAACCCGCGTCACTCTGAGCCAGCCGGAGCTATAACCATGGCAACCTCAGGCCGCTATTACTTGTGCCAAATGTCAGAGCTGGGCGATTACAGAAGCCGTGGTTTTAACCTACCAGAGGTTGATATGGGCATTTTTGCGGTGCGCCGCGGTGCGCAGGTCTTTGTCTATCGCAACCTTTGCCCCCACGTGCGAATCCCGCTGGAGTGGGTTGAGCACGAGTTTTTAAACACGGATAACAGCTTGATTCAGTGCGCCAATCACGGCGCGCTGTTTACCATCGAAACCGGCCAGTGCATCGCCGGCCCCTGCAGCGGACAAGCACTTGAGCCCATAACCCACGAGGTTCACCAAGGCGCGCTGTACGCGATCATTAACCCCACCACTTAAGGCTTAAGCTGTACCTCAAGGGCGTGGGTAAGCGCGATCTCGCTGTTGCCCGGATCGATCTTGGCGCCATAGGCCAACACCTCAACGCCACGGGCTATGGCATCGTAAAACGCTTCGCTATAGGCCGGGTCGATGTGACCGGCGGCGGCAACCCGCTCGATACCCGTGTGCTGCACACAAAACACCAATACCGCTCGAGCCCCCGCATCCACCATTGCTGCCAGCTCGCGCAGATGTTTGCTGCCGCGGCTGCTGACCGCATCGGGGAAATACCCTTGCCCCTGCCCCTCCATTAACGTGACATTTTTTACCTCGACGTAACAATCGGGGCGATCTCCGCTGAGCAAAAAGTCGATGCGCGAGTTTTCGGCGCCGTACTTAACCTCGGCTTTAACGGTTTTATAACCCGTTAGTTCGCTGATCAGGCCGCTGTCGATCGCCTCGCGCACCAAGTGATTAGCCCGCCCTGTGTTAATGCCTGCCAAGTCGCCAGCCGGCGTGGTGGCTACCTCCCAGGTGTTGGGGTATTTGCGGGTCTTGCTGTCCGAGTGAGAAAACCAAACGCGCTCGCCGGGGGCTAAACACTCACGCATCGACCCGGTGTTGGGGCAATGAATCGTCAACTCAGAGCCATCGGCCAAGGCGACATCGGCTAAGAAGCGTTTATAACGACGAATTAAACCACCAGACTGCCAACTCTTTTTATCCTTCATCGATACCTCAGTGCGCAAAAAAAATGCCATTATAAGGGCGTATTAGCTCAAAACGCCGCCAAGAAGGCAAAAAACGCACAATTTAACAAAAAATACTGGCACAGTTTTTTGGAATCTGGTAGCTTCGCTTGCCTTCGCCCACCATGGCTAAAATTTGCTATGATGAGCGAGGCGCAGACCCGCGGAGTTGTTGTATTAACCCCGTAACCTTGACACTGACTTGACGTCTTAAACGCGATCGAGTCAGCCCCAGGAGATACAGAGGCGTTGCACTATGCCCAATAATTCAGCAAAAAACGATAGCTACACGCTGCGTACTTTTTCGCCCTACAAAGAAAAGAAAGGCGAAGAATATATGAACCCTGAGCAGCTAAAGCATTTTCAGCAGCTGCTATTGTCGTGGCGTCAGGAGCTCATGGAAGAGGTGGATCGCACCATGAGTCACATGAAAGATGAGGCTGCCAACTTTCCAGACCCAGCCGATCGCGCCAGCCAAGAGGAGGAGTTTAGTCTCGAGCTGCGCACCCGCGACCGGGAGCGCAAACTGATTAAAAAAATCGACAGCACCCTCGAGCTGATCGAAAACGAAGATTACGGATTTTGTGACGCTTGCGGCGTCGAGATCGGTATTCGTCGCCTCGAGGCGCGCCCCACCGCGACCTTGTGTGTCGACTGTAAAACGCTCGACGAGATCAAAGAAAAACAAATCGGCGGCTAATCGTCAGGGCCGGCTCCAGTGCCACTGGGGCCGGCTCGTTGGCAGTCGCGCAAAGCTGGCCACGCCATAGCCCATGAACTATATCGGCCGTTTCGCCCCATCGCCCACGGGCCCCTTACACTTTGGTTCGCTAAGCTGCGCCTTGGCAAGCTACCTAGATGCACGCCACAATAATGGCCGCTGGCTGGTGCGCATAGAAGATATCGACCCACCACGCGAAGTCCCAGGGGCTGCCGACAATATCTTACACACCCTCGAGCAACACGGCTTAGAGTGGGATGATAAAGTGGTGTGGCAAAGCGCACGCAGCAACGTCTATCGCGAGGCCATCGCGCAACTGCAGCAAGCCGAGTTAATTTACCCGTGCAGCTGCACCCGGCGCGAGTTAAACCTTGTTAACGGTATTTATAACGGCCACTGCCGCACCACCCCCGCCGCCACCAAGCCACTGGCACTGCGCCTTAAGCTTTACCAGTTGCCCGCGCCTTTTTCGCAGCTGGACGATACGGTTTGCTTTGACGATTTACTGCAGGGCCGGCAAACACAAGACCTAGCCCAAGAGGTAGGCGATGCGGTCATCATGCGCAAAGACGGTTTATTTGCCTATCAACTGGCGGTGGTTATTGATGACATTGCCCAGGGCATTACCCACGTGATACGCGGAGCCGATTTACTGCCGGTCACAGCGCGTCAAATACGGCTTTTCCAGCTGTGCCGTGCAGCGTCCCCACGTTATGGGCACATCCCTGTAGCACTGGGGGATAATGGCTGTAAGCTGAGCAAGCAAAGCCACGCCCCGGCACTCAATAAACACCAAACACGGGAGAACCTCTGGCGGGCTCTGACCTTTCTAAGACAGAACCCACCCAAGGCACTTGGCCGCGAGCCACCGGCAACGATACTGGCCTGGGCTTGTAACCACTGGCAACGCTCGGCATTATCTGGCATCGCATCCCAACAAACGCCCTAATGGGCACTTGTTTATGGAAACCTTATGAATAACCAGCGCCTGGTGATCTTGCTACTGCTGATTGCCTACATATTCTCACCCACCTTATTTACCTGGATCGTAAACCCAGAGGGTGCTTGGTATCGTCCGTATATCATGTGGATGCTGGTGATCGCTATCGCTTACGTTATTCAATCTCGCAAGAAACCCTCATGACCTTTGAGCTGACCCACGTTGCCCTGATCGGCCTTGCCTACTTACTGTTGATATTTGGCATTGCCACCATCACCGAGCGCGGCTGGCTGCCCCGCTCTATTACCGAGCACCCCATTACCTACATTTTATCACTGGGGATTTTTGCCAGCGCCTGGGCATTTTATGGCGTGATCGACCTCGCTTTTCAGTTTGGTTATGGCGCCTTAGCTTACTACTTAGGGACGGGGGCGCTGTTTTTGTTTGCCCCGGTGGCCCTTGGCCCGATCACCGAGCTGGCTCGCCGCCACCAAGTGCACTCGCTGGCCGATCTGTTGGTGTTTCGCTACCACAGCCACGGCATTGGCGCCCTTACCACGCTTTGCATGCTGTTGGGTATTTTGCCGCTGATGGCGCTGCAAGTTCAGGCCATCGCCGACACCATGCACATCATGACCGTAAGCCGCGACCCAGCGCTGCCGATCGTCGGCACTGGCTTAACCTTTAAAGACCTTATGGCGCTTGCTTACTGCGCTATGCTGGCACTTTTTACCATTATGTTTGGCTCCAATCGCGAGCGCCATCGCGGCCTGATTACCGCCATGGCGTTCGAGTCACTGTTAAAGGTGTTTGCCCTGTGCGCCATTGGTTTACTGGCGGTGTACGGTGTGTTTGACGGCTTTAGTGGGCTCGACCAATGGCTTGAGCGCAACCCAGAAAACCTCGCGCTGCTGCACTCACCGATCCGCGAGGGCGCGTCCCACACGCTGCTTTTAGTGTTTGTTGCCACCGCGGTTACTATGCCGCATATATTTCATATGGGCGTGGCCGAAAACCCCATCCTGCGCAACAACCGCACGGTCACCTGGGCGTTTCCGTTATTTTTACTGTTTTTAGCCCTGCCTATCTTCCCCATCCTATGGGCCGGGTTTGAGCTTTCGGTGCCTTTACCGGCGCAGTACTTTACCCTTGGCGTGCCGATTTTAGCCGGCTCCCACTCGCTCACTATTTTGGCATTTGTCGGCGGCCTGTCGGCCTCTACCGGCGCCATGGTTGTTATTACCCTCGCATTGTCAACGATGGTGATGAACCACTGGATTTTGCCGTTTTTACGCTTGCGCCGGCGGCAAGATATTTACAGCCAGTTGGTCTGGTTGCGCCGCGTTGTGGCGGCCATTATCTTTTTAAGCGCCTATTTGTTTTATTGGATGCTCGACAACCGCCAGAGCCTGTTTCATTTGGCGCTGGTGGCGTTTATCGAAACCTTACAATTTTTGCCGGGTATTTTTGCCGTTGTCTTTTGGACTCGCGGCAACCGTCGCGGGCTGATCATCGGCCTTACCGCTGGCACCTCGGTGTGGGCGTTGGGCTTATTGATACCGCTGATCACTGGCATCAACGCCATCCCCATGCCCTTTGGCGCCGGCGAGCTTGGCGTAGGCATGGAACACTGGAGCGCCATTACCCTTTACTCGCTAGGGCTTAACACGGTGTTGTTTGTTGGTGTTTCAATGCTGACGCAACAAACGGAAGAGGAATCCTACAGCGCCGAGCTGTGCGCCGCAGACGAACTAGCACACCCGGTGCGCCAAGCGCTGGATGTGCACTCGGCCGATGAGTTTAAGGCTCGACTGGCAAAACCGCTGGGCAAAGTGACCGCCAGCCGCGAGATCGATATCGCCCTAAAACAACTTGGCCTTAGTATCGCCGAGCGCCGCCCCTATGCCTTGCGTCGCCTGCGCGACCAACTTGAGGCCAACCTGTCGGGTTTGATGGGCATACATGTGGCCGGTGAAATTATGGACAACCACCTGCCTTACAAGCTCGCAGAGGCAAGCGATACGGTTGACATTCACCTGATTGAAAACCGTTTATCGCAATACCGCAGCCACCTAACCGGAATGGCCGCCGAGCTTAATAACCTGCGTCTATACCACCGTAAAACGCTGCAAGAGCTGCCGATGGCGGTGTGCTCTTTGGGGCGCGATAAAGAGATTTTAATGTGGAACCGGGCCATGGCCACGCTCACACAAATACCATCCGAGGTGGTTATCGGCTCGCACCTGGATGACTTGGCACAACCTTGGTGTGAGTTGCTAGAGAATTTTAGCCAAGGAGAAGACGCCCACCTTTACCGCCACGAGATCACGCTTAACAATCGGCCACACTGGATCAGCTTGCATAAGGCCGCCATTGAAGGGCCCGTAACCGGCCGTCGGACCCAGGCTGCAGCGTTCCGTAAAAGTGAATACGATCAGGTGATTTTGCTTGAAGACGTCACCGAAACACAGCTGTTAGAGCAGGAGCTGATCCACTCCGAGCGCTTGGCGTCTGTGGGCCGCTTGGCCGCGGGCGTTGCCCACGAGATCGGCAACCCGATCACCGGCATTGCCTGTTTAAGCCAAAACTTGCGCTACGAGACCGAAAACCCCGAAATTCTAGAGGTGGCCGATCAAATCTTGAGCCAAACCGACCGAGTAAGCAAAATTGTTCAGTCGCTGGTAAGCTACTCACATAACGGAAAAAACAAGAAAAATGCCCTTGAGGCCGTAGTGCTGCGCGAGTGCGCGCTTGAAGCCATCTCTTTGCTATCGCTGCAACAAGATAAAAATCAGGTACAATTTGACAATCTAATAGCGCAAGACGCTGTTATCGCCGGTGACACACAACAAATAATCCAAGTCTTTATCAACCTGCTATCAAATGCGCGAGATGCCAGTGAGGCGGACGGACGTGTTATCCTAGCCAGTGATGATAAAGATGACGACAACATCATAATCACCGTTACGGACCAGGGCAAAGGTATATCACCTGAGCATATCGACCAAATTCTCGAGCCGTTCTTCACCACCAAAGATCCTGGCGAAGGCACTGGACTTGGCTTGGCGATGGTTTACAGCATTATCGATGACCATGGCGGTACATTGGACGTAATCAGCCCGGTCGATACCGCGACGCATCGCGGCGCTCAACTGGTTATTAAATTGCCGCGTTACCTAGAACCCATGCTGCACATCGACAACATGATTCGTGGTAATGCGACCGACAAGGCCGATTGAAGTAACTATGACTAAGATTTTGGTTGTTGAAGATGAAGCGATTATTCGCACCGCTTTGCGTAAATTATTGGAGCGCAATAAATATCAGGTGAGCGAGGCGCCCTCCGTGCGCGAAGCCACCAGCAAGTTTCAACTCAATGATTTTGAGTTGATTATCTCTGACTTACGCCTACCGGGCGCCCCCGGCACCGACCTGATCAAGCTCGCCGGCGACGTACCGGTGCTGATCATGACCAGCTACGCCAGCTTGCGCTCGGCGGTCGACTCGATGCGCATGGGCGCTGTGGACTATATTGCCAAGCCTTTTGATCACGATGAAATGGTTATGGCCGTGAAACGGGTGATTGGCAAGTCCAGCGCCGCCAAGCGCAACCAGAGCCCAAGCACCGATGGCAGCAAAGTAACAGGCATGATTGGCTCCAGCGAGGTCATGAAAAAGCTCTACAGCCGCATCGCCAAGGTTGCCCCCACCGACGCTACGGTACTGGTTCACGGTGAAACTGGCACCGGTAAAGAGCTTGTGGCCCGCTCGCTGCACGAGCAAAGCCGTCGCAGTAAAGAGTTAATGATCTCGGTTAACTGCGCCGCGATCCCCGAAACCCTAATTGAATCAGAACTGTTTGGGCACGAAAAAGGCGCTTTTACCGGCGCTGTCAGCACCCGCGAGGGGCTGGTTGCCGCCGCCGATGGTGGCACCTTATTTTTAGATGAAATAGGCGAGCTGCCACTCGAGGCCCAAGCGCGACTGTTGCGAGTGCTGCAAGAGGGCGAGGTGCGCCTGTTAGGCTCGGTTGAATCGCGCAAAGTAGACGTGCGCCTAATCGCCGCCACCCACCGGGATTTACGCGTACTGGTGCAAGAGGGTAAGTTTCGCGAAGATTTGTACTTTCGGATTCATGTTATCCAGCTCGAGCTGCCTGCGTTGCGCAAGCATGGCCGCGACATTTTACTGCTCGCCGAAGCGCTGCTAAACCGTTACACCCAGCAGTTTAATAAGCCTTTGCTTAAGCTCTCGCCCGAGGCGATACAAGCGATCACCACCTACACCTGGCCCGGCAACGTCCGCGAGCTAGAAAACGCGATGCAGCGCGCGGTAATCTTATGCGAAGACGAGCGGGAGATTAACCACGAGCTATTGTCCATCGACCTAGATCTTGTGCACATGGGCGATCAAGACGACCCTTACGCGCAAACTGGGGCCAACCTTGGCCGCAGTAAAGCGGCGCATCAAGACCCCCCCGAGGACCTCTCATTAGAGGATTACTTTCAGCGTTTTGTGCTCGAACACCAAGACACCATGAGTGAAACAGAGCTGGCCAAAAAGCTAGGGGTTAGCCGAAAATGCTTGTGGGAGCGCCGCCAACGCTTTGGAATACCAAGACGCAAAGCTGGGGCCAGCAAATAACCCTCGCACGGGCTTAACCGATCCATTCAACTTATGTTTTTACGCTGTTGCACCCGCCGCGTTGGAGCAACAGCCACCCCTCTTATTAAACACCCCCACAATAAGCCTTAGCGCGCCAAAAACATCAATTAGCCGCCCATTTGTTACCGGCATCCCCAACTGTGTTACCCGTCACAACTGTTACCTTGCCCCACCAGTCGTAACAATAAGCACGTAAAGCTGTAACCGTTAGAAATAACAAAATGGAATATAGGCCCGCCCAAATAGTTAAGTCGTTGATTTTGCTAAGATTATTACATCTGGCACGCGAAGTGCTTTATATCTATTGAATAACAACAAGAAACAATAAAAAACAACATTTACTAATAACAACAACAAATAATAACAACCGCGAAACGCGCTAATAAAAACAATAAACAATTAAAAAACAAATAAGTTCAATAACAACAAACAATAAGAAAGAGTAACAATACAATAACAACAATAGACAATAAGAAAGGACAACTAAAAACAACAATAAATAATAAAAGACGTACCAATAAGAAAATAAAATAACGATAATAAAATATAAGCGAGACGACTGACTAGGCACCAAAAAAGCAACAGACTTAGAGTGAGCAGGGACGCAAACTCATATACAAATTTGTGCCACCTATATCCCACGGGAAAGCTAAAGCTTTCCCGTTTTGCTTTTAGGCCTACCATGTTAGACTTAGCGGATACTCAATGTCAGCCGCCTGCCGGCTAAAACCCCAAAGTGCAGATTACCCATGCTGAAAAGGCTGTTAAATTTTATCTCCTCTCGACCTAACACCATTACCCCCCAACAGCCAGTTGTCATCCCCCGGGATCAACACAATGTCTCTCGTAAGCAGATCAGTCATGCCGCGATAAAAGTCATGAAACAACTGGGTGATCATGGTTTTGAGGCCTACTTGGTGGGCGGCGGCGTGCGCGACTTGCTGCTTGGCATACCGCCAAAAGACTTTGATGTGGCCACCAACGCCAAACCCGAACAGATAAAAAGGCTGTTTCGCAGCGCTCGTATCATCGGGCGCCGCTTCAGGATTGTGCACGTGCGTTTTGGCCGAGAGATCATCGAGATAACAACCTTTCGCGGCCACCACGAGGCAGCTCGTAGCGAGCACGGCATGGTATTGCGCGACAACGTTTACGGCACAGTACAGTCCGACGCGGCGCGGCGCGATTTTACCGTTAACGCCCTTTACTACTCCCTTAACGGTTTTACCGTACACGATTTTACCGGCGGCATTGCCGATCTAGAAAAACGCACTCTGCGCATGATCGGCGACCCAGCCACACGCTACCAAGAAGACCCTGTACGCATGTTACGGGCTGTGCGCTTTGCCGCTAAACTGGGTTTTAGCATCGCCCCAGAAACAGCCGCCCCAATCCGCCAAATGGCGGACCTGCTAAGCAATATCCCCCCGGCACGGCTATTTGAAGAGATGCTAAAACTGTTTTTAGCCGGCTCGGCCACCGCAACCTTTCATTTACTGCGCGAGTACCAACTGTTTGGCGAGCTGTTTCCGATCGTCGAGGCACACCTGCAAACGAACGATCCGATCGCGTTAGAGATGATCGAGCAATGCATGTGCAACACTGATCGACGTATCCGCGCTGGCAAATCAATCACCCCAGCTTTTATTTACGCCGCGCTGCTGTGGCCACCGCAACAGGCGCTGGCAAAACAGCTTAGCGGCTCAATGCCAAGAGGCTTAGCTTTTAACGAGGCGTCGCAGCAAGTGGTTAGCGCCCAACTCAGCCGCATAGCGGTGCCCAAGCGCTTTTTGATCCCCATGCGAGAGATCTGGGATATGCAGCACCGCCTTACCATGCGTGGCGGCCAGCGCGCTTACGCACTGCTTGCGCACCCCCGCTTTCGCGCCGCTTACGACTTTGTCTTGCTGCGCGAGCAAGCCGGCGAGAAACTCGACGGCCTGGGCAATTGGTGGACTCAGTTTCAGGCCGTTGACGACGAAGTCCGCGCCCAAATGATTAAAAAACTCCAGCCTGACAGCCCGCGAAAGCCGCGCCGGCGGCGCAAAAGCCACACGGCTAAACAGCAGGATTAACACTGTGAACGAAGGCACCCATCACAGCTGTTATATCGGCTTGGGCAGCAACCTCGACAACCCCACCGAGCACCTACGGCGCGCATTACGCGAGCTGGAAACACTGCCGCAAACACAACTGATACGCGCTTCATCTTTGTACCGCTCGCGCGCCGTGGGTCCAGGCGAGCAGCCCGATTACATAAACGCCGTCGTGCAAGTGTCCACCCAGCTCGCGCCAGAGCCTTTGCTCGATGCGCTGCAGGAGCTTGAACAGCAACACCAACGCCAGCGCTTAACACATTGGGGGCCACGCACCCTAGACCTCGACATACTGCTGTACGACGATCGGCATATTGACAGCGAGCGCCTTAAGGTGCCCCACCCTTACTTACCGGAGCGTAATTTTGTCCTGCAACCCCTGCTAGAGATCGCACCCACTTTGCGCCTTACCGATGGCACCAGTATCGCCACTTTAGCGCAACGCTGCGGCCAAGAAGGTTTGATAAAGCTCCCCCCGCAGCGCTAAACTGCACGGAGTATCTACTGAGGACTGTACTGTGGCAGACGCTATGTTCGAAAAGCTGGCTTTGGATTTATCCGCGCTCAAGCTACCCAACTACATTGCCATCGAGGGCCCGATCGGCGTCGGAAAGACCACATTAGCGCGCAATTTGGCGCAGTTATTCAACTACGACTTACTGCTCGAGCAGCCCGAACAAAACCCTTTTTTAGAGCGCTTTTACCAAGAGCCAAAATCGGTGGCATTACAAACTCAGTTGTTTTTTCTGTTTCAGCGCGCCGGCCAAATTCAGCAGTTGCGCCAAGATGATATGTTCAGCTCGCACCGCATCGCCGATTTTATGCTCGAAAAAGACCAACTGTTTGCCCAGTCCAGCCTCGATGACGATGAGCTCGCCATTTATAAACAAGTGTACGAAAAGCTCACCCTCGATGCACCAGTTCCCGATCTGGTGATCTATCTGCAAGCGCCCCTGAACGTACTTCAGGCGCGGGTCAAGCAACGGGGTAACGATTTTGAGCAACACATTAGCGACGATTATTTAAAAACGCTTAACGAGGCCTACACCGGATTTTTTCATTATTACGACAGCGCCCCGCTGTTGATCGTGAATGCCCAGGATTTAAATTTGGCGCAAAATCGCGACCACTTTCAACATTTAGTAAAGTACATAACCACCATCAAAAGTGGTCGCCACTACTACAACCCAACCCCCCTTTTATAGAGTGATAGCCATGCCCAACTCACCGGCCAATACCGCTTTAGACAAAAAAGTCACCATTAACACCCTGCACAAACTGCGCGGCCAAGAAAGATTTGTGACGGTGTCACTGTACGATGCACCGATGGCCGCCATGGCCCAGCAATGCGGTATCGAGGCGGTGTTAATTGGCGACTCACTGGGCATGACTGTACTTGGGTACGACAGTGTTATCCCCGTGACCATGGGGCAAATGATCTACCACATAGAGGCGGTAGCCCGCGGCAACAGTAAATCCCTGATCATTGGCGATTTACCTTTTATGAGCTACGCCAACCCCGAGCAAGCATTGCGCAACGCCACCCGCGTCATGCAAGCCGGTGCTCATATGGTAAAAATTGAAGGTGGCCACTGGCTTGTCGAAACGGTGCAAATGCTCACCGATCGCGGTATCCCTGTCTGCGCCCACTTGGGTTTAACCCCTCAGTCTGTCCATAAATTTGGCGGCTTTCGCGTACAGGGGCGCGACAGCGACAAAGCGCAGCAAATGCTGGCCGATGCCAAAGCGTTAACCGCCGCTGGAGCCTCTTTAGTCGTGCTTGAGTGTGTGCCTGCCGCACTTGGCAAAGCCATTACCGAGGCGATCGACATACCCACCGTGGGCATTGGCGCCGGCAGCGATACCGACGCACAAGTATTGGTCATTAACGACATTCTTGGTTTAACGCCACAACCGCCTAAATTTTCTAAAAACTTTTTATTAGAAACCGGCGACATCGCCGGCGCCTTAAAAAAATACCGAGACGATGTAAAAGCGGGTACTTTTCCGGCTCAGGAGCATATTTTTAATTAAAACAAAGCGGTCGGATAACGATTATGCACCCATTTAAAACTGTATTTAAGCTAAAAATAAAAGCATCACCAAGCGAGCAAGGAAGCTTAGGCCTAATGATCAGCGGCTGCAGCCCAGACACCTAGAGAGAGCCTTAAATCGCCCGTCAAATCAATGCGTGTTATAGTCAAAAATAACAGCACGCAAACACACCCAGAAAATCAAAATGAAATACTGTAGTTATGAATCTTTTTCGAGCTCTTTGCATCGCACTTATAGTATGTTTGTGTGCTGCTGTGTCTGTCGCTTATATTTATCATAAACATTATCGCCCAGTCTTTATAACACAGGATCTTGCACCCGATTTTTGCCCCATTAAAAACTGGGGCCCTCGCAGCAGCCACGTTAACACTGGCTTTAATGTTCAGCCCGATGGCCGCTCTGCTCTATGGGTTATTACCGATTGCTATCCAGACTCTGTAGCCTTTAGTTTTGCCGGAAGCATCTACCACGCGACACAAAATGATGGCTCTATCACAACAGCTATCAGCAATCTTACAGCGCTGCGAACTGAAGGCGATCTTGAGGTGTCTTTGTTCGACAAAAACACAGGACGGCGCCAGCACGTAGGCCTGTTTACCGTTAAAGCCGCGCCCACCAGCGATGCCACTGACCAGCAAAACCAAGAGGCACAACATCAAACCGCCGAACAAAAACCTGAATATGTACCACGCCCCCTAACGCCACCACGGCTGGTCTCACATGCGGCAGGTGGTTTTAACGCAAGGCGTTATCGCAACTCGATGGAAGCCCTCGATTACAACTACGCCCTTGGTCACCGCATGTTCGAGGTTGATTTTTCATGGACCGCTGACCAGCGATTGGCTGGCATTCACGACTGGGGCTCGACTTATAAGCGTTTGTTTCCTCAAGCAGATTACCAGCAAAGACCTACCTACGCAGAACTGCTCGACCTGCTGATGGACAACAACGAATCAATCATTACCTTGGCACGCTTACGGCAATGGCTGAGCGCACACCCAGACGCCTATATCGTCACTGACATCAAAAGCAAAAATGTCACGGCGCTCGAAACCATGAAAGAGGAGCTGCAGGATCAATATAGGCAGGTGGTACCGCAGCTGTACCACCCGCACAATTACCAAGCTATAAAAACCTTAGGCTATGAACATATTATTTTTACGCTTTACGCCACTCGTTTAAGCACCGATGAAATTATTGCTTTTGTTACAGATAACCCGTTACTGGCGGTCACGTTGCACCCTAAGAAAAAGGGTTTTAGCGAGTTAGTCCCCCGCTTTAATACCATGGGTGTATTTGTTTATGTTCATACCTACAACACCCTGGCCGAGTATCAGCAGTATCGCGAACTGGGGGCCGATGGTATTTACACCGACTTTCTCTACCTAGATGACGAACAAAATGTTCGCGAGCCTTAATCACAAGCGATACATCAATAGCTATTAACCTGATTTACCGTTAAGCAAACGTTGGGCAGGTCAGTAAACAATCAAAATACTGGTCTGCCCAATCTCCCGCTCTATCAGTGGCCCCTCCGTATTGAACAAAGTCCCCACTAGCCATTCTTTTAAATACCCCACACAAAGTGAATCTGACGCCACTTTTGTTTTAAAAGGGTCCATTTATTGGTTTTGTGACCGCTTTGGCTTTACAAAAAATAACACCCACCCTATATTGCCTGACCAATCAGGTATTACCACCACCTGACTCGTGCCTGACCAGCGGCGTTTTAAACACTGAGGTTTGCTTTTTGCGCCACAGGCACAGCAACACTTAAAGCACCAGAGGTCAGCCGGGTGAAACACAGCGGACTGAGTAACAACCGAGGACGTGTTAACCCTGCCAGAGTGCTTTGCCAGTCCGCCCATAACAATGCCCGAGTAGCGACTGATCGGTAGAGGTAGTGCCTGCAACCAGCTGCGACGCATCCATAAATTTAATAACAGGATTGTCCAATGAGAAATCTATTTTACAGATCCCTTGCACCCTGCACCTTGGCCGTGGCCGCGGTGTGCACAAGTGCCCACGCCGCACCCAGTGGTTTTGCAACCATCAACGGCGGCACCACCGGCGGTGCTGGAGGGGATGTTGTGTACGCCACCAGCGGTACCGAGATTCACGCGGCTCTGTGCAACCGCGCCTCCAGCGATACGCCCATTATTATCCACGTCGAAGGGACCATTAATCACGGCAACACCAGTAAAGTATCTGGCAACAGCTGTAACACCGCCGATGACAAAATTGAGATTAAAGAAGTCAGTAATGTGTCTTTGATCGGTGTCGGCAATGGCGCGTTGTTTGATGAGCTGGGGATACATTTACGCAGTGCAGAGAATATTATTTTGCAAAACCTGCACGTGCGCAACGTAAAAAAATCCGGCTCCCCAACCTCTAATGGTGGCGATGCCATCGGGATGGAAAGCAACGTGTATAACGTTTGGGCCGACCATTTAACCCTAGAGGCTCAAGGCGGTGAAAGTGCCGGTTATGATGCGTTGATTGATATGAAAGCGGACACTAAGTACGTCACCTTGTCTTACAGCATCTTACGCAACTCTGGCCGTGGCGGCCTGGTTGGCTCTGGCGACAGTGATAGCAATAACGGCCCGGTCACCTTCCATCACAATTTGTACGAAAACATTGACTCACGCGCACCTTTGCTGCGCCACGCCACCGCGCATGCCTACAACAATTATTATCGCGGTTTAAATAAATCTGGCTTAAACCCGCGCATTGGCGGAAAAGTAAAAGCCGAGCACAACTACTTTGAAGATTCAAAAGACCCCTTAGGTACTTTTTATACCAACGACATGGGCTCTTGGGAGGTTAACGGCAATATTTGGTCTAATATCACCTGGACCTCTGAGGGCAGTAAAAACCACCCGGCCGGACCCAACCCAACCTCGACCACCAGCATTAATATCCCCTACAGCTACAACTTAGATGATGCCTCGTGTATTCCACAAATCGTGCTCGCAACCGCCGGTGCCAACAAAGGGCTTGCCGTATCAAACGGCAGCTGCGAGGTGAGCAGCAGCTCGAGCTCGTCTAACAGCTCAAGCTCGTCCAGCTCTAGCAGCTCGACGGCACCGGGGGCGCTTGGCAGCAACTTAGCCATCGGCGCAGGCTCCGACGGCTCCAGCAAGGGCTCGGGCAGCTATGGCAATGTGCGCGATGGCGATCTTTCGAGCTTTTGGCAGCCTAGCGGCACCTCTGGCGAGCGTATCTCTATTAAATGGGGCAGCGCCACCACTTTTAACACGGTGATTATCCGTGAGCTGAACAACGCCACCAACGCATGGCAACTGGTTAACCACGACACCAACGAGGTGCTCGCTTCGGGTAGCAGTCTGGGCGGCGAAGCCGTAATTAGTTTTGCCGATACCAGCGCCAGCAAAGTAAACTTACTGATCGACAGCGCCAGCAGTGCGCCACAAATTGCAGAGTTTGAAGTGTACAACGCCTCTGGCCCCGTCAGTAGCTCATCATCGTCATCTTCTTCGGCCGCCTCAGGCAGCGTGAGCTTAGATGTGACCACCTCTGGAGCCGACGCCGAGTTGAGCTGGAGCAGCAACAACATCAATGTTGCCAACCAAGAGGTGTACCGCGACACAGATCCAAATCCGTCTGGCCGGGTTCGTATTGCCACCGGTGTATCGGGCAACCACTATACCGATAGCAATCTGGACAGTGGCACGTATTACTACTGGATCAAAGTAACGGACAATAACAATGTCATCGTCAATTCCGATGCCCAGATGGCAACCATCAACTCTGCCGTATCCACCTTAACGATAGAAGAGTCGGAAGGCTTTTGCGCGGTTGAGGGCAGCATTGATAACAACCACGCCGGATTTTTAGGCAGTGGTTTTGCCAACACCGATAACGCTTTAAATAAAGGTATCGATTGGTCGGTTGAAGTACCGGCCGCAGGTACTTACCAGTTAAACTGGCGCTACGCCAACGGCACAGTCAATCGCCCTGGGGAGGTTCTGGTTAACGGTGTTAACCAAGCTTACAGCGATATGAACAGCACCAATGGCTGGGATGATTTTACCAGCACAGGCACGGTATCTGTCAGTCTTAAAGCCGGTTACAACCAGCTGCGCTTAGCGGCAACAACCAGTGGCGGCCTCGCCAACGTGGACAGTCTTAGCATTACCGGTAACTCGCCGGTAGCGGGTAACTGCCAAGGAGGCTCGGCCTCTAGCTCCTCGGCATCCTCCAGCGAACCTGTCGAACTAGGCAACAATATCGCACTGAACTCCGGCGCCGACGGCAGCAGTAAAGGCAATAGCACCAGCTATGGCAGCATCACCGATGGCGACAACAACTCTTATTGGCAGCCAAGCTCCTCCAACAATGAGCGTATCTCCGTTAAGGGGCTGTCGGGATCGTTTAACACCGTTATCATCCGCGAACTCAACAACGCCACCACCAGCTGGTCATTGGTTAACAACGATAACAACGAAGTGCTCGCCAGTGGCAGCAACTTAGGCGCCGAGGCGATGATGAGTGGTTTTGGCACTGTGACCGCCAATAAGCTAAACCTCGAGATCCATTCGGCTAATGGCAAACCGCAGATTGCCGAGTTTGAGGTGTACAACGCCAGCGGCACGGTCACCAGCTCAAGCTCCAGCGCGCAAAACAGCTCTGGCTCTAGCAGCCAAGGGACCTCATCATCGGCGCCCAGCTCAAGCAGCTCATCGCAAGGTTCTAGCTCTTCTGCCAGCTCGTCGGATGCGCCGCCACCGAACAGTTCTTTGTCGAGTGACTGTGTTGCCATTGCCACCGATCCAAACGTCAACTGGCGCTCTACCTCACTGCAAACAGATCAGGAGATTGTCGAGTGTTTGTCAAACTCACTGGGGCGTGCGGTGGGTTACGGTGAGAATGCGCTGGGAGGCTACGATCCAAACGGCAACAGCCACCTGACCATCATCACGAAAAACGGCAACACCTCGGTCGAGCAACAAATTGTCGATGCCGTAACCGGCGACGAGCACAACTGGATTGTGTTTGACAAGTTTGATTTTGCCGACACCACCGAGATCAGTTTGCACCGTGTCCAGTGCAGCAATCCGGCCGTGTTATCACATCTGAACACCACCGAACAAAAGTGTATTAATTACACCCAGTGGTGCAGCGATAAAGGCATCTCGGGCGAGAAAGCGTGCTTAAACGAGTTTTTTAACAAAGCGTTAAACAAAAAGTCGCTGCCGATACGCAATATTGTGATGGGCTCAAACACCACCGTCGATGGCCGCATGAGCGAGGGCTTCTTTCGCTTTAGTGGTTTTGCCATTGGTAAAGACAGCTCGGGTCAGCCAACGCAGACCGCCAACAGTGTGATCTTAAATCAGCTATCTTTTATTGGCGCAGGCCACACGGAGGATCACTACCTGGATCCGGATATGATTCGTGCCACTGGTGCATCACACGATATCTGGATTCACAAAAACACGTTTGACACCACCGGAGATGCCGCCTTTGATGTAAAAGTGGGCGCTTATGACATTACCATGTCGTTTAATAAGCTGCTTAATGTGAAGCGCGCGGCGCTGCACGGCTCGAGTGATAGCCGTACGATTAACGCGCAAATCACCACCACCATGCACAACAACTTGTTTGTCACCGACGATGACCAGTACAACGCTTTGGGTAATACCGCACGTCGGGTACCCTTGCTGCGTCGCGGCACTTCGCACATGTTCAACAATGCTTTTATCAATTACCGTAAAGACATTTTTAGCGTGCGCGTAGGGGCTCAGTTATTTTGGCAAGACAACATGTTTGTTAACAACAGCATCCATCAAGAGAAAAACGACTTGCAAGCTTCTTTGGATGAGATAGCTGGCAACTTGTTGCGCGACACTCGCAGTGGCGACTTTCAAAACGAAGGCAGCTTTTTGTGGTTCTCTGACGGTGCATGCAATTTAGACTACGCCACCGAAACGCCCTTGACGCACAACCCGGGCAGCACGGGTGATCTAAGTCAAAACTACAACAACGCCTCACGCAGTGCGATGAATACTTATCGAATTCCTGCCGGCCAAGAGTTGCTCGACTACCTTAGTGCCACAACAGGGCACAAGGGGCTAATACCGTTTAACTCCCCGCTTAGCTACGACATTAGCTATGTCTTAGGGCTAGGTAAAGTTTCATGTTTGTAATGGCCTGTTAACCTAAAGCAGTCGGCATGTAAAAAAGCCCAGCTAAGCGCTGGGCTTTTTTTATGGTTTTATTGCACCACAGAAAATTGATACACCGTACGCGAGGTATACACATCGCCAGCCGCTAATGTTGTACGGGGAAAATGAGGCTGATTAGGCGAGTCGGGAAAATGCTGTGGCTCCAACGCCACGCCGGCGTGTTTTGCGTAGGCAAAGCCATCTTTACCTTCCGTCTTACCGTCTAAATGATTGCCTGTATAAACTTGCAACCCAGGCTCTGTGGTTAACACTTGCAACTGACGACCACTGACAGGGTCTGTTAAAGTCGCCGCCAGCGTCAGCTCACCGGCAAACTCTGCAGCGCGCAAAACCCAGTTTTGATCGTAACCAAGGGCCGCTTGTAGCATCGCATTATCGGCTTGAATGTCCCGCCCTAAAGCTTTTGCTTGGGTAAAATCAAACGGTGTGTTGCGCACCGATACTATTTCACCGGTGGGGATCGCGGTGTCATCCACCGGCGTGTAAAAATCGGCGTTTAACTGCAATTGATGCCGCAATACATCGCCCGAATCGTGACCGGATAAATTAAAATAGCTGTGGTGGGTTAAATTAATAATGGTGTCGGCATCAGAGCTGGCTTGATAGTCAATGTGCAAGCCATTGTCGGCGGTTAAACGATAAGTGACCGCCACCTGCAAGTTGCCCGGATAAGCTTCATCACCCGCTTTACTTAGCAAGGTAAAACGCACCGCTGGCTCGTCGGTGTCATCCACCACCTCGCCTTGCCACAAACGTTTGTCAAAACCCACCGCTCCGCCGTGCAAATGATTGGGAGGGTTATTATTGGCTAACTGATAAGAGTTACCACGGATATTAAAGCGCCCACGGGCGATACGGTTAGCGTAACGACCAACGGTAGCGCCAAAAAATGGGCTGTCGCTAAGGTACTGTTCAAGATCATCAAAGCCCAGCACCACATCGTCGTATTTACCTTTGTTATTAGGCACCTTTAAGCTCACCAGCAAAGCGCCCAACTCTGTTAGCTCAGCGCTGCTGCCACTGGCGTTGGTTAAACGATACAAGTGGCTTGGGCGGCCATCTTTAAGCACGCCAAACTCGCTTACCGACACGCCGGCCATAGCCGGTAGTGCCAACACACTGAATAGAGCGCACACAATAAGTCGCGGCGCGGATAATCGGGTCATAACAGCCTCTCTTATAGTCTTTTGGACAATCTGTCGGGAGATTGTCGCCCAGCTTACGCATCCTGTCTATGGTTGCACTAAGCTCATGTAAGCGCATGAGGCAAACAACTGCTTAGCCCGAGCAATGACCAATCATAAGCAACCCGCTACCACACCAAAAGATTTAGCCTCTGAGGCTGTGGGCACTGGCTTTAACCCGGCGCTTTCTCCAGTACCAAAACACTCGTAAAAGCAGTAAAGCCGCGCCGATAAGGCCATACAAGACCGCGTCAAAATAACTCGAACGCACCTGCCATAACACGTGTATCCAGCCCAGCAACAGCGCCACATACACCAGCCTGTGCAGCCGTTGCCAGTTTTTACCCAAGCGGCGCATCATGCCCTGAGTAGAGGTCAGCCCCAAAGCGATCAAAATAACAACCGCCGGGGCACCCGCGGTAATATAAGGGCGTTTGGCCAGCTCAGAAAGAAAGCGCGACATGTCGAGCCCCAGAATAAACACCAGATAACTCAACACATGGCACAGGGCGTAAAACAGCGCAAACAGCCCCAACATACGCCGGTGTGGCATCAACCAGCGCCATTTTAACCAACACACCAGCGGTGAGACCGCGAGCGAAAAAAACAAACTGTAAATAGTCCACTGACCGGTCAATAAGACGATGGTTTTAGCCGGATCGGCGCCTAACTGCTGGCAAATGGCGCCATAGCACAGCCATACAAAAGGCGTGACCATAAGGGCAAATAGCAACATCCGTCGCCATGGCGTAGAGGGCATGTTCGATCCTTAATTAATAATGCTTGCGTAAATCGAGGCCCTTATACAGCGAGGCCACCTCGTGGTAGCCATTAAACAATTGCGTGTCGATGATATTGGGGCTAAACAAACCACTGGGTAGACGCCGCTCGGTGGCCTGCGACCAACGCGGGTGATCCACCGCCGGGTTCACATTGGCGTAAAAACCGTACTCGTTAGGGGCTAAGATATTCCAGCTGGTGGGCGGTTGCCGCTCAGTAAATTCAATTTTGACAATGGATTTAATACTTTTAAAACCGTACTTCCAAGGCACCACCAAACGCAGTGGCGCACCGTTTTGGTTGGGCAGCGCCTTGCCGTATAAACCCACCGCCAGCAGTGTCAGTGGGTGCATCGCCTCGGCCATGGTTAGCCCCTCAACATAGGGCCAGCCGACAGAGCTAAAAGCACTGCGCTGAGCGGGCATCTGTTGAGGATCTTCTAGGGTGGTAAAAGCCACATACTTGGCTCGGCTGGTGGGGTTAAATTGCTTTAACAAACTGCCCAACTCAAAGCCAATCCAGGGGATCACCATGGACCAAGCCTCGACGCAGCGCAAGCGATACACCCGCTCTTGCAGCTGGACTTTAGCGAGAATATCCTCAAGATTAAACACGCCGGTTTGGTCTGCCGCGCCGCTAACTTCCACTTTCCATGGGTGCGGTTTAAGGGAGCCACTGTGCTTGGCGGGATCCTCTTTATGACTGCCAAACTCGTAAAAATTATTGTAACTGGTGACGTGCTGATAGGGCGTGAGCTTATCGGCCAGCGCTGTAGTATCGGCTGCGGCACTGACAAGCTTTTGCTTCAGCCAGCGCGGGCTTGGCACATCTGTATCGGTCACAAACGTGGGTTTAGCCACAGCGTTTGGCGCCGCGCCGACACCGGCTGCAGTAGCGACCAGCGCCAAGCCCTGCTGCATAAATTGGCGCCGCGCACGGTAAACGGGCTCGGGGGTAATCTCGCTGCTGGGTATGGCGGGCGGGCGTTTAATGATCATAGCGGCGGTATCCTATGTGTTAACACTGTGTAGCGTATAAGACGTCAAAAACAGCGGTTTGTTACCATTACGCGGCAAAACACCCATTGGATGTGTTTTACGAGCCGTATTACGCTGGGGCCCATAACCGAGCCACTTTAAAACCGCCATTATTGTCACTGTTGTGAAGATTTATTAACGCAGGTTAATAGTGTCTTTGTATCGCCCGCTAAAAGACAATCCTGCGTTAATAAGCTTTATACTCAAGCCCCCTAGCACCATTGCACTGACCTCAAGGAGCCAACGTGCCTGACATTCTCACCTTAGAGGGCGTTAATAAAACCTACGACACTGGGTTTAACGCACTGAGCAACATTAACTTGTCCATAAAGCGAGGCGAGATCTTTGCCCTGCTTGGCCCCAACGGAGCCGGTAAAACCACATTGATTGGCATTGTTTGCGGCATTGTTAAAGCCAGCAGCGGCCGCATCCTGGTGGACTCCCATGATATTCACAGCAGCTTTCGTCACGCGCGCAAACAGATTGGTCTGGTGCCGCAAGAGCTTTCGGTCAATATCTTTGACACGGTCTGGAACACTGTGCGTTTTAGCCGCGGCTTATTTGGCTGCCCAGCGGATGACGCCTACCTCGAGCAGTTGCTTAAAAACCTGTCCTTATGGGATAAAAAAGACTCGCGCATGATTGCGCTGTCGGGCGGCATGAAACGCCGCGTGTTAATTGCCAAAGCGCTGGCGCACCAGCCCAACATTTTGTTTTTAGACGAGCCGACCGCCGGTGTTGATGTCGAACTAAGACGCGATATGTGGGCGATGATCCGCCGCCTGCGGGATGAGGGCGTTACCATTATTCTTACCACCCACTATATTGAAGAGGCCGAGGATATGGCCGATCGTATTGGCGTCATCAACAAAGGTAAGATCATGCTGGTGGAAAACAAACAGATGCTGATGCGCGATCTGGGGCGCAAAAGCTTAACGGTTTTTTTCAGCCAACCGCTGACCGCGCTACCGCACAATTTAACCCGCGAGCAAGTGCAGCTTGCCACCGACGGGGCCAGTTTAACCTACACCTACAACTCCGCCGACGCCAGTTCTGGCGTGTCCGAGCTGCTGGCGCAACTGCAACAGGCCGGTATAGATTACCAAGATCTGCAAACCCGCCAGAGTTCTTTGGAAGAAATATTTGTTTCACTGGTGGAGGAAAAACCATGAACCCTTACGGTATTAAAGCCATTTATTGTTACGAGCTCGCCCGCGCTTGGCGCACGCTAATGCAGTCGATCGCCTCACCGGTGTTGTCCACCTCGCTGTACTTTATTGTGTTTGGCTCGGCTATTGGCTCGCGCATTGTCGAGATCGACGGCGTCAGTTACGGCGCCTTTATCGTGCCGGGTTTGTTAATGCTCACCATATTAACCGAGAGCACATCAAACGCCTCGTTTGGTATCTACATGCCAAAATTTACCGGCACAATTTACGAGATACTCTCGGCACCTGTGTCGAGTGCCGAGATCGTGCTCGGCTATGTCGGTGCGGCGGCTACTAAATCGATTGTTCTAGGGTTTATTATTTTGCTCACCGCGCGGTTGTTTGTCGATTACTCGATTATGCACCCTTTATGGATGCTGTTGTTTTTGGTGTTAACCACACTGACCTTTAGCTTGCTGGGTTTTTTGATCGGGTTATGGGCAAGCAGTTTTGAGCAACTGCAAATCATTCCTTTAATGGTCATTACCCCTTTAACCTTTTTAGGTGGCACCTTTTACTCGATTACGATGCTGCCGGAGTTTTGGCAAAAAGTCACTCTGCTCAACCCGGTGGTGTATTTGGTCAGCGGTTTTCGCTGGAGTTTTTACGGCAGCGCCGATATCCATGTGGGCGTAAGCTTAGGCATGATCGCGTTTTTTATGAGTGTTTGTCTGGTTTTAATCGCTTGGGTATTTAAAACAGGCTATAAATTAAAGCCTTAATCGCCGCGATAAACTTGCATACGTATTCATCCTCTATGTATACGTATGCAGTTTCTCCCCCCTCTTTCGCTATCGTACTCTCTTGCTGATAACAAACGTTTGGCTTGCCGTTTTAATCGCTCCGAGCCTGACAATAATCATAACATCAGCAAGAGGTTAACCATGCGTCACCTAACCCTATCGTGTTTGTTAAGCACAACCTTTTTGATCGCCTGTGGCGGCGGTGGTTCAGATAGTCCACCGGCAACATCCAGCTCAGCCTCGAGTTCATCGGTCGTCTCCAGCAGCAGCCAGTCCAGCTCCAGTAGCCTGCCCAGTTTTGCCCTACCCATAACTCTAGAGAACGATCAAGCCATTGTTTTTTATCACCGCGACGACGGCGCGTACGATGGCTGGGGACTGCACCTATGGAATACTGACAACTGCCGCGCTTTAACCGACGCCAGCATCGGTGCCATTACTTGGGATGCCCCCTTACCCGCCAACGGTATCGATGACACTTACGGCGCTTACTATCTACTGAACTTAAACGCCCCAGCGGCTGACGGCGGCTGCATTAATTTTATTATCCATAAAGGCGACGATAAAGCCTTAGGCGATGCCGATGCTATGTTTGATTTAAGCCGTGGAGCTATTGCCCTAACACAACACGGCGCGGCCAATATTGAATACCCTTTAGACCCCAGCAATGAAACTCCGCTGCCATTTACCCTAAGCGATAGCCAAGCGGCTATTTTTTATAAGCGCAGCGATACCGA